>Ga0208257_1000047_pt1 | contig 41730 bp, 52 predicted proteins | sample CryBogCBH10Sep07_FD_184610 | JGI IMG/M metagenome (GOLD analysis project Ga0208257, IMG submission 184610) | Freshwater microbial communities from Crystal Bog, Wisconsin, USA - CBH10Sep07 (SPAdes) | ecosystem: Environmental > Aquatic > Freshwater > Lake | place: Crystal Bog, Wisconsin, USA... | reverse complement strand
GTTTACGCCATCAAAGTCTTTGGCGACTTTGTAGTCCTTCTTTTGCTCTTGTACACCAGCCATTATCTGCACCCCCAGCGTTTACGTGCTGCCTTGCCCCTCTCCCCTGTCCAACTCTTGCTTCTGGCGCAAAACGATTTGTGTCGTGGTCCAGATTTTTGGGGGGCTTTCAAATTGCTGCCAGTTGCACGGTTGTACTTCTTGCGGCCTTTTGCGGTAAGCCCACCCCCCGCCCTAACGGACTGTTTTTCTCCTCGACCAACAGAAAGGTTAGGGCGTTTCTTTCTAGGCATGGGCGTGATACTCGGCTTCTGTCAAGATACCGGGCTTGTATTTGCCCTCTGGCTTGAAGATGGTCAATTCTTGATTACGCATTTCAGGCGCAAACGAGATGTGCATCCAGCGACCATATTCGTGAATCATTTGGTCAAACTTGATGCCTGCGTTCTTGACCAGTTGGCAAAGTTCGTAGGGCGTGTGAGCATTGGATGAGCAATCAATAGCCCAGCCATCCATGTGAGAACTGATTTTGCTGCCACCCACGGCCTCGTTGACCGCAGGCAGTCGCAGCCATGAGTTGACGCGCAAAGCACCGGTGACGGCACGGACGGCCTCAAGGTGAGATGCAGCGACCTTCATGTTTTCAAGTTGAAGGGTGCTAGGTTGGTTGTCAATGTGCATACGCACAGCGGTTTCGCTATAGGTAGCCTCATCCAACGAGAAGTGTTCACTCAGCATCGTCATTTTTCTTTTCTCCAATATGAATACCTGTAATCAGGCCAAGGAATCCACCGCAGATGGATTGGAAGGCAGGTCCAACAATGTCGAACACCACTTTATCGTCCACGGTGGGGTCAAGCACGGCTTGGACAAACATCCAAATCATGCTGATGATGACTCCCATAAGGGAGAAAGTAGCAATCAGGGTAACGATTGCTTTCAGGTTGATCTTCATTGCTTACTCCTCACTTGGTTGTATAAATCGACACAGGCGTTAAGTTTTCTGATGGCATTGTCGCCGTCCCCCGCGATGGTGACAAGAGATTGAGCAGCCTCTGGGTCAAGTTCGGCTCTTGTTTCTGAATTTCCGGGGGCAGTTCCGGCATTTTCGCTGCTTTGTACGCTGCGGGTGGCGATTGAAAGCCGCAACTCGCCAGAAGCAATGTCGCTGCGGAGATGAGTAATTTGAGCCTGAGCATCTTGATTTGCCTTTCTGAGTTGTTCAGCCTGCGACTGTGCAGCCTGTTGCATTTCGGTTTCTTTTTGCTGTTCAATGAGTTGTAAACGCTGCACCTCGGCAACTTGCTCTACGTAAGCCTCGTGATGCCCGTAAAAGTACGAACTGATGACCATTGCCATCGCGCCGGCTAAAAACCACGGATTCATTCTTTGTCCTTTTTAAGTTCTTGCTTCAATTTTCTCAACTCTTTTGCCTCTGCTCGTATGGTTGCACGTACAGTCAAAATGTCAACATACATGAGAACCGTCAGAGGTAGCAAGAGCGCAAAAACCAGCGCCATTACGATCAATCCAACCAAAAATCTGTTTGCATCTTTTGCTGCCAAATCAGCCCGAACAGAAGCCCCCAAATCCAAATTGTCATTAGGGTTACCCCTAAGATTGACAGAAGTCTGTCTATTCGGCTGTTTCTGAGTTGCCATTTTTTTGCTTCCTCAATTCTGGCTTTTCTCAATTTCATTTGACGATCAAATTCTTGCTCCTCCAAAATCAAATCGTACATTTGCAAAAACCGCTTGTACATGTCTTGCAGGCCAAGGGATTCTGGTGTCCATGACATTGCTTCCCTGATCTGCGTAGACAAAGAGATCAACTGTGTCTCAATCTCGATTCTGTCGATTGCACTATCGGCAATCTTTTCTGTCGTGAGTGATTGTTCTTCTAATTCACGACAATGTTGTTTCAATTGCCTCTGGGCTTCAAAAAAGACTTTAAGTTGTTCACAAACATCGTGAATTGATTTGGCTTTGTATTCTTCGTAGGTGAGTTCTGGTTGAGGTTGTTTTTTGGTCTTTTTGGTTTGAGCAACAGGTGCAACTGGAGCGGCAGCATCAACAACAGCAGGGGCGGGTTTCTTGGGTTGTCCTGTGAGGCTCTCCCATAACCCTTTTGCCCACTCCCAGAGTCCTGTGACAGTTTCGACGGTTTCTTTGACTTGATTGACAAGTCCTTCAGTCTCGCCTTTAAATTCGTCAATGACAGCCTTGCCCTGCTGGAGCATTTCGCAACCAGATCGGATGGCGCTAACAGCACTTTGCGCCAAGAGGAGAAGGCTAAAAGGGTCAATGTCACACCCCTGTTACAGGCCAATTCTGAGCAGTCACAACCGCAATAAACGCAGTCACATCTGTTGCGCCGGCAATCGCAGTCTTTAATCGTTCCACTTCCGTCACGACAGCAGCACGAAACGTCACGGTTGCGGCAGGAATGTCCACGTTGCGTTCAACTTTACGAATGACCATCCAATCGCTTTCAGCCAGCAACTTGTTGGCGGTATCTTTGACTTGAGCAGTCCATGTGGTTTTGAGAGTTGCCAAGTCTTTGGGATTGTCGTGACCCCAGTAAAACCTATCGTCATACGCAATTGTTTCGTCTGCAACTTCTGTGATGCCGATGGCTTCTTTCTCAGCGAGAGAAGTCAGCCGTAACCAGTTGGCAGGATAAGCCGTGCCGTCGTGCATGAAAGGCACATCAATCTGGAGTGGTTGTCCGTTTAGTAAAAACATGAGTTACCTCGCTAAAGATTGTTTAAAAGGGTTCTCTGCCCAAGCAAATCCAATATAGCTGCCGCCATTTGCATTGAAATCTGCCGCCGTGCTTCTCATCTTGAAACCGTTTGACAACAAATCAAGGTCTGTATTTGTTGATCCAGCGTTTGACAAGTTTGGATAAAGTTCTTCGCCAACTACGTTGTATGTGTTTCTTGATGTATCCCAGATATACCAGTTTCCTGTTGAGTCTGTTCGTTTAATCAACACCATTCTTGGACGAAATCCTAAATAAACAAAACTTCCGTCTGTGCTTCCGTTCCCTGTATATGAAAACGCCTTGCTGAAGCCTGCTACTTCTGACCAGCAGTAAGCGACAAAAGTTCCAGTGCTTCCGTTTACAGAAGCATTTGTTCCTAAGTAAATTACAGAAGATGTTGGGTTTGTAGAGTTCCAGAAAGTTGCATCATTAGCGCTTGCATTGGTCAAATTTAAATACATCACGCCTTGACCAGTAGACCAAATGCCAGAGTGATTTACCGCCCAATTTGTTACAGCATTTCTTTGTTTAATGATGACCATTTTAGGTTGGACACCCAATCCATGACCCACGGTAGCGTTAGAGCCTGTGCCTGTGTAGGTGACGATGCTAAATCCAGCCGTAGCATTAACACTTACAGTAGATGTGATAGAGCCGTTGGTGTTGGATGATGATGAGCCAGCGCCTGCTTGCCATTGCCAAGCAACATAAGCGTCGCCACTAGCGTTAGTTTGTCTTGAATCAGTTGAACCTGCTTCTAAAGAAAATCCATTTGAATTAAATGCAGAAACATCGCCATATGGCGCTAATGTACTTGCATCACCTTCTGCTACTGTTAAATTCGAAGCTAATTTTTTAGATGCCCCTGTACCACGAACAGAGTCTTGCAACACATGGTTGTATGCACTTGTTCTATCTTTAATCCAAACTAAATCTGGATAAAAAGTTTTTCCAATTGTGTTGTTTCCTCCGTTAGTAATTGATGTTGGCGAAGTATTGTTACCCGTATAGGTCGTAGCAGCAAAGTAGTTAGCACCATTGCTGATTGTTGGCGTTGGCAAGTTGTATGTGTTCAGCGCCACGAAACCTGTGGGTGGGGTGTAAACAAACGGCTGTTGACCAAAGTTAAGGTTACTTTGGTTTGTTCCACCTGTCGCTCTACTTGCAACAAGAGGGTACATTGTTCCCGTGATGCCCGTAAAAGCAACACCTTGAGACACGCCGTTTTTATAAAACGTCAACGACCCTGCGCCAGCATCATAAGCAACACCGATAACGTCGCCAGTTGTGAATGTTGCCCCGTATGCTGTGTTTGTTAAATTGTTATATTTATTTCCGTTGAATGCATAGTAACCGTATTGGGTTGACCCTCCTCCAACATAATATGGAGCAAGAGAACCTCCAATTCCAACCGATTGCTCTCCACCAATGGCGGTGATGGTGTGTTCGTAGTACCATTTACCCGTATCCATACCAATAGTGCCACTTACTTGAGCGTTGTCAGCAGCCCCAATAACAGTCAAGTTTCCGTTGGAAGGCGTAATTGTTCCAAGGTGATTTAACGGATTCAACACACAATAATTAGCAACAGTCGCACTCGTCAGCGTTGGCACATCTGTCATGCTGTCGTATGTTGCACCAGCAGTCAGAGAGATGTTGTTGGTTGTCCAGTTGTTGCTGTTGCCAGAAGTATCGTAGCCAAGCGTTGTGGTGGACGCATTGTTGTTGAAGTTCAGATAGAACCCGTTAGTCCCATAAGTACTTGCGTACTTGGTAGGTTGCCACACACCTGTTATTGAGTTGAATGAGCCAAACGATGATGGTGTCAGCGCTTGACCGTCGATAAAATTAATTTCGGTGAGATAACCGTCAAAATAATTTGAACTACTGTTTTGACCAATAATATGTGAGTTGGCTGTATTTAAAATTGTTTCAGAAAAAGTGCCCGTTCCAACACTAACACCATTAATATAAATAGTATTTGATGTTCCATTATGCAAATAAACAAGGTGGTACCAAGCAGATGGGTCACGATAAACGGCAGAAGTTGTTAAACCAACACCGCCATTGCTGTAAACAACTAATTGGTCTGATGTATTAAATAAAATCCCATCAAACTGAGAGGTGCTGCAACCAAATAAAGTTTGCGTAGCACCAAGTTTTCCTCGTTTTACCCAAGCAGAAAAAGTAAAAATTGATTGAGATGTTGCAGTGCCAAAAGTTCTATTTAAATAAGCAGACGCAGACGAACGCAACCGCAAGCTGCGATTAAGTGTGTAGCCACCGCCGGGTGGCGTAAAGAACAAGTCTTTGGATGCAAACATTATGCGAACGCCTGTGCGTAGTTGCCGTACCAGTTTGTGCCATCACTAAAAAACGCCAGAATGTCCCAGCGTGATGCCGTGGTGGTCAATGTAGGCGCTGTGTTGTTAGGCCACTTCACACTTGTGAACGTACCTGTAAACGCACCCGCACCGGTACTGACAATCAAAATGAATGACTTGCCTGCCGCAGCAGTAGGCATGGTGAACGTACAGTTACCGGTCAACGTCACCGTTTGCACAGTACCGTTGCTCAACGACAGCGTAATGGCTGTAGAACTGTTACCAATAGCGTAAAGAGTCTCGGTGTAATTGGTGATGATGGGGTTGTTCAACGCCAATGTGGTCAACAAAATAAATTGCGTACCGTCATATATCAACACAGCCAACTCGTTAGCAACAAGAGCGCCTGCGGTCAATGTTGTGAGGTTGGGGTTATAAATGTTTTTAGCGCCAAGACTGTTGACGTTGATGGTAGACGCGCCAGTATTGGTGTTGGCAATCTTGACAATAATCATCAAGCCTGCGGTGAGCGTGGCTGTAATGCTTGTTGGGAAAGTCGCAACATAAGCGTTGGCAGCGCCAGTATCAGCAACGTAATTGCTGTAGTTGTTGGTGCTGTTTAGGAACGTGGCAATCTGAGTGTAGTTGCCATCTAACAGGTTCAACGCAATTGAACCCGTCAATCCACCAAATGTGTTGGTTGGGGTAAGAGCGGTTGAAGCGGTCATGTGATTCCTTACTTGTCAACTTTGTTGTCGAGTTTTTCAAATATCTTGTTGAGCATCTCTTTGATGTCGTGCAGATCGTCTTTGTAATCTTCTTTTATGACGAACCGGTCTAACTTGTCTTCAATCTTTTCAACACTACGAGCCATACTGTTAACGGTGTACCCGCCAAAAAAGCCACACAACGCAAACAATCCTTCAATGATGTAATGCGTGTCCATGCTTACCCCATCAAGTATGGTGTTGTGATGCGACGAGTAAACACAGACGCAAGAACGGCTTGCACTTGCTTGGTGTACTCTTGCATGAAAATTTCGGCCTCGCCAAACGCTTGTTCTTTGTGCTTTGCTTTGTAGCAGGCGTAGAACGACACCGGCGTGGTGTACGGCAGCGGGATGGTTTCTGTTGGAGATGAGTTGCTCAACGCTGTTGGCAAAACAACTGTATCAAGTTCGATACTGTATGTTTGATCTGGCACAGGACCAAGGTAAATGTTGGTTTGCCCATACATAGAATAGGCAATAGGTCTGCCAACATAATTTTGGTAGTAGCGCAGTCGAGCGTTGAAGTCAGTCCAAGGCAGGTATTGCAAAGCAATACGGGTGTTGCCCCAGATCAAATTGAAGTTGAGAATGTCCAGCGTGTTTGTGCCGCTGGGCAAAGATGAGGTAGCGATTACTTCCTGATTAGCAGAAACGCTTGATGTTTGGTAAGTACGTAGACAACCTGTGTCACGCACGAGCCTAAACCTTGCATCGTTGATGTAATCGGTTAATTCGCTTGTTGAATAGAAATTACCGTTTGCATCATGCAGCAATCGTTGGCATTCCGTGATGTAGTCGGACAGCGACTGTGGGGGCTGCATTTATGCTCCATGATGTTAGGCGGCTTTTTGTACATTGCCAGCCCCACGCTTATTAGGCGCAGGAACTGGCTTTGCATCAACCACGGGGGATAGAACGTGGACATTGGGACGGTTCGACGAAAACGAGAATGCGTTAAGACGTTCAAGAGCCTTATCGTATTCCCCGCTATGCGTCATCCATCCAAGACGTTGCAGGTAAGGGGTCTTGTTATCGTCCCCATACCCAAATACATGGTTGCAAACAACAGGTGGAACTTCCACGGGAACGCCCTTGGCAAACGTATAGCGCTTGCCGTCAAAGCCATCAACGAGGTCGTGTTCGCTGTTGTTTGTTACCCACATATTAAGCAGTCAAAATATCGCCGTAAATGTACAAGTCAACAGTAGCTGCTGCACCTTGTGCAGTACCCACGTTGATGTACAAATAAGATTGTGAGAATGCGTTTGTGGACGCAATCGACAAATCTTGCACAACAGCGGCAGAAGCCAAAGAAGGAGTCACGGCAGTCACAACGGCAGTACCACCAGCGTTAGCTGCGGTCTGCACGGTGAAACGTGCTGTGGTTGGGTTGATAGACCCGTTGGTCATTGCAATCGCACGAACCCGAAACTTTGTGGGAGTATCGGCGAAAGCAACAAGCGTGTCGCCTGTTGCATTCAAGTTGAGCGACGGAACAACAGCCAGCAGGATGCTACCAAATTGACTTGGCAATTTATTTGCAACACGAGAAGCAGCCATGTTCTTGACTCCTTAAACGGTTTGCAGATAAACGTAATCTGTCGCGCCGCCGAATGTTGTGGTCAATGTGAAGTTGGTTGTACCCAACGCCACGCCGAGGCTCAACAAGCCCACGTTGGCAGAAGCCACTTGATGCAAACCACCGTCAATCAAAGTACCTGTGAACGCTGTGGTGCTGGTGTTGGTTGCGTAACCGTAAGCAGCGCGAGGCGTAAAGATACCTGTAGAGATGTTGGGGTTGGTCAATGTGGCAGTACCAGCAGTGACGTTCGATGTTGCGTACAAAGGAGCAACAGCAGCGTTGGTGTAGCCCACGCCAGATGCACCAGAGATACCGGTCATTGTCAAGCACATCACAGCGGTAGCAGCAGTTGTTGATGCTGGGCTGAATGTGATGGCAGGAACGGAAGTCATACCAGCACCGTTGTTTGCCATTGTGATGGCGGTGATAGTGCCAGAGCCGACCAAAGTCGAGTTGACTGTCAACACAGCGCCAGAACCAGTAGTGTCGCCGTTGGCGTTAACCACGGTCACGGTAGGAGCAACTGTGTAGCCTGCGCCTTGGTTGGTAACTGTAACTGCGTTGATAGCGCCACCAGAGATGGTGCAAGTTGCAGTAGCAGGAACGCCGCCAGCAGGAGGAGCAGAGATCACAATGATTGGTGCTTTGGTGTAGTTAGTACCAGCGGTAGTAATGGTGATGGTGCTGTTGATAGCGCCGCCAACAATCACGTTGCCGGTAGCAGTAACAGTACCGCCACCTGCTGCGAATGTCACAGAAGGAGCAGCTACAGTACCCAACTGTTGAGCGGGAGTGTAGATGCCGTTGGTGTAACCGCTACCAGCGGTGGTGATAACAGCGCCGACCACAGTACCGGTCAAGTTTATCAAACGGGTGTTGTAACCGTCAGACGAAATCAAAGTTTGACCAGATTGAGTAGTGGTGTCGTTGGTGCGCCAAGTTTGTGAAGTGCCATCAAACTGCTGAATGGCAGTATATGGACCAAGTTTCACAGAGTATTGACCGCTGGGGACGGTGTACACCTGACCAGAAGCGAGAGAGATTGGTGTTGCAGGCCAGTTAGTGCCGCGAGCGCCAAAACCGATTTGATTGAACATGAATTACTCCTTAGATGGTCAATGAGTTGTAACCAGTAACTTTCGTCATGGCTTTTGGTTTTGTGACCACCAGTTCGGCAATTGTCAACACAGCGCCGACATAACCGACTTGGAAGTTAGCCAAAGTTGACTCAAATCCTGTGAATGCGAACGAACCTTGTTCGTGGATGTAGAGAGACATGTAGTTGCTATTGAGCAAGTACACAGTACCTTCTGGGCAGTATGGGTCTGGATAGATTGGCACACCAGCAACCATCAAGGCGCGGAAGCCAGATTGAGGACCATCTGCGTCTGCGTCAAAGCCAACACCTTTACCGGGTGTGATGACGTAAGACTCTTGACCAACAAAGTCTTGAGCCAACAGAGTCCATGTACCAAAACCGCACACGCCGAATGTTGGGACTTCAGCAGCGTTTTTGACAGTACCGCTGATGTATTGCAACAAGTTTTGACGAGTTGGGTTAACAGTACCAGCAGAGTAGAGTTTTGATTTCCACCATGTGTTGTTGGTACGGTTGATGTTGCCGTATGTGGCAAGGGTTGTACCGTCATCAATAGCGCCGGGCAAACCAATGAACTGTTGGTTGTTGGTCGTGTTGTTGTACAGAGCGGTAGCCATGCTGTCCATCATGCTGTTTGTGGCATCGTTCATACGAGCCTCAATCAGAGGAATAACAGCGTAGTCTTGTTGGACTGCACCTTCCATGCCGAGGAACGGCACGGGAGCAATCATCAACTTCAAGTTGTATTCAGCGTTGGTCACACCGACTTGAACTGATGGTTGAGCGAACGAGCCGCTGTAATCAGACCATTGCGATGTAATCATCTGTGAGCCTTGGACGGGAGCGGTCACGGATGACACACCACCAGAGGCTTGTTGTGAGTTGGACAACAATGCTGCCAACAGGGGAGTTGAGTTGTACAGTTGCACAACCAACTTAGGAATGAACGCCCGACGGGTTACGTAGGAAAGTTCGGTGTACTGGGCAGAGCCAGTACTCGGAATGATGCCGCCACCAATAGCCATGAAAGACTCCTAGAAAAAAATCCCCTGTTGTTAACCTTGACCTTACAGACCAATTGGTCGTGTAGGTTTGCGAAACTCACGTAGCGACTCAGCCGCAACATCACGAGCAGCTTGCACAGGGTTCTTGTGGAACGCCTTGAGGTCAAACTGCCGCATTGGGTTGGGATTGTAGCCAGTAGGTGTAGGAACAGCAGCCTGTTTCATAAAATTATGATACTCGGCTGCTGCTTCGTGATTAGTAATGCCTTTGTCGAGCATCAATTTTTCAACTTGCTGGACTTCATCTTTGGACTGAACCAAACCTTTTTCCAGCAAACTTTTTCTGCGAGATTCCAAGTTGTCCATTGCGTCACGCTCTGCCAACTTTGCTTCCAGCGATGCAATTTTTTGTTGCGAGGCCGTGAAGTGTTTATTGACGCGATCTTCAATTTCCAATTCAGGCAGCGCCACATCTGGGCGAACCTGTTTGGTCATTCGCATGAATTCCGTGCGAGTGGCAGGATTTTGTGACAACTGGAGTGCCAACCGCGCCAACTCGTCGCGTTCTTCGTAAGATTGATTTTCTAAAGACATACTTATCCCCTTTGTTTATTAGATGACTTTTTTAGTGCCGCCGGGTTTTTCCAGCGTCATCTTGTTCTTGTACATACGGCTGTTGATGGCAGTACCATCTTTGCCGCCACCAATCTCCGAAAAGCGTGGTGGGTTGAACACTTGACCGTGTTGCATGTTGTTGTCGGTGGGTTTGCGGATGGGCAAAGAGCCACGGGGTTTAAAAACGTCCATGATGTTTCCTTACATTGGGAGTGGAGGTTGTTGCATACCCGGCACAGGTGCTTGGGCGATGCTTCTTTGCTCTGGTGACGCACCACCTGCTTGCGGCAGGGTTTGAATCATCTGCAAAATTTCTGCTGGCATGAGTTCGCGGTTTTTAGCCTCGCGTTTGCCAAACATTTTGTGCAAGGAGGACAACGATTTCATAATCTGTTGGCCTTCTTCTGTTTCGCTACCCAGCGCTGGCAAAGATTGCTCTAGCAAATCCATCGCCATCTGAATGTTGATGTTGGCTGCTGCCTTGCTTCCCATTTTGGGTTCTGGGGTAGACATGGGTGAACCCATTGGAGGAGTAGAAGCGTCAGGTCCTGCGCCAGCAGAAGCGGGAGCAGGAATGTCAGTATTCTCAGGGGCTTGACCCTGTTGAATTAACTCCATCATCTTGTCCATCGGCATACCAATTCCTTTAAATAGGCGGTGGTTAGGTGTTCAGCCAACCACCAATGCTGGGTTGCATCTAAGCAAATGATCGTCCTTGCGGATGATTACTTGCGTTTAGATTTGCGCATACCTTTGCGTGCTTTACGTGCCATTTTACTGACTCCTTAAACAGCGGCCACATTTAAAAGGGAATGCAGCCATACCCTACCCGGTTCTACCCGAATTCTTACGATCTCTTTTCTGAGCGAGTATCCCGTTTGGTCTGCCCACTCAAGTTACTGCGTTTATACGACATTTGGCTTTTACGTGCAACACCTTTGTCGCCAACGTAGCGAGGTTCGTTGTTTGGGTTACTCACCCGCCCAGTAAAACTTTGATTTGATGCCATTATGCAGCCTTTTTAGGTTGTTGCTTTTGCTCTTGTTGCGGAGGTTGTGGCGGCTGTTGTGCGGCCTTCTTTTCCTCGTTCTCAAGATCATCTTTGAGCAATTGTTTCATGGGTGGGTCAACCAAGTCAATCAGACGTTTCTTGTCAATGACTTTGGCCTCAAACAACTTGAATGCCAAGTCGCGGCTGTCTTCCATGAAGATTGGCGAATTGGAGTGAGCGTCCACTTTCACCACGTAGTCCTGCGTGAACTGCTCGGCAATGAAAGCCATGCCCTTCTCGTCTTGGTAGCGTGTCTCGTCATACGCTTGCATGAGTTTGAGATACAGAGTGGCAAGTTTTTCCAGACTGTCTTCAATGATGAGCGCACGTTTTTTGGCGCGGCTAGAACCTAATCTTGCCAGTTGTGATGCGTGACCGGCAGAGCGAACACCTGTCTCGCCACGGCCTTGCAACACGGACGAGATACCGCTGGCCTCGGCAAACATGGCATCAATCTCGGCAATCTCTTTAAACAAGTCCTCTGGCATCTTGGGCGCAAGTTCTTCAATCTTGCCGCCGGGTGTGTCAGACAAAATAAAACTGCTTGGGCTGTTAAGCGCAAACATTTTCTCGTCGGTGATGCCCATAAAGCCGCTGGCTGCTTTGGGTGGGTTGACTTGCTTGGCAAGCAACATCGAGATTTCACCAACACGTTTTGTTCTAAGTTCTTGTAAATAAATAAGTTTTTCAACTTCACTCTGACCCCAGAAGTAGTCGTAGAGTGGGCTGGGACAGATTTGGACGAACGGGCATTCGCCTTTCAAGAACATGCTTTCACCAGAGCGGTCATAGATCACAACGTCTGGGTTTGCCATCGTGACAACTTGGTAATCTTGCGTGTCATCGTTCCACACCCACAACTCGTACATTTCGACAACTTGCTCACCAACGATGGCTTGGTAACGAGACATGCTCTCCAAAGAGAGCGCCACGTTGCCGGTGATGGTGGGCATGGTCTGCGAGAACGCCAGACGATTCATGGCGTTGGGCGTTTCCTCTGTAGGCTTGGGTGCTTCAAAGACTCGGCGCAAGATACTGTCACGTTGCGGGTGGCTGTACAAGCGGGTGTACAACTCACTTTTGGTCATGTAGTACTTGTGGCAGATGGCCTCTTGGCGATCTGAGTATGGCAAGTCTTCGCGCAGCACGCCGATGGTTGCAGGCTCGATGACGTAAGGGTGGATGCTGCCGGCCTTGCCCATCACGACTTTGACAAACGTAGAGTTGTAGACCAGAGACCAGTTGATTGCCGTAGAGAACACTTGGTCGGTGTTGCTATTTAACCACTCGTCGTTGAGAGCGCGGGTAAGTACGGGTATCTTGGTGTGTTCTGATTTGTCAACAGAAGCCCCGATGTTGATGCTAAACCGTGTGGTCTCAGATGAGTACAGGAACGAATTTAGCTGGTCAATGTGCGGGGCAATCTTGTTGTACAACGCAGGAGGGTCATCCGGTGATGCGCCAAACAGAAAAAAGCATTTGAGTTTGTCGTACTGAATCTTGCGATAGTCCAGCGAGACCATGCACTTGGTCATCGTATCAATGTAGAAGGCTTCTCGTGCATCGGCTTGTTCTGGAATACGCATAGGTCAGGTCACTTCTGAATGGATAGGTTTTCGTGGTCATGTCTAACCACGGAAGGACGTAATGTGTCAATCTTACCTGTTTGTTTGGCAAGTTGTAAACCGTTCACAGACTCGTCTTTGATAGGTGCGGTGTTGTAGCCGGCAATCTGGTTCGGGTTTGCCCATTGCACGGCATACGGGTTTTGTTGCTGTGCTGGCGCAAATCTTGCAGGCTGCGCTTCACCCTCGCGGGTCGATTTGATGTCGGTCATGTTGTATTCGCTGGCAAGACCTTTGAGGGTCGTGTCGGCATGACGGGTGCTGTCAGAGCGCATACCCACTGGTTGCAGGAATACTTTGACGATGGACTCGCCTTCGCATCCGTGTTTGCATCTCGGCTCCCACGCCTCAAAGTAGCCGTGCGCCAAACATTTGTAATCGTGTAAAACTGCCATTTCAATTCCCCTGTAGGTCACGTTCAGAATAGTCATATCGGTTGACCATGCCGATACGCATCACAATCTTGCCGTCTTTGACTTGCAGCCCGTACTTGGGCGCAAACACCGGTTTGGCTTCTTTTCTGTAGTCCACGTACACAGTACGATCTTTGCGCTGCATGGTTCTCACCAAGCCTTGTTTCCAGTAATGGTAGCCACGGTTGACTCGTGTTTGCACCATCTCTGTGAGCGGGGCTTTGTTGTACATGAATACATCACGCATGTGGTCTACGTTGATGCCGCACAACTCGGCAAACATTTTGTGAGAGATGCCTCTGTCGCCGTCAATCAAGAATTTGCGGATTTGACGTTTGAGTTCATCTTTTGTCAACGGTGTCATTGTCTGAGTCCTATTTTTGCCAAATAGTTTGCTGCCACTTTGCCCACGTACATGTCTTGATCTGAGGTTTCTGCGTCTTTGGCCTGCTTCTCGCGGGTGACGTAGTTGGCAATCAGACGAGGCTGTACCTGCTCTGCCCACGCCACGGTAGCCAAAGCAGTTGCAATTACCCTGTCATCCTTGCTGCGTCCGGGAGCGCCCAAGAAGCCGTCTTCACGCACGATGGTTTTCATCTCCTCCAGCAAGTCCATGCTGTAGATGTTCATCATGCCGCGCTCAAAAAAGTCTTTCATGTAGTTCATCATCCGCTCTTTGGTTTGATGTGTTGTCATAAAACCAATAGAGTTGGAGATGCCACCCATGTTGTCGAGTTTGCGCCAGATGTAGTTTTGCATACTGCCCAGCACATCTCGCAAGTCTTTGCCCATCTGACCGCTGGTGGCGGTGGCTTGGCTGCGGATGCGGCGTATTTCAGCCAGCACGTTTTGACCCGGACCATTCACTTCCAAGTTCATGGTGGAGTTTTTGTACGCGCCGGCTAAGTGAGCGATCACCCACGCAAACTGGTAGGTGTTGAGATCAGCGGTTGCAAACTCAGCCACTTGATCGAGGCCATCTGCGTAGCAGCGAAACACTTGGATGACAAAGCGATCAGCCCAATCGCTAGAGCCGTAGGCAGGGTCTGCGCCAATGACGTAGTAGCCTTGATCGACAGGTTCTTCCCACACACGCAGCGTCCCCAGCCTCTCTGTAGAGCGCAGCACCTCTGTGTCTTGGAAGTTCTGTCCAAACACATACCGGTAGCAGTCAGGTGTTCTTTTCTTGGCAACCTTGGCAGCTTCTGTGCAACGGCTGTTGGAGAAGAAAGAAGTGCCGGTCATCACAAAGGCATAGTCTTCTGTGGGTGGGAACTCTTGGTACATCAGGCTCTCATCTTTGATGCCTTCAGCCATCTTCCAGCGCCACCATGCCATCTGGCGTGAGTTGATTTCCACGCCGTAGAGTTTCTTAATTTCCTTCACCCACTCTTTTTCCTCGCCGGTCAACTTGCCGTCCCAGTACGTTTTGTACATGGAGGAGTTGGCATCGAGCGAGTAGTACTCGTTGCGCCACCAGCCGCAGAAGATGGCTCGTTGCGTCTTGGCAAACTTGGCGGTCTTGTACATATCGTGGAACATGTTGAAGCCTTGCGCCGTGGACTCAAACATGTAGAGCCGCTCAGGGTTTTTCTCAGCAAGAGAGGCTAGAAGGGAAGCGAGACCTTCTTCGTTTCCCCATGAGGCAGTCTCTGTACCGTGAAGGTAAGTAATAGCCTTGCCCTGCCCCAGACGAGATTTGTTTCCAGCAATCTGGTAGAAAATCCGGGAACGGTTTTTGAGAACCATTTGATTTCGGTTGTGGGCAACGAGAGGAATCTTGTACTCTTTGGGGAGACCTTCGAGGTACATACCCAGAGTTGAACGAAACATGTCTCGGTTTTCTTCTGTATCTGCCACCAGCGTACCCTGCCAGCCGGGGTGAGTAAATTGCCAGTAGAGGTCGAGAGCGAGCGATATTGTTGTGATACCCAGTTGACGGCCTTTGAGAATGACAAAGAAATGAACGTCATCTTTTAACCCCTTGGCAATTTCTTCCATCACATATGTCTGAGTTCCCAACGGCTTTGCCATCGGTATCAGGCCGTCTTCTTTTGACTCAATCTTGAGTGCCGCACAAAAGCGGTAGAACTTCTGTAGATCAAATTTCATTGTTCGGGCTTAGTCTCATAAATTACTTCCCCTTTGGGTGAGACTAATTTTTCCCCTTGCCACGACGGAGCGCCATTAGTAGCCCACTGTGACTCGTTACTAAACGACTCATGGTATGGGGTTTTAAAAGTATCTGGGTAATGTAATTGCTTGTCTATAGGATTGACTGTCGCCTGCGGAGCGCCACCCTTTTGCAAAGACAAGTAATACCCACGCATGTCGTAATCAGGGTATTTGTCTTTAGGGTTGAACGGAACATTGTTGGCTTGCACCCATTGCTGGAACGCCTGTTCTTGCTCTGGAGACAATTTAGCCATCTGACTTTGCCAATCAGGATGAGCGTATGCCATATTGCGCTTCAACAACTCTTGTCGTTGCTTTTCGTACTGCTGGCGGCGAATCAAATCCAGCATAGCCTGTTGGTTACCGTTTGCCATTACATCTTCTCCAAGTTCCAATCAGCTATGGTAGTCGCCACAACCCTATTCTTGGCACAGGCAATCAACTCTTTGTAGAAGATTGCTGAGTACTTGTCCTCCCACTCACGAGCCAACGCCCGTTTAGAAGCCGGACTAATGCAAGACAATGCCCTCTGCATCTCTTTTTTCAGACGAATGCGTGAGTTGAGCAAGTCCTGTTGCAAATCCTTGTTTGTATCCATAGGCGTATACCTCGTCCATAACGTCCTTAGCCGTGGCGAGTTGACCCAGCAAGGCAATACACATCGCCCTGAGTTCATCTTCCTCTAACCACAGCAGACTCGTCATTACGAAACCCTCCATGTTCTGACTACATCATCCTGAGTCTTGCTCTGCAACCGTATGCCAAGCCTCTTGGATGCCCTGTAGTTGGCATTCAACACCTTCGCCCTGTCCGTCTTAGGCACAGTAAAACTGTCCCCTATAGCCATGCTCTCGTAAGGATACGCATATACCCGCCGCAAAGCAGGCATAGGCACTCTACGCTCTACACTTATCTCTAACATTCTATATCCCCTTATAGTCCAATAACCCAATAATAGCATGTTTACCAGAAACAGATTATTTTTTTGGGGGTGGGAGCAATGTGGGGGTCACACACTACAGACCTAGCTGCCCAAAGTAAGTACCAACTAACTTAGATGTAAGTGAGTGCTAACTGACAATTATGTAAGTGGGCACTAACTAACATAGCTAAGTGAGTGAGTACTAACTATGCTGTGAGCGGAGAGTGAAATCTACCCCTCATTACCCTTTGACCGATTGACTGTTTCCTATACAGATACTAAGACTATTATCATAGATTATTGATAGTGTTAGTATATAGTCTATCATAGAACTAGTCCCGCAAATATTACAATTGTAAATATATGTAAATCAGTCAACGGATACTGTAGTTGTCGCGTTATCATCATGTAATCAACAAAGGAGAGTTATCCATGCAAAAAATATCTGTAACTTCTAAACTAGACGGGATCCGTTCGTGGTCTTTGCAAGCTATTCAGACATGCCCTGGTTCTATTGCAAGTCCGGGTGTTCTAGTTGATGCTTGTAAGGGTTGCTATGCCACTACAGGTAATTACAATTATCCGAATGTTAAAGCACCACGGGAATTTAATCGGAACGATTGGCAGCGCGAAGCATGGTGCGATGATATGGTGGCAGAACTAGAACGGGATCGATACTTTCGCTGGTTCGATTCCGGTGATGTCTACACTTTAGCGCTAGCAGAGAAAATTCTAGAAGTGATGACCCAGACCCCGTGGTGTAAGCATTGGCTGCCTACTAGAATGCATAAATTCCCAAAATTCCGTATGGTGTTCGATGCCATGCGTCAATTGGACAATGTAATGGTGCGATTCTCTTCCGATAGCATTACCGGTGAATATATACCGGGCCTGCATGGCAGCGTTATTGGGCCAGATGCTGCCACCTATACGGATCATGCAGGTTCTAGTTTATGCCGGGCTTATGAGCATGAGGGAAAATGTAGTGGCTGCCGGGCTTGCTGGAATAAGGATATTCCTTTGATTGCATACCCTGCGCATGGTGCAAAAATGCAGCGCGTTATTAGACTGATGCAGGTGGCATGAGTTGCTAGCGTATAGTTTGGCGGGTCCGGGCTATGCGATACCTACTAGGTGTCATTCATCAATCAATCAAAGGAGAGTCTATCCATGAAATCGATGTTAATTCTCGCAAAAGAGCTGCGCAAAGATATAGGGGTCCATGCTAAATACATCGGGACCGGTATAGCTGCAGACAAATACTACGCACTACAGCAAAAATCAGATGATGCGGTTCGTCTGGCTAATTACTTGATTCAACACCTAGCAGACCGGGCTGCAGCGCAGGTTTTTGCCTATGCTGTAGGAATGCCCGGTTATTTTCACCAGTACAAGGGGATATGACATGCAAAAACGAATGATTGCCAAGTATCGGGGCCGCTGCAGCATATCCGGGGCCACCATAAACCCCGGTGATGAAATTACTTATGACACCATAACCCGTAAGGCGTGGTTCGTAGAACCGGGTGATTTTGGCGAAGAGACACCACCCGTATATGCACGGGTGAACCCCAATAATATCTCGCACGTCCTGCGCATAGGTTCACGCGAGTTTTACCGCAACAAGTCAGGCAGGTGTATTGATGCGCCTTGTTGTGGTTGTTGCACTATTTGACAATATCAGTTTATAAGCCTGAAAACGGGCTTATATACGGGAATTGTCCCGATCATAGGAGAGTTAACCATGAAAGAATACAAGGTAACAGCATCATTTTCCACATACTGCCAAGTATTTATTGAGGCTGAAAGCCTAGAGGAGGCGCAAGCCCTCGCGCACGACTTGGACGGTGGGCAGTTTGAACCAGCCGCGCAAGACTGCTGGCAAATCGAATCAGTAGAGGAGCATTCAAAATGAAACTCTCAGAACGATTCGCCCTTAATCAATGGCTTTGTGACTACCCCAAAGACAAAGATTATGATGAAATTATCGAGACTATGCGCTCAGTCCCTAACGATTGGACGCATGAAGCCATAGAACTATGGGAGGTGGTCGAAAACTACCCGCTAGGCCAAGTGGCTGAGTTCATAGAAGACACGCGCAAAGCATTCGATAGCGCTGTCGAAACCCTGATTTTTAACGAGGAGTAAAAAATGGCAAGAGGTGGAAAAGTGTGCACACCACTTATGTGTGAAAAACCATTATGCGAGTGCGACAACATCGCCCCGCGCATGAGAGCATCCGACATCGCCCTACTGGTGGTGGGCAGCATGGCCTTTGGCTTTGTGATTGCCCTGTTAACCCTTGGAGAGGTAGTCCCAAAATGAAACACAAACCCCAAAAAATGACAGATGCCCTTGGACAACTTTACGCAAGCCTTGCGCTGGACAACTGGAGACAAGCAAAAAAAGCCTTTGAGCTGCGACACGGTGACGATGTGATGTACTGGCACTTGCTTCGCTGGGCTGAATACCTTGGACAATTAGAGGACTTGACAAAGCCCAAATTGTCTGTTGTATAATCCACATCGTTGTCGTCGAAAGCAACACACATGAAGCCGCTTAACTATGCACTGCCCCGTTCACGGGGTTTCGACCAGTGCATAACTAAGCGGCTTTTTTATTGCCCTGACGACTTCCGTACCCCTCACGAAAGCAAGCACCTACATGGGTGGCGAGGGAGGAAACATAGGGCAGCGTCACACCCCGCTGGTAACCCTTCCGAACTGTGTGCGAGGTATCGGGCAAGACAAGGGGACATGGTGAGACAAGACCCTTATCGAGTGAATCGCATCCTTATGGGGAAGCTAGTGCGCTACGCGCATGGGCTTGGGGGAGAGGCTTCTCACCCTTGGGGAAACTATTGTCTAAACAAAATGAAAGTGAGTGAACTATGAGTAAAGATGAAATGATTGAGATAGCTAGACAGGCTGGAGCACATGACAATGGGTATGAGGTTCGATTTGTTGAACCAAAATATCTTGAACGCTTTGCCAAACTGGTGGAGGAACGTGCAGCAGCAAAAGAGCGTGAGCAGGATAAGCCTGTGGCGCTTGTTACTGGCGTTTACGGTGGACGTTTTACCTACGCACCAATCAAAGCATCTGTGGTATTGCCTGTTGGTATGGCTCTCTACACCCACCCACAACCCAAGGCAAAGCAAGAGCCTACGTCCGGCTTTTTCAGCCGCGAAGCCATGAAAGAGCATAGCGACTTTCACCCACAAACCAAGGCAGGGCAGGATGAACTTGTATTCCACATACGACAGTATGGTGACGTTACCAAAGAACAGTTAGATTGTTACATTGCAACTGGTCGTATTGACACCCACCCACAACCCAAGCAAGAGCAGGGTGAGCCTGTGGCGTGGATGAGTGAAGATGAATTTATTGTTTACACAAGCAAACAAGTTGATGGTTATTTTCAACACGACCACATTCCTCTCTACACCCAACCACAACCCCGCAAGCCGCTGACAGATGAGCAGATTGATGAAATCGCCGACACAGTGTCAAATATGCCTTTGGTCGGAATTGTGAATGACTTTAGAACTCGTTTTGCCAGAGCAATCGAAGCCGCCCACGGCATAAAGGAGTAAGACATGACAACTCATGTAACAAAAATCTGGATGGAAGACGGAAAACTTGTTGTTCAAGTTATTCCACAAGAACAAATTTACAAACGTGAATGGGTAGATTTGACTGGCGAAGAATTAGAAACACTTTTGCGTGAAAACCGTTCGCTAACTTTAGGCGCAATATGGGCAGTTGCAGACAAACTCAAGGATAAGAACACATGAGCGAAACATTTTACCTCTGCCCGCAGTGTGACAGTTCAGAGGTCACTACAGAGCACCACCAAAGGTTCATGGTCAACACGGGCGAACATTATTCACACAGCATGAAGCCGTATGATTCGAACTCACCAGCAACCTGCCTGACCTGCAACTGGGAGGGTCGGCGCGACCAACTCAAGGAGAAGAACACATGAACCCCAACCATGAATGGGCTTATCGTCTGAAAGCCAAAGAGGAAGCAGGTTATTCGCTACCAGAGTTCAGCCGCAACGCATGGCGAGAAGTACTCAAGAAAGACCTGATTCGCACAGAAACAACACAACCCAAGGAGGAACATAAAAAAATCATCAAACAATACAAACTCAAGTAAATCACGTTATAATCTTCTCGCACACTATCGTGCAATAACCGAAAGGAAGTTTCCTATGTCCAAGTACTGCGTAGATTGCGTACACATCACCATGCCCCCAGAACACCCCAACAACCCAGAATTCGGGCGTTGTTCATTCGGGCGACAAATCTCCCTCGTAACTGGCAAACCCACGCGCATCGACCTGCTGCCCTATTGCGGCAGCGAACGCATGATCGCCAGCAGGTGCGGTGAGGAGGCCATCAATTTTGCACCGCGCATCCCTTTTGCAACTGAAGAAGAAGTGCGCGACCTTTTAGCAGGAGACCCAAGCCATGTCTGATTTCACACCCGAAATGCGTAACTCTGCCATGTGGAGTGGCGATGCCCGTAAGATTGCCAACGGCAAGGCCAACGAGGTCATCCTTACCAAACTGGGCAAGATGCCTATACCCGACCTGTCAGACGTTGAAGCCGTGCAGATGGGTCACATCATGGAGCCTGTCATCGGTCACTTGGCAGCGCAGCGCCTGAACATGATGCTAGAGAAACAAGACGGCATGTATGCGCATCCTGAGTATCCGTGGCTTAAGACCCACATTGACTTTGAAGGGTTCGAGAACTTCAGCCGCATCCTTGTCGAGTGCAAGAACTACAACGCAGGCACACGCAGCAAGTTTGACGAGTCAGGCCTTATGCCTGCCGCAGACATGGCACAGTGCGTCCACGAAGCCACAGTGGTAGGCGTGTCTAAGGTATACCTTGCCGTCCTCTTTGGGGGTCAGGAACTGGTCATCATCCCTGTCGAGGTGACAGATCAGATGAAGGCCGACCACATCGCCAAGATGTCTGAGATTTGGTCTCACGTTGGAAATGGCACAACCCTGCCGCCCGAAACCTTAGAGCAAACCAAACTGCTCTACCCTGAATCCACGGTAGATACCAAACTGGCCTCCAAAAGCGTAGAACACGCTTGCTCTTTGCTCAAGGAAATCAAAGAGAAGCGCAAGGCTTTGGAGGCTCAAGAGGAGCAGTTGCAGGTAATGATTCAAGGCTACATGGGCGAGTGCGGCTCTTTGCAGTCTTTGGAAGGCAACGTGCTGGCAACATGGCGCTCTGCCAAGCCAACCAAATCGTTTGACTCCAAACTGTTTGAGTCAGCCATGCCCGACGTTTACAACAAGTTCATCATGGAAAAAACAGGTTCACGCCGTTTTTTAATCAAATGACTACTAGCGATATAGCGATATACATCATGGCAGTATCGTCTGTCATTGATACCTTAATCACTCTTTTGGAGAAGTTCACATGAGCAATCTAGTACCAGTTGCTGACATGCAGGTCATGTCAAAGGCAATCGTCAAATCAGGTTTCTACGGGTTCAAAACAGAGGAGCAGGTCATGGCTGTGATGTTGGTGGCGCAGGCCGAGAACAAGCACCCAGCCACCGTGGTGCAGGAATACGACATCATCCAAGGTCGCCCAGCCCTCAAATCGCAGGCTATGCTGGCTCGTTTTCAGCAGGCAGGGGGTAAGGTCGAGTGGCACGAAATGTCGCCTCATAGGGTCGTTGGCACGTTCTCTCACCCTGCCGGTGGCTCACTCAAGGTAGAGTGGTCAATCGAGATGGCAAGACAAGCCGGTCTCTACCGTGAAGGTAGTGGCTGGACAAAGTATCCGGAAGACATGCTGCGGTCACGGGCTGTATCACGGGGGGTTCGTTCCGTGTTCCCTGCATGTATTCTGGGTCATTACAGCGTCGAGGAAGTGCAGGAGTTTGACAGGCCCAAGATAGCGCCTGTAAAGCAGCCCTACACCATCGAGGCTGAAACCGTGGAATTGCCCCACAAACTCTGGATTCCAAACGCTGAAGAACCTTACGCAGCCTATGAGACCAAAGAGGAGTGGCTGCAAGGATTCAACGACTTGATCGCCAGAATCCAGAAGTCGCCCAAGTTTGACGAAGAATCCAAAGAGGAGCGGGTTCGCGCCTTGGAAGCCGCCAACGCCGATATGCTCACAGGTCTGGAGGAAGCATGAGTTACATGAAACAAATCGACATGTTTGGCGAGACAGCCATCCAAACGCTGCGTGACAACTGGCGCGAGACCATCGAGAACGAAGGGGGGCGCTGCCCCTGCTGTGATCGCTGGGGCAAGATCAGCGGTCACGGCATCACAGAAACCATGTCTCTGGCCTTGCTGTGGCTCTCCCGCCAGCCTGTTGATGACAACGGGTTTGTGAATGTCCCAAAGGCCGCGCCTGCGTGGATGCTGCGTGGCAAGACATACTCGCTCTTGCAACATTGGCATCTGATCTACAAGGTCGAAAAGAACGAGGACAAGACAAAACGCTCAGACGGTCTGTGGCAAGTCACCACCAAAGGCCATCAGTTCTTACGCAACGAGTTGTCAGTTCCGCGCAAGGTCTTCATTTACGACAACACCATCCAAGGCTTCTCGCAAGAGGAGGTCTTTTTTGAAGACTGCTTTGGCAAACACTTTGACTATCAAGAAGTAATGTCTGATAGTTTCAATCTATCCACCATCAAGGAATAAAAATGGCGAATCAACACATCCCTCGTCCCGGCACAGGAGTTGCTTATTTCGAGCCACCAGAGAAACGTCGCAGCGACAAAGCGCCGGACTACCAAGGCTTCATCACTTTGGAGATGGACTACGCTGCCGGCGAGAAACTCAAGTTTGGCATCTGGGAAAAGCAAACTCAGATGGGCTACAGCCTGCTGTCGATCAAAGAAGACAACTACAGCAAGAAGAAAGCGCTGGAGAACAACCAGCCACGCGAGGTGCACCCCCGCACGTATGGACTCAACAAGCCTGCGCCTATGCACCGCAACATTCGTGTTGAAGATGATGATGTGCCGTTCTGATGGCTAAAGAATCACCAACAAGCCGCACGTTGGAAGTCCTGAGAGAGCAGGGCTACACCGTTGCTATCGTGGAGAAATGGAATCCACACGCCAGAATCCGTCAAGACCTTTTTGGGTTTATCGACATATTGGCAATCAAACGGGATGAGACCTTGGCTGTGCAGGCGACTGCCAGCGGGGTTTCTGAACGACTCAAGAAAATCATGGCAAGCGAACTGCTGCCGAAAGTGAGGGAAGCGGGATGGAAAATTCAGATATGGGGCTGGAGAAAATCAGCCAAGACGAACAAGTACGTATTGAGAATATTAGACGTATCGTGACGGAAGCCTACATTGCGGGACACAACGAAGGCTTCCGAAAAGCACAACAACTTAGGCTTGAGATTCAACCCAATTTAACCGAGCAAGAATTGTATTACTCCCGCCAGCAGTGGGCGTTGTAGCAACAACATACAGGATGTCAGGACCATCTGGGTATACGTTTGCTTGGGTGGTTGGCACAGAGTTAGATGTGCCGCCACCCAGCGCAGCGTTACCGATAGGCGCGATGTAAGACAAGTCGTATGTTGTTTGACCGCTTGGGTTGCTGTAGAACGCAGCAATAGATGTACCACCAGAAATGGTCACCGTGTTGGTTGTGTTCACCGAAACTTGCGAGATTGAGTCTGTGTTGGTGGCAGATTGTGCAACGCTACCAAACGAGCCAGAGAAGGCAGAAGGCACACCGTTCAAAATCAATTGAACAAGGTATGTAGTGTTGGTCACTACAGCGATCTCACGCAACTGCAACTGCAAGCGGTTGATGATCTCTTTCAAGCCAAACAAACCTGATTGCCCGTTGTCCACAGAGGGAGCAATACGGATTGCCATGATTGGCACGGCAGCAGTACTGTTGGGGCTAGACAGGGCGGTGGTCATGCCGTAGTTGTAAATGGCAGAGGCATCGTTGTTGAAGCCGCCATCCATCACCACAGACGAACCCCAATGCGAGAGCAGAGCAGCCGTGTCGGGAGCAGCGTATTCCACAGACACAGGGGCTGTAGCTGAATACGTAAACGCAGTAGCCGCAGCGCCACCAGTTTGTCCACGAGTCACGCCTTGCAACTGAGTACCGGTTATGCTGGTGTACTTGATGTATTCGATCACGCCTGACACACCAGAGCCACGAATGATGGCTGTGCCGCCTGCGGGGTTGAACCCGAATGTGCTGCCCACGTTAATTGTGGTGTCGCCAGTACCAATGCTTGCTGTCAAGAATGTGGTCTGAATCTCGTTGTTTTGTTCGTAGTGGCTGGTCATGTTGCCAGAGCGCAAGTATGCAGAATACTGCACGTTGTTGTTCTGGAATGTGTAGACGTAGTTGATCGCACCGTTGACAGTACGAATACCAAAACGAACAGCGCCAGCACCGTACCACGAATAGTCGATGTACCACATCTGAATCTTGGTCAAGTCGATCTTGTAGCCAGATGGGTTTTGTGGGCTGTTGCTGCCATCAAGTGTGTCATACCATTGTGACTGAGGCACTTTGGTATCGATGGTGCGAGACACGATGGCGTTGGTGATGCTTGCGCCACGGTACTCAGGAGAGATTTGAATGCTTGTATCGCTTGTGATTGACAACACGCGATAAGACTGACCACGCATAACGATGTAGTCGCCCACCACCAAGGTGGTAGAGAAAGCGGTGTTTGTGCCGGTGACAGTACCAGAGCCTTGGTTGACAGCAACCAGACCTGGGATTTGATTCACGCTGGTACGCAAGACAGCATACAACTGCTGACCGTCATACTGGAAGAACATGCCGTTTTGCTGGTCAAAGAAACCAATCTTGTTGCTAGAGCCAAACCAATTGGTAGGAGTCACATGCAAGATGCTTGGGACAGTTGATGTAGCTGGCGACACAGTCGGGACTACGTTGTTGACTGTTTGATAAGTAAACGTAGTTGTGCTAGGCACAGACAAGATTTGGAAGTATCCGTTGTAGGCTTGCTGGTCAGCGCCAGACACAGTTACAAACGTATTGATCGCCAAGTTGTGCGCTGTCTTGGTGGTCACAGTTACCGTGCTGCCAGACGAGGTCAGCACAGGCAACTGAATCTGTGGGCAAAGGATTGTGCCAGTTGAGAACTGGATGCCTTTGCCAGATTGGTAACGGAAATAACGACGAGTCTGACGGAACAGAATTGCGTTTGGCACAGACGAGCCAGCCGTAAAGTTGACAGAGCCGTCATATGCACGGACGGTCACAGCGCCAGCAGGACGGGCATACACGCAAACCTGAGTGTTGCCGCTAACGCCGGGAGTTGTAGCCGTGCCTGTCAGGGTGGATGTGATGGTGAACTGGTTTTGGGCGGGGACAGTAGCCACCACCCAAGGAGCGTTCAAGCCTGTCACGCCAGTTGTGCCAACGATGTAGACCAACGAGCCGACAGACAAGCCGTGAGCATAGGTCGTGTTGACGGTGATTGCCGAGCCTGAGAGCGTGATCGCGCTGGTGCTTGCAGCAGCCACGGAAATACCGCAGTTGCTGTAGAAGTATCCAGCGTAGATGTACGTCGAGGTGGACGAGTAGCAAGCGTTTGTGAGCACTTGGTTTTGCATCGTCAGGGTGTATGACGTAGAGCTGCTGGCAGTTGTAATCAATCCCCAGCCGGCAGCGTTAGCATCCACAGGGTCTTGAATGAAGATGGGCGTACCAACCGCATACGTGACAGAACTAGAAGTAAGTGTCAGGGCAAGTTGGTATTTGTTTGTTTGGTTTCCGATCAGTTGAGTGACGGCAAGCGGTGCGTTGGTGATGTAATAGCACGATGCACGGTTTTGTTGCAAGGCCACCTGCTCCCACTTGGATGACTGTTGACCGTATTCAAAGTCGGTGTCGATCAAAGATTGGGGGGTTGACACGCGCATCTTGTCAACAGCGTCATAAGCGCCTGATCTCTGGTTGTTGAGAGATAGGGCTTGGCTGTTGGCTTGGCTGATTGGGGTGGGTGCAAATGATGAGATTGCTGCCATGATTATTCCTTAATGGCTTTTTCTGTACGGCGTGTACCGCCGGTTTGATAGAACGGGCTGGACTCAGGAGCAATCGGGTGCTTGGCAATGTGCTGCCCCGAAGACTCCATGAATTTGCGGTTTACCTCTGGGCGAATGGTCGCCATGCTGTCAGCCCAGCGATATTGGAGCGTACCGTCCACAGGGACTCGCTTGTCGCCAGAACGGAAAGTGGCATCTTTAGAATGCTGCATCTCCATCGGAATGCACTTGGTTTGAAATAGCTTGCTCACGATTACGCTCCTTGTAAAGAACTGGCAGAAAAACACACAGGCAGAACACACCAAAGGCACACAGCCGCAGCCAATCCGGATTGTTCATTATCCATGTTGCCAGAGCAAAAGTCATCCCTAATGCAACAATTGTCAACAATCTGTCGGTAACTACACCTAACGCCAGCGATAAAAGAGCAGCAACTTTCTTTTCCATGTTCATCCCCAAGAGTTAAAGCCCAATTATATCGCTATGTTTCTGTCTCGTCATCATCATCGAAGAAACCAGAACCCCACGCATCATCACTCACTTTGAGTTTGAGCGCTTCAAGTTTGAGGCTTCTGTCAATAATTTTCATCTTGTCGGTCAGAGTGGCGGTTGGGTCTGCTACAGTTTCCTCAAGCAGTTTGCCAATTGCCTTCTCCAAAGCCGGGTCTATCCCGGCTGTTTTTTTCTTACTCATTGTTTCCCTCGTTTGCAAATCGAGATGCTGTACCCGCAGAGGTTGCCGTAGCACCCGGTACGCCCTCACCTTTTAGGAAACCTTCGGCAGCGCCGCCTGAAGGAGTGGAATAAAACTTTTGGACTGACCTTGCGGCTCGTCTTTGTGTTCCAAGCGCTTTAGGTATTAACCCTAGTTTAGAGCCAAGACCTTGTTCAAGCGCTTTACCTGTTTCGGTGGCAGTTGTGCCAGATGGCTCAAAGATGCCACGCAACTGTGTGTTCTTAGCGTGTTGAGCAAGCGCATCAATATCTCGTGGATGTTTGACTCGTTCTGAGCCTTGCTTCTCCAACATACGGCCTAAACGGTCAAGACTGATGTCTCCGTTGTGGATGCCGCCTTGCTTTTGCAAGTCTTCCAAGATCACGGCGTTGCGGTATTTGGGACGCAACTCATCCAAAGTTTTGGCAACATCTTTGTGGTTTCGAGCAATTGACGCATCAATCTCGTCCACAAGGTTGTAAATCTCGTGTGCATTAACACGGTTGGTTGACCGTGCAGTCTGAGTCAAAGCATTACGCAATCTTTGCAAAGCCTCGCCCTGAATGCCAAAAGTGTTGGGTTTTGCACCAGCACGACTAGCAAGACTGTCAAATCCTTGAATGATGTCATCAGCGGCCTTCTTGACCGCACTCACGCCAGTATTGCCAACTTGCGCCGCTTCCTCTTGTGAAATCCTAGAGATGGCATCAACGGCTTTTTGGTCAATGTTAAAAACTTTGCCTCGATACAGGCTGTTGAAATCTTCACCAAGATCACGCAGCCTGCCGCCAATAAATCCGGGGTAGATTGATTTGGTGCTTTCGCCCGTGCCTTCTGTTGCCAGTTTGTTGGCAAGGTCTTGGTTGTGTTCAGCAAAACTAGTTGCGCCTTTTTGACCTGTTGGTTCAAATCGACGAACTTGTGCAGGGCTAAGTTTGAAACCAAGTTTCTCTAAAGCCTGTGCAGACTCTTCGCCAACCTTGGATGACAAGCCCACCAAACTTTTTGCCGTGCCTCGCAAAGCAGATGGCAAAGAAGTACCAAAGCCGCCCACAATCTCTCCAACGTCACGGTATCCGCTTACGTTTTCATCAGGCTTTTGAATTCCTACCTTGCCAAGATACCCTTGCACATCTTGTGTTGTTGGAAACAAAGTTGGTTCTGGTTGACCTTTTTCTTGAAGACCTAAATATTGTGGTGCTGTATAAGCGCCAAACTTTTCAAGTTCACCAAGACCGCCCAACAAACCTGTGGTAGCGCCATAAGCAAAAGCCCCAGCCTTTTTACCAACGCCGGGTTCTTCGTTTTCAGATTGTTTTGCTTTTGCGAGTTCACGCTCACGACGAGCGCGGAATTCAAATTCTTCGTTCTCAGTCATTTGGATGATCTTTCAAATATTGTTGATAACGAGCCTCTTTTTCGGCATCAGAATATTTTTCTTCAGGCGCAGTTGTGTCAACGTATTTGCCGCCAAGCGCTTCGCCAAAAGTCTTTTTCTTGCCTTTTTCTTTGACTGCTGCGTTGATGTCATCAACAGTAAATGGGACAACAGACTGAACTGTTTGTAAGTTTTCTGCAAAAACTTCTTTGAGTCCGGGAGGTGTGTTGGGAGATTTCATGCGAACTTCCATTGTCCGTTCAGCAAGTTGCCTTGCTTCGGCAATTTTGGTTGCCACGGTGTTCATGGTGTCGCCTTCTTTGGCTGTGATGATCTTGTTCATGGCATCAATATCGCCTTGACGCACAACACGACCACCGCTCATCAACTGAGCAAGGCTGAAACCAAGTTTGCCTGATTCCACGTTGTATCGCTGCACAGACTCTGTTGTGAGTTTGTTTGCCATAGCATCAAGAGGAGCAGTAAACAAACTGTTGGTTGTCTTGCCGCCAAAAATGCCTGAACTACTGTCGAAAGGCAAGCCCATAATATTCTTGAGAGCAGCAGCGGCTTCGTTAGACGCGCCAGCCACAATATCACCAAACCCATAACGATCAGCCGCAGATTTGTTGCCAGCCTTGACTTTTTCAAACTCTGCTTTCTTTTGATACTCGTAGTCAATCTTGGCTTTTTCGTTTGCCAAGGTCATCTGTTTTTCTCGCAGAGTTTCCAAAGATTTGGTGATTGTCCCAATTGCTTCGCCAAGTTGTTTGTATTGACCAGAACGAGCAAGACGAGAAACGATACCGGTGTTATCTTCCGCTATCAATTGTTGAATCTTTTGCATCCCCAACTCTTTGTCCGTTGCCATCAATTTCATGGCATCGTTGTACAAAGTTTCAACTTTTTTGTTGTGTGATTCAAGCGCTTTCAAGTTTTCTTCGTATGTTTTGAGGTCGCGCTCAAACACATCTTTACGGCCTTGTTGATAACCCTTCATTGCACCCGTCATCGCTTGCAAAGCAGCCATACCACTATATTTGCCTCGACCACCAGAACCAAACGTGGCAAGTGTCAGCAAGCTAAAAATGCTTGCAATGTCTTTGGCGCGTTCAGGTGTTGGCGCAAAAGCAGACGCTTCTTTCAAATCTTGTTTGTGCTGTTCAATCAATTGTTTTTGAGTATCAGCATATTCTTTTGTCAAGTCTGTGCGTTGTTTTTCTGCATTGGCAAGTTGTTGTGCTTGGTCAACTTTTGCCTTTGCTTCTTCGCTTGCGGCTGATGTGCCTAATTGCAATTGAGCAGATTGCAGCGCACCAATATCTTTAACACCAGCGCCGCCAAAAGCACTTGGATTGGCAACCATTTGGTCTGGTGTCATTGCGGGAGGAGCGCCTGTAGGCAGCTTGGGAGTAATGCCCGGCACAGATGGATTCACAGGGCTACCTGCCAATGTTTTAGGAACAGCGGCAGGCGCAGGTGCAGCAGGCGCAGCAGATGGCAAATCCAGCCGTCTGGGGTCTTGAAATTTGGGCGCAGGACTACCGTCCCAATCGTTGCCAGACCCAACATCAAATTTTCCAAAATCGACTGCCATGTTTTTGCCTTATTGATTTGGTGCTTTTGTTTGGCTTTCAGGCAGGCTGTAACCAAGAGATTGGTAAAAATTTTGAGCCAATTTAGCCGCATCAGCACTTTGTTGATAGCCTGTTTGAATTGCGTCGGTAATGTATTTGTCTGCAACGCCTTGAATTTGCGCGGCTTCGTTGAGCAAGGCAACACCCTGAGCGACGTTTTGTTGTGCAAACGCAGCGGCTTGTTGTTGCAAGATGGCCTCTGCCTGAACGTCTGCCGTGCCGCCACTTGCACCAGACGTAGCCTGTTGTTGCATGATTTGAGCGCGTTGCGCTTGCAATTGTTGTTGTTGAGCAGCAGTCAATTGACCGGCTTGACCAGCAGCAATCAATTGTTGTCCTTGTTGACCAATTTGCTGTGCCTGTTGCTGATAAGGATTTGCCAGCGCACGAATCTCTGCTTCATTCTTAGCCGCCTGATCTGCCGCTTGATTGCTTTGCTGACGAGCCTGATAGCCACCATACAACTGGGTTGCAAGTTTGGCGTAGGGAGCAAACGGGTCAAGCGCTTTTGAAAGTTTTTCTGCGCTGGCGCTGTAAGGCTGAATTGCGTTTGTCAGACGATCAACAAAGCCGGGTTTTTCTGGCGTTTCAGACAACGCATCTGCCGGATTAAATACCGGTGTAGAAGGCGAAGCATTGGGGTTGTAGTTGCCAGCAGGTGATGGTCCAACTGCGGGTGCGGCAGGCGCAGGCGCGGTGTACGGTGTTGTTGCTGGAATAGAGCGTGATGGTTGCGTAAAGTTAGCGCTTGGCGTGTACGCAGAGTAATCAGGCGTAGCCATAGCGCCAGCCTTTGCAGCTTCGTTTTGTGCGCCGTAATCAGGTGTAGGTGTTTGACTTTCAGAGGCCGCTTGATTATCAGCAGCCAAACGATTTGTCTCGGCAGTTGTTTCGTCCGGAGCGGAAGAATAATCTACTGAGTCATCAAACTCCATGATGCCTGTTTTAGGATTGATCTTGCCAGAGCCGCCGTGCTTTTTCAGCAACGCCATCTCTTTTGGGTTGATGTGGGCAAGAATCGAATCTTTGCCGCGACCAGCAGCAGCAAGGCGCTTTGCCATCGAGGGCAAGTCCATGTCCACTTGCAGCAGTTTTGCTAACGTAGCCATCAAATCACCTGCCCTTCTTCTTTCAATGCGGTTGTACCCTCTGGGTTGCCCCAAGGGTATTTTCCTCCAATTTTGCCTTCTTTTGCACCTAAACCACCGGGGTCGGCAGCATCTGGTGTAACGGCGTTTGGAGATTGCTGTGAGCCAGCAGAACCTGTTGTTACAGCAGAAACAGCAGGTGTTGCGGGATTGGTGGCATTTGATGAGCCTGACGCTTGCCTGACAATATCTTTAGCAACGTAGTCTGCCAAGGTTTTGTCAATTCCAGACAAGGTTGGTGCAGTTGTTGCGTTTGTGTTGACATTTGCTTGCACACCTGAAGTTGTGTCTCCGGGTGCTGCAATGTCGTAGCTGGTTGCGTCTGTGTTTGCATTTGCTTTCACGCCTCCAAAACCGTCTTCATAAGTTGTTGGGCTGTATTGGTCGGTGAATGGGTTGCCTGCTTTTGCGGCATTGATGCCAGTACCGGGGGCTTGCGTAGGCGAGGTCAAACTGTAATCAGTCTCGTTTGGCAATGTGGCTTTGTATCCTGCTTGCAAACCAGCGGAAATACCAGCCGTGCCAGCGCCAGCAGCCGCTCCTTGAGCGATGTTTTTGCCTGTCAAAGCAGCACTTGTGCCGCCTGCAACAGCGCCACGTTCTGCCGCAGTTGTAACGCCGCCACCCGGTCCAACTGTTTCATTTGCCAATTCGCTGCCAACATAAGAAGCAGCAATTTGTTTTGGACTACCGCCGTTTGCAGCGTTTACCAAAGCGCCAGCAGTTGAAGGGTCAACACCTGCCGAAATAAGAGCAACGGTTTCAATTACAGGCAAAGGATTCTTGGCAATGTTTTCTACTGTTTTGCCTACTGTGCCTACAACTTCTTCTCCGGCTTTTTCAACTCCAGAAACAACAGCGCCTATGTCATTTGCAGCGCCAGTTATGGCTGAACCTATAGAGTCAAAAAACCCTCCAAAAAATCCACCGCCACCACCGCCGCCTCCTGTTTGCGGAGTAAGACCAGATACGGCCTCTGACACAGTATTGACAACAGAATCAACAAATCCACCCATATCAAACCTCCACAATTCCGGTCATTTTTTGCCCAGCAACACCGCTGAGTGTTGGCTCAAACCCAGCCATTTTGATAGCCCTAACAATGTCAGGATTTTCAATTTGAAATTTGAGTGTTTTGAAATTGGCCTTTTTCATGGCTTGACCAAATTGTTTAATACTGTCAACAACTTTGCGTGGGTCATCAGCAGTTTCCATCGTCACATCCACGCTGCCGTTACCTTTGTTAAAGTAAACAAACAAAGTGTTGTTAGCCCTCATAATTCGCAAATTTGGGTTGGTTTGTACAGCGTGAGACAAACTGGCATACAAGTTTTTTGGGTCAACTTTACCCGCAGCATTTTTAGAAATGATGTCCATTTCGCTCATACGCCCAGCAGCAGGCTGTTGCGGATTTTGCAAATTTTTTGGTGGGGGGGGAGTCATTTGATTTTCCATATTAAATCCCAAGTGCCGATTTTATTTGCTCATGCAAGAAAAGATGAGTGCTTAACCAATCATAAAACGAGGCTTCATCGTTCCAGTTTGTGTCCAAAAGGTTGATTGGATTGCTCAAATTTAGGGCTGCTGACATGCTTTGATGCTCCACTTGGTGCGCCAAAAGCCAGTCTTCTAGGTCGTTTGGATTGGCATCTAAGAGCGGGAAACGGGGTATTACCGTGCCTAAGTCCATCAAAGCCTCGGCAAAGGTCTTGTGCTGCGTTCCATTTTCAAAAATGAACGCTTTGAGGCTGTCTACATCCCCATGTTTGACCATTGACAAGGCATCCATGTTCATATTAGAACTTCGCTCTCTGTGCTGCCTCAAATTGCATCCCTGAGATGATGTAATTTGGGTTGTTGCTGGTGATTGTCAGGCCAATGTACTTGCCCCACATCTCAGCGTCATAGCGATACAAGTTGTACCCAATGATCGGGTTGCCCCATGTCACGGTTGCAATGCTGTTGTTGACCCACGGCACAGTTATTGCGCTGTTGTTTATCCACGACACCAAAGTAAAGTTGTTGACGGTGGTTGATGGTGAAGACGCTGATTCGCTGTCTGTCACCACGGTCAAATTGTTGCCGGTGTTGGCCTGCAAGATCGCCTCGACACCCCACTTCAAGGCTTGCTTGTCACGAATGACGTTGCCCATGCTGTACAAAGCGCTTTGCGTCTTGGTTGCAATTGAAGCCGACGAACTTTGGTACATGACTTGCAAGTCTGTGCCGGTGGTTGAGTACAGCGTGGCTTGACCGTTGACAGGGATTGACACAACATACTTGACCGCGCCTTGGTACGTAAAAAACCATTTTTTGTCAAAGAACACGGCTTGGATGTACTGAGGTGCACCCTGCGTACCAGATGTTCCGGTGTAATAAAACGAGAAACACGCGCACAAAATGTTATAAATCAAGACTTGGCCTGCGCTCACAGGCTTTGTAAAGTCGATGTAAGGAAACAATCCGTCCAGCGCATCGCTGATCTTGGATGTGGTTGAACCCACCAAGGCGTACATGCCGTAGCGATTCATAAACACAATGGAGCGGAAGTACGGCATTACAGCGTAAGGCTGGTCAGAACCCACGCTGGCGCTGATGTTGGTGTTGGTGTACAGCGTTGTGCCGGTGGTGCTGTTAATGCGAACGTCTGAGATGACCGTGATACTGTCCACGCCAAACACATACAAGAAGTTGTTAGCGCTCACTAACTGAGTGATGTTGCCAATCAAAGTCTCGTCGTTGAACACAATGTTGCCAGCAGAAGGGCTGTAAAAATCGTTGTTTGTGCCGGCTGCGGTGTAGTACAGCGTCCTGCCGTTGGCAACCCAAATCCTGCCTGAGAACGAAGCAATAGCTGTGCCGGGCTGACTGATGACCGTGGCGGTAATGGTTTGCCCTACCCCTGAACCTGTAATTGTCACGGCTGGAGTTGTGAGGTAGTTGCTACCTGTGGTCAAACCTGTGCCGTAAGCGCTCACACTCGTGATGACGTATCCGTTGGTTGCCACCGAAATTACAGCGGTTGTGCCGCCTGTAGCTGGCGCGGCGACTGTTGCTGTCACAGAGCCAGCGTAGCCAGCGCCTGTCAAGGTGTAAGTCAATCCGGTGGGCGTACCGGCTGTGGTTGTGATGGCAGTACCGCCAAGCGTTGCAGACAACGTAAAAGTGCTTGTTCCGTTGGTTGCAATGATGTAGTACGAGGTGGGGTTGCTGTACCCGCTGATTGAGCCTGTGCCGCTAAATACGCCCGTGATGGTGACTGCCATGCCGGTAATCAAAGTACCAGCGGTGACGGCGGTGCAAGAAAATTGACCGGCAGTACCGGTGATGGCAACACCAGACAAAGTGAGTGACGTTTGTGTTGGGTAGTTGACAAGGCCAAGGCTAAACGACAACGAGCCAATCTTGATGAGCGTTGTGCCGTTCCATTGGAAATATCCGTTGGTCGGGTCAATGATACAAATCTGGGTGTTGTTCCATTGGCAGGCTTGGACACCAGACGTAGAAAACGTGCCGGCAGAGGCCACGGTTGTTGTGGCATTTGTACCGGTGTTGACAGCGGTGGCGCTGCCGTCTGACAAGAAAGCAATGTAGTAATTGGATGTGCCAAGGTTGCCGTACACAGCGTACACGACAGTTGCGCCAAACGTGATCGTACCCACGGCGGTGGGCGCAGGCACAGTACGCATGTTGCCGTGACCGATGGGCATGACATTTTCTAGCCACGAAAACTCGGTCTCTTTGATCGAGGTGCGGTTGGCTTTCGTGTTTACGCCATCAAAGTCTTTGGCGACTTTGTAGTCCTTCTTTTGCTCTTGTACACCAGCCATTATCTGCACCCCCAGCGTTTACGTGCTGCCTTGCCCCTCTCCCCTGTCCAACTCTTGCTTCTGGCGCAAAACGATTTGTGTCGTGGTCCAGATTTTTGGGGGGCTTTCAAATTGCTGCCAGTTGCACGGTTGTACTTCTTGCGGCCTTTTGCGGTAAGCCCACCCCCCGCCCTAACGGACTGTTTTTCTCCTCGACCAACAGAAAGGTTAGGGCGTTTCTTTCTAGGCATGGGCGTGATACTCGGCTTCTGTCAAGATACCGGGCTTGTATTTGCCCTCTGGCTTGAAGATGGTCAATTCTTGATTACGCATTTCAGGCGCAAACGAGATGTGCATCCAGCGACCATATTCGTGAATCATTTGGTCAAACTTGATGCCTGCGTTCTTGACCAGTTGGCAAAGTTCGTAGGGCGTGTGAGCATTGGATGAGCAATCAATAGCCCAGCCATCCATGTGAGAACTGATTTTGCTGCCACCCACGGCCTCGTTGACCGCAGGCAGTCGCAGCCATGAGTTGACGCGCAAAGCACCGGTGACGGCACGGACGGCCTCAAGGTGAGATGCAGCGACCTTCATGTTTTCAAGTTGAAGGGTGCTAGGTTGGTTGTCAATGTGCATACGCACAGCGGTTTCGCTATAGGTAGCCTCATCCAACGAGAAGTGTTCACTCAGCATCGTCATTTTTCTTTTCTCCAATATGAATACCTGTAATCAGGCCAAGGAATCCACCGCAGATGGATTGGAAGGCAGGTCCAACAATGTCGAACACCACTTTATCGTCCACGGTGGGGTCAAGCACGGCTTGGACAAACATCCAAATCATGCTGATGATGACTCCCATAAGGGAGAAAGTAGCAATCAGGGTAACGATTGCTTTCAGGTTGATCTTCATTGCTTACTCCTCACTTGGTTGTATAAATCGACACAGGCGTTAAGTTTTCTGATGGCATTGTCGCCGTCCCCCGCGATGGTGACAAGAGATTGAGCAGCCTCTGGGTCAAGTTCGGCTCTTGTTTCTGAATTTCCGGGGGCAGTTCCGGCATTTTCGCTGCTTTGTACGCTGCGGGTGGCGATTGAAAGCCGCAACTCGCCAGAAGCAATGTCGCTGCGGAGATGAGTAATTTGAGCCTGAGCATCTTGATTTGCCTTTCTGAGTTGTTCAGCCTGCGACTGTGCAGCCTGTTGCATTTCGGTTTCTTTTTGCTGTTCAATGAGTTGTAAACGCTGCACCTCGGCAACTTGCTCTACGTAAGCCTCGTGATGCCCGTAAAAGTACGAACTGATGACCATTGCCATCGCGCCGGCTAAAAACCACGGATTCATTCTTTGTCCTTTTTAAGTTCTTGCTTCAATTTTCTCAACTCTTTTGCCTCTGCTCGTATGGTTGCACGTACAGTCAAAATGTCAACATACATGAGAACCGTCAGAGGTAGCAAGAGCGCAAAAACCAGCGCCATTACGATCAATCCAACCAAAAATCTGTTTGCATCTTTTGCTGCCAAATCAGCCCGAACAGAAGCCCCCAAATCCAAATTGTCATTAGGGTTACCCCTAAGATTGACAGAAGTCTGTCTATTCGGCTGTTTCTGAGTTGCCATTTTTTTGCTTCCTCAATTCTGGCTTTTCTCAATTTCATTTGACGATCAAATTCTTGCTCCTCCAAAATCAAATCGTACATTTGCAAAAACCGCTTGTACATGTCTTGCAGGCCAAGGGATTCTGGTGTCCATGACATTGCTTCCCTGATCTGCGTAGACAAAGAGATCAACTGTGTCTCAATCTCGATTCTGTCGATTGCACTATCGGCAATCTTTTCTGTCGTGAGTGATTGTTCTTCTAATTCACGACAATGTTGTTTCAATTGCCTCTGGGCTTCAAAAAAGACTTTAAGTTGTTCACAAACATCGTGAATTGATTTGGCTTTGTATTCTTCGTAGGTGAGTTCTGGTTGAGGTTGTTTTTTGGTCTTTTTGGTTTGAGCAACAGGTGCAACTGGAGCGGCAGCATCAACAACAGCAGGGGCGGGTTTCTTGGGTTGTCCTGTGAGGCTCTCCCATAACCCTTTTGCCCACTCCCAGAGTCCTGTGACAGTTTCGACGGTTTCTTTGACTTGATTGACAAGTCCTTCAGTCTCGCCTTTAAATTCGTCAATGACAGCCTTGCCCTGCTGGAGCATTTCGCAACCAGATCGGATGGCGCTAACAGCACTTTGCGCCAAGAGGAGAAGGCTAAAAGGGTCAATGTCACACCCCTGTTACAGGCCAATTCTGAGCAGTCACAACCGCAATAAACGCAGTCACATCTGTTGCGCCGGCAATCGCAGTCTTTAATCGTTCCACTTCCGTCACGACAGCAGCACGAAACGTCACGGTTGCGGCAGGAATGTCCACGTTGCGTTCAACTTTACGAATGACCATCCAATCGCTTTCAGCCAGCAACTTGTTGGCGGTATCTTTGACTTGAGCAGTCCATGTGGTTTTGAGAGTTGCCAAGTCTTTGGGATTGTCGTGACCCCAGTAAAACCTATCGTCATACGCAATTGTTTCGTCTGCAACTTCTGTGATGCCGATGGCTTCTTTCTCAGCGAGAGAAGTCAGCCGTAACCAGTTGGCAGGATAAGCCGTGCCGTCGTGCATGAAAGGCACATCAATCTGGAGTGGTTGTCCGTTTAGTAAAAACATGAGTTACCTCGCTAAAGATTGTTTAAAAGGGTTCTCTGCCCAAGCAAATCCAATATAGCTGCCGCCATTTGCATTGAAATCTGCCGCCGTGCTTCTCATCTTGAAACCGTTTGACAACAAATCAAGGTCTGTATTTGTTGATCCAGCGTTTGACAAGTTTGGATAAAGTTCTTCGCCAACTACGTTGTATGTGTTTCTTGATGTATCCCAGATATACCAGTTTCCTGTTGAGTCTGTTCGTTTAATCAACACCATTCTTGGACGAAATCCTAAATAAACAAAACTTCCGTCTGTGCTTCCGTTCCCTGTATATGAAAACGCCTTGCTGAAGCCTGCTACTTCTGACCAGCAGTAAGCGACAAAAGTTCCAGTGCTTCCGTTTACAGAAGCATTTGTTCCTAAGTAAATTACAGAAGATGTTGGGTTTGTAGAGTTCCAGAAAGTTGCATCATTAGCGCTTGCATTGGTCAAATTTAAATACATCACGCCTTGACCAGTAGACCAAATGCCAGAGTGATTTACCGCCCAATTTGTTACAGCATTTCTTTGTTTAATGATGACCATTTTAGGTTGGACACCCAATCCATGACCCACGGTAGCGTTAGAGCCTGTGCCTGTGTAGGTGACGATGCTAAATCCAGCCGTAGCATTAACACTTACAGTAGATGTGATAGAGCCGTTGGTGTTGGATGATGATGAGCCAGCGCCTGCTTGCCATTGCCAAGCAACATAAGCGTCGCCACTAGCGTTAGTTTGTCTTGAATCAGTTGAACCTGCTTCTAAAGAAAATCCATTTGAATTAAATGCAGAAACATCGCCATATGGCGCTAATGTACTTGCATCACCTTCTGCTACTGTTAAATTCGAAGCTAATTTTTTAGATGCCCCTGTACCACGAACAGAGTCTTGCAACACATGGTTGTATGCACTTGTTCTATCTTTAATCCAAACTAAATCTGGATAAAAAGTTTTTCCAATTGTGTTGTTTCCTCCGTTAGTAATTGATGTTGGCGAAGTATTGTTACCCGTATAGGTCGTAGCAGCAAAGTAGTTAGCACCATTGCTGATTGTTGGCGTTGGCAAGTTGTATGTGTTCAGCGCCACGAAACCTGTGGGTGGGGTGTAAACAAACGGCTGTTGACCAAAGTTAAGGTTACTTTGGTTTGTTCCACCTGTCGCTCTACTTGCAACAAGAGGGTACATTGTTCCCGTGATGCCCGTAAAAGCAACACCTTGAGACACGCCGTTTTTATAAAACGTCAACGACCCTGCGCCAGCATCATAAGCAACACCGATAACGTCGCCAGTTGTGAATGTTGCCCCGTATGCTGTGTTTGTTAAATTGTTATATTTATTTCCGTTGAATGCATAGTAACCGTATTGGGTTGACCCTCCTCCAACATAATATGGAGCAAGAGAACCTCCAATTCCAACCGATTGCTCTCCACCAATGGCGGTGATGGTGTGTTCGTAGTACCATTTACCCGTATCCATACCAATAGTGCCACTTACTTGAGCGTTGTCAGCAGCCCCAATAACAGTCAAGTTTCCGTTGGAAGGCGTAATTGTTCCAAGGTGATTTAACGGATTCAACACACAATAATTAGCAACAGTCGCACTCGTCAGCGTTGGCACATCTGTCATGCTGTCGTATGTTGCACCAGCAGTCAGAGAGATGTTGTTGGTTGTCCAGTTGTTGCTGTTGCCAGAAGTATCGTAGCCAAGCGTTGTGGTGGACGCATTGTTGTTGAAGTTCAGATAGAACCCGTTAGTCCCATAAGTACTTGCGTACTTGGTAGGTTGCCACACACCTGTTATTGAGTTGAATGAGCCAAACGATGATGGTGTCAGCGCTTGACCGTCGATAAAATTAATTTCGGTGAGATAACCGTCAAAATAATTTGAACTACTGTTTTGACCAATAATATGTGAGTTGGCTGTATTTAAAATTGTTTCAGAAAAAGTGCCCGTTCCAACACTAACACCATTAATATAAATAGTATTTGATGTTCCATTATGCAAATAAACAAGGTGGTACCAAGCAGATGGGTCACGATAAACGGCAGAAGTTGTTAAACCAACACCGCCATTGCTGTAAACAACTAATTGGTCTGATGTATTAAATAAAATCCCATCAAACTGAGAGGTGCTGCAACCAAATAAAGTTTGCGTAGCACCAAGTTTTCCTCGTTTTACCCAAGCAGAAAAAGTAAAAATTGATTGAGATGTTGCAGTGCCAAAAGTTCTATTTAAATAAGCAGACGCAGACGAACGAAACCGCAAGCTGCGGTTGAGGTTGTAGCCACTTGGGTTGCTTGCAGATAAAACTGGAAACGTCATTACGCCACCGCCTGTGAAATTCCTTGTTGGTACAAGTTTGTGCCATCACTTCTGAACACAAAGTAATCTTTTGCTCCAGCGGCAGTTGACAGAGTTGGTGCTGTGCCGTTTGCCCACTTAAACACTGAGTTCCATGATAGCGTATTTGATCCGCCATTCTGGATCACCGCAAGGGCATAGAACGCACCGTTGGACAAGTTTGTTGGTGCACCCATGGTGCGGTTGGTTGAAACAAACGTGAATGTTGCCACTTGACCTTTTGAGGTGTCCCAAGCAATTGTTGCAGCGTCAGTCAAGTTGATGTTTGGCGCGTATGTTGTGCTTGGGATTGATGTGATGCCTGTCGTGTTGATGGTCATCGCATCAGTCGCAGAGCTGCCAATCACAAGGTGAATTGCGTTTGAGCCGATTGTGCCCAACACCAAGTCGGTGCTGCCAGACAAGAAGTACGCATACCCAGCGGCATTGATTGAGCCTGTGCCAGTGTAACCCGATGAGTTGATACCCGCGGTGGCAAAGTTGGTTGTGGCCGTTCCTGAGTCGTTGTAAGCAATGAACTCAGTCGAAGCGGCAGTGCCGTTTGACTTGTTTTGCAAGACGGCTTGCAAATAACTGTTGGTCGTACCAACGCCATTTGACACAATGCCCGTGTCGCTGAAACTTAGCGTGCCACCAATTTGGAAGTTGCTGGTGTTTGACGATGTCAGCGCAGAGATGCTCAAAGACGCCGCAGGTGCAACGAATGTTGTGCCGTTGAACGTGAACCCTGAGTTTGTGCTCAGTGCGCTTGTGCCGTTACCGTAGGGAATGTAGTTGGCTGTGACGCTGGTCAAACCCGTGCCGCCTGCTGCCACGGGCAAAGTGCCTGCGGTCAGGGCAGAAGAAGAAGTCGAGTACAGCGCATAGTTTGCCGCAGTGAAGGTTGTCAGGCCAGTTCCACCATTGCTCGAAGCAAGGGTGCCAGCAAGGGTCACGGCGCCTGAAGTGGCTGTGTTTGGCGTCAGACCTGTCGTGCCGCCCGAGAAAGTCGTCACGGGCGCAACCGTTGCCGAAGAGGCCAACAAAGTCACAGTGCCCGAACTGTTCTTGAAATACAGCTTGCCATCGGCATAGTTCAACGCCAATTCAGCGCCAGACGAGCCGCTGGTCATGTTTGCCGCGGAAGGGACGTTTGACGCCGTGCCGCTTGCGTAAATTAAAATTGGAGTATACCCGCTCTGCGACATATTAAACCTCTTTTCTTACTTTTTGACGTCTTAAAATCCAAGACGCTTTAATTGATTCCGACAATTTCTTGCGAGTTTCTTCGCTTGGCGGTGCTTGCTTTTTACCAGCGTGAGCCAAAGACAACTTAGCCTTTGATTCATTTGTGTGTTTTGATCCGACACGACCACGAAGTGAATTTGCAATCTTTTTCTTGGTTTCTTCGCTTCGCAACTTTCCTTCCCACGGCTTAGAAGGATTTGCTTTCTTGGCTTCAGAAATTTTTTCTTTTGATTCCTTGGAGTGAATTTTGCCAAAAAAATGATTCTTTTCACCAAGGCTGGATTCCCGCATTTTTGATTTTGTTTTTTTGGAAACAACAT
>Ga0208257_1000044_pt1 | contig 42681 bp, 63 predicted proteins | sample CryBogCBH10Sep07_FD_184610 | JGI IMG/M metagenome (GOLD analysis project Ga0208257, IMG submission 184610) | Freshwater microbial communities from Crystal Bog, Wisconsin, USA - CBH10Sep07 (SPAdes) | ecosystem: Environmental > Aquatic > Freshwater > Lake | place: Crystal Bog, Wisconsin, USA... | reverse complement strand
TAACAAGTTTAGCAGTTACTAACAGTTCAGCAACGCCAGTGACTGTAACTTATACTCCTGCTACAAGAACAGGTGTTGCAATACTAGCCACAGGTAAAGATAGCGTAGGCGGTACTGGATATTTCGACTTCTTTAGAGCAACTAATACTACCAGCGGTGTCACTAACGGTAGTAAGACCATGCGTTTGAACAGCGTTGGTACATTGGAAATATTGAATAGTGCTTACACCGCCACTATACTTTCTATTACTGATACTGGATTTGTTGCTATCAATACCGCAACAGGTGTTACGAATGGTGTGCCGACTAACAACGGTATAGCAATGAACAGCAACAGTTACATCTATGATGATGGCAACTATCACCTTACTAGCAAAGCTGGTAGTGTTTGGATTAATGCCAATGACGGATCCGCGGTAAACATCAACACACAGATGCCAACTGGTATTACTGGCGGTGGCTTGAACGTACAAGGCGCTGTAAAGAGTTATGGTGCAGGTGCGGCGGCAACAGCGTTTATATCATCAGGCGCAGGTGTTGTCAGTGGAGTAGCATTACAGTTAGATTCTGGCACAGCAGGTACAGCGGCCAACATGGCCATACGTGATACGTCTACAGTAGCCAGCACTATGTACTTTGACGTTAGCACTGGCAGTACTCCTAACGGAACATTCAAATTTAGATCCAGCAGTAGTTTTAATGAGTTATTAGTTTTAAGTAATAGTGCCGTAACCGTTAACAAACAAATGTTGATTGGTGGTGGTAGTCAAACTGCTTATGTTAGTATTAACTCAACAAACAGTTACAATATCAGCGGCTCTTACGGATACTTGGGCGGCGGCGGCGCAGGTAGTATTGGCAGTGGCGGCAACACAGGTACAGTGGGCTTTTCGTTATATTGTAGTGGACGTATTCAAAGCGGTGAAATTGACGTTCCCTCAGACGAACGATTAAAAGACATACAGGGAACTATTCCTTTAGATAAGGCATTACAGTTTGTTCGTGCCATAGATGGTATCTTGTATACTTGGAAGCCAGGATTTGGTGACGAAGGATTAAAATCAGGTTTTAGTGCTCAAGGTGTACACAAAGCTGGTTTCGATCATATGGTTGTTCCTGCGCCAAATGATCGGTTAGAAAAATCAACCGACGCAGACGGATTTACAAGCCCAGATAAGTTCCAATTGACTCTAAATTACATGGAAGCTATCCCATATCATCACGAAGTTATCAAACACTTGTTAGATCGTATAGAACAATTAGAAGCTACCGTAGCAAAACTCGCTAAATAAGACTATGAAAGCAAGAGAAATACTCACCGAAGGTTTAAGCAAACAGGATACATTCAAAATCCTGCTGGACTTTATTAAGTTTGCCGCTGAAGATTTGGAACTTAAATCACTGCCCAAGTTTGACTTCCGCTTTGACAACTTCAAAAGTGTACAGCACAAGAGTTTTGGTGGGTATGCTCCTGGCGACGAACACATCACTATCACGGTCAAGAATCGCCACATCATGGATGTGTGTCGTACACTAGCACACGAACTGGTGCATTACAAACAGGATCTAAACAATGAGTTGGCGGATGATGATGCCGGTGCTACTGGATCGCCACAGGAAAACGAAGCAAATGCCCGTGCCGCAGTTATTATGCGTAACTGGGGCAAACGCAATCCCAACTTCTTCGAAAAAGACGCAATAGAATAAAAAAGCCCTAACGCTTTCACGCTTGGGCTTTCTTATATGCTTCAATTGCTTTCATACGAGCTAGAGCTAGTCTAATTTTTACATAAGGAGATAATTCAATATCCTCATGTATAATCTTTCCAAAGTTTCTAGCTTGTCTATTGCGTCCAAATGTAACATCATCGTCGACTATGATGTCATCGTTATCATCAATATTACTTAGCGGCTGGAGTTTTTGCTTGGACTTTAGCGTCAGCTTTCTTGTGCTCCTTTTTTGGAGCATCGCTTTTGTGGGGTGCAGGCTGAGCTGTTACCTCCTTCTTAGCTTCTGGTGCTTTTGGAGCATCAGCGGCAAATGCTGACAATGCAAACGCTGAAACGATAGTTGCGATAAGTGCTTTCATTTTATTTTCCTTTTAGGTTATATGCAGTTTTGCTCTGCATATATATACAACGCCTTAGAGTTACAGTCAGTTGACAAGTTTTGAGCTAAATAACAGTACAAAACATACTCTGCTTTTAGCACTCTCATTGTATGCCCGTTAAGGATATTACAATGACAACTCGCAAACTCACTACCAAAGCCATTACCCCATCAGCCACAACCTATGTGGGCCGAACAGGTGAAATATTCTACGACACTGCCACTGCAACACTGAAACTATCAGACGGTGCCACCGCAGGCGGCAATGTATTTGGTTTGGGAGGGGGCGGCCTAATAGCAGGCAGTGGCACAGGCTTTGCCGCTCAAACTGGTGCAGGTATTGGTTCTTACGTGGCTCTTGTGACATTGCCCAATCAAACCTGCACACTCAACGCTGTGTGGCGTGTGAGAGCATTTGGTAATTACACGCCAGTTAGTTCTGCCAATGTCAGGAATCTAGCAGCCACAGTGATTTTTGGCACGATGGGACCTGGCACATGGAATCTGTCGGCGGTGCCAACCAGTTCAACCACTCAGTGCCTGTGGTCAGTGGAATTCACAGTCACAGGCTTGAACACAACCAGTTGCAACAACGCTGGCTACTACTCAGGTCAACTGACCACCACGATCAACGGATTCAACGGTGTCACCTCGGGCATTCCCACTGGGCCGCAGAACGTGATCTTTGCAGTAGCACAAACAGGCACACTAACAGCTGGTGATCAGATCAATGTGTTTAGTGCAACCATTGAAAGACTGATTTAACAGTCAAATACCATAAGGATAATAATTTTGACTACCAGGAAATTAGATACTAAAGCCATAAGGCCCTTGTACGCCAATTATATAGGTAGGCGCGGCGAAATATTCTATGATTCAGACACAATTACACTGAGACTAAGTGACGGTGTTACACCCGGTGGTGTCAACATGCTTGGTGTACCAACCTATTCTACTAGATTAGTTAACACATCGACTTATGTTGCTACAGCAAGTGATTATTATATTGGTGTAAATTATGCTGGTCCTGTGTCAATAACATTGCCTACAGTTTCTGATGGAAACCAGCTAATAATCAAAGACGAAAGCGGTAATTGTGCTAATAACCCTATCACGCTTGTAGGAACAGTAGACAATAACACCAACGTACAACTTGCATTCAACAATGGCTCGCTGACTCTAATTTATAGATCGGGCTGGAGAATAATCTAATGACATATCTAATCAACAACACCTTAACTAATGCGCAGGTAAACAGTCATAATAGACTACGCATAACAGACTATCAAAGTCTATGGTTCAACACATTTCAGTTTAGCAAAGAAACAGACAACTGGGACGAAGCGACCGTTACCGGCGGATCAGCTACCTGGAACGGCGCCAACAGTGGTGTGGACATGGCCACAACTACAGCCAGTGGTGCTAGTATTATTAGACAGACTATACGAGTTATTCCTTACATTCCGGGTCGTCCTGCACAGCTTAATCAACAGATCAAGTTTGCTACTCAAACTGCCAACTTGACTCAGCGTGTTGGCTTGTTCGATGAAAATAACGGATTTTTCTTTGAACTAGTAGGCGCCAGCACATTCAATTTTGTAATTAGAACCAGCACCAGCGGCTCAATGCAAGAAACAAGGATAGCCAGATCCAGCTGGAACGGCGACAAGTTAGATGGCACAGGTGCCAGTGGTATCACTCTTGACTTAACTAAACAACAACTGATCAGTTTCGATTACGAATGGTATGGTGTCGGTGCTGTTACACTAGGGTTTATTATCAACGGTTCTATCATAAACTGTCATACTTATTATACTGCCAACATACAAACTACTGTTTGGTGTAGCACTCCTTTCCTTCCTATTAGATTAGAACTATTCAATACAGGTACAACTGCAAGTTCAAGCACAATGCGTCAAGGATCAAACAGCGTTACTTGTGACGGACCATTTAGCCCTAACATGGGTGCCAGCAACAGTTTCGCTAGTCCCAGTGCTGTCGCAATGAGCCTTGGTACATACGTTCCTGTGATTAGTATTAGACTACAAAGCTCAGCACTTAATGGTGTTCTAAAACCTACATATCTTACAGCAGGCGTAACTACTGCCGCAGGAGCAGTTGTAGTTGGTGGATATAGAATTATTAAAAATGGAACGCTAACAGGTCCTTCTTGGACTAATAGTGTAAACACAGGCAGTTTTGCACAAACTGATAGTGCCGCTACGGCTGTAACTGGTGGAACTGTTCTTAAGCAAGCAATCACAGCAGGAACAGCTGAAGACATTAGTAACATTGCTTTTCAATTAGGACGACAGAGTCTAGGCACTGTTAGTGAAACTTATACTATCGCTATCGCACAATTATCAACAGGTACACAATACGGTCAAGCTAGTATGCAGTGGATTGAAAGTAGATAATAAAAAAAGGACCCGAAGGTCCTTTTTGCTTTTATAGTATCAGCCTACTTAATAGCTATGCTAATGTATTACTTCTTTGTGGCGCCTGCGTTCACAAAGCTATACATTTTTTCTGCGGCTTCAAGGATCTTGTCCAATCCTGGAACATCTGGCATACTGACTGAACTGACAATTTCGCCAGTCTTTTCGTCTTTCTTAGCACTTACTTCCCAACCTGCATATTTGAATTTGTATTCTTCAACTACAGCTTCTTTGGCCAATGCTAGAATGTCTGCACGGATTTCATATCCGTTTTTGTTAAACTGTACTTGTGGAATTTTTGCGTGTTCTAAAGCCATTATTTTGCTCCTTTGGTAAAAGGATTCTTGTAGCTCTTAACTAGAGTTTCTGCAAGTGTTAGAGTTGTATCAACCCAACCTTGATATAACTTAGTTTGTGCTTCAATTAGATTTACTAATTCTTTTTGGATTGCTTCGTCTTTAACGAATGTTGTGACGATTGTTTTCTTACCAGATTGAATGGTATCGATTGCTTGATTAAACATATTTTTCTCCTTGTGTATGTTTGTGTGTTAGACAGCACTTTGCTGTCCATGTATTTATTATACAGACATTATTTCAGCATAGCAAATGGCTTGGCAAAACGCTTGCTTAGATAATCCATCACTGCAAAATTTCTGTCTGCAACTTCGCCTACATAGGTATACATGTTGGCTGTTGGCAATACTATTTCTGCTAGTGTTTCTCCCGATTCATTTTGCATAGTAATATTGTACTTGGCACACAAGTGTCTAATTCGACTGTTGGTACTCAAACATACCATACAGCCTTTAAGTATTCCATGTGTGCGGCAATACCGGATACAACGTCGGATAAGTCTATTACCCATGCCCTGTCCTTGATATTCTTCGAGTACAGAGAATGCCAATTCCATTTCGCCTTCAAGGGCAATATGCCCTACAGCAACGAACTCTAAATCTTGATTTTCTATAGCAAAGAGAACATGTTGGCTAGGATGGGCTTCAAACTTGTCACAAAGTGTGTCCACGACGTAGTCGCTAACTGGGTGGCCAAACCGTAGTACCTTAGATTCTGCGTCAAGACGCTTAAGGTGCGTACGATATTTGGTATACTCGTGTGGCAATACACGGCGAACCGTAGTGTACATTTGTTAAATCCAGTGTTGGCCTTTAAGTACGGCCTCAGCACGAGCTTGTTGTACAGCCTTGATAATTTCGTAAAAGTCTTTGATAAATTGTTTCATTGGTACACCAGTAGGTAAATTACTATGGCCACGATTGCCCACATGGCAAACTTTGGACCGTATTCTCGTTCGAGTTTTCTAATAGTTTCGGCCATATTACAGACCCCTTGCCCAATAGAAACTATTTCTAGTTGTTTCGTATTCTTTGGTTAGACGATCAACGTCTGCGGCATTTTGTGGCTTGTTTGATACGATATAATACTCTAATCCACTGCCGTAAGTTTGTGGTTTACTGAATGACTGCTCTAGGTTTTTGACCCAGTTCGATATGATTTTTAACATTTTGTGTTCCTTTTAAGTGTATGTGTAATATCAGTAGAAATATATCATGGTTTCTACTGAGTATTTAGCATATTAGTATAAACACTGAGATTTTTCAACCTATTTGATATAGTTTTAATGAGGCAGTATAATCAAATAAATAACACGAACAGAGAAACATAATGCGTAAAAGTACTCGTAGCATACTGCAAGAAATTAATGATATTGGTATCAGCAGAGATCCCGATCTAGTGATAGAAAGCAAGGGTAGCAATATCATCCAAAGCGCCATTAACCTATTAGACATGATTCGCGAGAACTATGACGTGGAAACCGCCGCCGAACTAGAACGTCGCTTTATCAACAGCATACGCAGTAACGATGTCACCAAATTCAAGCGTGGCATCAAACGCATACAAGAAAGCAAAGAGTAATTTTAGACCACGGAAAATAGCCCATTTGGGCAGATTTTTCCAAAACCGGCTAAATAATTATACAAAGGCCTTTTTATAAGGTCGCTTGCAGAGTGCAAGCAGTTGAGCAAATTCGAGGAGATTATAAAATGCCAACATATTCAGGTAATTTAGTTATACAAACAGGTTCAGACGGAACCACAGCAACAGGCGTAGCCGCTAACTATCGTCGCGCTATTGCTCCATTTTCAAACTTTGGAACACGTCAAATTGCTTTTTTCCAAGTTCAGTTGACAGGTACTAACTTGAACAACGGTTCAACAGGTGTTGACTATCCACAAAACGAGAATACACAAGGTCAAGAATACGCAATCAGCAACAGTGCAAGTGGCGTAGTTATTCCAGCCGCTCAAGTATATCCACCAAACAGCAACGTTTATGCCGCGCTAAACGGTGTTGCTCTTGCCGCAGAAATCGCATTGGTAGGTGGTGTAGTATTTGCTAACGCTAACGGTGCAACATCAACTGCTACAGCAACTTTCATCGTTGGTGCTTACATTGACACAGCCGCAAGTTCAAGTGCTGACATGCAAGTAGCTTACACAGCTAACGCTGCCGCACAAACTATTGCCGCTGGTGTTCTAAAAGCAGTTAGCTTGGGAACAGGCGCTGCCGTAACAGTATATCCAGTATACTTCAACGGTGGTTCATTAACAACAGTATCAACTAACTACTAATCTAGTTAATTTCCTGTTCGGGATGGGAAGCAAATCAGGACTCTTCGGAGTCCTTTTTTGTTGGGTTAAATATACGCATGGAATACAAACTTTATACTCTAGTGGATATCACACATACTCAACAGGCTCGGACCAATGAAGAACGTTGGAAAGAACAAAACTTCCAAACTGTGTTACAGACTCTGGGCATACGTGCCAATGTGGCATTTGTCAACAGTCCTGCTGTTGTAGAAACTTCGGGACGTTTAGTGGGTTTTGACACAGATGAAATACTGCATTTATGGCGATTTGATTTTAGTACAGATAGGGATGCCCTATATGAAAACTTGGATAGTCCTATAGGATTACTGTTTGATGACTTTCACCTTGTGCCCTACATCAGCGGACTGGGCGAACAAATGGATCAAAAATACGCTGTATTCAATACTAGAGATCCTGGCAAGAACATCACGTTCTTTAAGAAATAACACTAAGTTTAATTATTACACTTTATCAATAAATAAAGTTGTAGGCAAAATATCTATATACAGGCACATAATTTAACCAATCATACAATAGGCCCAGCTCGGAGCGAGCAATTGACTTATAACATTGGAGAGCCCTGAGATGGCCACAAAAGAAGTACAATCACAATTAGCTTTATTACCAGAACGTGTAGCTGTAGTAGAAGTTAAAATACATGCTATAGAAGAAAAAATTGACGACCTTAAAAGTGACGTCAAAGAAATGCACGACTGTTTGGATAATACACGCGATCTGTTAGATAAAAAACTGTGCGAAATGGCCGCAGAATCTACCAACCAGCACAACGATCTAGCTGGTAAAATCAAAGAATTACAAACTACCAAAGACAAGTGGGTCAAGTATGCACTAGCCGCAATGGCTTTTGCCGCAGGTGCTGGTTGGTTAAACACCATGAACTTGCCACATATATTAAAGTTCTTAGGCATATAATTCAGTTAAATACTGAATGAACTTCCAAGAACTTGTTGATCCTAATCCACATCATCACGAACTGAACCCAGTATTATGGGACGGCAATAGCCTGCGCCCTGAAGTCCGTGCCAAGCTGTTAAAGATAGCACACCACTTTGCACTATACTTGAACGTATCACGACTATACTTAAAAGATGTCACACTAAGCGGAAGCAGTGCAGGCTACAACTATAGCGAATATAGTGACATAGATCTACACCTAGTTGTCAATAAAACAGATGGCAATGATGAGCTGTTTACAGCTAAAAAGAATCTATACAACAATGAACACAATCTAGCTATCAAAAACATTCCTGTAGAACTGTATGTTCAGCCAGCAGATCAAAAGCATCATAGTGCAGGTATATACAGCGTGTTGGACGACAAGTGGATTACAGAGCCTGTACACGAAGAACCCACAACAGATCCCAAAGATATCAAGGCCAAGGCACGTAACTATGCCAGCAAGATAAATTCAGCCATGCGTAGCGGAGATATCGAGGAATGCCGTAAAGTCATGGACGAACTCAAACGATTACGTAAGGCAGGACTAGAAACAGGCGGGGAACAAAGTGTGGAAAACCTAGCTTTCAAGCTACTCAGAGCTAGAGGAAGTATTGACAAATTGCGTAAATACATAACTAAACTAGAGAGTGCTCATTTAAGCCTCGGAGAACAAGATGAAAATTAAAGAAATATTAGGTGAAGACGGAGTAACAGTTGCCAGCGTCAGCGGAGACAAGGCTAAACTGTCTAACGGACAAGAAGTTGATGCAAAAGTGCTGACTCCTGACACCAAGCATCCTGGGCAGTATACCATGCCAGAAATGGATCCAACTGCAATAAAGCCGGGTGCAGTGGTAAACACTGGTGACGAGCAATCAACTAGTGAAAATGCAGAAGAAGAGGAAGAACATCCAGGACACGTACACTATAACGATTGGATGAGCAGTGAGTATGCTCCGCACGATGATGACAGCGGAGACGACAACAAGGTATTCCATAAGGCTGTACATTTCCTACACTCGCGTGATGTTCACCCAGGCGATATTGAGTTTCATGCACATCACATGGCCAATAAGTTCCATGGTAGTAGTATAGATGAAGAACACGACACTATCGAAGATGGTGGAGAAGATATTGGCGGAGACCCAACAGATGATTTTATCAATGATGTCAGAGATAAAAGTTTTGAAAAACATGCCAAAGGTGATGGAACTCAAAGCCCACTAAGCGAATCGGATAAAGTATTATTAGATAAAATGTTGACCATTGCAGGATTGAAATGAAAATCACCGAACTAATCGATGGGTTTAGTATCTGGACAACTAACGAAGAAAAGCTCTTGCTTAAAAAGATTGGTGATAATCCAACGCCAATCAGCAGTTTCACCGAACATGAACAGTTCAAGATCGAATCAATGATTCGCAAGAGTTTGATAACTAAGATTGGCCACAAAAATCCATTGGTAGTTGCAAATGAAAAAGACAAAAAAATCTAACAATACACAACAAACTGTTAAAACATTAGCAGCCACATTTGAAGAAGAACTGAAAAAGACGCTTCCGATAACTGTACACCCTACAGGATCTATAGCCTATAAAAACTACGCTATAGTTCAAAATAAAAACAAAAACTGGAATTTGTATCACATAGCTAGTAAGAATTTTGTAGATGAATTCTATCTGAGAACTACAGCACTTATGGCCGCTAAGGCCTACAATAACACTAACCTAGAACGTTTTCATGAAATTAAACGGTTAGACAATCGTTATTGGGCTAACTGGTTTGATAATCAAATGACCGCCAAGAATATAAAAAATGCTAAAGAATTTGACAGATATTTGATATTGTTAAATAAATTAGAACACAGTCAGGAACAACTTGAATATTACAAAGGTGAAATATCCCGAATGTTTAAGTGGAGTTTCGCATAAATAACATAATAAGAGCCTAGGGATATTACCATGCAAATTAGAGAATTATCAAAGCCCGTAACTGCAAAACAGTTAAACGAAAGTCTAGCTAAAAAGTTTGGGTACAAACTTAATTTAGAACAGTTTACCAATGTTCAATTGGAAGATGCACGTAATAAACTACGTACAAAACTAAGCCAATTGGAGCTGGGCGAAAGCTATGGTAATATCAGCGAGAACCCAACATATCAAAAAGCCCGTGTTATGCTAGATTGCATCAACACAGAAATCATGGAACGCGAAGAAGGCAAGTGCCCAGATTGTCATAAAGACCCTTGCGAGTGTGACGATATGCATGAAGCAATGGATGACGAGGCAGATAAAAAAGCTGAGATGCGTAAGAAATTAAAGGCAGATAAATTAAAAGAAAAGGCAGAAGAGCATAGTGTTCCAGAAAGCTGGATCAACAGTGCAATGAAGCGAATTGAATTAGGCGAAAGCGACGAAGAAGAATTCGTAGCAGAACTAACAACACGATATGATCTAAGCGAAGGTGTTGCAAGTTATATTGCATACCTAGCAGAAGGCGAAGAAGACAAAGCTGAAGTTATCATGGCAACTAAAGACATGGTTGACCGTGTTACTGGCTGGCTAGAAGATGTAGCGGCCATGAAAGCTGAACAGCTTTTAGAATTGACCGACTCTATAAGAGAAGCATTGGGCAGTGATGTTGCTCAACAGTATACTGATGCAGTAAAACCTGCACTAGAGGCAATCTACACAGCAATTGAAACAAGTCGTCAAGGCCTACAAGGCGCATTAGCGATGGTATCAGGTGGTGAAGCTCCAACAATGGGATCACCAGCAGGCGGAATGGGCGCACCAGAAGAAGCAGGCGCAATGCCAGGCGAAGAAGCAGGCCCTCCAGAAGAAATGGCTCCTCCAGCGGCCGGTGCAGTTGGTCGTGAAAAACGTGAAAGCGTGGACTACAGCCGCAGACTAGGCATTTTACTTAACTCAAAAAAAAAGTAATTGAAGGTGTAGACCCCTTAGTTTTAACACTAAGGGCTCTACAATCTAGTGCTAATCGTCAGCACATCGAAAGTCCTATGACATGGGATGCAATCAACAAACTAGGCCAAGACTACGGTGCACCAGACATCGATTATGATCGTTTTGCCGCACGTTGGGAATCAGATCCAATTCTCAAAAAACTAGTAGCTCGTTTTGACGGCCACGGTGTTATTGTAAAAACAGATAAAAAAGAACCACATCCTATGCAAGGTGAGCCACCTAAACCAGGTCTAGTGGCAAAAATGGCTAAACGTGCTACAGATCGAGCATTAGGATAGTTGACCTTTATTAGTTTCTGTTATATACTAGTTCATGACCCTATTAACAGAAAGGTATGTCTACACGCCTATTAATCGAGAAAGTGTAGAAGGTAAACGCTTATATGCGACTCCAGATGGTAGTAAAGTTCCTAGTGTAACTACTATACTTGATAAAACAAAACCTGAAGAAAAACGCATAGCCTTGGCCAATTGGCGAAAGGCCGTGGGTGAAAAGAAAGCACAGGAAATTACCACAGAAGCGGCCAGTCGCGGGACACGTATGCACAAGTTCTTAGAGGACTATGTAACAACAGGTGCCATACAACCTCCAGGAACTAATCCTTACAGCAAACAAAGTCATGCAATGGCTGAAGTTGTTATTGCTCAAGGACTTTGCAATGTAAACGAAATATGGGGAGTGGAAGTGCCCTTGTATTTTCCTGGACTATATGCGGGAACTACTGACGGGCTAGGCCTGCATCTCAACGAACAGGCTATTATTGACTACAAGCAGACCAACAAGCCCAAGAAAGAAGAGTGGATTGAAGACTATTATCTACAGCTAACAGCCTACGCACTGGCCCACAACGAAGTACATGGAACTAACATACGCAAGGGCGTGGTACTAATGTGTGTTAGCCCTAAGATGAACGAAAAACTAGAAATGATTGAAACACCTGTTTATCAGGAGTTTGTGTTAAAACCCACAGATTTCAGTATGTGGGAACGAAAATGGTGGGATAGAGTAGAGGAATACTACAAGTATAACTGATAAATATCCTATATAGAGGATATTTAGATGGCCGTTTTTCAAATCTCAAGAATACAAGTACGTCGCGGGCAAGCAAACGTAGGAACTGGAATCCCACAGTTAGCCAGCGGTGAAATGGCCTGGGCTGTGGATAGTCAAGAACTATACATAGGATCTGGAAGTGTCAGCGAAGGTGCACCTTCCGTAAGCAATGTACGTGTGTTAACTCTCAATGATATTTCATTAAGTAACAACATTTTATCTATTGGGCAGTATGTTTGGAAATATACAGATACAAGTTTTTCTACAGGTATCAGCCAAGGATTACCAACTAACAGAGCCATTCAAGCTAAATTAGATGACATAGTAAGTTCGGCTGATTTTGGTCTAGTTGGTGATGGCACTACAGACAATACTGTAGCACTACAAAATGCCATTGATCAGTTATTTTTGAATACTAGCCATCAGGCAAGTCTTCAATCAGCTACTGGCGCACAAAGTCGTTATGTATTAAAAATTAATCCTGGAATTTATAAAATTACCAGCACTATACATATACCTAGTTATGCTACCATTGAGGGAGTTGGAGCAGACAAAGTTATTTTTAACTATGTGCCTACAACAGGTGATACTTCGCCTGCATTTAATTTTGTTAATGATACATCAAGTCCTGGAACTTATTACACTACAACCAATTTACAATATACCAACCAAGCTCGATACATATATTTGAAAGGTTTCACAATACAAATCTATAATGGTACCAATACAGGTATGCAATTAGATTCTGTTAGAGAAAGTCTATTTGAAAATATTAAAATTACAGGAAGCACAACTACACTAACTGTTTACAATTCTACAAATTTAGGAATTGTACTAACAGCTTTTAGTAGTCTTGTAACATGCACAAATAATAAATTTAAGAATATACATCTAACACATTTGACTACCGCCATTTATTCTAAACAAGATATTCTAAGCAATAACTTTAGTGAGTTATATGTATGGGATGTTCGACAAGGTATAAGTTTTGGTAAAGGATCTTTGGGCGGTGGAACTACTGGCGAACAATATGGTCCACGTGAAAATACTGTATCGCATAGTCGTTTTTATAGTGTACGTCAACATGCTGTTTATATCGAGCGTGGCGAATTTAATTCTGTAGTTAGTTGTAAATTTGAAAATGTTGGCAATGATGGCGGCAACAATCTTTCACCAGTTTATCCACAAGTGTTTTTCAAATCATTAGGCAATAATGTAACTGATATACAAACAGATAGAACTGACAGTTTAATAAATCCTAGCAATTCAGTTTCAAAGTACATTCCTGAAGTAACTGGAAACGTGACCTATACTGCTGGAGTATCTTATCAGTTACCAGTAGGACAAACTACAGTTGGCAGTATGCTATTAAGATTGCCGGCAACTACCGATTCATTTGGAGTACCGTCTGGTGCAATATCCTATAGCATACACTATGTCTATAGAGATGTGACAAACACAGCCGGAACGGGTAGTAGTATTGTTCCATTTACTCGTAGCGGTGTATTTCAAATTACTGCCGATGTGAGTCGATCAATCATTCATTATGCTGATGACTATACCTATGCAGGTGCCGATGCCGGTAATGCCATTTCTCAGGTACTGACCTTTTCAGCAGTATTCCTAGATCAGAATGGAACAGTATATACTGGAAGCGTTGGGCAGACAGCAACATCGATTGCAATCTACTATGTCAATACTTTACCAAACGATTCTGGTGTATTGAGTTACTCATATTCAGCTGTTAGTTATTATCCATACTAAACTCGAAACGATAGACATTGCCAATAAATGCGTATATAATTTATTGTTAGTCGATGATAAGATTTTTTAGTAGAGAAAATAATAAAAAAACCCCGTCAAAACAAGCACAAATCGTTGAAAACTAATAGTTTTATGACGATATGTTGCCACCACTAAATACTTCCTAAACATGCTATATCATAAGACAACATACAGAGCGACGAGATGAATCAAATTATTGTAATAAAAAGAAACGGAAAAAAAGAGCCACTAGCAGTAGAAAAGTGGCAAGCTCAAATTGCTAAAGTGTGTAAAGGAATTGCTGATGTTAGTCAATCAATGATTGAAATTAAAAGTCAGCCACACTTCTACGACGGTATCACAACTAGCGAAATTGATAGTATTACATTACGTGCTATTGTAGATCTAATCGACGTTGAATCAAATCCAGATGTAGGACACACTAACTATCAATATGTAGCGGGTAAGCAACGTCTGAGCATGTTGCGTAAAGACGTATACGGTTCCTATCAAGTCCCACACCTTTTTTCTATTGTACAGAAAAATGTTGAAGTTGGTTTGTATACACCTGAACTTCTAGAGTGGTACACTGAAGACGACTGGAACAAAATGGATGCCATGCTGGATCATGAAAAAGATGAAACATATTCATACGCGGCCATTGAACAGCTAATTGAAAAATATTTGGTACGCAATCGTGCGACTAAAGAAATTTATGAAACTCCACAGATCAGATACATCATTGCGGCGGCAACGGTATTCCACAAAGAAGAGCCAAATACAGCTCGCATGCGATACATTAAAGAATATTATAACGCAGCCTCAGACGGGTTATTTACACTTGCTACTCCAGTACTTGCTGGGTTGGGTACTCCTACTAAGCAGTTCTCTAGCTGTGTACTTATTCGTTCAGATGATGATTTGGATAGTATATTCGCTTCAGGGGAGATGATGGCCAAGTATGCCAGTAAACGTGCGGGGATTGGATTGGAAATCGGTCGACTACGCCCATTGGGCTCCCCAATTCGCGGTGGCGAAATCATGCATACTGGTATGATACCATTTTTGAAGAAGTGGTTTGGAGATTTAAGAAGTTGTTCACAAGGAGGCATTCGTAATGCTAGTGCTACAGTTTTTTACCCTATCTGGCATCATCAGTTTGATGATCTTATTGTGCTTAAAAATAATCAAGGAACGGAAGAGACTCGCGTCCGCCATATGGACTATGGTGTTGTCCTGTCTGCGTTCTTTTGGAGACGTTTTAAGAATAAAGAAGACATAACATTCTTTGATCCTAACGAAGTTCCTGAGTTGTACGAAGCGTTTTATAAAAATACACAACTGTTTGAAGAATTGTATGTCAAGTATGAAAAGCGTCGAGACCTGCGTACTAAGACCATGAGTGCGGAAGAAGTATTCAAGTCAGGCATACTAAAAGAACGTACTGACACAGGACGTATCTATCTAGTGTTTATCGACAACGTACAGAATCAAGGACCATTTGATCCTGAGTACCATACCATCTACCAAAGCAACTTGTGTTGTGAGATCCTACTGCCTACAAAATCTTTCAAACGTCTGGATGACGTCGAAGGTCGCATAGCGTTATGTACACTAGGATCTATCAACTGGGGAGCCTTCCGTAATCCAGAAGATATGCGACGTGCTTGCCGTATTCTACAGCGTAGCCTATGCAATATCTTAGATTACCAAGACTTCCTATCAATCCAGAGTAAGTTATCTAACGATGAAATACAACCATTAGGCATTGGTGTTACTAACCTAGCCTACTGGCATGCTAAACGTGGATTAAAGTATGGAGAAAAGGATGCACTACAAGATGTTAAATCTTGGATGGAGCATCAAGCCTATTACTTGACAGAAGCAACTGTTGAGTTGGCCCGAGAGCGTGGTCCTTGTCTGCATAGCACACATACACGATACGGTCAAGGCATATTCCCTTGGGAATTACGGGCAAACGGTGTCAATCAGTTGGCAGACTTTGCTCCAGAACTTGATTGGGAAACCCTACGAGTTAATATGAAACAGTACGGTGTACGCAATGCAACCTTAATGGCCATTGCCCCAGTCGAAAGCAGTAGTGTTGTTATAAACAGCACTAATGGAATTGAGTTACCCATGAGTTTGATCAGTACTAAGGAAAGCAAAGCAGGATCATTTACACAAGTGGTTCCTGAATATCATAAACTTAAGAACAAGTATCAAATGATGTGGGAGCAGAAAGATTGCGATGGTTATTTGAAAACAGCGGCCGTACTAGCGGCCTATGTAGATCAATCAATCAGTACCAACACTTTTTATAATCCGGCACACTTTGCAGATCGCAAAGTACCAACTACATTAATTGCTCGAAATTTGATGCAAGCACAGCTATGGGGACTAAAGACATTCTACTACAGTCTTATCAACAAGGCAGGTAGTAAAGCTGTTGCCGAAGATGCTCCTACAATGTTAGAGCCAATAGATTACGATAACCAAGAGGACTGCGAAAGTTGTAAATTATAATGTTAGAAACCATATGTAACGTATTACAAGAAGCCTATAAACGTAACTGGATTACCAGTCGTGATGGCAACGTGAGTATTCGTCATCACGGGCGTGACCATTTTTATATCACCCCAAGTGGTGTACGTAAACAAACATTACAGCCAGACCAATTTAAGAAAATACAAATTGGCAAGTGGGATAACGGCTTTGGTTCAAACAGCTATAATTGGCAGGAATTGGAATACACTGATATCAGCTCAGCTCTCAAACCTAGTGGAGAAATTCCTCTACACTTTGGTCTGCAGAAGGAATTGGGTCAGCACAGTAACAACGTCAGAGTAATTGTTCATGTGCATCCTACATACTGTATTGCGGCCATGCATGCCGGTATTGATCTTAGTACTATTAGCGATGCTTTTCCAGAACTTAATCGTTATACAAAGGTAGCACCTAATGTCCCCGATGTTCCTCCTATCAGTCAAGAGCTGGCGGATCAGTGTTTTGAAAAACTAAAACTAGATAATCAAGGTAACATTGCTTATGATATTGTAGGTATCAAAGGACATGGAGTAGTTGCTATTGATACTAGCCCATGGCGTGCCTACGAACACATAGAACGACTAGAACATATTTGCAAGATTGTACTAGCCAGTGGAAAATATTAAGTTTGCTTGGTGGCCTACTAGAGTAACTAGTGGCAAGCGTGTATGGCTCAAGAGATACATACAGCATCGTAATTTGTATGATGAGACAACTGGCAGGCCGCCATTAAACAGTTTGCATTTTGAGTGGACAGAAACTCCACAGGAAAAGACCTGGAGACTATTAAAAGAGTCAGTGGTACAAAATAGAAATGTGTGGAATGAACATTTATTAACACACGAAGATATATCAAATTTATATGAGAAATAAACAATGAGCCAAGCACAATATAACCTACAGACAAAGACAGATTACCTTAGTCGAAAGATGTTTCTGGATCCAGCAGGTCCAGTAACCATTCAACGATTCGAAGAGGTTAAATACAAGAAGATTGCAGACTTTGAAGCGACAGCCCGAGGCTTCTTCTGGCAACCTGAAGAGATTAGTCTTACCAAAGACGCAAATGACTTTAAGGATGCGAGCGATGCGGTTAAACATATTTTTACTTCAAATCTATTACGTCAAACAGCACTTGATAGTCTTCAAGGTCGTGGACCAACACAGGTATTTACTCCAGTGTGTAGCTTGCCCGAAGTCGAAGCTCTCATGTACAACTGGGGTTTCTTTGAAACCAATATCCACAGCAAGAGCTACAGTCACATAATCCGTAACATCTACAACGTGCCCAAGGATGTATTCAACACTATCCATGACACTGAGGAGATTGTTAGCATGGCATCCAGTGTGGGCAACTACTATGATGCACTACATGTTATCAACTGTCGTAAGGAAGCTGGAGAAAAGATTAATGAGCAAACACACATCAAGGCTATTTGGTTGGCTCTTAATGCTAGTTATGCGCTTGAGGCCTTCCGCTTTATGGTTAGTTTTGCTACCAGCTTGGCTATGGTAGAGAATAAGATCTTTATTGGCAATGGCAACATTATCAGTTTGATCCTACAGGACGAATTACTACACAAAGGTTGGACAGCCTACTTGATCAATCAAGTGGTTAAAGAAGACAGTCGTTTTGCCGATGCCAAACAAGAATGTGAAGCAGAAGTCTATGCCATGTATGCCGATGTGGTACGTGAAGAAAAAGAATGGGCCGACTACTTGTTTAAGAAAGGTCCGGTTATTGGATTGAACGCAAACATTCTCAAAGACTTTGTGGACTACACAGCAGTGGCCGCACTAAAGGATATTGGTATTAAGTATCAAGCAAGTGCTCCAAAGTCAACACCTATCCCTTGGTTCAATAAACACGTTAACACAAGCAGTAAACAGACAGCATTGCAAGAATCGGAATCGACTAATTATGTAATTGGTGTGATGAGCGAAGGTATTGACTACGATGCGTTACCTAGTTTATAATAAGTAAAGAGGAAATATTATGACAGCTATTGTATGGAGTAAAAATCAATGTCCTTATTGCGATCAAGCAAAGGCATTATTAAAACTGAAAGGTATTGAGTACGAAGAACGCAATATTCAAAAAGATTGGACACGCGAACAACTATTAGAAGCAGTACCTAATGCCAGAACTGTACCACAGATATTTTTAGATGATAAATTAATTGGCGGGTTCACAGAACTCAAAAAACATTTCGAAAAGGTATAATATGTTAATCAATAAAGGAATTACACCTGGCGAAGTAGTTACTATCAAAACTACAGCAGGCGAAGAGATTGTGGCAAAACTGATCGACGAAAATCCAATGGGAGTAAAGGTCAGCAAGCCCTTGTGTTTGACAGCAACTAAGGATGGAATTGGTCTAGTACCATTTTTATTCACTACGGATCCAGATGCAGAAGTTACTATAAATAGAAGTACAATAATGGTTTTGGCACCAACTATCAAAGATGCCGCAGATCGTTATACTGAACAAACAACAGGAATCAAACTAGCATAATGCCAGCAATAGCAAGACAAGGCGATCCTACAACTACTGGACACGGTTGTAATTCAACTACAACCGTAGTTGGTCCAACGGGCGCCGGATCCAAAGTCTTTGCTAATGGTATTGCTATCGAGTGTAAAGGAAATCCAACTGCTCCCCACACTATCAATTCGGGAAATCGTTGTGTCCCACATAGTGCAGTTATAAATGCCGGCTCGGGAAATGTATTCGTAGGCGGAGTTGCTGTTGCTAGAGTTGGAGACAGTACCGACGGTGGCGCAATTACCGCAGGTAGTCCAAACGTCATAGCCAATTAAGTAGACATTTATTTTTAACCCTTGTATACTAGCGATAAGTACTCTGTACTTGCCTAAAGGAGAATTAAATGGCCACAAACAAATATGCAGAATTCACTGCAATCATCGAAGCAATGGAATCAGATTTTGAAAAGTTTTACGACAAAGAAGTAGGTGCCGCAGGTACTCGCGTTCGTAAACACTGTCAAGATTTGGCTAAATTGTGTAAAGAAACACGCAACGACGTTACAGCAGTTAAAAACGCTCGTAAAGAAGCCAAATAAGTCAACTAAATATTAGTCTAAGGCGTTATATAAGTATACGCCCAAGGAGAGTAGTATGAAAAGTAAACTTATAATCGGTTCAGTATTTGCCAGCATTTTGGCAATGAGTGCCCTGTTTGCCTATAGCCCATGTGCCCAAGCACACGAAGGATTTAGATATCATGGCGGCTGTTGCTATCATGGCGGCGGTTATGGTATGGGTTGGGTAGCACCAGCATTGGTAGGCGGAGTTATCGGATACGAACTCAGTCGTCCAAATACTGTTGTTATTGAACAACCTCCAGTATATGTACAACAACCTCCAGTATATGTACAACCAACAGTTCAAGCACCTCCATATGGTTATCATTGGCAGGAAATGGTTGATCCGCAAACAGGTGTACGCAAAATTGTAGCAGTTCCAAACTGATACACACAAACAGGCGCACCTAGATAAATACTTGTATGAAAAACAAGTATGGTTTAACTAAAGTGTGCCTTTTTTGTGAATCTAGTTTTATAACTAAACCTAGGTTTCTAGATTATTGTTCTCAGAAATGTAAAAATCCTCTTAATAGAGGAGAATACGATCCTTGGAATAAAGGTATAAAACTAACAAGCGAACAAAAGGCAAAGCAAAACCTCAATGGACTTAAGAAAGGTTGGGGTTGGAATAAAGGCGGAACTAATGAAATAGCTCGTCAGCGTTTCCTTACTAATAATCCCAATAAAGATGGCAAATTAAATAATCTGCGTCCAAAGAATCCAATTACAGAACCCCTTAAGCTATATCGTAGCCAAGTTCGTTATTATACATACCGAACACTTAAAGAAATGAAAGAAGCCGGTGAATGGGTACCAAAAACAGGTAAGTATAAAGATAGCTGGCAAATAGATCATATTATTCCGCATAGACAGGGTTTTGAATTAGGCATAGACCCTTTGTTATTAGGCGGAAAAAAGAATATACAATTTATCAAAGGCGAAGAGAACAGGAAAAAATGGGACAGCTATCAACCCATTGAAGTAGTAAAGTTTATTACAGGAGGTAGTTATGGCTTACAGTGAAAAATTATTGGATCATTATGAAAATCCAAGAAATGTTGGATCACTCGATAAAAATGATCCCAACGTTGGCACAGGACTCACCGGAAGTCCGGCCTGCGGAGATGTAATGAAGTTGCAAATTAAAGTCGAAGACGGAATTATTGTAGATGCAAAATTCAAAACCTATGGCTGTGGCAGTGCTATTGCAAGTTCATCTCTAGTAACTGAATGGCTAAAAGGACAAACTCTTGAACAAGCAAGTACAATTAAAAATTCAGCGATTGCAGAGGAACTATCTTTACCTCCGGTAAAGATACATTGTTCAATCCTAGCGGAAGATTCATTGAAGTCTGCCATTGCGGATTATAAACAGAAAAACAATCTACATTAGATGATTATCGTAACCGACACAGCCCAAGCTAAAATTAAACAAACTTTAGCCAAGCGTGGTAAAGGCGTTGGTATTCGCATAGGTGTAAGAACTACCGGTTGCTCGGGCCTGGCCTATGTGTTGGAATATGTGGACAAGTATGACGGAGAAGAAGGCATAATCAATTATGCCCAAAACGACTTTTGCGTACTGGTCAGTTTGAAAGATGAGCCTTACCTAACAGGTTTAACAATGGATTGGGTCCGCAATGGGCTCAACGAAGGATTCGAGTTTACCAATCCAAATTCCAAAGGCGAATGTGGATGTGGTGAAAGTTTTCGAGTATAAACCCATTTGACACAGTTGGCATAATCTAGTATAATACTAGTATTGTTATAACTTTTGGAGATCAGTTTGACACCAGATCAGCAACATTTTTGGAGTATACTTAAATTTGATCCTAAAACTATGGCAGATGAATTGGGTAATCTAATGCAAGATGCTAAGTTAAGATACGGTGATGATAGTAACGAGTTTCATGATACAGTTGACCGATGCGTATTTTTATCAATGCAACAATGTCAGAATGATATTGATCTGCTTCGCATGACTAAACATTGGCTTTCTAAAATGCAACTTCCGTTTAATCCAAACAAGATGAAATCAACTGACCCTTTACACAATCGAATCGGTGGACTTGTTTCAAAATTAATAGAAACACAATCGGGCAAACAACTAATGGAGTGGAACTGATATGTCAATGCATTTGGAAGGTCCGTGGCTCACTACCACCGGCAAAAAGAAAGGCAAAAAAAAATTCGCTTCGGCCGAACACAAAAGAAAGGCAGAACAGTTGGACAAAGAATGGAAGGAATTGCTCAAGAAACATAATGTTGAGCAAGAGCAAAAACGTCAGCGTAGAGCTATGAGTTCTGGTAACCTTGTCAGCACAGGTTACAGTTTGGCTATACCCGAAGGCCGTAATACCACAGCACATCTAAAAAGTTTGAACAGTGGATTAGGCAACGCTACACTTGCACCTGCCAAAGTCTACACAGGCGACAAAGTAAAAGGCATTGCAACCATGCATAAAAGCAACGCAGTGCCGGTTTTCAGTGATGAACAGGCAGTAGATATTTCTAGAATGCGGAGATAAATAGTGCCCAATCAAAATAATAGTATATTACCTGGTCATACAGAGGATAACTATATATTGTCCGTCAAAGGTTTGGCGGGCAAGGCTATTAACTTTAGGAGAAAAAACAACAGCCAAACATCAACCCATGACGGTACTAGCGATACCTCATCCAGCGTAAAGGAGACAAAAATGATACGCATTATCAAAACAGCAGTAAACTTACTAGTAATAGTGAGTCTAATATCAGTAGCACAACTGGCAGTTTCGAAAAAATTCGAACACCTAAAACAAGCTCGCGAACAAGCGAGTCCTATTACAGCTCAAATGAGACAAGCCCAATTGGATTGTCTAGCTCGTAATATCTATCACGAAGCAGGCTATGAACCTTTTGAAGGTAAGGTTGCCGTGGCTCAAGTCACAATCAATCGTGCAGAAAGCGGAGAATTTCCAAGTGACATCTGCAAGGTCGTATATCAAAAAAATGTTGTATATGAAAAGGTCATGTGCCAATTTAGTTGGTACTGCGAAGGCCCTAGCGCCATGAAGCCCATGAACGGCCCTGTATACACAGAAAGTATGGAAGTAGCAAAAAAAGTATTACTGGAAGGGTTTCGCCTACCAGATTTGAAAAACGCCCTTTATTTCCACGGAGACTATATCCACCCAGGGTGGAATAAGAAACCAGTGGCAAAAATTGGACATCACATATTTTATAATTAAGGACAAGTATGAACGCACAAGCAATCTTAGAACAAGTTAAATCAAAAGTACACGATTTGTTTGATTTAGACTTATGGGTTAAGAACATTAAAGAACATGCACCACATGTTTCAGCTGAAACAATGGGCTGGGTAGCAGTTATTCTACTACACCTAGCTACAATTCCTACAGAATTAGCTGTTTTAACAGGATTAACTGAAAAAATGCCCCCAGTAGACATGGTTTTGTTTAGCTGGGCTGGATTGTTCTGCTTTTTCCTAAAGGCCGCAATACAAAAGGACTTTTTGAATATCGTAACGATTGGACTAGGATTCTTTGTACAAGCCTCCATGTTAGCTTTAATCGTGTTCAAGTGATTACCTGGCTAAATATACTATAATAACTAGGAGCAGGCACTATGGCCGGATCAGGATATAATCAAAGCACAGAACAAATTACACCTACGCTGTACCGTGTAACTATTGACACAAGTAATGCAAGCAATTACCCAACTACAGCAGGTAGCCCAACGACAGGTAACGGCGGTGTGTGGCCATATGATTGGAATAACTCAGTTTATACCAATGCCAGTTCAATGTCAGCAACACAAGCACTTTATCTCGCACAGGGCAATTTGCGTTGGCAAGCAATTTTAGAACAGTTGGACAATGTGGCAGATTGCCGTATTGAAAACGTTACTATCACAGCCGCTAACGGTTCGGGTCTAAATACAGATGCCACAAATCAACCAACTGCCATTAACTTTACAGTGGCATTTGATCGTGACGCATTTATATTGGGCGAATGGAACAACTTCTGCAAAGCACAAGGTAATGCACAAAGCGGTACATACACCGATTCAAACGGTAATAGTCAAAACGCCTATACAGGATTTGGCGGAACTGCTGTTACTACACTAAGCATTGCTCTACGTGACATTGTTACGTATGGCATTACAAAGGGCGGAACTGCTGGCAACCCAAAAGGTTACAGAGTTTATAGTCCAACATTAAACGGTGACAGTCATGTTAAAGTCACTATTACTCAACCGAGTACTCCATCAACTGTGTTTGGTACTGTATCAGTAAGTCAGATCAGTGGAACAGCATTGTTATCGAGTAATCCAATCTAAAGAAAGTTTAGGGATGATATTAGCGTATCTATTACTACTAACAGGTTTAACAATATCGGCGGTCGCAATCTACTATTCAGTAGTAGGTTTGACCGCTATATTTTCCGCCGCGGCAATACCTATTATCATTATGGGGTCAGCTCTTGAAGTAGGCAAACTTGTTTGTGCCTCTTGGTTAAAAGCCAACTGGGAACGAGCTCCACGTTTCATGAAGTACTACATGACCATTGCAGTCATTGTACTAATGCTGATCACCAGTATGGGTATTTTTGGATTCCTTAGTAAAGCACACAATGACCAAACTCTAGTAAGTGGCGACGTTGGAAGTAAGATTGCAATATATGATGAAAAGATCAAAACTGCCAAAGAGAATATCGAAGCTGACAGGAAGCAACTTAAACAGATGGATGAAGCGGTGGACCAGATCATGGGTCGCTCGTCGGATGAAAAAGGTGCCGACAAAGCCAACGCTGTACGTAAGAGTCAGCAGAAGGACAGGGTTTCACTTGCCAAAGATATTGAAGCCCAGCAGAAACTTATTGCTAGTCTTAACGACGAAGCGGCTCCAATACGTGCAGAGGTACGCAAGGTCGAAGCCGAAGTTGGCCCTATTAAGTATATCGCTGCCTTCCTCTACGGAACAGCACCGGACGAGTCGATGCTGGAACGAGCAGTAACTTGGATTATTATCCTAATTGTTATTGTATTCGATCCATTAGCAGTTATTATGTTGCTAGCCGCACAGATGACATTTGCATGGGCTAGAGAACAAAAAGAAGAACAGACTCCTGTCTATGTGGCAGATGTTACAATGCCCGATTATGAACCAGATGATGGGCCGTTGACTGACACTCAAATTGAACAGATTAAATCACAACAAGAATTAGAAGTACATCCTGATGAAGGGTATATACCAATCGAACAAACAACACACACAGAGGAAGTTCCAAGCGAAACACCGTTGACTGCACTAGGAGGTGATATAACAGCACCGGAGGAACCTTCAGTACCACACACTGAAGAGTCAGAGCTAGAAAAATGGAACAAAATGATAGAAGAAGCCGAACGGGAAGCACTTGCTCAACAATCAACTGTTGAGGAACGTGTTGCCAAAGGCGAAACTTATATTGACAACGAAGGTAAAGAAGTTAAACTAGAACAAGCCGACATAGAAGAACCTCGTATTGAACTAGAACCAGAATTTACCATCGGACGATTCAAAAAAAAGACTTATATGACCAAGGATCCCCAGGGGACAATTCAAGTGATCAGTCTGGACAAGTAGGCTATGTACAAAACCAAGAACAGACTAGCAACAGTTTATGGGGCAAAGTGGTTGGAATAAGTGCAATTGATCAATTATACAAAGAATACAGCGATCACCAATTTGAAGATTTCGAAGTGGATCTTCAATTGGAGCCAGAGCTTTATAATTTTGTTCAAGAGACTAAAAAATACGGACCACGATTTAGTGATTACCCAATAGAAAAAATTCAATACTTTGAAGAGCGTATACATGAACTTAGGAAAAATAACTCTAATAACCCCACCTGACAAGTTATTCAATATGAATTTGAGTTACTTGTTGGTCAAACCTAGTAACCATATCAAACAACAGTTTCAAACTATTCTAAGTCAAAGTATAGATGATTTGAATGTGTTTATCTATGATAACGATGACAACGATATTGGTTGGTTGTTGGGTATAGCTGTACAAGTTGATAGTATTATTATTGATGTTGATAATTGTGATCCAATTACTCAAAAATTTATTACATTTTTAATTGCCCAACCTAACAATGTTTACTATATAACTAATGACGAAACAACTCCATACAATTTAATCAGTAAGAATCGAATTTATAATTTGGACATAATTGTAGAAAGAATTAAACCCCTAGAGGAAGATAACGATGATATATCAGAAGAGTAAAGGCACTGGCGTTACTGTAAAAGATGGCGAAAATATTAATCAAGCCCTGCGTAGATTCAAACGCAAGATTGATGATAGTAAACTTTTGGACACACTAAGAGCCAAAGAGTTTTATGAAAAGCCAACAACAGAACGCAAACGTAAAAAAGGTGCCGCCCGTGCCCGTTGGCGCAAGAAACTCGAAAGTCAGCAATTACCTAAAAAAATGTATTGACTTTTTTGTTTAGGCCAGTTAAACTATTAGTATGATTAACTGGCCGGATTATATAAAGTTAAAAGAAAACAAATACAGTAAGTGGTACGCTGAACTTATAGAAAAAGCTCAGTCTAGAGTTTTGCCTAAAGAAGTTTATACTGAAGGACACCACATAATTCCCAAAAGTTGGGGCGGTATAGATAAAAAAATTAATATTGTTAGATTAACCGCCAAAGAGCACTATATGGCTCATGCTTTCTTGTGGAAAATGAATGTAGGAGAAGGCTTTCATAACAAGATGGTTCACGCATTCAATGCCATGAGTATTATGAAAGACGGGTCCTACAACAAACCTGGTTATAGAATAAACAGCAGACTATTCCAATCTGTAAAACTAGAAAGAATTGCTCATCTAAAAACACTTAGAGGACCTTTAAGCCCGGCATACGGAAAAAAACTGAATATTTCTGAAAAAGGAAAACTTAATAGGAAAAAAGCGCAAGAAGAATTTTGGAATGATCCCGAACGTGTAGCACGTAGAAACGAAAATTTACGTAAAGCACAACAAACTCCCGAAGCTATTGCCAAACGCAAAGCATTAGCTGATTCAAGAAGAGGAATTAAACGCGATCCTGTCATTATAGAAAAGAGCGCATCAAAGAGAAGAGGAAGAAAAGGAACAGAATTGTTCTCCCAACAAGCATTGGAAAATATGCGCCAAGGGAATAAAAACAAAACTTATTCCCCTGAGGCTAAGGAAAAAATGAGAGAGGTTGCCCGAATGAACGGGAGCAGACCAAAATCTGAAGAACACAAAAGAAGAATATCCGAAAGTAATAAAAAAATAGATAGATGGTGGACTAAAGGAGAAAATAATCCTAATTACGGTAAAACAATGTTACCGCATGTAAAAGAAAAGTTAAAAGAAGCCAATCAAAAAAAATACGAAGAAAGAAAAGCTAAAATGTTTGTTGGTCCTGTTAAACCAACAGGCACATTTACATTCAGAGGAGTCGTTTATAAGAGTATTTCTGAAGCATCAAGACAAACAGGTTTTTCTCAAAGGATAATGACAACTCAAGTCAAATATTGGGGAGAAAATCCTGATCAAGAGACAATAAGAAAAATTGACAATGGAGAATTGAAATATCCTAGAGTAGCACCAAATAAAGGTGTTCCAATGAGCGAGGAACAACGTTTAGCAATTAAAGAAACTAAACTTATAAAATTTCAAAAATTAAAGGAAGCAGGACTTCCTAATCCAAACACAGGACGAAAGGCATCTGAAGAAACTAGAAAAAAGATAGCCGAAAGAGCTAAGGGTAGAAAAGCATCTGAAGAAACTAGAAAAATTTTATCACGTGCAAGTAAAGGAAAATCAAAGTCTCCAGCACACATAGAAGCAATAAGATTAGCCAAACTAGCTAAAAAAGTTAAGACTCTATTGACATAATCAAATACTTCTGTTATAATGTTATTATGAATACTGACATTATGATAGATTTGGAGACTCTAAATACAACTCCCGACTCTGCTATCCTTACAATCGGTGCTGTAAAGTTTGATCCTTTTGGATCAGAAGTTAAAGAACCTAAAATGGACAGTTTCTATTGTAAAGTAGATTTGGACAGTTGTGATAGAATTGGACTAACCACTAACGATGATACTATCGCTTGGTGGGCTAATCAAAGTAAAGAAGCGCAAGAAGCCGCTTTTGATCCCGAAGGAAGAATTGATATCGAAGATGCATTTCAGCAACTTTATAAATTCTGCTGGGGTGCAAAACGTGTCTGGTCAAATGGTAGTTGTTTTGACATTATTATTTGTGAACATGTTTTTCGAAAAGTAGGCCGTGCTATTCCTTGGAAATTCTGGGAAGTCAGGGATGTGCGTACAGCATTTGATCTAGGCATTAACCCACAACGTCCGCCGGTTACGGCCCACCATGCTTTAGAGGATGCGTGGAACCAGGCAGTAGGCATTCAGAATGTCTATAACACACTACGCACAAGTACAACAAGTGCAGGTGCATATATTGCACCATTTGCAAATCAGAGATGAGAGAAATAACTAAACCCGATGGAGAAGTCTACTGTTGGGTAGACATTGTAGATTCACTTATTAAAATTAAACTTAATACAGGGTCAGCTAAAGGATATAGTGTAGTATTAGATGAAAAAATTATTCCACAATTAATTGAAATTTTACAAGAGGCACAAAATGGACAGTCAAACTAAAGAAGTAATGGACATTCTCCAAGAAGAGTGTGCTGAAGTTATACAAGCGGTAAGTAAGATTAGTCGCTTTGGTCTAGACAATCTCAAACCAGGAAAACCCAAAACTAATAGGGAACACTTGGAAGAAGAACTAGGCGATTTGTATGCTATGATCGAAATACTACAAGAACTAGATGTAGTTAGCTGGACTAATATCGAGCTAGCCGCAGAAGCAAAACGAGAAAAACTCAAGAAATGGTCCAATATTTTTACAGAAAATATTTCTTGAGAGATAAATAATTACGTGCTGAAACGCCGTAAGGGTTTAGTACAAAGGGCAAGGTGCCCGCATTACTCGCTTAATTAAAGGAGAATATTATGAGTAAAATCATCGGTATCGATTTAGGTACAACAAATAGCTGTGTAGCAATCTTAGAAAACGGAGTTGCTAAAGTAATCGAAAACAGCGAAGGTGCTAGAACAACACCATCAATCATTGCGTATACAGATAAAGAAATTTTAGTAGGCGCAACAGCAAAACGACAAGCAGTCACAAATCCAAAGAATACACTATACGCAGTCAAGCGTTTGATCGGACGTAAGTTTGATGAAAAAGAAGTCCAAAAGGACATCGACTTAATGCCTTACGGAATTGTAAAGGCAGACAATGGTGACGCTTGGGTTGAAGCTAATGGCGAAAAGTTAGCACCACAACAAGTTAGTGCTGAAGTACTTCGCAAAATGAAAAAGACAGCAGAAGACTATTTGGGTACAACAGTTACTCAAGCAGTTATTACTGTGCCAGCCTACTTCAACGATAGCCAACGTCAAGCAACTAAAGATGCTGGACGCATTGCAGGCTTGGAAGTTCTACGTATTATCAATGAGCCAACAGCGGCCGCACTAGCATATGGTGTTGATAAAGAGTCTAAGAAAGACCGCAAGATTGCTGTATACGACTTAGGTGGTGGTACATTTGATATTTCAATCATTGAAATTGCCAACATTGATGGCGACAAGCAGATCGAAGTGTTGTCAACAAATGGCGATACATTCCTGGGTGGTGAAGACTTTGACCAACGTCTAATGGACTACTTGGTAGACGAGTTCAAGAAAGACAATGCTATTGATCTTAAATCAGACGTACTAGCATTACAACGTCTAAAAGAAGCCGCAGAAAAAGCCAAGATTGAATTGTCATCAAGCCAATCAACAACAGTTAATCTTCCATACATCACAGCAGATGCAAATGGTCCAAAGCACATGAATGTAACAATTAATCGTGCTAAATTTGAATCAATGGTTGAAGATTTGATTGCTCGTTCGATTGAGCCATGTAAAGTTGCTATGGCAGATGCCAAAGTATCAGCTGGCGACATTGACGAAGTTATTCTAGTTGGTGGCCAAACACGTATGCCTAAAGTACAAGAAGCAGTTGAGAAATTGTTTGGTAAGGCTCCACGTAAAGATGTTAATCCAGACGAAGCTGTAGCCGCAGGTGCCGCAGTACAAGGCGCTGTATTAGCAGGCGATAAGACAGACGTTCTATTGTTAGATGTTACTCCATTAACATTGGGTATTGAAACAATGGGCGGTGTGTTTACCAAGCTAATCGCTAAGAACACAACAATCCCAACCAAACATAGCCAAACATTTAGTACAGCAGAAGACAATCAGCCAGCTGTAACTATTAAAGTTGCACAAGGTGAACGTGAGTTGTTTAAGTACAACAAACTACTAGGCGAATTCAACTTAGAAGGTATCGATCCAGCACCACGCGGTATGCCACAAGTTGAAGTTACAATTGATATTGATGCCAACGGCATTATGCACGTCAGCGCCAAGGATCAAAAGACTGGTAAAGAGAACAAAATCACTATCAAGTCAGACTCAGGATTGACAGAAGCTGAAATCCAACGTATGGTACAAGAAGCTGAAGAAAATGCCGAAGCTGATAAGAAACAAAAAGAGTTAATTGAGGCACGTAATCAGGCAGACGCACAGGCTCATACTTTGAACAAAGACTTTGAAGAATTCAAAGATCAATTGACAGAAGAAGAAACAACTGCGTATACAACTGCTAAGACAGCATTAGAGGAAGCCTGCAAAGGTGAAGATGCACAAGCAATTAACGAAGCAATTCCAAAATTGTTTGAGGCAGCTAATCCAATTTTTGCTAAGAAACAAGAAGCTGAGAAAGCCAAAGCTGAAGAAACCGAAAAGAAAGGTGAAACAGTTGACGCGAGCTTCAAAGAAGTTGACGCAGAAGAAAAGAAGTAATATAATAAATGCACAGGGCGCCTATGGTAGGGCCCTGTCAAGTTCTTGCTTAATATAAGGAGATCATTATGACAATGCAATTAAGAACTATTAACCCAGCTGACCTAGCACAGATCAGCAGAGCCCTTGTAGGGTTTGATCAGTATTTTAATAATACTAGATTAAATAATACAAACTATCCGCCACACAACATTGTAAAGTTTAACGAAAGTCACTATGCAATTGAAGTTGCTGTTGCAGGATTTAGCAAAGATGAAATCACAGTAGAAGTAGACCAAGATCAGTTGATTGTTCGCGGTGTACAAAAAACAGCTACAGTCGAAGGCAAAGAATATTTGCACAAAGGCCTAGCAAGTCGTGATTTTGAACAAACATGGACTCTTGCAGAGTACATGGAAGTCAAGGGCGCAGAAGTTAAGGATGGTATGTTGATCGTTGAGATTGAGCGTATTGTTCCAGATTCACTGCAACCTCGTAAAATCGAAATTAAATAATCAACCGGGGGAGTAAACTCCCCCTCTTATAAGAAAAGAGAAAATATGTCTACAACAGAAGTTGTTATCGAAGAAAAGATTAAAATTACTGTTTCAGAACCCAAGCGTTGGAAAGTTATTGTGCTCAACGACGACACTACTCCTATGGATTTTGTCATTACTGTATTGATAGATATATTTAGACATACACCTGAAACTGCCAAAGATATTATGTTGCAAGTTCATGAAACTGGTAGCGGTGTTGCTGGCATTTATAGTTTTGAAATTGCTGAAGCCAAAGCAGTTGAAGCCACCAATCAAGCACGTACTAATAACTTCCCATTACAACTTAAATTGGAAGAAGAATGAGTCTAAAAGAAATCACACATGATCTTCATCATGATGCTGAAAGAACAGCCTTTGCTAAAAAACTACTAAGCGGTACAATTAGTGTTAAAGAGTATGCAAATTATCTTTATCAGTTGATGCTGGTATATGGACTGATTGAGCAGAGTTGTGAAAAACAAGGCTTCCTTACAAACCTCAAAGGCATTGATCGTGCGCATGCCATTTATCAAGACTTTACCGAACTAGCAGGTACCGATCATGATTATACATGGTTACCTAGTAGTATTGCCTATCACAAGTATCTATTAGATTTAATCAATGACGACAATCGTAAACATCTAGTTAAGGCACACATGTATTGCCGCCATATGGGAGATTTATACGGCGGTCAAATTATTAAAAAACAAGTGGCACACATATCCAAAGGTCGATTCTATGAATTCAAGAATCCAGACGAATTAAAAACTGCAATTCGCGCAGAGCTTACAGATGACCTAGGAGATGAAGCTCGTGTGGCCTTTGAATGGGCTATTAAAATGATGCGTGAATTAAACAATGAGTAACTGTGTTTGCGGAAGAACTACCCGCAAACCCATGTGCGATAAAAGTTGTAGTTTAAGTGTTGAGCAATATGAAGAACGCACTAGACGTCTAGCAGAACTATTTAAGAAACCAATCAAGGATACCAATGAGCAAAGTCTGGGAAACCCTAATAAATATTCAACAACTACTGGAGACTGAATTTGGCCGGACTGGCACTGAAATCTTTGAACCTGGAATGGATCGCTTCAATCAACCCGGTTGGTCTAATCGTGTATGGAATTCTGTTCTTTATCGCCGCGCTCACGTTGATGTGGTTGATGCACGAGATCAAAAAGGACTCTGGATGATGCATTGTTGCATCTTTCCACACATACATAATCCTGCACCAATATACGGTTTTGATGTCATAGCTGGTAAGAATAAAATTACCGGCTGTTTTGTTGACTATAGTCCCACAGAAGACAAGTTCCATCCTATGATTGATTGGTTTGGTGATGAAGTTAGTAAACTAGAATGGCGTAGAAAACGCGAACTACCTGACTGGGCACAGCGTATTTTTACAGAACACATGGTGGCCGCAGGCAACGTACAACACGAAACTGAACTAGAACAGATCACTAATCTAGCCCGTACTACCTTGGCCCATTATCTAGAGTCAGTGGGCGAAACAAATAATACATCCACAGATACCAGTAGTTACCAAAACTATTATTGCGATAATCAAAAACAAAACCCGCATACACCTCGTGTTATGGCCAGTTTAGGGTTAAACGAAGCAGATATAGCTGTTTTCATACAGGAATGCCTGTTCCCCGAAATAGTATAAATATTGTACTATGCGTGTACTTGATATTATCCAAATTAACGAATTTGCCCCTCCAACAGGGCACGGCAAGAACGATCTACAAATCTTAAGCAATATTATTGAAATGGTTCCTCCTGAGGATTCATTGTATACTGTTGCAAAAAATATAATACAAGGTTTATTAAGAGATGTTGTTTATCAAACCCCTGCTCCAGTTCAACAAGCCCCTGCTCCAGTTCAACAAGCCCCTGAAATAGAACCACAAGCTCAACAAATACAACAACCAGTACCCACAGTTCAACAAGCCCCTGCTGAAGAACCCTCTGAAGAAGAACCTATAACTGAAGAATTGCAGGACGGAGACGAATCATGGTATGAGGAATTTGTTCAAGCAAAACAAAATCCAGCAATAGCTGAGAGGATGTTACAAAAATTAAGAACAGATCCAGAATATCGTGAAGAAATGCGATATGTACACAAAACTAATGAAAAGAAAGTTAAGGCATCATTTACTGCCGGCGGCACAGAAGCATTAACTACTGTTAGTCAGTTTTTTGAAGATGTAAAAAAATCGGCTGACTTACTTGCTGGAAAAGCTGTTGGCGTGTTGGATCAATTAAGGATATGGTACGCATTAGAGGCCAAGAGACAAAAGGTTCCTGGACAACCTATACAAATGCCTAGACCAAAAGTGACAACAAATGCATTATATCAAAAATTGTTATATCCATTAGAAAATATTTTTCATGATTTAGGTTTTAGAGATAATCCTCCTAATCTAAGAAATTTCAAAAGAGAAGCTCCTAAGATTTTGAAATTTATGAAACTTTGCGAAGATGGTATTATTGATTTTCAAGATCTGTTAGCAGTTCAAGGAACTAGTAATGTTGGAAAATTTATAACAGATGAAGACTCTCGATATATCTACGATAAAATATTTGATAAACTATTAGCATTAGACGCAGGACAAGGCGGCGGTGCCTGGGGACCTGCAGAACTAGGACTGGCTATTTTATGTAAGCCAGTTAATAAGGCTCAAGGTAAAGGAGATCTTGCTACAAAAATAAATGATGTTGATGTAAACGTAGAAGTTAAAGCCAGTAGAGAAGCAGATTCAGGAGGACGTTTAGGCGGCAAAGGAGTTTTACCCGGCAAGTCTGGTAAAGCAAATTTCTTAAAAGCACTAAACACGGTTTGTGATATAGCAGGTGTATCAATTAAAGAAATCGGTCAGACCTATTTAGATGTGTATAAAACTAAAACTGTAAAAGGCGTAAAGACTAAAATTCTTGTTGGCAAGAAACCAGGAAGATCTATATTACCAACAAGTATGAATAGTCCTAAATGGTTTGATAGTTTTAATGAAGTAGTTGTAGCTGGATTAAACTCTAAACGTAGTGTTAATCCAAATGGTGCAGTTGGTGATTTTTTGGTAGATGCTGTAAAAGCAGTTGTCTCACCAGATGGGATGCCATACTTGGATGAAGAGTTAATTAGAAAAATTCCAGAAGCCGATGGTACTATAAATTATGAAAAATTCAAAAAAATTATTACTCGTCAATGGTATGATATATATGCCAAGGTTGACGATATTGGAATTATTTTAGTAATTAACCCAACCAATGGTAATTATACGGTTGTTAATTCTGCAAAAATGCTAACCGCAAAAAATTGCCCTATCACCATTTCAGGCGGTTTAGACTTTAATGATAATCAAGGTAAAGCAGGTCCACAAATTGGTATAGCTTAAACTGTTGGTTTTCCAACATGTAAATTTTCCAACACTGTAAAAATAATAACAGCACAGTTTAATTAAGTAGTTCCACGGAGTAAATATTATTAGGAACTGTCACGGTTTATGTACCGTTACCACAGTCCAGGAGCGAAATATGAAAAACAAACTATTAGCAGTATTCTTGGCTATTGCGACTACAAGCGCATTTGCCACAGACCCTATTGTTACACAGAGTACTAGTGACTCTAATAGCACAAGTACCAGTGTAAGTACAAGTACGAGTACTCAAAATAGCAATAGTACAAGTTCAAGTGTAAACACAAATAATGGCAGTACTACTACCAAAGTTATATCTCCACCTCCAACCGCAGTTGCACCAGCAGTGACTATTATCAATAGTGACGTGTGTGCTGTAGGTTACTCAGGTGCGGCCCAAACACAAATCTTGGGAATTAGTTTTGGTGGTGCTACTACTGATAAAAATTGTGAGAGATTAAAACTAGCACGTGGTATCTATGATATGGGTATGAAAGTTGCGGCTGTATCGATTATGTGCCAAGACGAACGTGTGTTCTCTGCCATGATGAATGCTGGCACACCATGTCCAGTAGATGGTAAAATTGGCGAACAAGCAAAAGAAATTTGGACAACCAATCCTGACCGTCAACCACAGAAAGTCAAGAGTAAAGAGTAATGAAACTTTTGGCAGTAATATTTTCTGCATTTTTAATTGCAGGATTAGCTAACTGCGGCAAAGTTCAAGCACAGGTAGTTTTTAATCCGCAAGGAATGACTGTGACTCCAGTAAACGGAGGTACAGGAACTATTGTGTCTGTTCCTATTCCTGGAGGTGCTGGTCTTGCTGTGTCTGTTGCCACAGGCTCAGCCGCATTGCCTTTAGAGAATATTGCTGGTACAGCTGGTGCTACACGCTTGCAACTAGGCGATGATAGTTCACAACATGTACCTCTTGGATTTGCATTTCCCTTTTATGGTCAAAACTTTTCCAACAGTTGGATGTATTCCAATGGTCTTGTAAGTTTTAGTACTGGTAATGTTCCAGGCGCTGGTTGCTGTGGTGGACAAGATTTAGCAGGCCTTGCCGCAGGCGGTTCTAGAAATTCCGTTTACAATTATCTAATCGCTCCATTGTGGACTGATTTAATTGATACAACTGGTAATGCTACTTGGTACAAAGGTAACGGCACTAGTATGACCTATGGTTGGTACGGCACTAAAGAGTTTGGAACAAATAATTCAAATACATTTGAATTGAATATAAATTCAGGTGGTGGTATCAATGTCAAATATGGCGGAGCATTTGTGTCTAATCAGCATACTGTTACTGCTGGTATGACTGGTAATCTTGCCAATGGCGAATACTTTCAATACTATCATGGACAAGGATTTAGTGCGCCTACAACGGGCTTGAGCTGGTCGGCTAACGGCACAGGTGCTGTTGATCAATGTATGCTTAATCCATTATCATCTACCACTTGCCCGGGTTATCAAGCGGCATATACTACACAACAATGTACTGTAAATGCGTTATTTTCTCCAAGCTGTCCAGGTTATCAAGCGGCTTATACTGTACAACAATGTACAATAAATCCCCTGTCTTCTACTACTTGCCCTGGCTATCAGGCGGCTTATACTGTACAACAATGTAGTGTAAATCCGCTGTATGATACCAGTTGCTCTGGATATCCGCAAGCATATCATGATCAACAATGTAGTGTCAATCCATTTTACGCAACCGACTGTCCAGGATATGCGGCGGCATATTTGGATCAACAATGTAGTCTTAATCCATTATACTCAACAACATGCTCAGGTTATCAACAAGCATACCACGATCAGCAATGTACCATAAGTCCTTTGTATGCTAGTGACTGTCCAGGATATAGACAAGCATATCATGATCAACAATGTAGCATTAGTCCATTGTACGCCAGTGATTGTCCAGGATATGCACAGGCATATCATAGTCAGCAATGTACAGCCAATCCACTATATGCTACAGACTGCCCCGGGTATGCACAGGCATACCATAGTCAGCAATGTACAGCAAACCCATTATACATGTCTGATTGTCCAGGATATGCACAAGCATACTTTAATCAACAATGCTCGTTAAACGGGCTATATGATAGAACGTGTCCAAATTATGCAACAGCCTACGCAACTAGAATGGTGCTTGAACAGCAGAATATGGCATCCACTGTAGCAACAGCCGGCGTAGTTGCTTCTACTGCGCCTGTTACTGCAACTACACCTACAACTACAACGAGTACAACTACAACCACACCTACGACTACAACTAGTACAACTGTTTCTGTTGGATCAGTAGCGCCAACTATTAGTACTAGCGGTACTGTTTCTGTAGCACCGTCGGCAACTGGTAATACAACAGTTGATAGAGTGATTGCCGCTCCTGCACCAGCTGCCGCGCCCGCAGCCGCTCCTGCCGCTCCTGTACAGTTAGTAGCACAAGCTCCTGCTCCTGCGGCACCGACACCCGCGGCACCAGCTCAACAAGCATCCAGCTCTAATGATAAAAAAGCTGATGACAAGCCCAGTGGTGGGAAGAAACAGGAGGATAAAAAATCCGATGGCGATAAGCCAGCTGGTCCAAGTCAAATGGCTGGAGGTCCAGAAGGCGGTTCAAAGGATCAACCTAAAACTGCTCGTCAGGAATTAGCAGAAAGAAAAGCAGAAGCACAAAAGAAAGAGGCCGCGGCCAATGCTAAGAATCTAGCCAATGAAATGAGCAAGGCATCTAATTTAGAAGCACAGAAGCAGATGCAGAGTGTAGTAATTTCAGCTATGGCCTATAAGCCAGGCTTTGATGCTTACAATCAGCAACTAATCATACAAACACAATTCTACAAACCATATTCAATTTATGGTAATCAACAGACTGTTGATAATAGAAGACTAGGCCGAGGACTATTCGGCCCAACTGATCAACTACATAACGAAATGGTTGATGCACAATATAATAGGGAGAAGTAAAATGTCAGAAGAAATAAAAGACGTCAATGCCGCAATTGATCAAGCAGAAGACGCAGTTAAAAAATACGCTAGTAAAGACACAGTTATTAGTATTGGTGGCTACGAGTTTACTCCAGCAAAACTAATGGTTGCATTTACTATTGTTAGTTCAATCTTAGGCGGATTGTATGGGGCGTTTGAAGTATACAAAGACTACCAAGACATGAAGACTAAAATTACCAAATATGTTGCTCCAGACTTATCTGAGCTGTATAAGAAAATGGAACTTACTCAGCAAAATGCTGAGAAGTCTGTTCAATATACACAAGATATTAAGAACGACCTAAAAGGCGATATCCGTCGATTAGAAAATACCGTTGAGCAAGTTGAACGTAGTGCTAAACAAACACAGCGTGAAACAAGTCAGGATGTAAACGATGTTCGTAAAGAACTTAAATCATTGGATCAAGCAGTTGATAAAAAGATCCAAAGAGCACTGGATAATCCTTTAGCAAAATGATACCTAATCTAATTGATAGAGCATTATGTCCTGTCTCCGGTTGTAAAAATTGGAGACAGGTCTATTCTATAACTGGAAAAGTTTCTTATTTGAAAACTTGTCGTAATCATTGGTATGGAATGATAAATGGTAGATAAACGTTTCCTTGAAATCATGTATCAACAATGGATGCAAGGAAACGAATACTATATAACTCGATGGTTAGATTTTGCACAACTTGCGGCTAACCATAATCATACTACTGTGGAAGAAATTCTTAAAGTTTTAGATACGTGTCGGTGGTTTCAGAGATAAATAAAGTACGGGCACAAGATAGGGTGCCGTGGGAACCCGTAATCCACAGTGGAACGAAAGTTCCATTTTTTACCTAAAGGAGACTCAACCATGAAACAGAAGAAGCTTATTCAGAAAGTTTACAAGGCTTGCGTCGACCACGATGCCGAGAAACAGTTTGAACTTCGCAAGAAGGAATTCGCCAAAATCTTGAAACACAAGGCCGAAGGCAAACCATTCACACACAAGTGGACTGTAGTACAGGTGTAACACTCTTGTAATATTAGCACAACAATACTGCGATAAATATTGGATGACACCAAAAACGTATCGCAGTATTTTTATTTCTGACGTACATCTTGGCACACGTGACTCACAAGCTGCCAAGCTCAACAACTTCCTCAAACACAACACCTGCGAAACATTATATCTTGTAGGAGATATCATCGATGCGTGGAAGATCCAACAAAACAAGTGGCGATGGAAACAAGCACATACCAATGTTGTCCGTAGAGTTCTGGGTCACGCTAAACGTGGCACTCGCGTTATATACGTGGCTGGAAATCATGACGAATTCCTGCGCCCGATGATACCTTATGGATTTAGTTTTGGACTTGTTGAAATACACAATCAAACAGAACACATCGGAGCCGACGGCCGACATTATCTTGTCACACACGGTGATTTATTTGACGGCATTACTCGTCTTGCTCCTTGGCTTGCATTTCTTGGCGACAAGTTATATGACCTAGTATTAGAATGGAACAGCAAGTTTAATTGGATACGCCATAAATTAGGCTTTGGCTATTGGAGTTTAAGTAAATATCTCAAACATAAAGTTAAGAAGGCCAGCGACTTTATGTTTCAGTTTGAAACCAACATAGCACGTTACTGTAAGAAACGTGGCTTCGATGGCGTAATATGTGGACACATACATCACGCTGAAATCAAAGAAATAGACGGCGTCACTTATATGAATGACGGTGACTGGGTTGAAAGTTGTACAGCACTTGTAGAACATCATGACGGTCAATGGGAAATAATTACATGGACACGAGAGAATGACAAAGACGATACTGATAATAACGGATAACTTAAAGGATCAAATAAACGGTGTTGTTACGACCTACAAAAATATTGAGACGTGTGCTGTTCGTGACGGTTATAACGTTGTGGTGTTGGATCCCGGGTGGTTCAGCTACATTGATTGTCCTGGCTACAACGAAGTCAAGATTGCCTATCCGCGCAACATGGGCAAGAAGATTGCGTCGGTATCTCCGGATTATATCCATATCGCCACAGAGGGTCCTCTTGGTCTGTGGGCTAGAGCATATCTTTCATTGGCTGGTATTCCTCACAATACCGCTTATCACACTAAGTTTCCTGAAGGGCTCAGAAAGCTATTTGGAATTCCTGAGTCACTTACCTGGAGATTTGTACGCTGGTTTCATAAGCATAGTGGCAAAGTTTTAACAACAACAGACTCAATGGTCAAAGAATTACAAGCACATGGGTTCGATGGCGAAGTCATTCCTTGGACTCGTGGTGTTGATCGTGAAATCTTTACTCCTAACCTTAGAGAAACAGTCCCAGCAAAATATTTGTTGTGCGTTAGCCGTGTTAGCAAAGAAAAGAATCTTGAACAATTTTTTGAATTAAACTATCCCGGATATTTGAAAATTATGGTCGGTGATGGCCCTATGCTAGAAACTTATAAGAAACGTTATCCAGATGTTCACTTTACAGGATTCAAGACAGGTGTGGATCTAGCCCGTTATTATGCTAACGCAGAAGTGTTTGTATTTCCAAGCCAATGGGAAACATTTGGTATTGTTATGATAGAAGCAATGGCTTGTGGCACACCCGTGGCAGCCTATCCTTGCCAAGGTCCTGAAGATGTTGTAGAGCAGGGTGTTACGGGATTCATGAACGAAAGTTTAGAGGATGCTGTTACAGCTTGTCTACAGCTCAACAGAGATCGTGTTTATAAAGGAAGCCAACGCTGGACCTGGGATCGCGCCTGGGAGATATTCCGTGACAATCTGATACCTGCTAAATAGTAGCATATTATGAAAGGACACACACATGGAATACATATTCATCGGGTTCATGAGCGCAATGGGCTGGTGGGGCGCTAACCATTACGTAATCATTCCTTACTTTCCGCCAGATCCTCCCAGCAGAGCCGAAAAAGAAGCAGAGGAACGAAAGAAAAAACTTGAAGCATTAAAAGAAGTACCAAATGGAACAGCCAAAGAAAAAGACGTGGATTGATCACTATGAAAGGATATTCGATAATGTACTACGCATATTGTGGTTAATCTTGTTAATCATATGGATTAATTCAGAACATACCTTATTCAAATGAAACCTACTATCGCACTATTTTTGTACGATCCTAAATGTAGTGTACAAAGTGGTAATGGAATTATCAAGTCTCTGGACGAGTATTATAATTTCAAGATTTTTAGTAAAAATTCATTAGAAGACAACTTCTTTGATAATGTAGATATTGTAATGGTGCCTGGAGGATTTGGTGATGCAGAGACCTTCAAACAATTATTCAAAAATAATGCTAATCGTGTACGCAACTTTGTTAAACAAGGTGGCAAGTATATAGGCATTTGTATGGGTGCCTATTGGGCAGGATCGTATTATCTAAATATTTTACAAGATGTAGATGCAGTACAATATCTAAGCCGTCCAGGAACAGATACAAGACGTCCTCATGCCAAGAATATAGCTGTAACATGGCAAGGAATACCTATGAACATGTTCTGGTACGATGGGTGTGCTTTGGTAGGAGATACAAGCAAGTTTGAAACAATAGCTACCTATGCCAATGGTGATGCTATGGCAATAGTACAAGGCAATATAGGACTAATAGGATGCCACCCAGAAAGCGAACAATTCTGGTACGATAGTTACAGTTGGATGAAGGGTAAGTATCATAATGGCGAACATCATACCCTACTTTTAGACTTTGTAAACCAGCTAAATACTGGATGAGAGCAAAAGAATTCTTATCCGAACTATTCGATCCTAAACACGCTGTACCCCTCGAATGGTCTACAGAATTTGACGGTGAACACGCCTATGGCCAAATAGGTGAAAAAACACTCGATGTTACTTTTGTTCAAGATCGACAAGGTGTTGTAATATTGACTTTTAATGTAGATAACAGTTTTCAAGTAACTGGAAAAGGCGACACTAATTCCGTATTCTCTACAGTTATACATGCTGTTGCTGAGTATGTACATAAACATCCCGATGCCACAGTATTTGTGTTTACAGCCAACGAGAAAAGTCGTGCTAGAATGTATGACGCATTGGCCAAGCGTGTTAGCAAGCAGTTGGGCTGGCACGTTGTTCCGCATGAAGAAGTAATGAATGATCCCAAGTATGCAGATGCAAGACAAGGATCTTATGCGTTTGTTGTTGAAAAAGGACATGCTCCGGAACATAGACAAGGCGCACAAAAACCGCAACACGAAAAATTCAAAGACATTTGGTATGTGGGCAGTATGGAAGATAAAACATTACCTGTATTCAAAGTTTCCGGCGGCAAAGGTTGGGAAGCTGAACAGTTTGTAATGCATATTAGACCAGAATATAAAGATTTTCATCCTATGGGCATGTACAGTACACATACTGCTCCTAAGGGGCAACAAATTATCGACTTAGGCGACTATAAGACTTTATCTAAGGTATCACAATGAGATTAAAAGAATTTGCACCGCAAACTGCACAGCCTACTCCTCCGTTGGCGCAAGCTCCATTGGCAAGTATTTTAGAACGTACAGCTAAACAAGCAGGTATAGAAGGCGTAGAACTAGCACAATTTTTAGCACAGTGCCATGTGGAAACTATTAACTTTAGCAGTTTAATCGAACTACCTAACAAATGGCAAAAATACTATGAGCCGCCTAGTAAGACAGCTAAAATGTTGGGTAACATTTATCCTGGAGATGGTCAACGTTTCAAAGGAAGAGGATTTATACAAGTTACTGGACGTTATAATTATGATCAGTTTGCTACAAATTCAGGGATTGATGTACTACAACATCCTGAATTATTAGAAAAACCAGAAACAGCGGCCAAGGCGGCAGTAGACTATTGGATTAATCGTGTTCGTCCGAAAATAAATGATTTTACTAATACAAAGGCAGTTACAACTTGGGTAAATCATGCAGGTAAAAATATCGGTGAGCGCATGTCAACTTTCAAACAATATCTAGCTAAATTACCTGCTGAACTACAACCTAAAGAAAAAACACAACTAGCTAAATCAAAAGTTCCTTCGCAAGATACATCTCGCAAAGGTGTTACAACCAAACCGGTAACACCCACAACAACTAAACCAACAAAACCTACAGCTACAACAAC
>Ga0208257_1000043_pt1 | contig 42841 bp, 63 predicted proteins | sample CryBogCBH10Sep07_FD_184610 | JGI IMG/M metagenome (GOLD analysis project Ga0208257, IMG submission 184610) | Freshwater microbial communities from Crystal Bog, Wisconsin, USA - CBH10Sep07 (SPAdes) | ecosystem: Environmental > Aquatic > Freshwater > Lake | place: Crystal Bog, Wisconsin, USA... | reverse complement strand
GTACTACAAGGTTAATTATGTTTGCATGGCTCATACAACAGATTATAGGCGATTTGCCCAGTTGGTTATGGCCAGCGATTGCAGGCGGTGGATTTGCAATATATTTCTTTTCAGGAGTATTAAGTCATTTTCCACAAATAAAACCATATACATTTTTACTTAGACCCGCAGGGCTGGCATTAACAATATTTGGAATTTTCATGTATGGCGGTGCAGGTGTAAGTGCTATCTATCGTGAACAAATACAAGAAATGGAAGCAAAAATGGCAGTTGCACAACAAGCTAGCAAAGACACTAATGTTTTAGTTGAACAAAAACATCAACAAAAAGTTAAAGTAATACACGATACTAAAATTGTTGTGCAAAAAGAAATACAAACAGTTGAAAAACGCATTGATGCAGAATGTAAATTAGATCCGGCGGTAGTTAAAATTATCAATGAGGCTGCTAAAAATCCTAATACTACTAAAGGTACAGTTAGTGTAGAAGTCACTGGAGATAAAAAATGAGATTAATTAGTGTATTATTAGTTTCATTAATACTTACAGCATGTGCTACCAATAATTCTAAAGTGTTAGTTCAAATGAAATTTCCAGATGTTCCTCCAGAGTTGTTAATCGAATGTCCGGATCTTGCACAAGTTGATACGTCAACTAGCAAATTAAGTGATGTGTTGGAAACTGTCACAGATAACTACAGTGATTATTACGAATGTAAAGACAAAGTAGATACGTGGGTAGATTGGTATACAAAACAGAAGCAGATTTTTGATAACATAAAATAAAGGATATTATCATGGGATTTTTTACTAAAATAGAACAACTAACTGCTAGCAAATTAAAAAATATTTTTTTAGATGCCGACAAATTAGTTGAAGATTCAGAAAACACGATTGCGGCTTTAGAGGCAAAACTGATTGCAGAAAAATCTAAAGTAGCAGAGTTAGCGGCTAAAGCACATGCGGCGGCAGTTGCGGCGGCAGAAAAAGCTCAAGAAGAAGCAGAAGCTCTAGTATTAGAAGCAAAAGAAGCGGCCGAACGTGCGGCTCAACACTTAGCTAATGTACCATCAGCAATTGAAGGTAAAGTTAAAGTTGTTGAAACATTTAATCAAGTCGAACCTACATTGGGAGATATTGTCCCAAACGAAGTGTCAGCCCCGTCTCCACAAACTCCGTAATAAATACATATATAAAGACAAAGGAGCGAACAATGTCAAAAGAGAAAGATAGTAACTGGATGCAAACCCTATGGCGTCCAATGATGGGCTGGATGTATATGCTTATCTGTCTGTTAGACATGGCAGTATTTCCAGTACTATGGGCATTATGGCAAGGTATCAATCATGCACCAATTACTCAATGGAATCCATTAACACTACAAGGTGCAGGATTATTCCACATTGCAATGGGCGCAGTACTAGGTATTAGTGCGTTTGGTCGTACACAAGAAAAACTAGCAGGAACAGCCGCAAATCCAACTGCTACAAGTCAAACTATCACTAACAATCAAAACATGTCAGGCAATGTAGCTGGCGGGTTTGGTAGTAATCAAGGTGGTATGGGCGGTATGGGCGGTATGAGTGGCGGCTTTGGAGGAGCATCAAGTGGCGGCTTTGGAGGAGCATCAAGTGGCGGATTCAATTCATCAATGGGCGGCGGCTCAACATTTGGCGCACCTGCGTCAGGAGGATTCGGTGCACCAGCCGGTGGTTTTGGTTCATCAACACCATCTACAGGCGGCTTTGGAAGCACACCTACAGCAACAACACCCTCAGCAACAGCAGGAGGTTTTGGATCGGGTTTTAATAGCGGGTCAGGAACGACACCCGCTCCAGCGCCAGCAGTAAATGCTTCTGGCAAGAAAGTCATTCCAACGTTTGATCAACCTGCACTATAAGGAAAAAAAATGAAAAAAATTCTAGCATTATTAATTGTAGCGGTATTTGCATCAAGTGCAATGGCAACTGAAAAAGCCAAAGCACCAACAAAACCAGTTGTAAAAAAAGTAGTCAAACATCATAAAAAAGTAGACGGAACTTCAATGGCTGATACTAAACCAGATACTGTTGCTCCAAAACATAAAAAATAAATCAGTCAAAACCTTGACAGGCCTTATCTAATATAGTATAATTACTATATTACATTTGGCCTATTTTTATGACTACAGAAACAACACCCGAACAACCAGTATTCATAAGTCCGTTTGGACCTATGTTTCTAAAATTCAAACTACCAGATGATATGTTTGAAGCATTATTAGCCGAAGCAGAGCTAATGAAATCAAGAACCGATGACGATGTTTATATGAAAGAATACGACTGGAGTGATTATCTTGTCGGGAAAAATACTGGACAGTTGTTATTAAACTATGATTTTGTTATGAATTCAAATTTAGAAGGGTTATTACTAGCACTTGGAAATTTTTATTTGGAAAATCATCATAATAGAAATTCTGATACAGAAAGTATGAATTTAAAATTAGCCAGTGCCTGGTTAAATATTACACGAAAGCATGATTACAATTCCTTGCACGACCATAACAAAAGCCCGTTATCAGGAATTATCTATCTTAAAGAAGATCCAGAAATTGGAGAAGAAATAGATGGGTTAGCGGAAACTGCTAAAATAAAGGGCGGTAGCTACTTGCCTGGCATAACACATTTTGTTTATAGTTGTTCAAAACAATTTTTAGATTCAACTAGTTTTAGTTTTCGAGGTAAACCTGGAGAAGTAATAATTTTTCCAGGATGGGTTTCACATTTAGTAAATCCTTTTACTGCCGAAGGTGAACGAATGACCGTTGCTTTCAACTATCATAATGATACAACCGTAATACACAAGTACAACAAAGAGGAAGATAAATGACCGATTATTATCAAATGTTAGGTGTTAGTGAAAATGCTAGCCCGGATGAAATTAAAAAAGCCTATAGAAGTTTGGCTAATAAGCATCATCCCGACAAAGGTGGTGATCAAGCTAAATTTAAAGATATCAGTGTTGCTTACGATACGTTAAGTGATGCTCAAAAAAAAGCCGAGTACGATCATCAACGTCAATTTGGTGGACAACAATTTCATTTCCACACAGGCAATGGAGGGTTTGATCCATTTGCTGGCATGTTTGGCGCAGGCCATCCATTTGCAGACATATTTGGACAACAACGTGGACATATCCGCCGTAATAGAGATTTAAATATTCAATGCCAAATTACTTTGGCAGATTCATTCAGCGGTAAACAACTAGAAGCAAATTATAAACTTCCAAGCGGAAGAACACAAACTGTAGTTATTAACGTGCCAGCTGGTATCCAGCATGGAGAAACTATACGGTACGGTGATTTAGGCGATGATAGTATTCCTGGAGCACCACGTGGTAATCTTAATGTTACGATAATTGTATTGCCCGATCCTAATTACAGACGACAAGGAGATGATTTATACACTACTGTATACATTAATCCTATCGAAGCTATGATTGGATGTAGAAAAACTGTTAAAACTATTAATGGTACCAATCTTGATCTAGATATCAGAGCAGGTGTTGAATCCGGTACCGAATTTGCTAGTGCAGGTAATGGCTTTAGAAATGTAAATCAAGGCGGCCGTGGCAGATTTGTTAGCGTGATTAATATTAAAGCTCCTGCAATTTCGGATCCTGCCTTGATTAACAAGCTGAAACAATTAAATGATGAAATTAGTAAAATTTCCTGATCCGATACTTAAACAAAAAGCTGTACCATGGGATTTTGAAAAAGATCTCAATGCTAAAGAATTAGAAGTTGATATGGTTCAATTGATGATTGAAAGCAACGGTATCGGTCTTGCCGCCAATCAAGTTGGCTTGCTCAAACGTGTATTTGCTATTCATCTCAAAGATCAAGTTCCATTTTGCATGTTCAATCCCGGGATACTTGTAGGAGACAACGCTAAAGTATTGGGCAAAGAAGGGTGTTTGAGTTTTCCAGATTTATTTTTACGTGTGCCACGTGACAATAAAATAACAGCTATGTATCTTGACAGACAGGGAAATAAGTGTATAATAGAGCTTGAAGGCATTGATGCAAGATGTTTTCAGCACGAGCTAGACCATTTGGACGGCGTATGTTTTACAGACAACATAAGTCCTTTAAAACTGGCATTGGCTAAGAAGAAATTACAAAAGAAAAAAGGAAAAAAGTAATGGTTGAACCAAGTGATAGCTTACAAGCGGTGTTCGAAAGAGCGATTGAAACTGCTAAAAAATTACATCACGAATACCTAACCATAGAGCATTTACTACTGGCTATGTTATCTGAAGATAATTTTAGCGAATGTATTAAGACCTTTGGATCTAATGCGGATGATCTTAAAAAGCAACTTTCAGATTATTTGAATAATAACTGTAGTGAAATTGTTATTCAAGATGTTGTAATTAAGCCTCGTAAAACACAAAGCGTAGAGCGTGTGCTTAATCGAGCATTTACACAAGTATTGTTTAACGGTCGTCAAAAAATCGAAGCTACTGATGTGTTTATTGCCATGATGGGCGAAAAACGTAGCTGGGCTTATTTTTATATTCAACAAGCAGGCATTGATCGAGATAAGTTTGCCGACTTTATTAATAACAGTGTAGAAGAAGTAGGCGAAGATGATGCGCCTGAAAGCAATTCGTTAACCAGAGCACTTGCGGCATTTACAACTAATCTTAATGATCTAGTTACTAAAAATAAGATCGATCCTGTTATCGGTCGTATAGATGAGTTAGAAAATATTAGTCTAGCACTAGGACGTCGTAGTAAAAACAACGTAATCCTTGTAGGAGATCCTGGTGTAGGTAAAACAGCTATTGCCGAAGGACTTGCTTATAATATTGTTAAAGGTGCAGTTCCTGACTTCCTTAAAGATTACAAAGTATATAGTTTAGATATTTCAGCTATGCTTGCAGGCAGTAAATATCGAGGAGACTTTGAAGAACGTTTTAAACATGTTATTAAAGCTCTTCAAAAGAAAGGTAAGACTGTGCTGTTCATCGACGAGGCACATATGATCTCTGGTGCCGGATCTGCTGGTAATTCAGCTAATGATCTTGCTAATATGATGAAACCGGCTCTAAGCAAAGGCAACATTAAAGTTGTGGCTAGTACTACTTGGGAAGAATATCGTAAACATTTTGAAAAGGATCGTGCGTTGATGCGCCGGTTCCAGCGCATTACTGTAGACGAACCTACACAAGAAATGACTTTGAGCATTTTGCAAGGTATTAAGAAATATTACGAGTCATTCCATAATGTTAAGATTCGAAACGATGCATTACAAGCGGCTATTAAGTTGAGTGTTAAGTATCAAGCTGATAAAAAGTTACCGGATAAGGCTATTGATTTAATCGACGTAGCATGCTCACGCTTTAATTTAAAACTTGCCGACGACCGTATTATCGGTGAACGCGAAATCCAATATGAACTTGCTAAGATGGTTGATATGCCAGAGGAAACTATTATGGAATCCGAAAGTTCTAGCATTGCAAAATTGCAGGATAATGTAAGTGCCGATGTATTTGGACAAGATAAAGCCGTTGAAGAGATTGTAGACAAGATTATTGTAGCACAAGCCGGGCTTAAACCTGAAAACAAACCAGTTGGATCGTTTGTATTCATGGGGCCGACTGGTTGCGGTAAAACTGAAACAGCTAAATCTCTTGCTAAACATTTAGGATCTAAACTGTTAAGGTTTGATATGAGTGAGTATCAAGAAAAACACAGTATTAGTAAACTAATAGGTAGCCCTCCAGGTTATGTAGGCTTTGAAGAAAATGCTGGCTTACTAATTACACAGATTCAAGAGAATCCAAATGCTGTATTGTTGTTTGACGAAGTAGAAAAATCACATCCAGATGTCAGTACAGTATTGTTGCAAATGATGGATAACGGATTTATTACCGGATCAAATGGCAAACGTGCTGATTGTCGTAACATTGTATTGATTCTTACAACTAACGCTGGTGCTAACGAAGCTGAAAAGAACGCAATTGGCTTTGGAGCGCAGGAAAAAGACTATAGTGACAAAGAACTTAAAAAATTCTTTACTCCAGAGTTCCGTAATCGTTTAGATGCTATCATTACGTTTAGTAAACTAGGTAAAGAGACTGTAGTTAAAGTTATTGATAAGTTTATGGATGAATTACGAGAGCAAGTTAAGGACAAAGGTATACGTGTTAAGATCGACAAAGATGCTACTAACTGGTTAATCGAGCATGGTTTTGATAATAAGATGGGTGCTCGTCCGTTGCAACGTGTCATTGACAAAGAAATTAAACGTCCTATGGCTAAGATGATGTTGTTTGGGGATTTAAAGAACGGTGGCTGGTTAACAATAACTGTTGAAAATGACAAGATTGTACTAGTTGCTAAACCTAAATTACCTAAAACACCATTACTTATGGTAGATCATTTAGAAAATGCAGTACAAGATAACTAAAAAATTGTTTGGTGGCATATATCAGTACAAAATTGTACTGACATGTGCTGGCTCAGGATTATTTAGACATAATGATTTGGATAATGTGCTTAAGAATCTAACAGACATCACATTATCCAATCAACCTAAACAAAACCATTTTGGATTGTATCGTAGCGGTATACATACTCAAGCAGAACTAGATTATGCCTTAAATTTACAAAAGGCATTATCTAAAATGTCTGATATAGATATCAGAGTAGAAAGCCCTTGGTTAAGTATCTATAGTAATAGTTTAGCAGATATCAATACTCTAGCTAAAATAGACGTTGATCAAGTAAAGTATATTTCTAAACCTGCAGATGGCACTGTACTCGATGCAGGAACTGTAGTTATGCCCAAGATGAATTACGATTATCGTATTACACTAGGTAAAACTATACAAGAGCATAGTGCATTTATAGCATGGGCTAACTCAAATAAGAAGTGTAAACTAACTAAAAGTTGTATCAAAGACTTGTTAAAACCACGTAGTTGGGGCGGTACTCATTTCTATATAACTGGTGATAATAATTTACTCATGGCCCGGATGCACTTGGGCGGTAGTATCAGCAAAGTAGAGCGAATCATTAAAAACTAAAGCCCTGCAAAAGCGATAAATACTCTAACCGCAGAGATTTCTGCTGATTTATTATTTTGGGCTTAAAAATGCGTATAAATGAACTATTAGAGGGCAAATACTTCGACGATATGAAGTTTGTTAAACCTGTAGAAGGTGGTGGCAGAGAATTAAACTTCAGTTTAGAAGAAGACTTAATACACTTCATGCACAATGACGATGATGTATATCGACGTCATGTATTTCCTAGTTTAACTAAATGTATTGATAAAAAAGGTGAAATAAGTAGTAAGGTGTTCCGCCTTGCTGTAGAAAACAGCTATAAAGTTTATATTAAAAAATACCCAATCCGTGAGCTTCCAGATCATTTAGATGAAAAAATTTGCAATGATATTTGCAAAAAAATGCTAGAAGATACTAAAGAACATATATCTAACGGCAAGTATAAGGACTAATCGTGCTGTTAAGAGAATTATTCTATCGCGAGGGTAAAGCTATTGCTGCCACAGACGATGGTATGGAAAAATATGGAAGACCTTTTAATCATCCAGAACATCTAGTATTCTTTAAAGGTGTTCGTGGCACATTAGAAGCACTTAATCATTTTAAAGAAATTGCTAGCGAAAAAGCAGGCAAGACTACTGTACGCCGTAAGTGGGACGGCAATCCTCAAGTGTATTGGGGTCGTGAACAAAAAGGCGGACCGTTAATCTTAGCAGGTCACAATCAATGGAGTCGCGGAGTTAAAAGCGATAGTCCAGAAGGTGTGTACGATTTTATTGCTAATCAAAGTGGAAATCCCAAAAGTCCCGAAGAACAGCAAAAACGTAATCAATTTGCACAAAATTTTTCAAATTTATATCCACTATTTGATGCCGCAACTCCTAAAAACTTTGTAGGGTTTGTATATGCCGATGCATTGTTTGGTGTTGATCCAAGTTTGAACAAAAAACTTGCACCGCCAACAGAAGAATATCCTCAAGGAATATGGGAATTTAGTCCTAACCCATTAAGCAATACAACATACCATGTGGATGCAGGAAGTGAATTAGGCCAACGTATTACACAAGCTAAGGTAATGGTAGTAGGACATGCTACATTTCCATCGTTTGGTGCAGACGATCGTTCGCAACAACCTAAAGATAGTTTTGAAGAGTTTAATCAGACTCCCGGGTTAATAGTGCAAGGGCCTATCTACACAGATGAAGCACCCGAAGTAGACATCAGTGCTGTAGACAGTATGATCGAATATGCAAATACTCATGCCGCAGTAATCGATGGATTTATGAATAGCTTACCCGATCCAGATAAGAATGGTATATTTTATCCGTTCTTTAATGACATGAGTAACAAACATGCTAACAATCAACAAGACTTCGGAAGCATTACTGGTAATACATTTGTTACCTGGATGCAGACAAAAGGTAAGAGTCCTAAAAAAATCCAACACATTATCGATATGATACAAGCACATCCTGGCGGATTAGATGCTATATTGTTTTTAATTAAAGGTATACGTAACATGAAAGATACAGTAGATGCCGCAATTAAACAACAGCCACGTAAAGAAATTTGGGATACACACGGGGAAGGTCACGTGCGTTATGCACAAAAAGGTCACAAGTATGGAAATATTAAAATTGTTCCTACAACATGGGCACCAGGTAAGACTCCAGTAGCCGCACCGGAGACAGCACAATGAAGTTAAGACAGTTATTTGAAGCACATCATAAAGTAGATGCGGCATTTTGCTTTGGAAGATTCAATCCTCCACATCAAGGCCATATGGAAGTATGGAACGCTGTTAAGCATGCCGGCAATCATTGGTTCATTGGAACTAATCCAGGAACTATTGGGCCCAACGATCCATTACCTTACGATTTAAAAACAGCATGGATGACTGCTATCGATCCAGCTATTAAAGGACATATTTTAGGTGAACAAAGTGTTGTTACTTTAGCCGCTAAAATTTATCAACAAGTAGGCGATGGTGCAACTGTAGCGTATGTAACTGATGCACAAGACTGGGCATGGGCTGGAAAACTATTACATCAATACAACGGCAAAGAAAGCAATCACGGTTATTTCAATTTTGCTAAAATTATACATGTACCAAGCCCTCGTGTAAGTAGTGCTACTGCATTACGCACAGCCGCTCGAGCAGGCGATATGGATGCATTTTATCAAGCCGCTGGAACTAATCCTAATTTAACAGTAAATGGTCAACATTATTACGATACGGTAGTTGCCGCAGTCGGACAACATCCTGAAAAAGTTAAAAAAGTTAAGAAGGAAAAACCAGTTGCAGAACCGTTAGCACAAGAAAACCTAATGAATTTTATGTCAAAACCTACTAAAAAGAAAGTAGCAACAAGCACAGCGGACATGCGTAAGTACTTTGAAAAAGAAAAAGCTAAAGAACCTGAACGTATAGAAAGAGGCGAAGGTAACAAAAAAGTAAAACAAGTATATACCAAAGCTGATGAGAATTCGATTAAATATGCTAATAAGGTAATAAGAGAAATGAGAGCACAAGAATTTATGCGTAAACAACTAGCGGAAGGCGATGTGCCTTATGCTGGTAAAGGCGCCGAAGAATTACATCACGTGCATATTCAAGCACTTAAAAATGCTATGAGTATCCCTGATATTAGCATGAATAAGGCCAACGGAAGTCCATACATGCAGTATAGATTTGGCATGGCTCTTGCTAATCCAAACATGGAAAGAGCTGGTGCTATGAGTGGCGACCCGTTAATCACCGCATATACAGATGCAGACTTACAAAAAGTTAAAGATGCCGCAAAAGCCATGGGCACTGGACCTATAACACACATCAGTGATGGTGTTAGTAATGAAGCAGACGGTGGAAATGTTGTTAGTCCTGTAGCTAAACGCAAACTTAACAAGTACGGTGTATAATGAGAGCTAAAGAATTCTTATCTGAACGTACTGGGAGCACACATCCTCATCACGATGCTGTTCAACAAGGCATTAGTAGAGATCGTGACCCCGGCGGCTACTATCCAACATATCATCAATATAGAACTGGAATGGCTTTAGCCCTGTCCGATGGTAGCAATAAACCATTAGATGTTGATCACGAAAGCTGGATGGGGCCTTTCTGGACACAACATCCTTATACTGAAGTAGAAGATAAGATGCTAAAGCAAGTTAGAAAAGTTATCCCTACTCAGCATCAAGAAGTTGCACCATGGCGAAAAAGCACTGAACCCACTGATACACATAAAGTCAGTCCTGTAGCTAAATCTAAAAGAAATAAGTACGGTGTATAATGAGAGCTAAAGAATTTGTAATCCTTAAAGAAGATGACGGTGGCGATACTAGCTCGGCCGGTATAGGAGGTGATGGCATTAAAGGCAATAGACAAGCCATACATCCTAACCATAACGATAGTATTCCCGGATTAAGTTCTTACCCAGATTTGCCCAGCCATTACTATGATATGTATAGATTCGGTGTACATATGGCAGGTAGTCCAGAAAATCAAAACATGGCAAGACTTGGACCTGCCGCTAACGAATTGATAACTATGGCATATACCGATGAAGACGCTAATATAATAAACACCAGTCGTAAGGCTATGGGCTTAAAACAAAAAGTACTAAGTTCAAAACACAGTATAGAATCACAAGAAATTAACAAAGCTAGTCCTGTAGCTAAACGTAAACCTAACAAATACGGAATATAATGGAACACGACAAATATCATTTAGCACTTAAAACTGCATTTGCCAGTGAATTTAGTTTTTATCTAAAAGCACACAACTTTCATTGGAATATAGAAGGACCACTGTTTGCTCAATTGCACGAATTATTCCAAACAATATATGAAGAAGTATACGGCGCTATAGATCCGTTTGCTGAACATCTACGTGCGTTACAGATTTATACACCAGCCAGTTTACAAAAATTCAGCATGTTGACCACAGTACATGATGAAAACGCAGTTCCAGATTGGAGCGGCATGCTAAAAGAATTATTAGAAGATAGTGAACGCATGGCAAATATATTCCGTGTTACATTTGGCATGGCTGAAGCTCATGGAGATCATGGACTCAGCAATTTCCTAGCTGATCGCCAAGATGCACATAAAAAGCACAGTTGGATGCTAAGATCGAGTTTAAAATAATGGATGAATTAGCACACCTTAAGAAGTTAGCAGGAATTACAGAATATAAAGGTCTGCAACCTTATGGTGGAAGCAACATCAGTATAACTGGTACAGAGAAAAGAATTATAGAACGTGAGCAAAATATACAGCCAGGAACTGAAGAATGGTTCAAATTGTGGTTTAGTTTACCCAAGTTTATGGGCGGTGAAAACCCTGTTGGCATGGGGAGCAAAGGCTTTAGAGGAAGAACAAAATGAAAATTAAAGATTTAACAGGATTTAATCCTAAAGAATTAGTAGAAGGCAGACACGGTAGTTTTACAAACTATTATGACAGCGATGGTAACGATTTGCGCGGTGGGCACGACGAAGCTAATCTTTGGTATAGGTATGATCCACAGGACGGCAGACTTAAACAAAACATGATCGCCGGCCATCAAGAACGTGAAGCACGTAATTTAGGCTATAGAGATAGCCAAGAAGCCGCACTAAGAGTGCATGATATTGTTAAAAGCAAATATCACAAAGGTAAATGGATTCAAAATCAAGGCGGTAAATGGGTCGAAGTACATCCATTTGGCAAACCACAAGGTGTGGCGGAAACAGCAAGTGCTGGTGCTACAAGTGCAGGAAATATAGCTAGTGTAGAGGGCGGAGCAGCCGCATACAGCAAAGGCCCTGTAAAAAGCGTTAACGCATTAGATCAAGATCAAGTTAGCTTGTTTGGCGGGCCTATGGAAGACATTAAATCTAAGCCACGTAAGAAAGTGGCTATCGTCAAAAGACGCTAAATATATAAAGATAACGGAGTATACTCATGCCAGCAGAATTAGATCAAACAACCCCAGATATTGGGACACCAGTAGATGCATCAGCAGAACCAGCACCAGCACCAAATATGGGCGGTGATGTAGTAGGATTGCACGATGGTGAAACAGACCGTGAAGGCGCAATGGCCAAAGCTGATTTGTACAAATTAGCTAATTATTCACATAAGTTATTCCAACAAATCCAAGATGAAGATCAATTAGAAGGTTGGGTACAAGCAAAGATTACTAAAGCCGCTGATTATATCGCCAGCGTCTATCATTATTTAGAGTACGAAATGAAGTTTAGCGAGTACGGACATCATTTAGACAATAGCGATACACTAAGCGAAGGACAAAAAATGCGACTAAAAGAAATGTTATCTGAAGCTAAAGATAAAATGAAAGATTTGAAAAAATCACAAGCTGAAAAAATGAAAAGCAAGCATGAGCACAAAGTTGAGGAAGGTGTATTAACTGGTGGTCATCGTATGTGTGACGAGTGCGGTGGTACTGGTATGGTATACGAAGATCCAAAGCCAGTTCCAGCTCATGTTCAAAACAAAGTTGACAAGTATAAGACTTTAGTTAAAGCTACAAAAGCCGCACATCGTAGAATGGACGGTTCTGAACACGAAGTAGATGAGGAATTTACAGACAAGAGTAAGACTGGTGATACTTTCAAAACTCGTACAGGTATAGCTACTAAGACTGATACTGGAATGAAACACTCTAATACCAGCTACCACGATGATGGTGAAGCTGAAGAAAAATCAGGCAAGGGTATCAAAACTCATGCCAAAGCCAAAGATGCAGGTACCAAGAAAGCAGAACGTGGAAATGATATCAAATTGCCAAAACATGACAAGCCAACATATGGTATGAAGAACGGTGAAAAGTTTGATAATCGTCCAAAAGAAAAAGACGTTGACGAAAGTTTAGGTCTTGGCATGTACGAAGCAAAAAAGAAGAATGACGGTAACTTGGCTAACAACGCTAAACCATATGACAAAGTAACACGCGGTGATGTTATTGCTGGACGTCTAGGTAAAGATGAAAAAGGTGGCAAGGCTGTTAAAGAAGCCGCACCTCGTGGTCAAAAAAGTCAAGACTCTGCTATAAAAGTAGCTCAGATTGGCAAAAGCAAAAGCCCTGGTGCAAACTTAAAACAAGGAGCAGAGGACGCTCTTGAAAAAGGCAATCATAAAAAGATTGATCAAATACATCAATATGCAACGACTACTACTCCTACAGGTAGAGCAAAGAAAGTTTCCGAAGCTAAACCAAGTGCAGGTCTAAGCAAGGCTAAGAAGTCGGCTGTAGTTAAAGATGCTAAAGCAGGCAAAGACATTGGCAAGCCAGGCAAGAGTTTCAAGGACATTGCAAAGAAATCAGGTGGTGGCGAGAAAGGCGAGAAGATTGCCGCTGCCGCTATGTGGAAGAACATGAAAGAAACTGTTGCTTACATGGCAGAAAAGAAAGCCGCTGTAAAAGATTTACCAGGTAAACAAGAAAAGTTGGATGTTGATAAAGACGGTAAATTAGAGAAATCAGATTTTGCCGCATTACGTGCTGGTAAGAAAGAAACTGTAAAAGAGTCAACTGAGTTCAATCGTATGAAAGAGTTGGTGCAACGTTTGAACGGTTAATACCATGGACATGAAGCGCATACTACAGGCGATGGACGGCGTTGCTACAAAGCCTGTAGCAGGTGCTAGTGACATGGTTCGATTTCTTCGTGTTGTTAAGGAAGCAGATATTAATCAACCTGCGGCTCCTGCACCTGCGGCTCCTGCACCTGCGGCTCCCCAAGCATCTTTACCTTCTGCTCCTAAATTCTATATTACAAAAACTGAATTTGCAATGCCAGGAGAGACTCCTGATTTTACAGTTACTAATGTAGAAAAAGGCACTATTGAAGCAGACTTTGATTCTGAAGAAGAAGCTCGTTCTTATGTTGCTCAACAAGATCCGGCTGGATACAAAGAAACTCAAATGTATTCTTCTAAGACTACAATGACTGCTCCTGAACCTAGAGAGATGCCTGCACAACAGCCCATGTCAGAAAATAGTATAGGTAAATTTTTATCTATTGTAGATAAAAATGATGTTAGTTTGTTAATGGAAGGTAATCCTCATAAAGTATCATTGCCTGTGCAAATGGCAATGCAACATTACCAGAAAGAAGAAAAAATATCTACACCACAGGCTCGTGTAGGTCGTGAAAGTGTTGTCCGTAAATATTTCGATGAAGCTGAACAAGAAGTTAAAGCCAAACAAATTAAAAAACAAAACTTTTATAAACAATACGGTCAAACTATTGCTGAACGTGTATTAATGAAAGAAAGTATCAATGAAGTTTCCTGGCCTGCTATAGCCGGTGCTGTTGGTGTTGGAGGTGAAATTGCACACCGGGCCGCTGGTGGCGGTGATGCAGGAGCAGGAGATTGGTGGGATGAAAGAATTGTTCCCGAAATTCCATATAGTAGATTAGATCTTGCATTTGATTTAGCAGGACTTGCGGCTGGCGGTCTAGCAAGTGCTATTGCCGGCCCTGGAGGAGAAGCTGTTTGGCTAGCATCTCAGGCACCTAAAGTTAAAAGAGTAGCTTCGTTTATTCAAAAGGCGTTATCGTTCGTTGGAGCAAATGTCATACATGATGGAGCAAAACTACTTCCTCCGATTAAACGATGGGTTCAAGCATTTGGTCGTGATGTATTAACCACTGCGGCGTTCCATAGTCTTACTGATTTAATCGGTGATGCATTAGATAAAATGGAAAAAGAATCGCAATTACATGAAAGAAGTACTACTGAAAAACAAGCACGTACTATGGCAGCTGCCGCACATAATCCTGCATTTGCTAAAAAAGTAGGTATTGATCAAAAAGTTGCTAAAGAATTTAATCAAAAAGATAAAGGTACTGCATTGTTAAGTAACGCGATGAAGGGCAAGCGAAAGAAAGTTAAAGAAAACGAAGTTCCTGGTCATAGCATGGGATTTAATCCTACTGGCGGCCCAGGTATGGGTAATTACGTTGTAGACGAAACTCCATTAGATTTTGATAAAGAAAATCCAGCGGCTAGCACTATTCACAGTCATCAAGGTGTAAATCCTGCTAGTATTGAAGCACGTATAATGCGAGCACGTGGTCAATTAAAAGATTTATCCGAAAGAGCACAAACAAACGATTTGCTAACTTGGGAAAATATCACTCGTCAGTTTCCAGAGTTAGCGATGAATATGGAACAAATTCGTCATGGTATAGACGAACTTGCACGTATTCGCAAACAAGGTGGTCGCAGAACTGCTAATATACCTAAACATATTGGCGAAACTAATCCTATTAAAGAAGCTAACGCTAAAAAGAAATCATTAAAAAATTCAAATCCTTGTTGGAAGGGTTACCATCCAGTAGGAACTAAAAAGAAAGGTGGGCGCACGGTCCCTAACTGTGTACCAAAGGAATAATATGAACATAAGAGATTTAATTAATCGCATAGAAAACATTGAACTTAATGAAGGTCTACGACTACGTGACATCGAAGCACAGGTAAGTCAAGAAAAAGACGAACAAAAACGTGCTCAAACATTAATGACTCTTGCTCAACAAAATAAATTACCTGGTTTATATGATCCTGTTAGCGGATATTTTGTTAGTGCTGAGCCAGATACACAAGGTGAATGGCAAGGTGCCGGTACACCGACTAAGCCACGTATCAGTGCTACTGGTACAGAAGAACAAGATGCATTACTAGCTAAACGCGGTCTAGTTCCACAAAAAGCAAATACAAGTACATTTTTACGTCATTTAAATCCTTTTAGTTCTAGCAATAAAGATTATGATGCTGGTATCCAAGGTGGCAGTCAAACTGCTATTGCACGTCAAGACAAAGAAGATGCAGAGTTAAAACAATTAACAGCTTTAATTCCTAAATACAAAGAACTAAAAGCTAAACTATCTGCACTATCAGGCGAAGGTCCTAATACAGATAGCAGAACTGGACAAGGTATTGTTCCAGCAGATCAACCATTAGCAGAAGCACTATTAGAAAGTTTTAGCGACTTGTTTGAAGGCGAACTTACACTTGGCAGAAGAGCATGGGATTTGGCCCGAGGTGCTGGCGAAGAAGCAAGAAGGGGAGCAGAAATCGGAGATCGCGGCGGCATTACCGTTAGAGATCCATTGATAGATATACTTCCGCCAGAAGCTGGTAGAGTTGGTGCATTTAAAACTCCCCCACGTCCAGATATCTCAGATATCGAATGGCGTACAGTTCCTGATAATATGAAGAGCAGATTATGGCAATGGCTAAAAGATAATCCTCGCAAATCTATAGCGGCAGGTATGGTAGTATTAGGAGCCGCAGGTTCATTAAATGGTGGAGGACGTGGACAAGTAAATCCACCTAATGCATTACCCGGTGATGCTAAGACATCCGATGCGCCAGTAAGTGGTGCAGGACGTGGACAAGTAAATCCACCTAACGCATTGTACCCCGGCGATACTAAAACATCTAATGCGTCGTCAACAACTTATCAAGTTCAACGAGGAGATACTTTAAGTAGAATTGCACAAAGTAATAAAGTTAGTGTTGCTGATCTGATGGCAGCTAATCCTGCTATTACTAATCCAAACAAAATTGGAGTTGGACAAAATATTACAATTCCGCAAGCTACTGGGAAACCAGTATACGATCAAGGTGTAGGTTCTAAACCAGAAACTATGCCTTACGATGCACCTAACGCACCTAAGACAGATTCTGATGCAGATGCCGAAGCCGAAGACAAAGCTAAAAAACAAGCCGAAATTGAAGCTACGCAAAAAGAAATTGATTCTACTAAACAACAATTAGCTTCCTTGCTTGTAGATTTAGAACAATCTCAAGACGAAGATAATATCAAACAACTGCAAGATTTAGAATCACAATTAGATGACTTGGATGATATCAAAGCATTAAATGCTAACAATCCAAGTGCAAGTAACTATACTAATCAAATGGATCAAGCCAGTGATGCCGCAAGTGCTACTCCAAAAAAGGGAGAAGCTGAAAAAGCAGACGATGCTCAATATTCTGCCGCTCAAGATCAAAACATTAAAAAAGCCGCAAACAATGCAACAAGTGCAGAAGATGGATATCAAGTAAAAGAAAGTTATAAAGAAGAATTGAATCGCTGGTTAAAAATAGCTCGCGGTTAATTAAAAATGGCAGATTAATTTCTGCCATTTCCACCTCTAAAGGTTGCATTGACACAATAAGTAATATATAATAGGCTTATACATTAGGAGATTTACATGGGCGGTCGTTCATACGGTGCAGAAGAAAAGGCAAAACTAGAGCGGTTGATTTCAGAAGGTAGTACAGTACTACGTGAAGTCGAAGACTTGCAAGAAGGCTTAAAAGAAACTGTCAAGGCAGTAGCAGAAGAATTACAAATCAAACCAAGTGTTATTAACAAAGCTATTAAAATTGCACATAAAGGCGATTGGGCGGCTTATAATGAAGATTGGGAAGAAATTGAAGCAATTTTAGATATCACAAAGCGTATCTAATAAATATTATTGTATAAGGTTAGCTGGCCATAAAACAGCACTAAGGTATTTGCAAGCCCTAAATTGCATGGAGAAGAAAATTTATGTCTTATGTAGACGCATGGTTTGACCGTGAGAATGATATCATTCGAGTAGTTGAACGTAATAAAAAAGGTGAACGTGAGTTTCGTGACATTCCTGTCAAACACACGTTTTATGTTAAAGACCCACGCGGCAAATTTACTTCTATTTACGGCGATCCATTAACTAAGATTGTTTGTAAGAACACTAAAGAGTTACGCAAAGAACAAGCTATTAACAGTGGCAAAGAATTGTTCGAAAGCGATATTAATCCAATATTTGTCACACTAAGTGAACACTATCTAAATCAGGATGCTCCTAAACTAAATGTAGCATTTTTTGATATTGAGGTAGACTTTGATCCAGAACGTGGTTATGCAAGTCCAGACGATGCATTCATGCCAATTACTGCGATTGCTGTCTACCTACAATGGTTAGAAACTATGGTATGTATGGCTATTCCGCCTAAAGGTGTTAGCATGGAAGATGCCAAAGAAATGGTTAAAGATTTTCCTAATACTTACTTGTTTGACAATGAAGGTGAATTGTTAAGTATGTTCTTAGATCTTATACAAGATGCAGACGTACTTAGTGGTTGGAACAGTGAAGGATTTGACGTACCTTATACTACAAATAGAGTAACAAAAGCATTATCAAAAGAAGATACCCGTAGATTTTGTTTGTTTGATCAATTTCCTAAACGCAGAGAATATGAAAAATTTGGTCGTGATAGTGTAACCTATGACTATATTGGTCGCGTTCATTTAGACTATCTTGAGTTGTACCGTAAGTATACGTATGAAGAACGCCACAGTTATAGACTTGATGCAATTGCAGAATATGAGCTAGGTAAGCGTAAAACACAATATGAAGGTACACTAGACCAACTATACAACAATGATTTTAAAACGTTTGTCGAATATAATATTAACGACTGTAAACTATTAGACGACTTAGATAAAAAATTAAAGTTCATGGATCTTGCCAATACATTGGCACATGAAAATACAGTATTGCTACAAACTACAATGGGTGCGGTAGCTGTAACTGAACAAGCTATTATTAACGAATGCCATCGCAGAGGCATGCAAGTGCCTAACCGTACAAAAATGAGTGATCGTGAAGAAAATACTGCGGCGGCCGGTGCGTATGTTGCACATCCTAAAGAAGGTATCCAAGACTGGGTCGGATCATTAGATATTAACAGTCTTTATCCTAGTGCAATTCGTGCGTTGAACATGGGCCCAGAAACTATTATTGGTCAATTAAGGCAGACACGAACAGAGGAATTTATTGAAACCCAGATGGCAAAAGGCAAATCATTTGCGGCATCTTGGGAAGGTAAATTTGGAGCAGATGAATATGAAAGTGTAATGGCTCAAGAGATTGGCACTGACATTACCATTGATTGGGAAAATGGAGACACTGATATTCTAAGTGCGGCAGAAGTTTATAGACTTATATTTGAAAGTAATCAGCCTTGGATGCTTTCGAGTAATGGCACTATTTTTACCTACGAAAAAGAAGGTATTATTCCGGGGCTACTTAAAAGATGGTATGCTGAACGTAAAGAGATGCAGGCCAAATTAAAGGAAGCAATAAATGCTGGAAACAAAGTTGAAGAAGAATACTGGGATAAACGACAACTCGTTAAAAAGATTAATCTTAACAGTCTCTATGGCGCTATTCTTAATAGCGGTTGTAGGTTCTTTGATAAGAGAATCGGACAATCAACAACACTGGTCGGGCGCCAAATTGCAAAACATATGGCGAGTAAAGTAAATGAGATTATCACAGGAGAATACGACCACATAGGAAAAGCAGTTATCTATGGAGATACAGACTCTTGTTATTTTAGTGCATACAAAACTCTAAAGAAAGATATTGATAGCGGATTAATTCCCTGGAGTAAAGAAAATGTAATTCAATTGTATGATCAAATTGGCGAGGAAGTCAACACAACATTTCCACAGTTTATGCTAGACTATTTTCATGTTCCAAAAAGTCGCGGAGAAGTTATACGTGCAGGTCGTGAAATTGTTGGTAGCAAAAGTTTATTCATTACTAAAAAACGTTATGCTGTATTATATTATGATAAAGAAGGTAAACGTGCAGACGTAGATGGTAAGCCTGGTAAAATTAAAGCTATGGGCTTGGATTTAAAACGTAGCGATACTCCTGAATTTATACAAAACTTTTTAAGTGATGTTTTAGAAATGGTCTTAATGGGTAAGCCTGAACAAGAAGTATTAACACACATCGCCGAATTTCGTACGCAATTCAAAGGAAGACCCGGCTGGGAAAAAGGATCTCCTAAACGTGCTAATAAGATTACAGAATACCAAGTTAAGGAAGCTAAGGCTGGCAAGGCCAATATGCCAGGGCATGTACGTGCAAGTATCAACTGGAATACTTTAAAACGTATGTTTAACGACAAATATTCTATGAGTATTACAGATGGTGCAAAAGTTATTGTTTGTAAACTCAAGCCTAATCCGTTAGGTTTCACATCAGTTGCTTATCCTGTGGATGAACTGAGGTTACCACAGTGGTTCAAAGATTTACCTTTTGATCACGCTGAGATGGAACAAACCATCATAGATAACAAGTTAGATAACTTGATCGGTGTACTAAATTGGGATATCCAAAGCACTGAAGAAAAAAATACATTTAATAATTTATTTGAGTTTTAATATGAAAATTATAATTGCAGGATATGGATTTGTCGGTAAGGCAGTAGCAAGAACATTGGAAAAAGGTCACGAGTTAGTAATCATTGATCCAAAATACAGCGATGACACTATCGCTAATCACCCAGATGCAGATGGCATTATTATCTGTGTAGGTACTCCGCATACTAAAGAAGAAGCATGTGATGATAGCCAAGTATATGCTGTAATGGAAAACGTTCCAGTATTCATGCCAGTGTTAGTCAAATCTACAATAGTTCCAGATCAATTGTTTGCAATACAAACAGCGTTTCCTAAGCACAGTATCTGTTACAATCCAGAATTTTTACGAGCAGTTAGTGCAGTTGAAGATTTTGCCAATCAGAAATATATGGTGTTAGGTGGCGAAGATCCAGAAGGATTTTGGCAAGAAGTTTTTACAGAAGTATTGCCCGACTGTAAATTATATTTTTACTGTAGTGTAACAGAAGCATCATTAGTAAAATATAGTATCAATAGTTTTTTAGCTACAAAAGTAGCGTTCTTTAATCAACTATATGATCTATGCAATATTAGTGGTGCAGACTATAATTTAGTAAGACAGATTATTACACACGATACTCGCGTGGGTGCTAGTCATACAGTTGTTAGTTTCGATGGAGATAGAGGGTTCGGCGGAACATGTTTTCCAAAAGATACCAACGCTCTTATTGAATATGCAAATCGAGCAAATACGCCACTTACTATATTAGAATCAGCAGTAGAATATAATAAAACGATAAGAAAAAAACCTTGACATAGTCACAAAACCTAAGTATAATCATAAAACATGGAGAATCATATGAAAGACTTTTTACAAGACCTAGTAGCACATACGCATAGCCTAGGATTTTTACCACTAATTAAAATTAGTGCAACCGATAAAGAAACAGTTATTGAATCAATGGCCGAAGACCGTAGCGTTATTCTTAATGCTAAGACTAAAGAAGCTATTGAAGATTTAGATGGAGTGTTTGGTATGCCTAACTTAAACAAGTTAGACATTCATTTGAAATGCCCAGAATACAAAGAAAATTTTACTATTAAGGTAGTTAAACAAGTACGTAACGGAGAAGAAATTCCTACAGGATTACATTTCCAAAACGGTGCTGGCGACTTTGAAAATGATTATCGTTTTATGAATAGCGATATTATCAATGACAAATTAAAAACTGTTAAGTTTAAAGGTGCAACTTGGAACATTGAATTCCAGCCAACTATGGCTAGTATACAAAAATTAAAATTCCAAGCTACTGCTCACACAGAAGAACAAGTATTCCAAGTTAGAACAGAAGATAGTAATCTAGTGTTTAGTTTTGGAGATGCGAGTACACATGCTGGATCGTTTACATTCCAAGCAGGCATTAATGGCAAATTAAAACAAGCATGGTCTTGGCCTGTCGTACAAGTTATGAGTATTCTTAATTTAACTGGCGACAAAACCATGCGTATTAGTGATCAAGGTGCTCTACAAATTACTGTAGACAGCGGTATTACAGAATACGAATACATTCTTCCAGCGCAGAGCAAATAATGGCTGAATTACACAAACGTACTATATTAAGAGCATTAAGTTATAGAATAGTAGCTTTGCTTATAACTGCTATATGGACTGGTTTAGAGGATGCCGTTATAATCCATGTCATTTTAACTGCGGTTCATTACGCCATGGAAAGATTATGGTTAAAGATTAAATGGGGTAAACTTGAATAAGAATCTTACTGCCACTCAAAGTGATTATGCATATTTCCTGCCGGCAACGTCAGGATTTTATAGCACTTATATAGGCAAACAACGTCATAGTAACTACGTCGATCCTGCACGTATACCTGCGAGCTTTGGCCCATTAGGGATCGAAGCTATGAATTATCTAAATCCAAATGCGGCATTTTACTTTGATCATTGTTTATATAGTGCAGGTCACGCTAATTTAGATTTAACTAAATTTGATCCTAGCGAAGATATGTTTCGCAACAGGGATCGTACAACAAGTTGGGTTTTAGGTGATTCGGGCGGATTCCAGATTGGTAAAGGCGTATGGGCAGGAGAATGGAGAGATCCTAATGGCCCTGAAGTGGCAGCTAAATGGAAGGAAGTTCACGCATTAGGAGTCGAACTTGTGCCACAACTGCATCCAACTGGAGATCCTAAATTAGATAAAAATGGAAATCCAAAATATACTAAGATTGATCATGTTAAAAACTATCAAGCATTACTAGATGCGGCGCAGAAAAAACGTGAACAAGTGTTAGCATGGATGGATGCATTAATGGATTACGGAATGGTGCTTGATATTCCAGCATGGGTTGAACGTAGCCCTGTTGGAAAGAAGGCCACTGGTATTAGTTCATATCAACAAGCTGTAAATGCTACAAAATACAATAACGAATATTTTATTAAACACCGTACAGGTGCTTGTAAATTTTTAAATGTATTGCAAGGTGAAAATCACGCACAAGCAGAAGATTGGTATCAGCAAATGAAGGATTTTTGCGATCCTAACATATATGGCGATAAGGCTTTTAATGGCTGGGCTATGGGTGGACAGAATATGTGTGATGTCGAATTAACATTGCGCAGACTAGTGGCATTAAAATTTGATGGTCTTCTTGAAAAAGGACATCAAGATTGGATGCACTTCCTAGGAACTAGTAAATTGGAATGGGCATTATTATTAACTGACATACAACGTGCAATAAGGAAATATCATAATGAAAACTTTACCATCTCTTTTGATTGCGCCTCACCGTTCCTTGCAACCGCAAACGGACAAATCTATGTCCAAACAGAAATTAAGGACAGAGAAAAGTGGCTCTACCGTATGTTGCCGTCTCTTGATGACAAAAAGTATGCTAAAGACACAAGATTATTCCAAGACGTAGTAGTACAAGATAAACATTTCGAGTCTTTTACTACTAGCCCATTAATGGATGGAGTAGAAGTTAATAAGATTTGTATATATGGGCCCGGTGATCTAAATAAGATAGGTAAAGAAGGTAAAACAAGTTGGGATAGTTTTACCTATGCTATTATGATGGGTCATAATGTATGGTTGCATTTGAATAGTGTACAAGAGGCAAATCGTCAATATGATGCTGGTCTTTGTCCTGCTATGCTAGTAGATGAAAAATTTGATCGAATATACTTCAAAGATATCGTAGATGCTATTTTTAGTGCTCCTGATCGAGACACTGCTAATGCAATTATCGACGGATTTGATAAATTTTGGCAAGCTATTCCGGGAACTAGAGGATATACGGGCAAACGTACAGTTAATGCCAGTACTAAATTCTTCGAATTGTTTGAAGAAGTAGAAGAAGATAGTGTACAATTAGAAGAAGAAACCGATTTTGACGAGTCGGCAATTGATAAACTCGATGCTTTAGAAGCAAGCGTACATGACATTACCTGACGAAAGATTTAAAAGTATACAGCGAACTGAAGAGTTTCTACAGGACCTAATGAATCCTCAAAAAACTCCACGTATTCCAAAAGAAATACGCGAACAAGCTCGCTGGTGCTTGCGTCATTATCCTAGTTATCATAATTTGAAAGAATTAGAACGTGCGGCTCCTAATGTCGTGCAAGAACGTATGGAAGATGTTAGTCGTATGATCAAGTATTGGGAAGAAGGAAAGAAATTTACAAATGAAAACTAGTCTTGTTGTAGGTATGGGCATTGGCAATCTATATGTTAAAGTATTAACTGAACTTGGTCACGGTGTAATTACCGTAGATAGCGACCCAAATAAAGGTGCAGATTTTCAAACTGTGGATTCAGCTATTATTAAATGCCACATGTTTGATACTGTACACATTTGTACTCCTAACTTTACGCATTTCGAGCTTGCGGCTAAACTAGCGCCTTATACAAAGATTGTTTTTATTGAAAAACCAGGTGTTGCTACTAGTCTCACATGGGCTAAACTTATAACCACATTCCCTCAAACACGATTTATGATGGTTAAAAACAATATGTGGCGTAGTAATATAGATGAATTAAAGTTACAAGCATTAAGAGCCCGGTATGTTGATTTGTTTTGGTGTAATAAAGATCGTGTACCTAACCCTGGAACTTGGTTTACTACAAAAAAATTAGCATTTGGAGGTGTTAGTAGAGATTTAATGCCACATTTATTAAGTTTATATATTGCCCTTAATCCAAACTGGCGTAAAGAACTGTTAAAAGATTATGGTTCTAATAGGCAATGGGAGTTAAAGGATTTAACTCAAACTGATTACGGTGTTGTTAAATCAGATGGAATATATGATGTCGACGATCATTGTTATATAGATTTTGGAAATAAATGGTCGTTAGAAGCTAATTGGAGAAATACCACCGATGATTTAAGGCGGATTGATTTTCATACCAATGATGGATTAATAGAAAGTTTTGAATTAGGGTTATGTCCAGAAGAAGCATATTCAAATATGATCAAAGATGCTATAGACAATATGGATAATTATCAATTCTGGTTAAATCAATATGACATTGACCTTTGGATCCACGAACAAGTAGAAAAATTATGAAAGTAAAATGTTTGCAAACTAACGGTCAAGGTTGGTTTGATGAAGTTGAGTACGATAAACCTGAACCAAATACTTATGAAATTGAAGTTAAATCGTTAATGACAGGTGTTTGTCGTAGCGACATTGATATGATGATGGGCGAATTCGGGCCATTACCGTTGCACATGCAAGGTCACGAAGGGTTAGGCATTGTAACCAAAGTTGGATCAGGCATTGCTAAAACCAACGTTGGCGATATTGTTGCTACACGAGGTGAACCAGCGTATGCCGATTATTATAATGTTAGAATTGAAGAATTTGTAGTAGTCCCCGAAGCTAATCCTAAATATATTCTTGAACCAGTAGCGTGTGGACTCAATCTTATTAATCAGGCTAAAGAACAATTATTAGATAGACAAGGTCAAAGTGAAAACACACGTATGTTAATTATTGGTAGTGGTTTCCTTGCTTGGGTTGCTTATCATGCTATGCGCCTAAATGGTTATATCTTTCATGTAGATGTGCTTGGACACAGCAATAAAGATTTGTGGGGAGATAAACTTTTATCAAGCACTATTGAAAATTATGATGTTGTTGTAGATCTTAGTGGAAATTATGAGCTAGGTTTACAAATTAACCTAAATAATAATGCATTAATTATCGATGGAGTTGGCAAAGCAGTATCTAAACAAGAAGCGCAATCTCAACTTTGGAAGGCTGTTACTACTATTAAGCCAAGTCCACGTAATCCTTATTTTATTGATTGTATGCAAATGGCAAGGTATTTTATCGAAAACGGTTACTTAGAGGTTGATTCTTTTTGGACAAAATGTTACAATCGTACTACAGAGTGGGAACAAGCGTTTGCGGATGGCGTTAATCGTCCGAGTGGTTACAGCAGAGGTTATATTAAATGGGATTAAACACAGAAGAACGACAAGATGTTGTTTATTTCACAGGTTATGAAGTGGAGCATACTATTTGTCATAGTATGTTTACCTTATTTGTTGTAGGAACTCCTCCTATCGAAGAAATCCTTACAAAAGCTGAAGAAAGTAAAGTAAAACATATCTACTTTGGCACTAGTCAAAGTTTTAATCCTAAATCGATTAGCCACGGAGAATACAAACGCTGGGATGATGTTATTATTCCGTGTTTAAAGAAAGACTATTGGGTAACTCTAGACTTTGGTGTTGAACATATTGAAGGTGTATTAGAATCTTCTTATAACGAATATCCACGTTTTGTTCCTATGATTAGTGTTAAACTACCGTATATCAATCAACTTAACTATAATGCTACACTTAAACTTGATGATCGCACTTGGGGTGCTACAAATCCCGGTGTATGGACACATCAACTACACGATCTAATGAGTAAAGACAAATACACTTATTGGGATCAATATACACAAGATACAACGCTGTGAATAATTATATAATTCCTACAACAGTAGTAGATAATTTTTTTGATAATCCCTTAATGGTTAGAGATTATGCATTAAGGCAAGAATATCAAACCGACGATGAGAGTCGATGGCCCGGTGAACGGTCTTTGCCTTTGCATAAATTGGATAAGAATTTTTTTGACAATACTATAACAAGGTTTTTAAAAATATTTTATCCTGCAAATCATACCTATGCATGGAGCTCAACTGGATGTTTTCAAAAAGTAAGTTCAATATATGATAGTGGGTGGGCACATGTCGACGATGCCTTGATTACCGGAATTATATATTTAGATGATGATGCTACACCTGATGCAGGAACAACTGTATATGATTCAGCAGTTATGGCTCCGCAAGCATTACATCAAGATAAATTTGCAGAAACAATAAAAGATCCTAAGAAAAATATTGAATATAAAAATTATAGAGAAGAAAATAATAAACAATTTTCAGAATCTATTATAGTTAAAAATAAATTCAATCGATTAGTTGCATTTGATAGTCATATGTATCATGCCGCTAATAATTTTGTAAAAAATAATACGTCTGATAGATTGACATTAGTGTTTTTTATCTATAAACTACAAGTAGATCAGTTTCCGTTACAACGCTTTAAAAGAGAAAATTAATGATTATTAAACAAGATATTAGACCAAATAAAATGATCTGGGTTACTTTTCAAAAGGAAGGTATCCACTGCTATCCAGCGGCCGCAACAGATCCAAAATTAGCAACAGGAGACATGTATGACGTATCGTTTCTTGGTACTCCTCATCGTCACATCTTTCATTTCAGGGTGTGGCTTAGTGTGCAACACAATGACAGAGATGTCGAGTTCATACAATTCAAGCGATGGCTCGAGTCGCTGTATAATGGTCAAGATTCCGTTTTGAAACTTGACTATAAAAGTTGCGAGATGATGTCAGATGATTTATATGACACAATCTCAGCAAAGTATCCAGATCGTGAGATTTGGATTGAAGTCTCCGAAGACGGAGAAAATGGTTCTTTTATTAAGTATTGATATAAACAAGGAAAGCTATTATGGCTAAGAATTATAAAGACGTTAGTTATTTCGAAATCCGCCCTGATATTGTCAAAATTTTTGACGACTTAGAGTCATATTTGGATTATTGCAAACTAGAAATGTTTCCGTTTAACGAAGCAGATCTTTACAATAGAGAAAGTTGGGCTTGGAGAAATTATGAAAAACGTAATCGTCCTAAGAAGCCTTATACCGGTGAACGCAAACCACGTGGCGAATACAACCGCAGTGGAAACAATCGTTATTAATAATGACAATTTTTCTAGTTGATTTAGAAGCCGTAGATACAAGGTACACGGGTCAGTGGAAGACTCATGTACCTAATCTCTTACGAAAGGCAGGACATAATGTTCAAATTCTATCTGGGCCTACGGATATTCCTTCAGCCACTACTCCTGGTGCTTTTCTTAATTTTGGCGGCACCAATATCTATAAGTCTAGCCAAGTGGAACAAATGGGGCGTCTATTTTGCTCCGGATCAGTACAGCCTGGCGATCACTTCATTTTTACTGATGCTTGGCATCCTGGCATCATAAACTTAAAATACATGAGTGAACTACTGAACATTCCAGTAGTCACACATGGTCTATGGCATGCTGGCAGTTATGATCCTCAAGACTTTCTCGGACGGTTAGTTGGAGATAAACCTTGGGTCAGACACGCTGAAAAAAGTTTCTATCACGCATTTGATCACAACTACTTTGCTACACAATTTCATATCGAATTATTTTGCGAAAACTTATTAGGGTTTACTCCTGCTAAGGAATTATACGATACAAAAATTGTACGCACAGGCTGGCCTATGGAATATATGGACGATACATTAACTATGTATAAGAATATGCCCAAGCGTGACTTAATTCTTTTTCCGCATCGCATCGCACCTGAGAAGCAAGTTGAGATTTTCAGAGACTTAGCTACACACTTACCGCAGTATGAATTTATAGTGTGTCAGGATCAACAACTAACAAAAAATGAATATCATAACTTGTTAGGCGAAGCGAAGATGGTGTTTAGTGCTAACTTACAAGAAACTTTAGGCATTAGTTGCTATGAAGGTGCGGTAGTTGATGCTATTCCTATGGTCCCGGACAGACTTAGTTACACAGAAATGTATTACGATGGATTTAAGTATCCAAGTAAATGGACTGAAAGTTATGACGCTTATACCGTATATCGTCCAGACGTATGTCGTAAGATAATGGAACATATGGATAATTATTCTACAAGAATTCATATGATCCGAAAACAAGCAAAGGATTTACATGACAATTTCTTCTCCGCAAACAGTTTGTTGGACAGGCTCAACTGATTATGCTAGTAGTTACTCTCCTTGCGTGATTACAATTACTGCTCCAAATAGTGGATACTCTCTTTCATCGGATACTATTACGATTAGTAATACATGTTATTCTCCCACGCATACTATTAGTACGTTTGGCACAGGTATAGCATCGTTAACTACTGCTCAACTTAATAGTATAGGTGCATCCGATACCTTTACGTTTCATTTGCCCGAAGATTGGAAAGATCAATTTCCCAATTGGTCAGAAGTGCAGAAAATGTGCGAAGAATATCCTGGTTTAAAAATAGCATTTGAAAAATTTAAAACAACTTATTTACTAGTAAAAAATCATTATGACACACCAGAAGATCAAAGATCACGTCCTTAATTGGCTCGAACGCCATGACCGTAAACGTATCATTATGGATCGTACAGAAAACGAACCATATTTGGAACGTTACTATGTTCTATTCAAAGAACGTGTAACATTCCCTTACAACGTATTTTTACACAAGTTCTTAAAATCAGATCCAGATGATGTTCATGATCATCCATGGAACTACTTTACTATCATTCTTGCCGGTGGATACTACGAGTGGATTGCACAATTCAATGAAGATGGTACAAAGAACTGTGAAGTAAGAATTTGGCGAGGGCCTGGTAGTTTCCGTTTCGGAAATACACATACCTTCCACCGTATCGAATTAAAAGAAGGCGTAACACCGTGGACATTGTTCTTTGTCGGTAAGCGTCAACGCGAGTGGGGATTTATTGTTGAAAATAAATGGATCCACTTTGAAAAATATTTAAGTGATAGAAAGAATGTCTTACTTCCCAACAACTAATACAACTGCTACTTCAATATATACTAATGGTACCAGCACAGCTACTATACCATATGGCGGTTATCTAACATCGACTGGAACTAACACTATTTGGACCACTAATACAAGCGTTCCAAATAGCGAAGTGATGAGGATTAATCAAACCAATCCTGCCACTATAGAAGTCAAAGGTAACATGGTTATTAACGGGCGCGATTTGGAGGAACGGTTAAACACCATTGAAAAGGTCTTGCAAATTCCCGAACGAGATGTTATACTAGAACGTAAACATCCAAAGCTAAAAAAGTTGTATGATGATTACATCACAGCATTGGGCAAGTATAGAACATTCGAAGCAATAAAAGGAGATGACAATGGAACTACATGAATCAGTTAGAGATACTTATAAAGAGACGATTATCAAAGAACACGAGGGCTTTCGTCTTATTTTAAAAAAACACGAAGTACTAAATCCTAAAGGATTGTTTAGTGTCAATTTAGAACAACAATCACTAAAAGACGGTGAGGTCACAGATACTGCTGTTTATAATTTCTTTATGACTCAAGATGAAATGACAACATTAGCATCTGCATTGACAGTATGAAGAAAGTTTACTATACCTGGCAACAAGTCGAAGGAGCGGTATTAGATATCGCTCGCCAGATGTCAGCACACGATTGGAAGCCTGACTATATTGTAGGTATAACCCGCGGTGGACTTGTGCCAGCTAACTTGCTAAGCCAGTACACTGGCATTAAAATGAACAGTTTAGACATTAGTCTACGAGACGGTGGCGACTGTGTTAGTAATTGTAGCATGAGCGAAGACGCATACGAAGGTAAAAAGATTCTAGTTGTTGATGATATTAATGATCAAGGATCTACCGTCGCGTGGATTAAAAAAGATTGGCAAAACAGTTGCTTGCCTGGCGAAACACAATGGCAACATGTATGGGGAGACAATGTCAGGTTTGCAGTATTAACTCATAATTTATCTAGTCAATTTAAAGATCCAGATTACTATGTCTGGACTGTAAACAAGACAGAAGAAGATTGTTGGTTAGTTTATCCTTGGGAGGAATTTTGGTTATGTCGTTAACAAGCAGTTTAATTAGATTAGCATTTGGTATTATATTCATTATCATTGCTATTTCATTGGGACCTATCATAGGTATATGGGCGTTGAATACATTATTTCCGGCATTGCATATTCCATTAACATGGGAAACTTGGGCCGCTTTTAATATCTTATTCAGCGGATCATTAATTAAATTTGGTACTGGAAAATGAAAGAACTAACTGTACAAGAAATTAAGGACAAAATTGTCCAAGCTACACAAGATATCGCCAGAATGAGATCCGATGGCGTAACTAAACAAGCTGAAGTGTTAGATTCATATTTAGAATATTTGCAAGATCAGCTTAAAGAAGCAGAACAAAATGGAAACAGTTAATTCAGTTTATGAGATCCGCATAGATTGGAATAATCAAAGAAATAGCTGGTGGAATGAAGTGTGTGCAGATATTATGGAAGTTTTTGGTCTGCCTGGTTTAAGATATACAAGTCATCCATATGAAACTTGTATGCTATTTCGTTTTAAATCAAAAAAGGATTATCATTTATGCAAGATATTAATAAGCGACAAAGTTTAGATTTTGTACTAGTAATATTATCAGGTGTCGGTGTTGTTGTGTTTGGATTATACATGGCTTTAAAACACCCCCACGTAACCGTACGTTACGATTGCTCAATCTCTGAAATTAACCCCGATTATCCTGTTGCTGTAAAAGAAGCATGTAGAAAACTTCGAGCAGAAAATATCTTGCAATCGCCTAAATAAACCCATATAATAACACATAGGAGTAATAATGACTGAATCCAGAACATACGAACACGAAAATATTCTTGCTGGCGCAGAACAGCAAGACGATGATGACAAAAATTATAAAGAATGTAATCTAGCGGATGTTATCCGCTTTCAAATGAAACGACGAGGCAAGCGTTTTTGGGCCGGTGACAACATTAGCGAGTTTGTCGACGAAGAACAAAAAGAAGTCTTAATCGAAGAAGCTACTAAGGCTTTTGAAAAAGTCTTAGATGCATTGCTGATTGATCGCGAAACAGATCCTAATAGCAAAGGCACAGCCAAGCGAATGGCTAAAATGTACTTTAATGAAATAATGAGTGGAAGATATGACCCAGCACCAGACGCAACAGCATTTCCAAACGACTCGGTGGACCGTTATGAAGGTATGCTAGTTGTTCGTAGTGAGCTTCGCAGTATGTGTAGCCATCATCACCAACCCGTTACCGGCGTTGCTTATATTGGTATTATTGCGGCCGAGAAACTTATCGGACTCAGCAAGTACACAAGAATTGCACAGTGGTGTGCCCGACGTGGTACTCTCCAGGAGGAACTTTGTAATGACATTGCTAGGGAAATCCAAAAAGCCACAGGAGCACAAGACTTAGGTGTGTATGTACAAGCCGTACATGGATGCTGTGAAAATCGCGGCATTATGGCCAAGAGCAGTCTTACACAAACTACAGTATTAAAAGGTGCGTTCAAAGACGACCACGGTACAAAGAAAGAATTCTTTGACAATATTAAGATGCAACAGGAATACGCTTCAAAATGATAGTACAAACACCTGCCGAAGGCATTATGAAAACAAACGATTGGGGCAACTCAAAAGTTTACCGTGTTACATGTGAATGTGGCGCATCCGATCACGATCATCACATGTGGGTCGAGGCTGAAGAGAATGATGTTAGTGTTACTATCTATACAACTGTAAAAAGCAATTGGTGGAGTAAAACTCGTTGGCATGCTATTTGGACATTGTTGACTAAAGGTTATATTGATACAGAGTCTACTGTAATCATGCGTCGACAACAAGCATTTAACTATGCTCACACACTGCTAAGTGCTGTAGAGGATGTAGCAAAATTCAAGGAGGAACAGGATGCAAAACGCCAAACAACTAACTGATGAATTAATCTATCGTATGAAAACAACTACGATGGAAAAATTTACTATTAAACGAGAAGTAGGCGATAACTGGATTCCAAACGGAACTATTCCTTTTGATATTCGTGCTAGTAAAGGTATCGCTACATTTACAGTATGGGCTGAAAGCATACAAGATGCAGAAGATCAAGTAAGTCAATATTTAGAGAAAGATGAAGATGAGTAAAATTAAAATTGCAGAATTATTTTATAGTGTACAAGGCGAAGGACGTTACATGGGTGTACCGTCTGTTTTCTTACGTACATTTGGTTGTAACTTTAAGTGTGCAGGCTTTGGCATGCCTCGAGGCGAACTAAGCACAGAAGCAGAAGATATTGCTAGTGTTGTACATTTATATAACAAATATGAAGATTTGCCACTAGTATCAACCGGTTGTGATAGCTATGCTAGTTGGCATCCTAGCTTTAAAGACCTTAGTCCAATGCTTACTACAGATGCTATAGCAGATCGTATTACAGAAATTATTCCATATAACGAATGGCAAGACGAGCATCTAGTTATTACAGGCGGAGAACCGTTGTTAGGATGGCAACGTGCTTATCCTGATTTGTTGGATCATCCTAAGATGGCCGGTTTAAAAGAAATTACGTTCGAAACAAATGGTACTCAACAATTAACTACAGAATTTAAACATTATTTGAGTGTATGGAAAGGTTTACCTCGTCAACAGAGAGAAATTACATTCAGTGTAAGTGCAAAATTACCGGCAAGTGGTGAATCTTGGGAAGATGCAATTAAACCCGAAATAGTATGTGAATACGAACAAGTTGGTATAGCATATCTTAAATTTGTTGTTGCTACAGAACAAGATATCGAGGATGCAGAACGTGCAGTAGATGCGTTTAAATCGGCAGGATTCAAAGGACACATTTATCTAATGCCAGTGGGCGGTGTAGAAAGTGTGTATACATTAAATGCTAAAAATGTAGCATTAGCGGCTATGAAACGTGGGTGGCGTTACAGTGACCGTTTACAAGTTCCACTCTTTAAAAACGAATGGGGTACCTAATGTTTGAAATGATTATAGCATTACTATTGGTAACAATATTTGTAGTATGTGTTATTGCGTTTACTAAAGGTTCTAAATCTCTTTGTACAGGAAACTGCTATCAAGGAAGACGTTGCGATTGCAAGGATGAAAAATGAAAAATTTAATTAAAAAATGGTTTGGTATCGATAAGTTAGAAGAAAACTTAAAGATGCTTAAAGAAATGGAAGCAAAGGCTATAGCCTCAACTGCTGAAGCACAGGTTGCCGAACAAGAAGCAAAAATGACTCCAAAAGAACGTGCTACTGAAAGAGGAGAAGCATGGGTAGGAGTTTTGGATACTAAAATTAATCCAGAAAATGTGCGGAATGGCTTCTTTGAGCTTGACTGGAATAATGAATTTATAGTACAATTGAAACAAGCTGGTTATGGATTCGATGGCGATCCTGACGAATATATTGTTGATCGTTGGTTTCGTGATTTAGCCGGAAACATGCTAGCAGAGGCAGGACAAGATCCTACAAGATCTAGTGCTGGTTTTATCAATGTAAATAAACTCGGTAACGGGAAAGCATCAGTCGAATGACACACATTATAGTCGATACAGCTAACACATTTTTTCGTGCTAGACACGTAGTTCAAGGCTCTGCCGATATTAAACTTGGCATGGCATTTCATATCACGCTTAACAGTATTAAAAAGGCATGGCATGATTTTGGTGGCACTCATGTAGTATTCTGTCTCGAAGGCAGATCGTGGCGCAAGGACTATTATAAGCCTTACAAAGCAAACAGGCAAGAAACTCGTGCGGCTATGACTGTCAAAGAGCAAGAGGAAGACAAGTTATTCTGGGAAGCATTTGACGAATTTAAAAATTTTATTACAGAAAAAACTAATGCTACAGTAATGCAACATCCTAACTTAGAAGCGGATGATTTGATTGCAGGCTGGATACAAGCACATCCAGATACCAAGCATGTCATTATTTCAACAGATGGAGATTTTGCACAGTTAGTAAGTCCAACTGTTAGCCAATATAATGGTGTAGGCGATTTACATATTACACACGAAGGTATCTTTGATGCAAAAGGTAAACCCGTTAAAGACAAAAAAACAGGCGAACCAAAGTCGGCGCAGGATCCAGAGTGGATGCTATTCGAGAAATGTATGCGTGGCGATACCAGTGATAATGTCTTCTCGGCGTATCCAGGTGTGCGTACTAAAGGTTCTAAAAACAAAGTTGGTCTTACTGAAGCGTTCGAAGATCGTAAAGCCAAAGGATTTGCGTGGAACAATCTCATGCTTCAGAGATGGGTTGACCACAATGGTTTAGAACATCGTGTCTTAGAAGATTATCAACGTAATGTACAGTTATGTGATTTGACTGCACAACCTGATGATATTAAGGTTAAAATTAAAGAAACAATTACAGCTAACGCAGTACCTAAAGCAGTAGATCAAGTGGGTATTCGTATGCTAAAATTCTGTAATGCATGGGATATGAAAAAGATTGCAGAAAATATACAATCTTATGCAGAACCATTTCAAGCAAAATATAAGGAAGAATAATGACAGACATACACGCAAAACCTATTGTAGATGGAAAATTTTGGATTGTAGAACAAGCTGGAACTAAAATTGCTACCTTACATAAAAAAGAAAACAACAAATTTGTTTTAAGTAGTACTCAAGGCGAAGTAATGTTTAATAAGAAACAAGACTTAACTAAACAATTTGGCGATGGTTTCTTTTTAAATAATACTAAAGTAAAAGTTACACAACCTGAAGAACATGAATGTCATGGATATCCGACATTATGTGTTCCTTATAACAGTATGTATGATGTTAGACGTAAACTCCCGTTATTCACTAAGAGTTTGCAAAGTAAAAGTTTATATTGTGCAGGATATTATATTATTAAATTTAACAAGGGCTGGGTTAAGAGTTTCTGTCCTAAAGCAATTACTATTGAAAGATATCCATATCAAGGACCATTTATGGATAAACTAGAAATGAAAACGGTATTGGCAAATGCAAAATCCAATTAATACTACACCAATTAGTCAGTTAATTCAACTGATAAAAGCCGCCGAATTAAGTCAAAGCAAAGAAGTTAAAATTACTATTCAACAAGCAAGAATGTTAAATTTGGCTCTTACTGAAATTTTAATTAAAATGAATCAAGACTATGAAAGTATGTATAACGCATTAAAGGCTAGTGTAAGCTCTGAAGTTGTTACAGTACAATTAGACGGTGGTGACTTCGGTAACACAGAATAAAAGATAAATATATGCGTATATTACCAGGACGCATATTATGTCAAGACCTAAGCCAAAAGTTTTATTAGAATACACAAACAAGAAAACTTATAAATCTGAACAGATTTTAGAAGCAGAAGCCATTTGGGCTGTATTTTATAAAAATGAACCGTTTAATCTTAAAAGTTTTAATAGTCTAGTCAATTATCCTGGTCCTAAGTATAAAAAAGTATCTTTTAGTAACCCGGGCCACGCACGTAATTTAGCCAAAAAATTAAACTTAACATTTGGCTGTGAAGATTTTCAAGTAGTTATGCTGACTACTGGCACTATAGTAAAATGATTAATCGAAATGCATTAACCAAAATATTTCTGGAGCAATGGGGTAAAAGCACAGACGAGGCTAATGTAAAATTATTTGGTCGTAAATGGTGGCAAAGTAATCGAGTTGGTAAAGAAAATGCATTTCGATTAACCGAAGAAGGTTACGAATTTTTGGTAAGAGATTTGGAATTAAAAGAGTACGAAATTCCGTTTACAGAACCAATTGAACTAAGTCCTCAAACAATCGTATTTTTGGAAAGATACATCGATTGTCCGTATTATCTTACACCAATGTCAATTACTGTGTTCGCTGAAAAGAAAGGATTTGAACTGATGTTGTTTTCCGACGACATCAGAAAATTTGGCTTAATTAAAGCCATGAATGAGCGAGAAAAAGAACTAGCTAGCCAAAATAATAGTTGACTTAGTTACGGTACTATTGTATAATAGATACATAGAGCGTTAATTCAACAACACTTTTTTTAAACTAAGATAGGAAAAGAAATGGCATCAGATCTAGCTACTCGCACCGTTGGCCCCCAAGGTGCAAAAAAATCTCTGCGTAAAGCATTTAAAAACAAGCGTCCAATTTTCCTATGGGGTCCTCCCGGAATTGGCAAATCCGATATTATTAAACAGCTCGGTACTGAGCTCGATGCTCATGTTATCGATGTTCGTTTGAGCCTTTGGGAACCTACTGATATTAAAGGTATTCCATATTTTGACTCTAACGATAACACTATGCGTTGGGCACCTCCTAGCGAATTGCCAACACAAGAAATGGCAAGTAAGCACAAGAACATTATTTTGTTCTTGGATGAAATGAACAGTGCGGCACCTAGTGTACAAGCGGCGGCTTATCAATTAGTTTTGAATCGTCGTGTAGGTACCTATCACTTGCCAGACAATGTTATGTTGGTTGCGGCAGGTAATCGTGAAACTGACAAAGGTGTAACATTCCGTATGCCAGCTCCGTTGGCTAATCGTTTTGTTCACTTGGAAATGACTGTAGATTGGGATGACTACTTTGATTGGGCTGTTGACAACAAGATTCATCAAGATGTTGTGGGCTTTTTGACTTTCTCTAAGAAAGACTTGTATGATTTCGATCCTAAGTCCAGTTCACGTGCCTTTGCTACTCCACGTAGCTGGAGTTTTGTAAGCGAATTACTTACAGACGATGACTGTGATAACGACACACTAACAGACTTAGTGTCCGGTTCAGTTGGTGAAGGTTTGGCTGTTAAGTTTATGGCGCACCGCAAACATGCTAGCAAAATGCCTAATCCTACAGACATTTTGAGTGGCAAAGTTAAGAAAATGGATTCAAAAGAGATTTCAGCAATGTACTCTTTGACTGTATCTTTGTGCTATGAATTGAAAGATTCTTGCGAGAAGAAAGCTAAAAACTGGAACGATCAAGTTAATAATTTCTTCCAATTTATTATGGATAATTTTGAAACAGAATTGGTTATTATGGGTACTAAACTAGCATTGTCAACTTACAAGTTGCCGTTAGATCCAGACGAAATCAAATGTTTTGATGATTTCCATGCCAAATTTGGCAAGTACATTAGCCAAGCTACAGAAAAATAATTTGGTTTAGCACTATTTGACACCTCCTTCGGGAGGTGTTATACTATATACATAGTAACAATTCAGGAGCATAAATGTCACACGCAGATCCAGTTATAGACAAAATTATTGTAGCCCGTGTGGGTCTACTACTTCGTCATCCGTTTTTCGGTAATATGGCTACACGCTTAAAAATACAAGAAGCTAGCGATTGGTTACCTACTGCGGCTACAGACGGTCGTACTATTTTCTTTAACCGTAAATTTTTCGATCCACTAACAGTTAAACAAGTCGAGTTTGTTATTGCACATGAAATTCTGCATAATGTATTCGATCATATGGGTCGGCGAGAAGGACGTAATCCGCGCATTTTTAACATTGCCGCTGATTATTGTGTAAACGGACAATTAGTCCGTGACCGTATCGGCGATCATCAAATTCCTGATATTAAAATTTTCCATGATCCTAAATATTATGGCATGGGCGCAGAAGAAGTCTACGACAAAATTTTTGATGAAATGGACGAAGATGAACTCAATGCACTTGGACAATTATTGGACGAGCACATTGACTGGGGAGAAGATGGCAAAAATGGTCAGCCAAAGTACACTAAAGAAGAATTAAAACAGATTCGTGACGAGATTCGTGAAGCTACAATTCAAGCCGCAAATGCCGCAGGTGCTGGTAACACTCCTGCTAGTGTACAACGCATGATTAAAGAATTTACAGAGCCTAAAATGAATTGGCGTGAAATTTTACGTCAACAAATCCAAAGCACTATTAAAAACGATTATTCATTCATGCGTCCTAATCGTAAGGGTTGGCATATGAACGCAATTCTACCAGGCACTCAATTTCAAGAAACAATTGATATCTGTGTAGCTATTGACATGTCAGGTTCTATTGGTGATGAACAAGCCAAAGACTTCTTAAGTGAAATTAAGGGCATTATGCAAGAATATCAAGACTTTAAAATTAAAGTTTGGTGTTTTGATACTCGAGTGTATAACGAAGCAGACTTTGACGGTTACAATATCGATGAGTTTGATAGCTATGAACCAATGGGCGGTGGTGGAACTGATTTTGATGCTAACTGGGAATACATGAAAGAAAATGATATTCAGCCTAAGAAGTTTATCATGTTTACTGACGGATATCCGTTTGGTTCATGGGGTGATGAATTGTATTGCGATACAGTATTCATCATACACGGCAATGATAAGATTGTTCCTCCATTCGGGGAATTTGCTTATTACGAACAAGTTAAAGAAGTAGCATGACATTAAAAGCGGGAAAGGCCAATCCTTTAAATTACTTTAATTTACGGAGGGTTGACTTTGCCTGCCCTCATTTTAAGTATACAACTATAAACAAATATAATCCTACTTTAATCAAATCTTTAGATGCTTGGATTAGCAAAAACTTAAATAATCGGTATTACATAGGACAAGGCATAGGTTTAGATAATTCCAATACTATTGTGTATAATACACGTATTGGTTTTGAATCAGAAAAAGAGTTAAGTTTTTTCACGATTGCTTGTCCTATTTTGTAAACAAGATAATTATATTAGTACTTTTCAAAGGAGATACATATGACTGATACTGTACAAGAACCAACACAAGAACAACCAACTAATACTGCACAACAAGATCAAAATAACGATTTAACAATTAACGATTTGGCTGCAATGAAAAACATTATTGATATTGCTAGCACACGCGGTGCATTTAAACCAAATGAAATGGTAGCAGTTGGTACGATTTATAACAAACTATCTGCTTTTTTAGATCAGGTTCAAAAACAAGCTGAAGCACAAAAAGCTCAAGGATAATATTATGGCCGAACTCAAACATGTAGGCAGAGTTATATCTACAAAGAAAAAATGTATTGTAGTATATCGTACTTTGCCAGGCGATGCACATAGTTGCCTAATTGTACCAACTGAAAATTTACCAGATAGCTATCACGATAGTTTAATCAATTTAGTAGAAAGTAATGCTGGGCAAAGTTCCTACGAGTTTGCCGAAGTAATGGCACGTAGTAATTTTTCCGATGGCAGTATTATGCTAGCGGCATTACATGCTCAAGGTCGTTTAGTTAAGCTAGGTACTAGCGAAGTAGAAATGACTCCTACTACATCAGGTAGTATTGTGTTGTCAGAATTAAATCAAATTATTGCTGAACAACGCGGTGTTGCAGTTGACGATTTATCACTTAAATCAAATTCTGCAGAACCTACTGCATCTAAAACTGTAGAAGCTCCAGTCGTAGAAGAAAAAATTGATACTACGCCCACTATAAGTGCTAATGTAACGCTTACACCAGAAGAACAAGCTAAACAATTTAGAAGTGATGCTGATCGTTTAAGCAAACAAGCGGCTGAATTAAGACGTCAAGCAGAAGCATTAGTACCTACAGCAAAGAAGACCAAGGTAACTGACGCATCGTGACATCATCGGGAAAAGTACTTCCCAAGGATGTCATAGCAAATTGGCCGGAAGTGTTTGGCGATATCAAACTAAATGTACTACCTCTTGGGTATGTACATGCAGTTATGATTAATTTTAAAAATGGCAAAACTTGGGAAATTAAAATAACTAATCAAGTTAAACGAGAAGGATGGACTGCCTTTGAAAAGAATCTATCTGAAATGGTTAAACGCTACGAAAGTGAAATAATCGATGTCGATTTTAAACTAGACACTATTAGGGTTAAAAAAGACATCGAGCGTAGCACTCAAAAATTCCTTAAGAAAAAGAAGTTATAAATGAATGTTAAATTGCTTAGTTACAGCCAGCCAACTGAAGAATTCGCTAGCATGGGAATCTCGGATGCACAAGAACTCATTGCCTACTGTGCAAGAGTCAGTAACCCGAGCAATCAGCTTAATACAGAAACCTCAGAAAAGCTCATACGATATCTTATTAAGCACCAACATTGGAGTCCTCTCGAAATGGTGTCCGCCTGCATCGAGATTACTACTACAAGAGATATCGCAAGACAAATCCTTAGACATCGAAGCTTCAGCTTTCAAGAGTTCAGCCAACGTTATGCTGACCCAACAAAGGATCTCAACTTTGTACTTAGAGATGCTCGCAAGCAAGATACCAAAAATAGACAAAACAGTATAGAGCTTGATATTCATAATAACGACGAAGATCGTTTTCTTGCTTATCAATGGGAACGTATGCAAGAGTTAGTTATTAAACAAAGCCGTGATGCATACGAATGGGCTGTTAGTAAAGGTATTGCCAAAGAACAAGCTCGTGCTGTACTGCCAGAAGGACTTATTGAAAGTCGTTTGTATATGAATGGCACACTACGCAGTTGGATTCATTTTATTGAATTGCGTAGTTCAAACGGTACACAAAAAGAGCATCAAGAAGTTGCTATCGCTTGTGCCGAAGTTATAGCTAAGATCTTCCCAATGACTACAGATCTTATTTAAAAGTCTCCGGAGGAAACAGTTCAATATGCACTTTGAATTGTTCTTCTAACCAATCCCAATCATTAATTTTTGCAAGTGCTTCAGGGTCATCTTTATATGTTGTTCCGTACCATTCGCCTGCACTTGCACCGCCTCTAGAATATTCAGAAAACTTTTCTCGGCTGTTATTAAATCTCCAAGTATCTAGTCGATGTTTTGTTTCGTCATCAATTTGACCGTGAATTGCTTTGCTGGCTAATTTGGCACATTCTCTAAAACTACTACGCCAGGTACTTAACGGATCAGTATTGAATACTGTTATGTTACTAACTTCTTCTATTACTTTAAATCTAGGACTAATACTGGTAGTCATATCTGGACTGTCAATATCCATATTTAAAGTTAATTTTGTAGGAAGAAGTTTAATTCCACCGTAACCATATTCTAACCCATTAATAGGATTGACACTACGCCAAACGTGTACAATATCCTCTTCGCTAGGATCTAATTTTATATCAAATTTAAAAGATGGCAATATAAATGCATCAGCATCAACAACATAAAACATATTAGTGGTTGATCTTTTAGCGGCTTCTACATGAGCTCGATGAATTCCTTTTACATTTTGTACTCTAAAAATTTTATTGTAGGGAGCTTTTTTTAATAAATTTATATAGTTTGTTGTAGAGTCGGATTCTTGATAACTTATAAATGCGATATCATACATTATGTTTTTTCCTTACAATTCTTGGACTATTATTAAAAACCCTTTTGAAAAACTTACTAGAATCTTTGCATGGTTCAAACAATTCTAAACCACATTCATCTCTAAGTGTATAACCTAATCCAGAGATTTCGTGAGGTAGCATTTCATCAGTAACTTTACTATATCTAGTTTCCCATTGTTCAGTCAACCAATCAAAATCACGAACATTAGCGTAATCCCAATCTGTACAATTAGTCAGATATGCTCCTTCTCTTGCACCATATACACTCCATAACCCATTAGTAACATCGGCGCCTACGTTACACCACACTAGCAATCTATCATAATTTTGCCACCAAATTGTTTTAAGATCTGCTACCTTAGCACCTTGATTCAAAGACATTTTTACGCCTTCTCTGAAGCCGGCTCGCCATGCTTGAAATGGACTAGCATTGGTAAAACTTTCTGAATAGTTTTCATTAAATTGATAATATTTTTCATCAAAACAAAATTCAACTAGACCTTTTGTATCGTTAGGATCCGAATTTTCATGTGTACGCATATTGTTTACAAACGCTGGAGTCCACATTTTAAGTCCGCCGTTACCGTACATAAGATAGTTAACATGAACTTTACCGCACCAACTAAACACATAATCTTTAGTTAATCCTAATTCATCTAAATCAATTTCAACTTCTAAGAATGAAGGATCAATTATATTATCACCATCAACTGTAACAAAATACTCAGTTTCGCATAATTTTGCACAGGCCTTATGAGCGGCATCACTACCTTTAACTCCGTGTACACGTTTTGCCCAAGGTACTTTTTTTAGCAAATCTGCATAATTTTTTTCAGCATTAGGTTCATCGTAACTTAAAAATATAATATCTTGATCTATAACTTTTATCATTTTGTTTTAATTTTCCATACTTTTAATCCGTAGCTATCAAAAACAGTTTTTGAACTAACAGATATTTTATTAATTTGAGATTCTAAATTTGTGTCAAACGGCACAACTACTTTATCCGCTATCAAAGATGTCAATTCAATATCTATAGTTCTAATTAAAAAATCTAAATCATTTTTAAGTGTTATAAAAAT
>Ga0208257_1000035_pt1 | contig 46255 bp, 35 predicted proteins | sample CryBogCBH10Sep07_FD_184610 | JGI IMG/M metagenome (GOLD analysis project Ga0208257, IMG submission 184610) | Freshwater microbial communities from Crystal Bog, Wisconsin, USA - CBH10Sep07 (SPAdes) | ecosystem: Environmental > Aquatic > Freshwater > Lake | place: Crystal Bog, Wisconsin, USA... | reverse complement strand
GCAGGATACAGCACACAGAATTATGTGTTTTTAGATTTTTCTAAAAATTTGTTTATTTCTCAGGTGTCTGGTTCCACCTTTTGTTTCCAGTCTTCACTTGGGGCGATTGGTTTTACACAGCCTGGACAGTATTGTATTCGTGGATCTTTTGTTACAAACGCCCCAACCGCTACATATTCTATAGGGTACGGGTTTTCAACAACAGACGGACACCCGGGGACGGCGCAATTTATATCCGAGCATGTGTTTTCACTCTCCGCAACATCCCCCACCCCAATATTTACAATTCCTGTAAATATCACAATTCCGAGTGGTGTTTCTACATTATTTATGTATATTGATGTTCGTATGCTTCCCGTGAATGGTGTGATACAACCGGGGTCTTGGTTAGCTATCGGTCCAGTTGACCAGATTAGTATGGCCCAAACACCATCCGTGACTGGAACACAGATTGCATTACAAAATTTCTCAAATTATACATCATCGACGAGTCCTTTGCTAAATATACTTCCAGCGTCGAATGGTTTTACTTTTAATCAGACGGGTACATGGTTGATGACGGCTGTATTTGCTTTTCAGACTAGCACCCTGACAAGTGTAAGCGTGAGTTCGGGTGTTCGAGGCGCAAACACATACACTTACACAACATATCAAGGTCAGACGCTGTATCCAAGCTTGGACTTTGTTATTCCAATTTCAGTCCAATACACCACTCTCCCATATTTTATAGATATTTCGATGCAAAATTTGAGCGGGTCTGTCGCATCTGACACAATTTTAGGTTCAAATGTGTCGTACTTACAGTTTATACAAAACACATCACCAAGTCCAACCTCTTCTTTTCCGCAAAATGGACTTATGTTTACACCTTCAATTCCGTCCTTTGTTTTGTCTTCGCCCATAAACTTTAGCGCAGCTGGGTGGACGACGACTGGGGGCACTGTACAGATTGCAAAGAGTGGGTCTCAGATTGCGATATATGTAGGAGGTTTGTACTACTTACAAGCTGTTCTGTGCACTTCTGATTTATTACAGTCTGTTTCTGTGTCTGTGACGGGGCCCTCAACAGTATCCGCAACTCATGTAATTTCAGTTGGTCTCCTCCCCCCGTATACGATTGGAATTCCTTTTTATATTCCAAATGCAACAACAATTAACCCCGCACTTGCAAGTGTGTCCTTTTTGACAACAAGTGGGACATCCACAACGGTCTATGCAAACACTATGTTTTCCGTTGGTCTCCTTGCAAGTAACTTGGTGCCTGTTTACACATATGTAGACTCTGTGGGAACTTATGCTATTAACTCTGCCGAGTTGCGTATTGGTGGCCAAGTGATCCAGAGCCTTTCAGGTGAACAGATTGAGTTGTACAACGATTTGTATGTACCATACGAGAATCAACCTGGACTCAAGTTGTTGACTGGAAAGCTCGACACATCAAATGTGTTTGACCCCGGTCGAACATATTACACAAATCTTCCATTTTACTTTTATGGGAATTCAGAGTTGTCTATTCCTGTGTGTGCTCTTGGACGGTCAGACTTGGAGGTGGCTGTGACACTCCTTCCGTTTTCGAATCTTACATTTGTGTCTAATATTTCGAGTCTGAATCAGAGTATGTCGATGACTATGGTGGTTGAGTATGGTTTTCTGTCGGACACCGAAGTCAAGTGGATGAATAGGAACCGACTCGAGTATTTGATAACACAGTCCCAGGCTCTTTCCTTTACACTTACACCGGGATTCTCCACAGGGGTGTTCAACATGCCCTTTTTGAATCCTGTAAGGGAAATGTACATTGTGATTCAAAATGCAGGTCAGGCTCCTTATGACTTTACAAACAACGGTCTCCTCAATTTAGGGATGAAATTTAACGGTCAGGAGTTTCTGAGTCGACAGGTGGTGGATGCCCAGTACCTTCAGTATGTGCAGACATTCCAAAAATATAATGTGACACCGACAAGATCATTCTATGTGTACTCTTTTGCAAATGACCCTATGAATCCACGACCCACCGGTCAAATTAACATGAGCAGAATAAAGGATATTTCACTCGAGTTGACGGTGAATCCTCTCGCATCAACATACCGACTCCTTCGGGTCTACGCAATGAATTACAACATCCTCAGAATAGAAAATGGTATAGCGGGACTGATGTTCAACTTTTCTCAAATACATTAAAATTCAGTAAACAAATTTCGCAGGGGATATCAGAGATGGCTGCACGGGCCACACTTGCCTACTTTGGGGCGGATGATGTTATGCTTGTAGGGAACCCTGAAGTGACATACTTTTTGGAAAAATACACCGGTCAAGTTCCATTTGCCAAGCGACTTGAGGTTTTGACTTTTGAAAAGGATGTCCGTTTTGGTGCAGAAAACACAACACAAATCATAAAGAGAGGAGACTTGATTACTAATTTATATTTGAAATTCACAACTCCAGTCTTGCCTACTGCATTTTGTGACTCTGTGATGACATATATGATAGATTATGTTGAAATTATGTACAACGATCAGATGGTTGAGCGTTTATACGGTGAGTACATTGAGATGATGTTTGATTTGAAGACTCCCAAGGGGAAGCAGGCGACACTTCAGTACCTCTCCGGTCGTGTGTACCCCTCAACTTCAGCCGTAGTAAACACAGAGTACACTCTTCCTCTACCATTCACCTGTCTTCAAAAAGGGTTAGAAATGAAAGATGATTACTTGGAGTTTCGTGTTATATTTAAAAAGTCCTCTTTGTTCACAATACCTGCATACGAGTACACCCTGCCAATCAATATTCAACTCCTTGTTGAGTACGCCTATATCGGTTTCAAATTAAAAAGGGAAATTCAAGTGTACGAGCAGGTGCAGAGAATAGAGTTTTACGCCCCACAGGGAGTAAACAATGTCAGACTGCAACTCGACCTCATGAATCCAGTCAAAGAGATGTTTTTAGTTATACAAAATTCGGGTGCATTTGGTTTTGATTTTACAACAGATGGTTACTTTAGTTCAGACTTGGCGAGCTATACAAACGGCACCACAGAACAGCTTTCCAATTTAGTTTTGAAATTAAACAACGTGGAGAGGATAGATAAGAACATAGGTACCCCCCTGTATCTTCGTGCTATCCAGGCTATGGAGTATCACACCCGTGTTCCGGACAGAAAGTTCTATATGTATTCATTTAGTCTTGATCCTGAGAATCCCACCCCTTCTGGTCAGGTGAACATGTCACGAATTAACAATCAAGTTTTAGAACTTACAATGAATCCGAGTGCCCAGGCTCGTTTCATACGAATTTACGCTGTGAATTACAACTTTTTTAAAGAGGGAAAAGTTTTGTTTCCAAATGAGGAAGATGGTGGTCAGATAAACAGATTCCAAGGTAACTAGGTATGGAGGAGGTTGCTGATTTGTTTTTGCCTGTGATGGAGTCTGCGACGGTGTTGGCATCTCACTATGCCAAGGCTTGTGGTCGTGACACGGTGACGGCGTATGATGTTCAGATGGGTCTTATGTATGCAGCGCGAAATGTCGCTGGGAAGCAGATTGGTAGTCTCTACCCAGAGATATACGACGAGGAGGATGATGAGGAGGAGGATGAGTGGGAGGAGGTTGAAGAGGTTGAGGAGGGTGTGGAGCCTTACACTCGGTACTCAGGCAGCGAGGAGTTGTTCAACAAGATGAATGAGTGTTTTGACACCTGGAGCGAGTGGGTCCCAGAGACACCACTTGAGATTTCAATCAAGAATGCGGTAGACAAAGCAGGACAGAATATCTAATTAAAATAGGTGAATGGATGGAGCCAGTTCCTTATCAACAGACGCGTCAGTACACAGAGTTTGTCGAGTTTGAGGTTGAGCAGGTTGAAGTCGAGGAGCTGGAGCCCAAGGTGAAGTACTCGGTCATACTTCAGGAGGAGGAGTACGAAGAGGTTGACGAAGATTTTTTTCGTGATAAATAGTACATATGGCAGGCGTTATCGGTTCAGTTGGTCTTCAGCTGGAGGCTCAGTCCCTCAACTCTATCGTAGCTGGTTTCTCCTTTGCAGCAGCCGTCGCTTGGATGGATGCCGTCCGCTACATGATTTCCCAGGTTGTCCAGGTCAGCAAGAATGGTGGCCAGTACTATGTGCTGAGCGCCATCTTCACCACCCTGCTGTCCATCCTGGTCTACATGACCCTGAAGGCACTGGTGACCAATGTGCAGCTCAAGGAGCCAGGCCAGGTGATGTACGCAGTCACCAAGTAAACACTCAGCCAGGAAGTGGTGGTCGCACAACAACAGGCGCAACAGCTCGCATCCTGTTATAACTATAGTACCCAAGAGCTGCAATAATTAAAAATATAATCAGGGTCCATCGACCCACAAGAGGCCGCTTGAAATCCGTCTCTTTTGGTTTTTGAATTGTAATCATATCTTCCATAATTCTTCTAAGTTCTACCATGTCTACAGGGGGTGGTGGTGGGGGCTCTTCCTTTTTGGGTTGGTGAAACCTCAAGACGAATGAGTTGTTATTGAATCCGTTAAAATTCACCGGTTGTCCCGAGTCGTCTACCCATCGGATGGTCAGGCGGTCAATCTTGTTGATTGGGTGTGGGTAGGTTACCTCCGCCTTATAGTCCGAGCTCTCAGAGTACGTCTTGACTGCACCCGAGTTTACATTCATAGGGATGGATGCGAAAGAGTTTCGGATGTTACCACCTGTGTATGTTCCAGACCCATCTGGCTTCATCCCGATGGCCTCTGCGGTGGATGGTGTCCTCAGCTCGATAATGTCCAGGAAAATGTACTCATTCACTGTGAGGTCCACAATCTTGTCTGATTTTATGTAGTAGGCTGATCCCAGGGTTTGGGCGTATGCTGGGTCTCCGGATGCAGAGACACCGGTGTACACCTTTGCATCCATCCCAAGCATTTTTGAAATGGAATTGGAAACTGACAGGGTGAAGGGGCCGTTGCTTTGGAACAGGAACTTCCCGTCAAAAGCCTCCCACTTTACATTTGAAAATTGGGTGGCAAGTCTGGCGTTTATTTCGTCTACGAGGCTTGCAGCAGTGTAGTATCCTGGTACGAGATTCATGATGGTTCCGTTAAAGTTGAGGCAGGCTGTACCATTTGTGAGATTGAATGTTGTGTTGGGCACTTTGGCTGTGACGAGGTCCACCTGAGCGACGTTTGTGATGGGGTTGGTCAGGTGGAGCACATAGGAGTTAGCACTCGGGTACAGGTTGGTGTCCCTGTTTTTCGAGTCAGAGTAGACGATAATTTCATCCATTAATTTATAATAAGAATTTAAGCTTCAGAATCGGTCGATCCAGGGTAGAGACTTTTGATATAATTGTAAATGAGTGTGTGTAGAGGTGCATTCAGTTGGTCTTTTGTCAGTGTAAAGTTAAAGTTAAGAGAATCCAATTGATATATTGAGTTTGAATTTTGGTACACTTTGGCTCTTCCATTAATAGTATATGTTTGTCCGTCTGGGTTATGTATAACAATAGGAGTTTCGAAACGAAGTGAAATGTAGACATTTGTATATAATGTTGGTTCGATGGGACCTCCGTTCACTGGAGGAGACAGTTTCGTATATGTTGGAACAAGAATTCCCATGGTATTATTTATTAAGAAATTTATTCTCACGTTAGTTTAGATGTCATTTCAAGGACCTGGTAGTGGAATATCAGGAACTTCGAATCAATTTGCTGTAGGGTATGCTCAGAGTGCAGGTTACACACAGGGAAATATAGGAGGGTATGCACCACAGGCTGGATATGCAAATCAGGCTGCTGCGACAGCCCAGACATTGCAGTTGACTAGTGTACAAGGGAATACACAATGGGGGTGGCAAGGTCAGCAGAGTAATCCCGCCTGGTTATGGGGAAGTAACCAAGGAACAGTGAATACAGTGTTCTCTCCAGGTGCTTTACAAGTAAGTTATGCAGGCTACGCCGGAAGTGCCGGAAACATAAACGGGTACGCGCCGAGTGCAGGGTATGCGACACAAGCTGGATATGCTAATCAAGGAGCTGCGACAGCTGCTAACATTCAGAGTGCCGGAGGAATAAACGGAACTCAGTGGAATTGGGCGGGTCAGCCGGGAACCCCTGGTCATGTGTGGGGAGGAAATCAAGGGTCACCGTATTATGTTTGGGGACCTGGACAAATGACAGTAGGTTATGCAAATTCAGCCGGAAACATAAACGGGTACGCGCCGACTGCAGGTTACACTAATGGAAATATTGGAGGGTATGCGCCACAGGCTGGGTACGCCAACCAAGCTTCCGCAACTGCTCAAACTTTACAGATCCAAGGAACTGGATCTTCGAATTGGGCATGGCAGGGTCAACCTGGAATTCCGAATCACTATTGGGGTTCAAATGATGGGTACACCAATTATGTGTGGCAGGCGAATCAGGGCTATGTAGGCTACGCCGGAAGTGCCGGAAACATAAACGGGTACGCGCCGAATGCAGGATATGCACTCAACGCAGGTTCTCTTCAAAATGGTGGATCTGGTTTTCCAGTTTATTTGGCGTATGGAACTTACCTTTTCAGCGCTGTAATATCTAACAACTCTTACTTTGCTCAATTCTACAACGTTGGAGTGAACGGTATATACGGTGCACAAGCTAGTTATTTCCAGGGCCAAATAAGTGCCTATTTCGGGTTTTCTGTACTTACTAGCGGAAGAATGTATGCAATTTCTGACAAACGAGTAAAAAAGAAATTTACTGAGGAAGTTCCGCCACAGTATCTAGATAACATCAATAAATTACAAGTTGAACGTTTTACATGGACAGATCAAGTAAGAAATGGATCTGGTGTAGATACTGGATTTTTTGCACAGGACATGGAAAATATTATACCAGAAGCTGTATCACAAAGTCCTGATTTTATTCCAAATGTGTACAAACTGTCCGAACACGTGGAACCTACAACAAGGACAATTAGACTCGCAGATCACGGATTGACAAGGGGTGACTATGTAAAATATTTAAATGAAAAAGAAACGATATTTTATGCAAATGTTACACAAGTTGTTGATCAGAATACTTTTGTATTTGATGGTGACTATAAACTCCCGGACAAGATTTTCATTTATGGAAAAAGAGTTGATGATTTCAGAATTGTGGCAAAGGACAGGATTGTTCCTCACACGGTAGGAGCTATACAGGATCTGTACAAGATGATTGTTGATTTGCAAAGTAGAGTCGAAAAATTAGAGAGTTGTAGTGCTAAATAGTCCGACAGTTACAGAATATTTTTCAGAGGATTGATTTTCTTTATAGACAAAATCCCACGCTGCAGGAGATATAACTAATTTTCCACATTCGTGTTTTATATTTTTGAATATGAAATCTGTCTCTCCGTCAAAAGCGCGCGTATTTAAATGCCATGTAAGTTTCAAATTTTGTACATAATCATTCTTCACAAGAAAATCAGAGTGCCAACCGTATGATATAGTTTTCTCGACGGTATAGCCGTCAATAACTTTTAAATTCTTAATAAATTGGTCGCACGGAATGGGTAGCTTCTCATTCAAAAAAGTCTTGTACTTTTCCAACCCATCCTTCAGTTTTTCATCGAAAAGGTCTGCAATGTCTTCCCATTCTATGTGTCTAGATATAGCTATTTGGAGGCCATTTTTTAGATTAGGGTCAAGTTTATTACAAACTAGACTCCTCGTCTTTTTGCTCGAACTTTCAAAACGATCTATAATCTTTTTGCAAGTTTCAGGACATAGGTGATTTGGAATTTCAAGGACAAGATCCATATGTATGACTCCAGTGTATTCTTTAAGTATTCGAATTGAAATTAGGGTACACCACGATGGTATTCATCATAGACATCCACGGGTGTGTTATTGAGCTTGGAAACATTAAAGCATCTCCCGGGTTCACGTCATATATTATTTTTGCAACTTTTATTTGACCTTTGTTCACTGCAAACAGAACTGTTACACACGAGTCCATAGAATCTATGACAATTTCATTTTCTTCGCGCGTGTCCTTTACAAAAAATGACTCCGGTACGTCATTTGCATAATCTAACCACATATGCTCTTCTTGTACAGTTTGTTTATACCATTCTCTACATTCGACAAATTTATTCGCCAGTGAATCATCCTTTATAGTTTGTGTCCTCACGGCTTTCACTATGTCTTTTATTTTATTACAATACATTGTATGTATAGAAGATGGTTTTATGATGACATATTTATCTAAATAATAACTTTTATTTATTGCTTCTACAAGTTGCAAATCATATGTATTGAAAAAATACAATTTTCTCAATTCACTCGGAGGAAATACTAGAACTCTCTTGGTTCCTTGTACTTGACACATTATAGAATCGCTTGCGTCGAAATGCAATTGAGTCGACATATTTTTTCCAATGTTTACTCGTATCGATGCACCTTCAGCAGTTTGGGGATGAATTGGGAGGTTCAAGTCATTGTATTTTATTGTTATTGCTAAACGCTTATAATTCAGTTCCATAAATTCTTGGAATGTCATGTACATCGTTGTTATCAATCCTTTGAATTTATGCTCGCATAAATTACTGACAAAACAGTTTGATTTGGTTCTTCTAACTTCAATTTCCTTGTCTGGTGGGAAAAGTTTTTCCATGTCAATATCTAGTTTATATTTGGAGACTTCGAGAGGAATTCCGTGAGTTGGTTTATAGAAAAAAGTACCGGTGATGTTTATGTCATCACTTTCAGTTATCGTTATGTGTGGCCATCCCGCCGGGATAAACAAATAATCTTCGGGATTTAATTGTATATCTGTGACAGGTGCATCGTAATATAATGGAAATAGATTACGGTCAGGGGATGGATCTGTAATTTTTGAAAACCTTCTTTCGTGATAAAACTGAAGATACTCATTCATTGAATTCTATTCAGACTTTATTTCTGTAAGTTTCCACGCAATAGTGACCCTCAGATCGTATACATCTCTTGCAGGACTCTTTCCTCTGTGTGCTATATTCGAATGAAATAAGACTCCACTATTTGTATTTGGAAATATATTGATACAATCTTCTTCTAATAGAAATTGAGTTTCTCCGCCCCAGTGCATGTTTATGTCTTTATTGATGTAGTAAATAAATGTCCACGTGTTCGTAGCTGAATCATCTATGTGCCAATTTCCGTCGGTTCCGAATGTATGTCCATTTGCATACACTCTTTCAAGTTTGAATCGTCTTCCTGAAATTTGTTCTATTTTTTTCACCATGGTTTGAGTGAATAATGGCTCTTTTGACAAATTCATATACCAAAACTTTGTAGGTCCTACACCGCCGCCTGTTTGAAAAGATTGACCACTAAAATCCCAAGACCCATGTTCTATCAAATTGTATATATATTTGTAATCACTTTCACTTAATATTTTGTTATATGTGAATAAATTGTGCCGGAAAGGAAACCCTAGTCGTTTCATTATAAATTGACTTACAGCCCAACGTCCGGAACCATTTTCAACTTTGGAAACTCGGTGAGGAACACACGACGGAAATAGTAAAAGACAATTGTTTGTAATTGGAACTTGGTACTTGTACTCTTCGAAATATAAATCTCCTCCAGTGAATGGCTTTGGTTCCTCCCAAGTATAGTAAATTGAAGTCAAAATGGCCTCGTCTGAGTGTGTATTGTACATGTCTCCATTATTGTAGTAATTGATGAGCGTAGAAGATATAGGGTGATTTCTTAAATAATTGTAGATTATGTTCTTGTTTATTGCGTCTTTCTTTACAGTTGTCAGGTTTGTATCCAACATTTTTAGGATGACACTGTTCGGACACTCTGGACCATAAAGGAAAAGCCCTTTATTTTTCTTCTTTTCACCTGATGGCCCGACTGCAGATCCTGTATGCTCTCCGTCGATCAGTCTATGTTTCATTTTGGACAATTCTTCAAGGAATAGCTTTCTGTCCTCGCTGTTAAAGTAGTTCCGTACAATAAGAAAAGGGACTGGTTCGGTAAAATAATCAAATTCCATACTCATTTCATTCTTATTTTTTCACATGTTTTCACGCGAGCACATTTTTCCACAACCATCCCGTGACTATATACTTGTTTACTGCGTCATATCCACAATGTGGATAGTCCCAAGTTGCCGGAAATAGAACAACTTTACCCATCTCTGGTTTCACCTTCTTGTAATGAAAGCTTGTTTCACCACCTTCTTCGATTGTATTCAAATAAAAAATGAATGTAACAACTCTCGTTCTGTTGTACTCGACCATCTCATCATTGTGCCATCTATAGTGTCCACTTTTCTGAATTTGGAAGCCACACTGCTTCAAAAGTTTTAAATCTTTGTCAATATGAATTCGGAGCTCGTTCGGAAACTGATTTTGAACAAAAACACTGTATTCCTGTATAACTTCTTTCAATTTTGTATCTAACAAACCAGTAATTTTCTCCCAGTCGTCAAAACGAGAAATGACCAAGTCTGTTGAGTTTTTCATTTCTGGTACAAAGCCGCCCGCAGTGTTCCCTGGCATTTTCCTCTGGTCATTTTCAAACTTCTCAATGATTTCCTTGCACATTTCCTCTGTCAAAACCGACTTCTTTTCAAAGACCAAGTCCATTGTATTATAATGTACTCTGGTCTTTAGATAGTTATTATAGTGACGTCTCCTTGAACAGCTACTCTGTACATGAAAGAGTGTGGAACGATAAACCCATCATATTTCTGAAATCTAGTCCTTTCTCCATTTACATTGAAGTGTCCGTAACCCTTGATGCACGCTACGAATATATACGGGTACGAGTACTGCTGAGAATAACTACCGATATTGAAATAGTCTATATTATTTGTATGTACTCGTCGGAAGCGCCAGGGCAACTCACCCGAAGAAAAGTTCGACTTGAATTTTTCATCATAGTTGAACAGCATATTTGCCAGTAAATGCTTCAAGTTGTCACTTTTAATAAACTCATTTTTTTCACCAAAAACTTCTTGGCAGACTTCATCACTTACTATTTTGGGGTAATTCATAACAAAGTAGTCCACATGTTTCGGTTTATTTTCAGCAAATTCGTAAAGAATTCCTTCGTGAATAGGGTTCCACATATACAGCAAATCTCTGTCTTGATGCGGAAACAGAATGACTCTTTTCTTACCTTTTACTTGACATAACCAATTGTCCCAGCCATCACAGTGTAAAGTGGTTGTGGTTTGTCCACCGAAATTTGCCCAAAATGAAGACATTACAAGATCCGATAGATGAGTCGGCGCAAACTGTACGAAATAATCTTGTGTACCCTGAACAATATATAGTCGCTTACTTTTTGCTTGCATAAATTCATCGAAAGTCATAAAATCTTGACTGACCCAATTTGGATATCGATCCTTTACTGTTAAAGATGGAAATAAATAATTTTTACTTTTGTACACTTCCATTTTTCCCTTGTCTTTAAATATTTCAGGTAAATCTACGTCTGGAATGTTGTGCTTGGAGATTTGGTGTTTATGCTCTATAGTTGGAACCGCCGTGTACCAGTAATTTACGGCAAAATTGAACCCATCGTTACATGAAACTACCAAGTGATACATTCCTGCGGGTATAAACAACATCTCCCCTTCATTGAGTTCGACGACAGTTTTGTGAGCAGAGTAGTACAATGGAAATGTAGTTTGGTCGGGAAATTCAGTAACTATTTGAGAATATCTTGATTCTGAGACAAAGGTTGACAGATTCATATCTTTCTTAAAGATAAGATCTTTATTTATCTTATGAAGCACATCATTATTGGTGCCGGTCCAGCCGGTCTTCAAATGGCATCCTTTCTTGAAGATCATCTCATTCTTGAAAAAGGTTCCAGCGTTTGCTCATTCTTCCGCCACTTTCCCCGTCAGCGTGGTTTCATTTCAATAAATAAAGGAAGGGATCTCCGTTTTGACTGGAACTCATTCTTGGGTGACCCCGTGTCTTTCAGAGATTATTCCGAAGATCTGTACCCTAGTGCAAACGACTACCTGCGTTACGCGGAAGACTTTGTCAAGCGTAAGAATTTAAATATACAATTCAACTGCGAAGTCAAAAGCATCGAGCGACTCGATGATGGCAAGTTTTCGATCAACCAAGGTGAATTTGTTGCGGAAAATGTATACTTTGGGATAGGGCTGGTTCCCCGTGAACCAAGCATCAAGGTGCATCCCTCCATCCAAGTATTCACTTATGCAAACATGCCTCTTGACAAGGAAGTCTATCGGGACAAAACTGTCATCATCATGGGCTCTGGCAATGCTGCTTTGGAAACTGCAGATTACATCGCCCCTGTCACTCGATTCACAACAATAAACGGCCGTGAAACAAATGCTTGGTTCACACATTACCCTGGTCACGCACGGTCTAAAAACTTTACATCGATCGACAGTTTCTTTTTGAAAGCCGGATCATTCAATGTGTATGCATCTCAGCCGGTCGATAAATTTACTGATTCTATCGAATATCATCTGGTGAAAGAATATCTTGAATTTGCTAAAAGTGACATTATTAAAAAAGTTGATATTGTCATTTTCTGTATCGGGTTTCGGTTCGATCCGTCACTTGTGAAAGATCTTGTTGACATTTGTCCCAAATCTGGATTTCCTCTTTTGACCGATTCGTTTGAGAGCACGAAAACTCCTGGTCTCTTTTTTATTGGAGCGAATTCACAAGCCAAGGATTACAAAAAGGGGACATCTGCTTTCATTCACGGTTTCAGGTACAACTGTGAGTACATATCAAGACACTTGAAAGGAATCGAATCAAGTGTCTTGTCACGAGAAGAATTGATTCATATGGTTTTCAAACAGATGAATACGAGTTCTTGTCTTTTACACAGATTTGACTATTTTTGCGACGTCGCCGAACGACTTCCGGATGGAAACTGGAAATATACCAAAGAGGTGCCTTACCCACGAGATCCACCCGAACAAGGGTTTACCATGCGTCTCGGGTACACAAATCCGTTCCCGAACAAAACTTTTTTACAACCTTCATACATCCTCCCGAAGGATTCGCATTTGTGCATTTTTATCCATCCAATTTTCCAGACTCGACAAGCTCAATTTGAACTTCCCGAAGATATTTATAATGAATTTTCCGATACAAATTGGCACATCACTCCATTCATGTACTTTCTTGATTTTGTAGAAGGGAACAAGACTGCAGTTCAAGTGAGAGATCTTATACAGCAGATTCCGGACAAGCGGGGGGGGAGACGTGAATTTGTGTAAGAGCCTCCAAGAGTGAGGGTGCTTTTTCTATCTCTGCGTACCATTTTTTCTGATCATGTTCAATGTAAACAAATTCACTTTTGTAATATTCTTTCCAATTTATAGATTTAGGGTAACTTTTCATCCAAAAATATGTAGGATCGTAAAAATAGTATTCAAACCCATGTGTTATTGCGTTTATTCCAGGCCAGTCCGAGTACCATCTCTCAGGCAGATCATATGAAGCGAAAGCAAATCTATTTTCAACTGGAAAATTTGTCGCTCCTATATTTTGCCAATATTTGGTGTCTCTCCTTCCACTCAATGCATAATGTAAACTGACGAAATTTACAGTTTGGTCCCATTGCATTTTAATATTCTCGTTAAACAAGTTTTGATCATGTTGTGACATGGGGGCACCTCGAAACAATATTCTTAAAAGAGAGTACGCAAATTCGTGAGTGAACCAAAGACCAGTTGATTCGAGCGGTTCAATAAATCCGGCAGCCAAACCTATCGCAACCACATTTTTATGCCAAACCTTTTCGTGAATTCCATTTCTCATATGAATTTTTTTGTATTCGAGTATGTCTGGTTCTCTTCCAGATTTTCGAATATGATTCTTAAATTCACTCAGAGCCTGATCATCCGTTACAAATTTGTTCGAGTACACATATCCTGTTCCAATTTTGGACCATAGAGGAATGTTCCATACCCAACCATTCTCGATAGCTGTACAGTTTGTGTAGCCGACAAGCTCTTTTTCTTTATCGATATATGGCATATGTGTCGCCCACGCCATGTTGTTAGGTATAACATTCGAATAATCCTTGAATGGAACTCCTAAAGCACCTTCCAAAAGGATAGACTTGAAACCAGTACAATCTATAAACAAATCTGCAGTGACTCTAGTTTTGTCCGACAATTCGAGAAACTCGATTCCATTTTCACTTGTTTCTATATTGACAACTTCCTTCTGGATATGTTTGACTCCTCTTGGGATACAGTAGTTGTCACGTAACCACCCCCCAAATTTTGTAGCGTCAAAATGAAGTGCATAACAATTATGCTGAAAAGTTGTAGAATCGCATTTGAACTTGTTCTTTCGGACAAGAGCCATATTTGCAAAAAATGAATCAGCAAAAGAGTTGCAAGTCTCTGGAGAAATAAACTTTTGTTTTGCCCATGTAAAATATTTCTTCTTTTCGAAACTTGATGTTCCAAATGGATAAAAACATTCATGCCCCGGACCTAAAAAGTCTTCAAATTTGATGGCAAGTTTATATGCTGCATCTGTATCTTTCATCATGTCTTGTGGATGAATTCCAATCAAATTCATCCAATCGACAAAACCACTAATAGTCGATTCTCCAACTCCGATAATAGGAACATTTGGTGATTCTATAAGAGTTATGTCAGCTCCTGGGGCACCTAAAAGTGTAGCCGCTGAAATCCAACCCGATGACCCTCCTCCAACGATTACAATCTTCATTTAGTTTCTAAATAGAATAAAAATGTTCTATTTAAACGGAGGCCCTACTGCCCACCCAACAAGAGAATATCTCACCCCTCGAGTGACCGGAGTGACACGATGTCTTATAATTGAAGGAAAAATGATCAGAGACCCTTGTTGTTTAGACACGGTACCAGCTTCCTCATCTAAAAGACCAAATTGTAAATCACCACCTTCGTATGCTGTTTCTGGAGACAACTGTACACTGACACTCAACTTTCGACAACATGTATCCGGCGAGCTCCCTGTATCTGTGTGCCACTTGTAGTATTCTCCTTCCTTATATCGAGTAAATTGTAAAAGTTGAAGATGCTCTTGATCGATGAAAAAACAATATTTTTCATAATTTAATTTGTGAATTATACCCATGATTCTTTTGTAGATCCAATCATTCTCTGGTGTTGGTTCAATAAAATATACATCACTGGTTCTAATTTCTTTATTTTTTCCTTTAAGCATCGTTGCATGTGCAAGACATTTAGAAGAAAATGTATTTACAATACTTCGACACTCTTGTTTTGTAAAGACATCCGGGATACAATAATATGAACCAAGTTCCATTAAAGAATTAAGGACAGAATTCTTTAATGGCTGTTTGTGTTCACAGTGATGTGTTTACACCGACAGAGTTGCAAACTATATTTGAAAATATATTTAGTTCTCAAAATGAAAGTAAGTGGAGTATAAACAAGCATTTTTGGGAAGATGGTATACAAAACAAGTCACTCGGAACTGTGAGTATATTTCGGATTGAAGGTCCGCTTCGCTCGATTATTGAAAAGGTTCTACAAAAGCACCTTTTGCCCGGTGAAGTATTTCAGTACATCCAGTACTATGAGTGGAACCAGATGAGTCAGATTAATTGGCACAGTGACAGTGGAAAAAAAGCAGCCATCACAGTTTACCTCAATCAAGAATGGGACCCAAATTGGGGTGGATTTTTCTGTTGGCAAGAAAAAGATGAAACAGGTCGCATGTTGGTTCCGAAGTTCAATTCAGCGGTTGTGGTTCGAGAGAATCCTCCTCACCACGTCTCCCTCATAAGCCCATATGCGCCAGTTCGAAAAACTCTTCAAATCTGGATAACCGAAGCTCAAGCTGTTCCCGCTTCGCCACCTCCTCCTTTAGAGCCTGTATCAGAAGAGCCGTGATGTTTCCGTATGCAACCGAGTACATTCCCTCCTTATCAGCGACAACAACCTCTGGCAAAACTTCAAGAACTTCCTGTGCGATGACTCCGGAAAATCTACCTTCTATATCGTTACGCTCAAATGTGTAACCAGACACCTTTTTCACTTTTTCAAGTGCATCCGTAATTGGCTCTATGTTTTTCTTCAGTCTCGCGTCGGAACCGGCCGTAATGTTTCCTGTAACAGTCACAGAACCACTGAAAGTTCCAGTCGTCGCTGAAATTGTCGTCGCTGAAATTGTATTAGACCCCGCAAGAGCACCGTATAGTGTAGTACCCACGTGATTTGTTGCATATATACTTCCAAACTGATTTGCGGCTGTTCCTATGTTCACAGTTCCTGTACCATTTTGAGGTGCAAATTCAGTCGCGTTGAAATAGTATTTATATGTACCCGCAACTCCTATATAAGCTGCATTGACACCCGCCATCAAAGAGAGTGACCCCCCTGAATTGGTCAAAGCCCCTGTAGTTGTTGAGGTACCAGATGTAGTTCCGTACAAGTTCAAGTTGTATGTCCCGGGGTTGTTTGTGTTGATTCCTACAGACCCATTTGAATTTTGTAAATAAATGAGAGGTGTCTGGGATGCACATGCAATACGCAAGTCTCCTGCATTGTTGCGAAGGGTCGCGGAGTTTGCAGGGCCGTCCGAAGGGTTTGAACCGTTCAGATAAAAGACACAAGTACCCGAAGCTGAGTTTTGTAAGGAGTATGTACTCTGCTGAGTTGCCTGTGAGACTTGTACGAGTGTACCGCCGAGTGTCGCAGAAACACTTGGTTGATACACATGAAGCTGATACTGAGGATTCATAGTGCCTATTCCCACATATCCGTTAAGATTTCCAGCATCGCAGTTTATGGCCATCGCGTTACTCCACGTCTTTGTGGATGATCTAAACTGAAACACGAGAGGAGACAATCCAGTTGAATCCGTTGTTGTGAGAATACGATGACCGGAGCCAGAAGACGAGGTGCCCGTCTTGAACTCAAGCCCACCGTTGTACCCAAAAGTAGGAGTTTGATTTTGAATGCGAATTGTACCGGTGTATGTGGCGTCCATAAGGTTCGAAAAGGAGCCCAGACCTCCATAGACATCAAGGGGTGACCCGGGGTACTGGTTTACAGTCGAGGAACCAACTCCCCAACTCATGGTTGCATAAGGACCACCGACGCCCACATTTGCAGTTGCATAGTAAATTGGAGGAGAAACAAACCCCGGAACCTGTGCCCAAATAACTGTCGCTGTAGGGCCACCCCACTGAAGACCAGCACCTGTACCAGTTGCAGTAATGTACTGACCAGCAGAACCTGTAATACCGTTTATAGTTATACCTGCGGAACCAAGACCTGGAGTCGTCGAAAACGGAAGAGTACCAGAACTCACATTAGAAATATTCAAATTCCAAACACCGGAAGCATTCCCAAAATAATTGGCAGTCATAGTGGCATACATCGCATTAAAAACAGACTGAATATTCGCTGTAAACACATTCATATTGAAAATATTTGCGTTTGATGCCACATTCAAGTTGGAGTGAAACACAGTCACAATATTTGCGGTATTTATATTCGCAAATTGAGAAACTGCCAAATTTGCTAAATTTGAATAATAAGAAACATTGAGGTATTGTACATTTGCATAGACTGTGTTTGATGTTTGGATATTTGCAGTGACAATGTTACTTGATATCATATTAGCTAGTGTGGTAACTGTGAGTTGAGTTATGTTTGCTCCGGTCGACACATTTAAGTTCTGAATATTTGAGGACCCTATATTTGAGTTGTAAATATTTGCTGTGATGATATTTGCTGTAAAAATATTTGCTATAAAACCAACATTCAGGTATGTGGTGTTTGCACAGACACTTACATTCAAGGTTTGAATATTCGCAGTTACTATATTTGCAGATTGGATGTTTGCAGTGACTATATTACTTGAAATTATATTTGAGAGTGTGGTGACTGTGAGTTGTGTTATGTTTGCACCGGTTGACACATTTAGATTCAAAATATTAGAAAAGACAGTATTGAGAAATTGATGGTTTGCCGTCACTATATTTCCAGTTGAAATGTTGGCCAGAGTCGTCACCGCAAGTTGAGTTATGTTTGCACCGGTTGACACATTTAGGTTCTGAATATTTGAAGACACTACATTTGCATTAAAAATATTGGAAGTGATGATGTTTGCTGTAAAAATATTTGCAATAAAACCAACATTCAGGTATGTGGTGTTTGCACAGACACTTACATTCAAGGTTTGAATATTTGAGTAAACAATATTTGCAGATTGGATATTTGCAGTGACTATGTTACTCGAAATTATATTGGCGAGAGTGGTGACTGTGAGTTGTGTTGTGTTTGCTCCGGTCGACACATTTAAGTTCTGAATATTTGAAGACACTACATTTGCATTAAATATATTTGCAGTGACTATGTTACTCGAAATTATATTGGCGAAAGTGGTGACTGTGAGTTGAGTTATGTTTGCACCTGTAAACACATTGATAGAAGCCATATTTGCGTATCCACCTGTTATGATATTCATGTATGATGCATTTGTGGTAACACATAACAAACTTGGGACATTAATTGCGTTTGATATGTATACATTACCTGTGACATTCATGGCCATTTGTGCTGTTAATGAGCCTATGTTTGCAGTCTGGAGGAAGGCGTTTGCGAAGAGCAGGGATGGCCCACCGAGACCGGCGGTTCCCGTGGTGGCTGGCACGATGATACCGGCGGTTGACATGTAGGACCGAGTGTCTGTGAGGAAGGTGTTTTGAAAGTGGTACACGGAGTTTTGGAAGGTGGCTGTGTTTGTCACATTTGAAGACCATATGTTTGCTGTGAATATATTTGCAAAAGAGTAAACATTTGTGTTGGCGGAGTAGACATTGCCCATCCTCAGTGCAGCTGTACCAATTCCACATCCAAAATCAGAATTGGGAATGATGTTACTACTGTGGGTGGTGACACCCGTGACTGCCAGTGTCCCTGCCATGGTAACCCCGGAAAGGGGACTCGAAAATGAAGATGTACCAGTTCCCTGAATGGTCAGATTTCCAGTAGCTGTGGTGTCTCCCTGACTCACCACATTGCCAAAGTTGGTGATGGTCGGCATCTTCTAGTAAAACACAAGATTAAATTAAAAGATCTTTTCTACACTTTAAATCTTCAACCTCTTTTTTGAGCTCTTTAATAGCCTCAATCAAAAGTGCAACCATGTTTCCATACGATACCGCATAGATTCCATTGTCTGTCATCGTGACAACTTCTGGGAGTACTTCCAGTACTTCTTGAGCCAAAACTCCTGCTTGTCGATCACATACTATATCGGTCCTGTCAAAAGTGTACCCACCTATTTTACTGACCTTTTCGAGTGCATTCTGTATAGGTCGAATATTTTCTTTAATACTCTCATCTGAATTAGCTGCGACGCTCCCAGTAGCTGTAAAGTTACCAGATCGGTCCATCGTGAAAAGAGTAGATGATGAAAAGTCCCATGACGCCTTGTATACTAAATTTTGATTAGACCCCGTGATTCCCCATGAGAATCCAGCCACTCCGCTACAATCCAATGAATAATAAGCCGATCCAGCTGCCGCCCCTGCTATTCTGGCATTTACAGAAGCATTCTGACCCGCTGAGTTTGTCGGGTTATAAAAGTATGCCTGACCAGCATTGGGCGCATTTGAACCTTGCGAATAACTTGTTTGAATTGTACCTCCGGATGAAGTTATGGCTCCACAAGTTATTGTTCCCGTACCAGTAGACAAACTTCCAACGGTTAAAAGTCCACTTGCATTTAAAGTCATCCTATCAGAACCGTTGTACCATCTTAAATCAGTTGAGGATCCTGGAACATAATTGATCCACTGTAATGTACCGGCCTTGTTAAACTGAATTGCAGCCTGATTTGCTGCATTATCATTATCAATATAAACATAAGCGTTTACACCGGCCCCATAAAATCGTGCGACTGATGCACTTGTCGAATAAATATCAAGTTTATATGCCGGATTTGTTTGACCTATTCCAACATTCGTCCCGTATATAATATTAGGGTACGAACCACTTCCAAGAATTAAACTTCCACTATCATTTCTAATTGTTGTGTTACTTACACCACCATCACCTGTTCTGGCTGAACCGTTTGTAAAAATAGTAAGTCGTGATCCCGTGTCATTGTATGCGTTCAGAATGAAGTTGTAGCTTGAGCTACTCAAACCAGTTCCTGATGAAAAAAATGCAGCTGTAGTTGAACCAGCTACCGTGTTGAAGAAACTACTTGTCGTTGTTCCATTCACTTGTAACAATGTGGACGGGTTTGTCAGTCCGATACCGACACCTGTCGTTGTTATATTTATAGCACTTGACCCTGTCCCGTTAATACTCATCTGTGCCACGTTGGAACCGTTTGCTCCATAATTCAAGAATCCAATTGCGGCTGCTTGAGATGATGTTATCGCACCTCCTACCTGTATAAAACTTCCAGCTCCGCCAGTTCCTAAACTGGGTGTTAAAAACGCACCTAGAGTTGAACTTCCTGTTGATGTCGAATTCACTTGCAAAGGATACCCGGGATTTGACGTCCCGATTCCGACATTTCCAGCTGGATTTATGAAGAGAGCCGAGGACCCTGACGAAGTCGCAAAAGAGGCGACATTTCCTGACCCGAGCTGCTGAACAGTAAATGCATTTCCGGCTGTTGAAGTCCCAGTCAGAAATACATTTGAAGCCACGATACTCAGGGACTGAGTCGGTGGTCCCTGAGCGAAGCTCATCTAACAGATACTAAGAGTTTATTTAGGTACCAGTATAAGATACTTGATTATTGTATATCGTCTGTACTGAAGTAGGAACATTAGTACCACTCGTTCCATCCGTATCAAAGAATGATGCTTTAAAAACAAAAATCTCGTAGTATTCTCCTACATAGAACATACCCGGGTTTGAACCTTGTGCAGGAGAAAAGTTATTGTATCCTATATTGAAAGACCCGGAAGACATATTTAGCAAACCAGTAAGACCCGTGTTGTTAGTTTTTATGGGGGCCCCGAGTGGATCGTTATAGATATATTGATTTGCACCACTCGTCGAAGAAACCATGTTGAAACAGTAGCGTATAGGCTCAGTACTCGAAGTTGTAAAACCTGTAATTGTGGTAAAGCCTAGGTCATTTCCATATTGTCCCTGAAATGTTGAAGCTCCTCTGTATGTAAAATGAGGATAAGCATTAGTACTTCCAGTTGCGAGACCACATGACCATATTGGATTATCTATAGTGTTATTTGAATTGTTTCCTGTACCAGAAGATGCCGTTCTACGAGTAGCTGAAACTACTGAATAGTTTGTTCCGTTCAGAGTTGAATAACTAAAAGCATTCATTACCTGAGTTCCTGAATATAAGAGACAATATCCAGGGCCTTTGAGACCTTTTCCAATTACAGGCTGTGCAGTTGTGTTTGTCTGAGTCGCGTGATTTCCAAGGCCGGATTGGTCGTACCACGTTGTTACATAGCCTGTCGCACTACCAAGCCAGTTCGAAAGTGTCTGCCCCGACCCAGCGGCTGTTGTCAGATTTCCAAGGGTATCTGCATAAAAGTCTTGATTTGAAGAACCAGTTAATGCAGTTCCATTTAGATACATTTCACCTATCGCCATGGCACCTGTACCTGTTGGTAAAGTACACACAACGCGGAAGTATGTGTATCCGGTAGATGCATTCACTGTAAAAGTATTTGGACCACCCCCTACACTCTGGAGAGTCGTTGATGTCGCACCTAATAACTGAGTCCAAGTTGACCCGTCATTTGATCCAAATAAGTAAATCTGAGTAGGATTTTGTCCGTAATCTGAAGTTCTGCCGTAAAGTATCATATTCGATAAAGTGACGGGTACAGGACATTGAAGCTGAAGCCACACACCAGCAACACCATTCGTAGTGTACGATGATGACTGTGCAGTTGCCCAACTGTAATTAGAACCACCGGGATCTGCTGTAATTTTATTAAATGCACGCCAGGCTTCATATCCTGTACCATAGACTGAAGTGTAGTCTGAACTTGCTGATGCTGTAAATGTTCCATATGTGGTTGAACTCGTAAACCCAGTAAATGCATTTGGAGGCCAATTTGTTACAGTTATTATATTATACTGTGCAATATTCACTACCTTTGAATAAAGAGAAACAAGTGAGCGCAAACTGTACACGCCGACGACCGAGGATGCAGCAGCTGTTGAAATTTGTTTTAAAATAGGAGTTGCCCCGACAAACTGTATCAAAGTGGTATATTGGTTTTTGTTTGTGGCAGTGACTGTAAACACATTCTGACTCACAGAGGATGGTGTCGAAAGTGTCAAGGTGTAATCAGTTGAACTTGCTACAGAGACTCCTTGACCCGTGGGAGCCAAGGCCCATGTTATTCCGTTCGCTGGCTGAAGAGCAGTTTGATTGATAACAAATGTTCCACCCACTGTGAAAGTCTGGGATCCGGGATTTACGAGGACAGCCGTTTGGACAGGGCGACTGTACAGTTGAATACTTCCACCAGATGTTACTTTCATATTCGTTTGAAAATACTGTGTCGCCAATGAAAGAACAATTGTTCCTCCAGTCACATAGGTTGGATTCGCAAGTCCAAATGAAGCCGATGCGGGTGTGAAACTCGTCGTCGGGATGACTCCGCCTTGAAAAACACGCAAGTCTTGGATGTACCCATTCCAAGCATACACTGAAGGCATATTGATTGGATTGAAACCTATGTATGTTTGGGTTACTGTGTACCTTGCAGGGTTGCTTGCGGTCGATGTTGTCCCTACACTCCCATTTACCCATATATATGCTGTTTGATTCACAGTGTTGTACCCAAAAGCCACATGGTACCATTGCTGCACATTGAGGGCAGTGTTAAAAATTGGTCTCAGAATAGACCCGTTCTGGGTGTACATGTATGCTGTCAATTGACCTGAACTATTCGTGTACATTCCAAAATCTTGAACCGTGTTTCCCACATTCTCGCGCTCATAAATACCACCTCCAGTGGAAGATGTCCACACTGAATTGTTCCAATATACCCAAGCCTCTATAAACACATTGGATGTGGCTGGACTAAAGTTTGTTGGGTGAGTCGCGGGAAACAAGATGTAGTTTCCGGCGGCTCCTGAAAGAGAAAGTGCCGTGTTACTTGTCGGGGCACCTTTATAAGTTACGGCGGCTGTGCCTTTGTAAACCTGGGCGTTGGTCGCCGTCAGGCTCATCTAGTTTTAGGGGAGATTAGTTTGGTGGGGTAGGCCACACGAAATCAAGGGGACATGTGCCTTCAATCACAAGGTCACGAAGTTGTTGCCGGTAAGTTGCCCATGCCGCCTTCTGGGCGTCTGTCAAAGGTCCTCCCGGAATCTGAGTCCAATCTGTTTTATAAAGCAACTCATTTCTCTGAGTGCGAATACCCTGGTATTCCCAACCGTACATTTCATTCATCTTTTCTGTATCAGGACTTAGAGTGAGGTCCTTATTAACTATCACTGCACGGTAGTCAAGAGGTGGAACAACTTCGATGTGTGTCGCTGTAGGTGCTCTGCTTGGATCAGCCTCTGTGTATTCATACATGGCTAAGATTTGAAGAGTCTCTGGATCAACAGCTACAAAGTAAGGCATTCTCTTATACATAATGCACCATAGAATATTTACCCGTCATTGTCCCACCACTCAGATTGAAACGAATCCTATTAATTTGAATATTTGTAGCTGCAAAATAACACCTGCCTATCACTTGAGTTGCTCCGGCACCTGCGTAGCACCCTGTGCTGTCCCACTCAACATGGAATCTTTGTGTTCCGGTAAGTCCGTTGAGTCCAGTGATTCTTACAACACATATGTAAGGACCAACTAAATTTGAAGCCAACTCGGTATTTGGAATGACAGTAGAACTTGTGCTCCCCGAACCGTAACTGGCAGATGAAGATCCACGCCAGCCTTGCCACGTTGCTTCACTTGGATTATATACTGTTCCTGCCGTGTCCAGTGCCTGTATAGTAACATTCTGATTGTTTGTTGTGCTAAAATATGGAATGACGCGAATCTCTACATTGTTAAAATTGACCAGATCAAAGTTGCCTGCATCGAATGATGTCACTGCTGAAAAACTTGTAAGAGCCGGGATTTTAGGCTGTAAAATAGTATTCACTCGGAAAGATCCTGAACAATTGATGTCGTTAATAACATCAAGTTGGTAGCCAGGATTCGACGTCCCGATGCCCACCTTACCGTCATTACGAATACACAGAGAACCTTGTGTAGAATAACCATATCCAGCAAATGCAAGATAATTAGCAGCTGTTGTACCCGTATAATTATAACTTATAAACATGGTATCAACACTATTCTTACCTATTTGTATAACAGATGACTGACCTGACGTAAGACCACTATTGATAATTGCCAGACCAAACATAGAACCTGAAGTGACATAGGGTGCATCCGGTCCAATAGTCAGCCCATTCCCACCTACTGCAGCATTCACGTGTAGAGGACTCTGAGGACTTGTCCCTATACCTACATACCCGTTTGTTCCTAAAACTCGAACTCTTTCCTGTCTTGTATTCGAACCCGTACAGATAGAGACACCGTCGTAGCCGTTGATTGAGATGCCATCGGGATTGTTGTCACCGTTGTGGTCGTATGCCATCACCGAACAGTTGTAAAAGTTGGATGTGGAGAATCCACGCCTGAAAAAGAGCCCATAATTGCTTGCACCGCTGAATGTTGCTGGAGCTGCAACAATCGAACCAACTGCATCTATTGTATTATCTGGTGCAGTCGTCCCCACCCCCACCTGTGTCGCATTCACAAAAGGCACAGTCAGTGTGTCAAAATTGAAGATGGTATTCGTGGCATTTGATGTGAATCCCGAGGTGACCACATTGCCACTGACCTGTAGAGCGTTCAACCCCGGATTGCTCGTGCCTATACCCACATTCCCTTGGACGATGAGGCCACCGGTGGGTGCAGTGAATGTCTGGTATCCAGACCCTATGGATGCTCCACCACTTACTGTTAGGGTAGACCCGGGGTTTGTTGTGCCGATGCCGACAAGACCGGTCGTAGTAATTCTCATCTTTTCACCCCCACTGTAATTTGGTGCAAAGATGACGGGTGTATTGTCCGTCCCGAGAGCCAAAGCACCTGCACTAAAAGCAAACAAACCTGTTCCATCCATTCCAACAAAGACACGGCGATTGTCAGCTGTATTCACTATAAAAAGGGAAGCCGAGCTACCTGTTGATGTTGTATACAAGTTTGCGACACTTGATGACAAATTTACATTCAAAATTGAAGAAGGGTTTGTAAGACCGATCCCAACATTCCCCGTCGTGTAGTAAATAGAAGACCCCGAGGTTGTCCACTGGGAGGTGATGGAACCCCCGAGTGTCGAAAGTGTACCTGCTACGGTACAGTTGCCGTATATGTATACATTCGAAAAGATATTCGATGTGCTCATCCTATACTTAGTGCAGATAAAGAAGCTCACGCCTGAGATGTAAATGCCTGTCATCTTCGATGTCGGTGCAAACGACGGGAGCAGTTGTATCCGGTTTGCCCAAGCCAATCCTGACAACATCGTGTGGGCCTTTGAGCCGACACCCAAGTTTGCCCAGGAGCTCGAGGAGAAATACAAGGGTCTCCCCAACTACCACGTGGTCCAAAAGGCAGTCTCTGATGTCCCGGGGACGGCCAAGTTTTACATCGCCGGTACCCCCGGCTGCGACGGCGGATGCAGCTCTCTCAACCAGTTCAGCGACAACCTGGAGGAGACCTGGCCTGGAAGAATCGACTTCAAGGTGACTGATACGATTGATGTCGAGGTGATACGGCTCGACCAGTTTATGAAGGACAACAACATCGAAAAGATCGATTATCTCCATGTTGATGTGCAAGGGAAGGATATGGAGGTGCTTTTCAGCCTCGGAGACAAACTCACAAGTGTAGGAAGCGGAGTGATGGAGATGCCCCTGTCAGACGATGTAAAACTCTACAAGGACCAAAAGTACACCCTGGTAGACGGAGTCAAATTTCTAACTAAAAATGGTTTTCGAGTCCAGAGAATCGAACCAAACGATGTCTTCTGTAACGAGGTGAATCTGTATTATTACAGGGTCTAGGCCTGTGCCTCTGACCAATACATGTTAAATGTAGCCGATGTGATGTTTGCATTCAGTGCAGTCACATAAATCATGAGGGTATCCGGGCCATCTGGGAAGAAACCATTGCCACCAACCACTGCATTTGACAACTCTTTCAGTCCGGACAAATCAAGTGTGACCTGATTACCCACAGATGCAATCATAGAAAAGATGCGCTCACCTGATCCAACAACATATGACCCGTTATACGACGTCGCATACTGTGAAAAACTCGGTTGCCCGCCTTGAGCCACAGAGTTCACTGCACTCCAATTTGCATATGGAATTGTAATTCCCTGTGGGTTCAAGACACCGATGATATTCAAAACAGCCCCCGTTCCGAAACATGCAACATCAAGGTGCTGAAGCAAAAGCTGAGCACGGTTCAACAAATCACGCGTACCTATGTCTCCTATTATACCGTTACTCACACTTGGAGACAGACGCATAAACCACAACACAGTACCAACACTTGCAGTTAGTGTCGTCGACTGATTGAATTGATAATTGAAGAAATAACCACGATCGTTATCAAACTGTCCATCCATAATAAAAGCTGAACCCCAGTGAGTCAGTGAAGGAGCACATGTGACTGACACAAGGTTTACAGATGTTCCTATGGAGTGTGTTGCGGCTGTACTCCCTGTATATGTTCGTGAAATATCTGCAATATTATAAGATAAATTAGCATTTCGAGTCAGACCTGTGAGGGTCGCCCCCGACTTGCCAGTGTAAGATATCAATTCTGAATCAATATAGACAACTCCAGATGAAGGCCAGTAGGTTGTTTGATCAGTCAAGGTGAGTGAAGTGTCGCCCGTGCCCATTGCAACTGCTAGGGTGGAGATTGCCGAAGTTGCCTCGTTTGCAAGCTCATAACGCACGGGCATATTTCCAGTACGCATATACGCCTCATCATTCACATTGTTATTCACAAAACGATGGACCATCACCCAATTTCCGTTTGTCTGTCGAATCATAAAATCAGCAAATCCGGCTCCGTACCAAGTGTATTGCATACCAATCATCTGCATGCGTGTCAGATCAACTGCGTACCCGCTTGGTCCGTTTCCATCGATTGTGTCTTTGTTAAACTGTGATTGAGGAATTTTTGTATCTATAATCAGACAGGCCTGAACTGGCTGTGAGCTTGGGATGTTTGCAGCCCCGCGGTACGGTGGATTAAATGTCAACTGTGTCTGCGACTGGATACCTGTAATTGTGTGGGTCATCCCACGAAGAGTTATTCTTTGCCCTACTCGAAGCTGATCCTGGAACCGAGCATTTGCGTCACCCGTGAGTGTCTGACTCAGGGCGTTTGTATAACACAAACCGGCAATCTGCTGCGTGCTTGACCTTTTCACAACAAAAAGTGTCTGCCCGTCAAACTCCCAAAAGAAACCATTCTGATCCTCATGGGGTCCTGCGCGGACAGTTGCACCCGACCAATTTGAAATTATAAATCGAGGTTGTTGACCCAGGACTGCTGTAGTTACACCTGGGTTGACAAGTGCATTGACCGTAATTGTACGAGAGTCAACCACGCTCGCCACTGTATATGTACCGTTGTACGAAGCTGTTGCACACCCTCGGATGATGACTGTTGCGCCCTGTTGAGGGGCTCCGTGGTTCACGGCACACACAGCAGTGATGACACTCGGGAGAGTGGCTGAACTGGCTGTTAAACTCACAATGTCGTTGTTCGGACAAAACAGAGTCCCTGATGACCATAGAAATCCTTTTCCAGATTGATATCTGAAAACCTTTTTAGACTGTCTCATCACAGAAGATCCGTATGCAGGTTGACCGACGGATAAAAGGACTCCTCCGTCAAATGGTCTGTGAATAACATATGAATACGGCTGGACATACATGTTTCCACCGGTTGACACTCCTGTTCCAGTCGATGATGTGCTCGAAGTGAATGCAAATGTGGTTGATGTCGGGACAGCTTCCAAGAAATAGTCACCTCCGACATACAAGGTGCCCGTTGCTGAAGCCCATGTGTTTGCCGTAATTGGGGTTCCTGGAATTAGCCCGTGAACTGTAGTTGTCGTCACAGTCACAGTCGTTCCAGATTGAGAAATTGAAGACACTTGAATTTTTGCATTTCCGTTATTAAATATACCACCGCGGCGAGCAACTGTATACGAAGTAAATATAGAACCAGCCGTGCTATCTGTGCTCGTACCAACTTGACCCTTCGCTGTATATGTAACAGTTGAAGTTGTATTTGATGTGACAAGGAAAAACCCCTCGGCACGATCTTGTTTACGAGTTGCATTCTGAAGACCGGTAATGTTGATAACACTTCCAGCAACTAACAAATTGCTTGTCGCGTTTACAGTTGTGTACAATGTGATGGTTGAAGGGGTTGCTGCATTTGTCTGGACATCTGTGATGACGAGGTCTGTTCCTGGAATTTCGTAGAAGCTGGGGTTTTTTCGGACCTCCTGGTAGGTTTGCCACTTGGTTGCCTGGAGTCCGTACTCAAAGTCAGCATCGATGACAGATTGGCCGAGCGAAACACGCTGGCGCTCAATGGCATCGGTACCAAAGTCATATGGTCGAGTTTGGTTGTTGATGACGAATGGCATCTCTAATACACCCGGAGGTTTAAATAAATACCCATCGGTTGTTTGCCCCTGTCCACATCAAATTTACAGATGTGTACCCCAACTGTACATATGCATTTGATTGTCCATCAATTGTATCCGCCCCTGACATTTGAATAATTATGTTGTACGCCAGATTTGTCCCGGCTTTCCCAGATTCGTCTTTAATAGTGTACATCTTTCCCCTTGTGAGTGTTGCGCCTTGCGGGATGGTGACTGTTCCTCCATTTGTCATCCCTATGTACGAGTCCGAACTTAAAGCAGTATATGAAGTTGTCTGATTTGTCACGACTTGAGAAACCACGAGTGAAGCTGTTGTGATGGGGCTTGGGATGTACGAGCCAACAGGAGTCACCGTCACAAATGTACTTGTAGACAAAATAGAAACAGTTGATGAAGGGCCAAATGTAGCGTCCAAATAGTAATAATATGTTGTGTTTGTCACACTGAATGGAAGGATGATTGTTGTTGGGTCTTGGGTGACTGAAGGGCTAAATTGGTAAATATATGGTCCAATTGTTGATGGTAAGGATGAGTCTGAGGTGGATGTTCCTATACCCACCTGTGAGAGAAACTGGTTGGCTGCGTTTAGACACAGAGTCACCTTGAAGAGCCCGGATTGATAAAACTGGAAATTTCCGTTTGGGCTAATTGACATGATTGAACTTGCGCCGGATGATGTCCACCCCGCCCCGGCAGTCATGGGGACGTGGTATGTGTTTGAAGCGAGTGGGAGAGGGCTTGCTTGGGCAAGCGGTGAAGACAGGGTAGACCCACTCGTCTTGACTAACAAACCGGCAGCGGCATTCTGAGCAGTGGTAATAAAACTCCCAAAAGGAGCCAGCTGGATGTATGTTCCGAATTTAGATCCTGAAACCGTCGTCCCGGATGTCAAATAAAATGTACCCGAGTTTGTGGAACTCTGACAGAACACATCTATGTAATAGTACAACGAGGTATTTTGAACTACAATTGGAATTACAATTGTGTTACTCGGACTTGATGCGGAGGACACCGTGTACACATATGTGTATGCGCTTGTGCTCGATGGAAAAGCCGATGTGCTGTTTGTCCCGAGAGCCACCTTGACAACCGGAGAGTCCATCACAAGAGCCATTGTAAGTTGATAAAGACCGGTGGTTGTAAAACTAATCAAACCTTGTGTTGTTATGCTGTACCCAGACACAGCCAATATAGCATTCTGTGTAAAGTTGTTCAAGTTTACATGATACGCCTGAAGTGTTGGCAAATCACTACTTGTTGCAAATGCAGTTCCTGTTGCCAAGTTTGTACCAAGTGTCAACAGTGTTCCTTGATTTATTCCGTTAAATGTACCAGTTATAGATCCTGTAGCTATGATATTTGATGTTGTAATCCCATTTGAAACAAACAAATTGCCAGTCACTGTCAAATTTGCACCTGGATTTGAAGTTGAACCAATACCAACATTCCCTTGAGCATAATACAAAGGACCACCTATGAGACCGACCCACTGCGACCCAACAAATCCAACTATATTTGTTGTGTAAATATTTGCAATATTTGCAGATACTAAATTTGCTGTATAAATATTCGCACTTGTGTACACATTTAAAACTGAAATATTTGCATACGAGGTGACATTCAACACAGGTGTCGTTATATTTGTGCTTGCATAGATATTTCCAATAACTGTCAAATTTGAATTAATATTTGTAGTTGTATTTATACCAACATTTCCAGTTGGATAATAAATTGGACCCCCTATGAGACCTACCCACTGTGACCCAACAAAACCAACGATATTTGTTGTGTAAATATTTGCAATATTTGCCGAAATGAAATTTGCAGTTGAAAAGTTGGCTGTACTTGTCACATTGAGGTTGAGCAAATTCATGGTGGTTGCATTTATAGTCCCTATGTTTGCCGTGACTATATTTGCACTTGAAATATTAGACAGGGTAGTCACTGTTAATTGTGTTATGTTTGCACCTGTTGACACATTTAGGTTCAAAATATTTGATGTGACCGAGTTGAGAGTTTGGACATTTGCCGAAACTATATTTGCACTTGAAATGTTGGACAGGGTACTCACTGTCAGTTGTGTTATGTTTGCTCCGGTTGACACATTTAGGTTCAAAATATTTGAGAATACAGAGTTGAGAGTTTGGACATTTTCTGTCACTATATTTGCACTCGAAATATTGGCCAAGGTGGTGACTGTGAGTTGAGTTATGTTTGCACCCGAATTTACATTTAAATTCAAAATATTAGAGAATACAGAATTTAAGGTTTGAATATTTGATGACACTATATTTGCACTTGAAATATTTGACAGTGTAGTCACTGTGAGTTGGGTTATGTTTGCTCCGGTTGACACATTTAGGTTCAAAATATTTGAGAATACAGAGTTGAGAGTTTGGACATTTTCTGTCACTATATTTGCACTTGAAATATTGGTGGTTGCTATATTTGCCGCAACTATATTTGCACTTGAAATGTTGGACAGGGTGGTGACTGTGAGTTGGGTTATGTTTGCTCCGGTTGACACATTGAGTGACTGTACATTTTCTGTCACTATATTTGCACTTGAAATATTGGCTGTTGTCAAGTTGGCTGTCCCGATGAATATACTCGTTGCGTTCAGTGTACCTATGTTTGAAGTCACCACATTCAAACTCTGAATATTTGAAGTCACTAAATTTGCACTCAAAATATTAGCTTGTGTTGTTACGGTCAATTGTGTTATGTTTGCTCCGGTTGACACATTTAGGTTCAAAATATTAGAGAAAACTGAATTTAGGGTCTGAACATTTTCTGTAACTATATTTGCACTTACAATATTAGCAAGTGTTGTCACTGTGAGTTGTGTTATGTTTGCACCTGTTGACACATTTAAATTCAAAATATTAGAAAAAACAGTGTTGAGAGATTGGTGGTTTGCAGTGACTATGTTTGCAGATGATATATTGGAAAAAGTGGTTACTGTGAGTTGAGTTATGTTCGCTCCGGTTGACACATTTAGGTTCAAAATATTAGAAAAAACTGAGTTTAGGGTTTGTACATTTTCTGTAATTATATTTGCACTGAATAGGTTGGTTAGGAGTTGGACTGATAGATTTCCTGTGGCTACTATATTTGAAACTGAAATTGAATTTGAAACTGCGAGGTTACTTAGGAGACCTACTGAAGTTATGTTTGGTTGTGCAGGTGTGGCGAGTGTCCCTAGGATGGATCCATTTAGGTTTGAAATTCCAGAAGTGTTTAGGGTGACGAGTGTTCCTAGGGAGGTGATGTTTGACTGTGTATTTTGAATTTGAATTGAAGAAAGGGCTCCGTAGAGTCCTGTGACTGGTACATTTGTGAGTCCAAACCCTGACCCTGTGTAGTTTCCAGTGGCTGTGATGTTGTCTACGAGGACACCCTGTACAACAGATAGTGCGTACCCATCTGACCGGGCTTGGTGAATAGCCACATTTCCGTTTGGATCTATGACCATGGCCAGTGTCGAATGGTCCCAAAACTCAGCCACATTGTGAATCATAGCAGGGTACTCATTCTGGTTTACAAACAGGGCAGTCGCCGTCCCCGAGTTGTTTATTGTAAGGGAATTAGAAATCTGTGTATTTGTTGCTGTGATGATGAATGCATTTGTCACCGTCAGGTTTGATGCAATTACATTTTGAAAACTAGAAACACCAAGGACTGATAGATTTCCCACCATTGTAGAGTTACCTCTGACTGAAAGGTCTTTTGTACTCGTTACCGAGTACACATTCAGGTCTCCTGTGACATTGGAGTATCCCATCTGTTATTAGTTTAGATTTTAGTAGATTTCAGCCCCCCGCTGAATCAGTAGATTTCAGCGTCCGCCTTCCACACAAACTGAGCCTCGTCAATTTTATTTGGACCACCAACCTGTGTATACTGATATGTGAATCCATATTCTGAACTTATATAACTCGTAATAGTTGTGTTGGCGTAGTTTCCGTTAGTAGTGATTGATGTGAATCTGCTGATATTAGTATTTGCATTCAAATTTGACAAGTCTACATAGACTAAAACATTCGCATTGTTTTGCTTGGTTACTACAAAAGGAACTGAATTTATACGACCTGACCCGAGAGCCGATGAGTAAATGATAGTCTGCGTCAAAGGGCGAACCTCAAAAGGTGTTGGTATCGTCCCCTCCTCCAACTGTGGTCCTGTGACTTGTAAGACCACCGTCTCCGCGGTACAAAGAGGCATTCACATCGGTAAATGTGCCGACCCCTATGGGGAACGAAAAGGCTGGGGCTGTACTCCCTGAGCGTGAGAAGCTCATCTAGTATCAGAAATTACGTATGATAGTAATTTTCTATGACTGCAAATGTGTTCTGTGTCGTGGTGTCGAGTGAAGTAACACTGACTTTGCAAATAGTTTGATATACATAGTATGGGTTTGAATCAACCGTATTTGCAGTTAATATATTACCGATACCTGTGCATGTAATCAACCCCCATGGCTTCGGACCCCCTGCATTTACGGTTACAAAAACATGCACCTCCTTTGCTGGAGTTGGATTAACGACGGATATGTTCAAACTACTCCCGGCGTGACAGTGAACGAATTCGTTTGAACTTGCGAGATCCACCAAGACGCTCGTCACCGTCGGGGATGACGGAAGGACGTTTGAAGTCGGCTTGATATACGCATTACTCTGCGTCAGACCATCCGAGTATATTACATTTCCAGCTTTGACCGTTGTGACGTTGCTATAGGTCACCACCTTATTCGTCACGTTCATTGTCGCTGCGTAAGTTGTGACGGGGTCTATGAATGAAACGTTGCCCGTTCTGATTGACTGGACACCATCCAAAAGAAGCGTTCCGTTGTATACTGATATACCAACCTGTGTATAGGGAGGCGCCTGATCTTGCATGTAAATTGTTCCAGGCCCCATCTGAAGGTTCGCCCAACGAAACGCTGGCGTCCCGAGGTTATACAGGTTATCCACCGTCGGCACGACGTTGCCCATCTGACTCTGCCCGGTTACTGTAAAATTATAGCCGGGTGTCGGTGCTCCTCCGACACCAATGGCATTTGGAAAATAAATATTTGAAGCTGAAGAAATCCACTGTGTCCCGGGTGTTCCTCCGGGACCACCAGTTGCAAGCCCACCCCCTTGCAGAGGTGTAATTGTCAAATATGTTCCACCGCCAGTTGTGTTGGCCGTCTCATACAACCTCGTGGAAGCAGTTGCAAACAAATCCAAATAGTAATACTTTGATGTATCTGTAATATTGAATGGAATTTCAATAACCTCGGTTGGGTTTTGTGTAATTTGTGTCATGTATCTGTACATGTAGGATTGGTCTGTTCCGTGAACATCTGCTGCATTTGAGCCGAGAGCAAGCCCTGTGATGTTGTCACCTGAATAAAACACTGCATTCAACAAATAAGATCCAGCTGTATTGAATTTGAAATTTCCGTTCCCTGTCACCGTAATCATAGTGGATGTGCCACTGATTGTGAAACCGTTGCTGAGGCCGACAGACAGAGGGTAGGCTGTTCCTACAGGGCCTGTGTATGGTGTCTGTGTTACTATGAAGTTTGGAAGACTGAGGTAGTAGCCACCCCCGGCACCGAGTGGTGACCCAATTTGCGAGTACACATTCCCAGACACGATGATATTTCCAGTTAAATATGTATTTCCAGTGGCACTTACCGGAATGATATTTGATGTAACTGTTAAATTTGTCACATTTGCAGTACTAGATACATTCAAGAAAACCACATTATCCGTCTGAACCTTTGAAGACACTATATTTGCACTTGAAATATTTGCTAAAGTGGTGACTGAAAGTTGAGTTATGTTTGCACCTGTCGACACATTTAGATTCAAAATATTTGAGAATACAGAGTTAAGAGTCTGAACATTTTCTGTCACTATATTTGCACTCGAAATATTAGCTTGTGTTGTTACGGTCAATTGTGTTATGTTTGCACCTGTAGACACATTTAGGTTCAAAATATTAGAAAATACAGAGTTCAAGGTTTGAACATTTTCTGTAATCACATTTGCACTTATAATATTAGCTTGTGTTGTCACTGTGAGTTGGGTTATGTTTGCACCGGTTGACACATTTAAGTTCAAAATATTAGAGTAGACCACGTTGAGGCTTTGAATATTTGATGTGAGTATATTTGAGGATACCACATTTTCTTGTAAAATTGAAAGTTGGGTGATGTTTGCGCCGGTTGACACATTTAGGTTCAAAATATTTGAGAATACCGAGTTTAGACTTTGGATGTTTGCTGTTACCAAATTGGATGACACCACATTTGCTTGTGAAACTGAGACTTGAGTTATGTTTGCACCTGTTGACACATTTAAGTTCAAAATATTAGAATAGACTGCATTGAGACTTTGAATATTTGCCGTGACCAAGTTGGATGACACCACATTTGCTTGTGAAACTGAGAGTTGAGTTATGTTTGCGCCGGTTGACACATTTAAGTTCAAAATATTTGAAAAAACAGAGTTTAGACTTTGGATATTTGCGGTTACCAAATTGGATGACACCACATTTGCTTGGGAAACTGAGAGTTGAGTTATGTTTGCACCGGTTGACACATTTAGGTTCAAAATATTAGAGTAGACCACGTTGAGGGTTTGTATGTTTGCAGTAAGTAAGTTGGATGACACCACATTTGCTTGTAAAATTGAAAGTTGGGTGATGTTTGCGCCGGTTGACACATTTAGGTTCAAAATATTAGAGTAGACCACGTTGAGGGTTTGTATGTTTGCAGTAAGTAAGTTGGATGACACCACATTTGCTTGTGAAACTGAGAGTTGAGTGATGTTTGCGCCGGTTGACACATTTAGGTTCAAAATATTAGAGTAGACCACGTTGAGGGTTTGTATGTTTGCAGTAAGTAAGTTGGATGACACCACATTTGCTTGTGAAACTGAGAGTTGGGTTATGTTTGCACCTGTTGACACATTTAAGTTCAAAATATTTGAAAAGACTGAATTGAGGGTTTGTATGTTTGCGGTTACCAAATTAGAAGACACCACATTTGCTTGTGAAACTGAGAGTTGAGTTATGTTTGCCCCGGTTGACACATTTAGGTTCAAAATATTAGAGTAGACCACGTTGAGGCTTTGAATATTTGATGTGAGTATATTTGAGGATACCACATTTTCTTGTAAAACTGAGAGTTGAGTTATGTTTGCCCCGGTTGACACATTTAGGTTCAAAATATTAGAGTAGACCACGTTGAGGCTTTGAATATTTGATGTGAGTATATTTGAGGATACCACATTTTCTTGTAAAATTGAGAGTTGGGTGATGTTTGCCCCGGTTGACACATTTAGGTTCAAAATATTAGAGTAGACCGAATTTAGAGTCTGAATATTTGACGACACTATATTTGCAGATGCAATATTTGCGAGGGTTGAGATTGTTCCGAAGGATATGTTTGCACTTGTTGTAATTACATTTGTTGTTGAGAGTGCATTTGTGGCGTATATGTTACCCGTCACATGGAGGTTTGCAGTTGGATTTTGTGTGTAAACTCCGACGAGACCTGCGTATTCTGTGAGCACTGTTGTTGGCCAGAGCCCCGAGTTGGTTGCTCCCGACCCCGTCTGTGAAGTGAGGTCTGTAAATATAACAGTTGAAATTGTACTACTTGACGCCCGGAGAATAACATTCACAGAAATGTTTTCAGATGCAAAATTGTTTACAGCCCGAAGATATGTTGTTCCTCCCGCTGACAGTGCATCCATGACAATTTGATTTGCATCAGACGGTCTTGAAAGTGGAACAAGCCGCAACCAATTTCCACCACTTAAATTGTATGAATTTGTGACCACATAGGTTTTTGTACCAGACGCCCCGGACGCACCTCTAGAGATGACATCGATGTAAAGAATATAAATTCCAGAACCAAATGGTGTGTCTGCGACTGAACACACATTTGTGAAGGATCCACTCCCTGTCGCCACTGTAAAATTAAACGCCTTTTGCGCCGTACCAGACACAAGTGAAAACCCTGATGTATACAAGTTTGATGATATATTCACAAATTGAAGGTTTGATGTCACCACATTTGCCGTTTGAATATTTGATGTCACCACATTTTCACTCAAAATATTTGCAAGAGTTGTCACTGCAAGTTGAGTTATGTTTGCACCTGTTGACACATTTAGGTTCAAAATATTTGAGAAGACAGAATTCAAGGTTTGAATATTTGCCGAAACTATATTTGCAGATGAAATGTTGGACAGAGTGGTGACTGACAATTGAGTTATGTTTGCACCCGTTGACACATTTAGGTTCAAAATATTTGAGAATACAGAGTTGAGAGTCTGAACATTTTCTGTAATTATATTTGCACTCGAAATATTTGCAAGGGTTGAGATTGTACCGAAGGATATGTTTGCACTTTTTGTAAATACATTTGTTGTGGTGACTGCATTTGCTGCCCATATGTTACTCCCTGGTCCATTCAGGAAAATATTAGATGAATTTATTACAAAAATTCCATTTGGGTCGAGGGAGGCTTGTCCGGCGTATGTATCCAAGACTACATACCCCCCAGTGTTACTTGTAGCTACTAAGAAAAGTTGACCAGATTTTGAAATTGAATACTCTGCACCACTGAAACTCACTCCATAATTGTCCAAAGGTGTTTTTCCTAGATTTATATTTCCCACAATGTCAAGCTTATAGGCCGGTGCACCAGTTCCTATCCCCAAATTTCCAAGAGAATTCATGACAAAAATATTTGACATCCCACTCGAATTTGAAAACACAAAGATGTTAGAACCAGTGTTTGAAGTCACTGACAAATAATTTCCAAATAAATTTGCAGATGTAATTGAATTTGCAAGTAAAATATTTGAACTTATAGTGTTGGCCGCCACGGCGTTTCCATAGAGTGTTTGTGTCGCAACTATATTTTGAGCAGTCACTGAATTTGAAACTGAAATATTAAGAGCACTTATGAGGTTTGAACCAAATATGTTTCCATAAAAATTTCCATATGCATTACCAAAATATAGTGTCTGTACATTTCCAGTTGAAATTAGAATACTTTGCACATTTGCATTTAAAACATTAATTGTAGAAATATTTGCGGATACAATGTTTGCTTGAACAGGGACGACCAGATTACTTAGTGTCGCCAATAGGCTTGAATTCAGAGTCACGACATTCTCAGTTGTGACATTTGAATTTATTATATTTGCATATGAAATTGATATGTTTGAGAATACATTTGTGAGTGTTGTGTTGCTTATAGATGTAATTCTTCCGTATTGGTCAACAGATATCTGTGGTATGTTTGAGGATGACCCGTATGTACCTGCAGTGGCCCCACTTGTTGGTAAATTTGAGAGTGAAATTGTTCCTACAAGTGTCGCTGTATTTACACTTGAAATTACCACATTACTTGCGTTATTTATTCTTCCGTATTGGTCTACGGTGAATTGGGCGATGGCTGCCCCGTTCCCATAGACTCCAGGGGTGACCCCGGTTGTAGGGAGGACACTGTTAGACACCAGACCACTCAGGTTAGATGAATTTAGATTTGAAATCCCAAATCCATTCCCAGCCATGGCACCAAAGGTGGCAAGCCCAACCACATACAAGTTTGACTTGTTAGGAACATCGGATAAAGAACCAATCATGACTGCATTTGCAAAGGCTATGTTCGCTGCTACACTCGTCCACTGTGATGATGTAATCGCCACATTTGATATCGATGAAATTCTACCGTACTGATCAACAATCATCTGCGGAACATTCGAACCCGAACCGTACCCACCAATAACACCAGCAACTGTTGGTAAATTTGTACTTAAAATTGAATTATTAAAAAACAGATTATTTGTTGTAATTGCGTTTGTGACGAATAAGTTTCCAGTGACTTGTAGGTTTGCACTTGGTGTTGAAGTTCCTATTCCCACATAATTCAAGTAGTAAATTGGGGATCCAGTTGTCCCTGTCCACTGCGAAGACACTATGGGTACATTGGATGCCGCAGTTACCCTCCCATACTGGTCTACAGTCACCTGTGAAACATTTGCACTCGAACCGTATGTTCCGGCAGTTGCCCCACTTGTAGGCAAATTACCAACTGAAATTGTCCCCACCAGATTACTTGAATTTAAATTCGAAATTCCAGAACCGTTTGAAACAACAAGTAAGCCCTGCACATTCAGGCCTGTCATGGTCCCGACCGAAGTAATATTTGGCTGTGATGCACTAGTGACTGTCTGTGCCGACCCTACAGTCCCCACCACATTACTTGAATTTAAATTGGAAATTGCAGAGCCATTAGAAACCACAAGTAAGCCCTGAACATTCAGACCGGTCAGTGTCCCTACGGAGGTTATGTTCGGTTGAGCCGCACTCGTCACTGACTGTGCTGACCCCACAGTACCCACCACATTACTTGAATTTAAATTAGAAATTGCAGAGCCATTAGAAGCTACGAGGAGTCCTTGCACATTCAGACCTGTAAGTGTCCCTATGGAGGTTATGTTGGGTTGAGATGCATTTGTCACTGACTGTGCTGTCCCCACAGTCCCCACCAGGTTACTTGCATTTAGATTTGAAATTGCAGAACCATTCGAGGCGACAAGGAGTCCTTGCACATTGAGGCCTGTCAGTGTTCCTACGGAGGTTATGTTCGGTTGAGCTGCGTTTGTCACTGACTGTGCCAAGCCAACGGTTCCCACCAGGTTACTTGCATTTATATTTGAAATTGCAGATCCGTTTGAGGCTACGAGTAAACCCTGGACATTGAGGCCAGTCATGGTTCCAACGGAGGTGATGTTGGGTTGTGAAGGGTTGGAGACTGACTGGGCCAAGCCAACGGTACCCACCAGGTTACTTGCATTTAGATTTGAAATTGCAGAACCATTCGAGGCTACGAGTAGACCTTGCACATTGAGGCCTGTGAGTGTTCCGATCGAGGTGATGTTGGGTTGGGAAGGGTTGGTGACAGAGAGGGCTGTTCCTACTGTTCCGGAGATGTTTGCAGAATTTAGGTTTGAAATTCCAAAACCGTTTCCGAAGTAGGCTTGGGCTACAATAGAGGTAGCGTTTAGGGAGACGAGGTTGAGGGTGGTGAAAGACACATTTCCTGTGATTTTCCCACCGACATAGAGATTTCCTGTAAAAGTTCCGTCAACGCTGATGAGGTTACCAGCGATGACATTCCCAGTTGTGCTCAGGACGTTTGATGCGATTGTTACATTCGCAGGAGGAAACACCACGATGGGAGTCGAACCGTTCCCATTGTCGATGGTTTCACTCATCTCTGAATATTAGTAGGAAAATAAACCAAGTCTCTACTTCTCCAGGAGAGATCCGCCTATTCCGTTTTCAATGTTAAATTCGCGGAGCTGATTCTTGACGAAATCACCGTCGCCGCAGAGTCCACCTGGGGTCAGGCCGTTTGTGTAGTAGGAGGCATTCTCAGCTGGGCCGGGGGTGCACTCCAGGTTTGGACGAATCTCGAAGATGCTCTGTGGGCCGCTGCTTGCCTTTGCGGTTGGGGTGGTCACAAGAGGGCCAGGCTCGTACGAGGAGGTCATCTTGCTTTGGCGGTACAGCATGACAACCACGACAATCAGCAGACCGATGATGACTGCGTGGGTCGACAGCTTTGCAATCTTATACGGTGAAGGCATTTTGAAATAAGTGAACATTATTTTTTCAGCCTGGAAGTGTTCAAAGCGCGTTAAAGAAATAAGGTTCCTTTCTTTAAAGTTATCAGTATGGACATAAGTATAACAGACGGTGCCCAGAACTTGAACCTTGACGCTAACGAAAGTGCACTTTTGGACGAGATTTCTATTCAGCCTGCTGAACGGCGTGTACCCTTGAAGCCCAAGCCCACCCGTCCTTCTGTTTTCAGCCGGAAGGCTCCAGCCGAGCAGTTTGTTCCCGATGCTGAGGATGGTCTTGATTTCTTCACAAACCCCTCGAAGCGTACTCCGGCCCCGCCGCCACCACCCGAGGAGTATGACGGTGGCGAGGAGATGGGCCAAGAGGACGGTCCCCCGGATTACGAGCCACAGGGCGGGGGCTCTAATGTTCCCAGCGATGGCTACAAGACAATCGAGGATGAAAAGGCCGACCTCCTGAACAAGATTAGCAGACTTATTAAAAAGGGAATACACTCGGGGGCCCGCCTGACTATTTATTCGGACATTGAGGAGATTCGCACCGAGTACAAGCGTATGATTTATTCGATTGAGTGTGACCGTTCGATTAAGTTTCAGCGCCGCATGCTCGTTGCAGCGGTGACAGGTCTTGAGTTTTTAAACGACAAGTTTGATCCGTTTGATCTCGAGCTGAATGGGTGGTCCCAGAACACTATGGAGAATATCGAGGACTACGATGGTGTGTTTGAGGATTTGTACAACAAGTACAAGACCAAGGTGAATGTGGCTCCTGAGGTGAAGCTGATTATGATGGTTGGTGGGTCTGCCATGATGTTCCACTTGACGAATAGCATGTTCAAGGCGGCTGTTCCGAATATGAATAATGTGATGAAGCAGAATCCGGAGCTTGTTCGCAACATGATGGATGCTGTTCAGCGCAGCCAGACGGGTCCGGAGATGCCACCTCAGCAGAGTCGCGAGATGCGTGGCCCCGGGATGGACTTTGGCTCACTGATGAATATGATGGGACCAGGTATGCCCCAGAGTACCCGCCCCATAATTCGCGAAGAGGATTCCGTGTCTGACATTGTGAGCGTTGACGAGCAGGAGGAGACAAAGGAGGTCAAGGTGACGGACACGAAGAAATCAGGCCGGGGACGCCCCCGCAACTCGTCAAAAAAAGTAGTCTCAATCTAGACCTATTTCCAAGTCCCCCGTAAAATAATTCTTTATTAATAATATAGAATGGCCCTTTCGATGGCGCCATTTGATGAAATGGACCCAGGCCCTCTGGGTCCCCCACGTGTCGTCACCGTCCAGGCCCCCAGTTCAGTTCAAAATCCAGGGAATACAGAGTGTAATTATTTGGCTCTTGTTTTTATAGCAGGTTTGTTTTTGCTTGTTCTTTCTGATTAAAAAAGTATACAGATAAGATAGATGACGATAAGTGAATTCTTTTCGTCTTACCCACCCCAAGTCAAGTGGGCCGCACTTGCTTTACTTGGTGTTTACTTATGGTTTATGGTTCTGGTCCCTCTGTATGAGCTCTTGGCACATGATCCGAAAGACAAATCAATTTCAAATTCTAGGTCCCGTTGGTTTCTCCAGGTTTTGATAGGTGTTGCTCCTGTCGCCTATGCGTACTATGCTTACTCACAGATTCCACCACCCCCTCCCCCAGAAAAACCGGAAATAGACTTGAATGAGTTTGCGGAAAAGGTGGATACAGTCAGAGAAAAACTCATGCACCCCCAAGTGTTTTACATCCCTTACCCCTCAACAGCACAGCCCGTCACCCCCGAAGTGCCAAACATCCCCAAGCCTCCAAAAGTCCCAGAAGTTGTCGAATCCCCAGAAGTAAAATAAATGTTTACAATAAGTAGAATGGACTTTGAGATGCTTTCTGGGTCGTCAAACCCTATGATGATTCTTTTAGGGCTTATTATGCTAGTGGCAATGTGTACATTGTATCTGTTTTTTGCATGGATCTTGCCAATTAAGAAGATTAGAAATAAGGACACCTCAAAGACTGCCAAGGGAGGTTATGGATTTATGTTATTTTTATTCGGAATATGTCCTATCCTGTATTTTATTTACTTGGCTATGAAGAGTCGGATGAGTAGCAATGCTTTGAATCCAGGTCCTACCCCCGTTCCACCTGGTCCTACGATGAGTAACAATGCGGCTGTTCCCAACGGCCAGAACATAGCTCAGAATGTGAATGCAACTGCTCCATCTGCAGCTGCCGGTGGAAACAACCCAAATGTTCCTAAATAAAAGCACATTTTCCCTCTTCGAGCGGTCTCTTTTTCGTTTGGGTCTCCTCTGAATTCCCGCACTGAAACCCAGCCCTTTTGTAAAATGCAAGTCTCTTGTTGTACATGGCGTAAAACAGAGACCACCTGTCCACAATGTCGTATATCAGGGGTGAGTTGGTTTTTCCAGCCGTCTCACGCATGATTCTGCCCACTGCTTGGTTCACATCCGAATGAGGGCTCGTGAGTATACAGGTGTCCAGCACGGGGATATCAAGTCCTTCCTGCGCCATAGCAAAGGTGGCCACGATGAGAGGTTTCTTCGCCGTCTCGTTCAAATCCTTCTCCACCATCCCACCCATGTACAGTCCACTAATTTTGGATTCAAATTGGGAATTGACCCACAGACAGTGTTCACGACGGTCACTCAGCACCAGAACCCGCCGCCCATCACCTAGGCAATTCTTGATAATGTCCACTATCAATTCATTTCTGGAATTTAATTCTGAAATTTGGGTGACCATTTCTGCCATGTTTATCTTTCCAAACTTGTTTGTCGGTGGCATAGTTTTGTAGTGGTCGTCGTTGTAGTACACAGTCTCGACCCTTGTTGTCTTTTGATTTTCCCTTTGAAAAGAGTAAAAGGGTGGTCCCATAAACCAGTACAGGAGTCGAGTGAGTCCGTCCTTTCTCTCCGGTGTAGCAGTGAGTCCGAGTGTGTACTTTGGGCAAATTTTGAACATAGATTGGGAAAAGGCGGCTGCTCCTATGTGGTGTGCTTCATCTACAATTAAGAATCCAAATTGGTTGAGTGAACCCACCTCTCTCATGCACAGGGTTTGGATCATGGCGATGACAAAGTCCTTTTCAGTGTCAAAAATGTCTTGTTGGATGCGTCCTATGGTGGCTCCCGGGCAAAACTGTTGGATTCTTTCTTTCCATTGGTTTGCAAGGAATTCCTTGTGCACGATGATGATTGTTCTGACCTTTAGATGTGCCGAAAAAGCCAGGGCGATGGTCGTTTTCCCAAAGCCCGGAGGGATCGAGAGGACACCTCCACCGGATTCTTCAAAGGCTTTGATTCCGGCGGCAAAAGCTCTGTCTTGGTGGGTTTCTGTTCTGAGAGTTCCATTGAAGTTAATATGAGCAGCAGCAGGAGGTCGACGGGCATCCTTGGCGGGCGGACCAAGCTTTGCACTCCCATAATAACGGGGTACAAGAATTGTATCGCCAGCGGTCCGATACACCTTGAACGACGGAGGACGAATCCCAATACCATTCTCGACTGGTCTAACAGTGAGCTCCCCCTTTAACAAGGGGTCGCTCGGGACAACAAGCCCGTGGTGTGTGAGGCTCCCCATTTTCTTTCGTACCTAATACTAGATGTCAACCTTTAACCCAACGACAGGATGCGCAGGAACTCTTTGCCCACCCTTCAATTCAGATCAAGAATTTGAAAAGTACAAAGAGGCTGTGCAAAAAGCAGGTGTCCTGCAGAGCGTAAGTGTGTACCAGTTTGAAAACAACGAAACGGGCCAACCAATAAAACTTACCGAACCAATGTTTCCAGCTGTGCAAATTGTTACATTTGGTAAATTTGATCACTATTCACCTTCTGTGACACTTGCAATTGTGTACATAAATCCATCTGGGAAGTCTATGTTTGCGTACCGGAACGACCCTGCAAATCAAATTTCACTTTTAGAAGGTGGATCACAGATTGCACCCCAGATCAGGACACCCATCCAGGATGTGGCTAAAAAAACAGGTACACCCAAAGAAGTATGGATCCTCTTAATTGTTGTTATTATTCTGTTAGTTTTTGGTGTTGGTTTGTATTTTTATTTTAAAACTAAATCGGGTTGATTGAGTAGACGACATAGTGATAACTTCCTTCCCAACTTTTTTTTTCAACAAGTGCTTTTATTTTTTGACCTTCTTTTAAATCTTGAATTGGGGTGATTCCTTCTATTCTGCACATGACTCTTCCGTACCTGAAAGGCACCTTGACCCGAGTAGTTGCGTTGTTCCACCTCAGGTCAAGGTATTTGCGTCCACCATAGTCATAATATGGTGTGACTATTTCACAGATAATTTCCATCCTAAATTAGTGTTTTATTTTTTTATCAGGATATATCAGAATGGGATGGTCAGAAGGCCCGACACATACCTCAAATTTTGACAGGTATGACCAATATGATATAAATGGATGTGATTATGGATACGTGGGTTGGGGTGCCATAGGAAATCCTCCTATTAATTATGACGTAGGTGTTGAACTTTTGGCTACTATAGCAAATCAGGATGATGGTATAGCGGGTTTTCAAGTGGATACAGACAATAGGGGCGGATTCAAAGGTGGGTGGATGCACTACAAAATACATTCAAATGGCTATGTGTGTCCGAATCGTGACAATGGGTTGAGAGCTGGCGATGGCAAAGGGAATCAGTATGAAAGTATGCTCCGTTCCCGTCCAAACAGTGGTCAAATGATTTATTTGAAAAAACAGAAAGGTGACGCATTCAAAATTGATAAAATGTATGCAAACAACGAAGGTGTTATACCTAACAATCAAACCGGAGTAACTTTATTAAATGGATCAAATGCTTATTACAAAGAAAAGAGATCTGGTATGTTTATAGGATCTCAAACCTATTCAAATCGTGCAAACAGTGCAACTGAAATAAAAGCACCACTTGGTTGGAGATATATTATTTGTGACAATGACATACGCGGAGACAGTAAACACAATTGGCACACAGGTTGGAGTATACAACAGAATAAGACACCGAATGTTGTGAATCATATAGCTGATGGTGCGTGGGACGACTCTCTTGCTGTTTGGAATGTAGGCTTCGATGTTGAACAGAACTTTGACACGATGATAAGTCAAGGAATTGACCCCGCAGATGCCGCAATTATAAAACATAATTGGTGTCAGAAAAGCATAGATAATATAAATAATCCAAAGTGTTCTAATTTTTATTCTACACCAGAGTCTGCTGCAGCTGGATACAAATATGATCAAGACTTGTTTTATTTGTGTAAGAATGATCCTCAGTGGTTCACAAAATCTGCATGTCGAACTGCAATAAACAACGGTGTCAAGGGGACTAATGAGTCTATTCGGCAACAATCAAAAGACTTGGTGACTGGGTACTGCGGCACTCCAGATGGAGAAAATCAATCCGATGGTTTGTGTGGATGTGCCAATGTGATGAAGTATGCCGGTCGTTGCTTGTCTGACAAAGGGTCTATTCCAGGGTGTAAAGAGCTGAAAGCGACAGTCGGAGATTTACCACCTGGTGCCCAAGTTGCTTTTACCGACAAGTTTTGTGCGTCTGATGTGTGTGTGACCCAGGCACTTGGAAATGCTGCTCTTTTGCCAGATTACACCCCTGGAAAGCAGTGTCCAAATATTACACAGTGTGTTCAGGATTTTAGAAATGCAAATTTCCAGGGGTCCCAAATTGACGCCTCGTGTAAGAATACAGTCAATATCACAGGAGTAGCTGCTCCTGCCCCTGGCGCGGGCCCTGCTCCACCCGCTTCAACTCCTGCAGCCTCCACACCAGCCGCTTCTGGAGGTTCTGCACCTGCCGCTTCTGGAGGTTCTGCACCTGCCGCTTCTGGAGGTTCTGCAC
>Ga0208257_1000034_pt1 | contig 46859 bp, 67 predicted proteins | sample CryBogCBH10Sep07_FD_184610 | JGI IMG/M metagenome (GOLD analysis project Ga0208257, IMG submission 184610) | Freshwater microbial communities from Crystal Bog, Wisconsin, USA - CBH10Sep07 (SPAdes) | ecosystem: Environmental > Aquatic > Freshwater > Lake | place: Crystal Bog, Wisconsin, USA... | reverse complement strand
GTCAGTAAAGACGATCCAGATTATTACCACCATCTTAATAACACAATAAAACATCTTCGTCAGTTTGGTAACATTGATTTGATTAACAAAGGTGACGAGCAAGGTGTGGCGGAAGGCTCTGGTGGTCCAAGCTGGCCAGAAGTTATTTCTGCACTAACACAGGGCTATCCAGACATTGACCCAACAGATGCATTAAAACCACTAATGCAGAAATACCGAGTATCATACAATTACTTTGACAAACTAGCCCAGCAACAAGGCTATAAGGATGTATTTGATGCATACGCTGAGTTTGAAGAACTACCTACAACAGGTCCTACTATGAGCAAAGGTGTGGCGGAGGCAGGTAGTCCTGCTCAACAGGCTGCGATTGCTATCAACATGAAAAAGCGTCATCAAAAGCCAAAGAATGAGGCTGTTGGTGATGTCGATTTAGAATCAGCATATAGACGAGCCTTAGAAATTACAAAACAAATTAAGTATGATGACACTGCAACACAAATCATTGTAGAAATTCAAATGCTTGCAGAAAAAACAGGCATCGATATGAAACAACTTAATTGGGCTATTGATGATGTGCGTGAAGCAAAAAATCAATTAGAAAGCGCCGTATATGGTCTTGATGAAGTATTCAAAGAGGCTATGGAACAACAGCAATATCGTGATGAAGAAGGTATTGACGAAGATACAGCATATGGCGGTGGTATGGGTCAAGGTCACACAGGACAATCATATCGTAAGTTTACTCCAAAGAGTGCAGGTACATTTAATGAAATGGATAGTTTCGATAACGGAACACACTATACACCTAAAATGGCAGGCACGTTTAAAGAAAGCAAATTAAAAGAAGAGCCAGATACATCAGGCCCAATTGGAACACAACCGGGTGGTTGGAGAACATATAGAGCAAAAAGTGCCGGCACAAAAATGAAAAAAGAAAGTTCTATTATGAAAGGTCTTAAAGAGACAGGTAGTACTGGAACAAGTGCAGGATCAGCAGGTATTGGTGGCGGTGCAATGGTAGGTGGCCCAACAACATACGAACAAGAGTTTGATCCTTTCAAGCGTAAGGGCGCAAGACGTATTACAGCAATGACATATGAAGGCAAAAAATAATGTTAGCAGATCAATTAAAAGTTTTATTAGGTAGTACATTTGTAGTTTATACAAAAACACATGGATTTCACTGGAATATTGAAGGCCCTGATTTCCCACAGTATCATAAGTTTTTGAAAAAAATGTATGAAGAAACTTATGAAACAATTGATGTTATTGCTGAATATGTTAGAACATTAGATAGTTATAGCCCAGGTAGTTTAGGTCGTATGCTTGAACTAACTATCATTGAAGAACAATATAAAATTCCACGTGCTGAGTTAATGTTAGCAGAACTATTAGCAGACTGTGAAAAAATGATTGCGTTAGTTGTAGAAATTTTTAATGTTGCTACGCAAGAAAATCAACAAGGCATTGCAAATTACATGGCAGAGTTACAAGACCTTTATTCACAGAAGGCTTGGATGTTAAAAGCAACACTTAAGAAACAACGTGCATAATGAAACCCAGTGAAATTGTTGACGAGTACAAAGTAGACAATAAAGAAGGTTGGGGTGCAGTACCTTATAATCAAGACGTTGATTACTTTGGCTTACGTGTATTAATGAAACCTAGCACATTTTTAAAACTAGCATTACCATTAAATGCTCCTGTTAGTGTGAACAAAATTATCAAACATTTAGAAGGTGGTGGTTCATTAGGGGCGCCCTTTTTAGATATATCTATTCCAATGAATTGGGACAATGGAGATTTCAGCGAACCTGCTAAAGTCAAAGGACATGAAGGTAGAAATCGTATGATGGCTATTCAACATGTCGATGGTGATAAACCTGTTGAAGTTCATATCTTCCCTAAGGGAGGATATCGTAACAGAGATATGACACCTGATTTTGTAAAAAACTTAAATAAACACTTGACAAATCAAGCCGGCACTGATATAATCAAGGGACCGTTGTTTACTGTAGAGTAATCATGAACCGAAAAGATTATACAAATTTTTTACAAAAGAATTTTCTACCACAAGATTTGTTTGATTCTTTGTTACAAACTAAAGAATCATATGTGACTAGAAAAAATATTTTTGTAAATGCTGATGAAACTATAGAATATGTTGATGAAGGCTCAGAAGGTTGGGTTCGTAATCGCGCCACTGATTTAGATGCATTATCTCCCATCTTTAATGAATATTTTATTCAATTATTTAAAACAACTAAACAACGTCTAATACAAGAGGGAGCAGTAAACCCTAGATTACACGGAGTACGTTTTTATCGTAACAATGAATCTATGCCCTGGCATAAAGATTATAACGTAGAAAAAATCCCCGAACTTAAAAGATTACTTACAGTTTATATGATAAATCCTGTTCTTCCTCAAGAACAATATGATAAATTTATAGTAAGTGTTTATCCAAACAGTCCCGGACATTGGGGATTGGGATTTAAAACTGATTTAGAACCAAACTTAATTTTAGGACACAATCAATTATTTGGTCATGAATTTATTAATTCTGGAGCACCATATGACGTAAATCGTGATGTTTTAACTATGCTTTGGTGGGACGAATAAAATAAATAATATGATAAATACTATTTGAATCAGGGAAACTATTATGAAAATTAATGAACTTTTTGAAAGCAAGCACGATGAATGGGATGATGAGGACGATGTTCCTAGTGTTCCTAGTGATCCTGATTCAGACAAAATTCCTCATATTCTAATGCAAATGAAAAAAGCAATAGATGTACAGGGCAATTATCCTATCACATTTAAAGATGGCACTAAGACAAAAATTCCTCTTAGTGATATCGTTAAGTTTGTAGAAAAATACGTAACCCTTAAACCCATGGACCGCGAAAAAATGCAAGACGTAGCAGGTCAAAGCAAAGAAAACTTTGACATGATTCTAAAACATTTCCGCGGCGAAACAGCACCAAAGAGTATTTACCAATGAAAAAAATTATTTTAATGTTATCATTAGTCCTATCAGGACTAATCTATAGTACACCTAGTTTTGCTTGGAATCAGCGTCAGCCATTCCCAGTACAGCAATGTCAAGCACATGCCCCATATGGCTTTCCTAATGCACAAGGTGTACAACCATTGTGTCAGCAAGCGTATCTAGTTGGTTACGATGCGGCTGCAAAACTTCCTAAATTTGTAACTTATGAACTACTTCCACAAAACGCTATTGGCTGTGTTGCTCGCACAAATGCTTTTGCTACTAATCAATTTGTACCAAATGGAGCCACTCCCGGCGATTACGCTGGTACAGGATACGACAAAGGGCACATGGCTCCAGATGGAGACTTATCATGGGACACTCAAGTTGAATTTGAATCCTTTTTAATGACTAACATGAGTCCACAAGCAGGCTCATTAAATCGCGGTATTTGGAAGTTGTTAGAAACTAGTGTACGTGGTTGGGCAGTACAGCGCAATCAAAGTTACACAGTTTATGTTGGTGGTATCTATGGCCCCGGCGACAAGACAATTGGTAAGGGCGTAGTTGTTCCTCATGCTTTCTATAAGATTGTTATCAACAATCAAACTAAAGAGATTGCAGGTTGGGCATTCCCACACGTTGCACCATATCCTAACTTAGGTAATGACTTAACTAAGTTCCGTGTTCCAGTACAACAGATTGAACAGCAAGCAGGTGTTCAATATGCATTCCCACAAGGTGCAATTGAATTGCAACCTGGCAAAGAATGGCCTGTTGACTTCGGTGCTCTTACAAATGCAAAACGTGCCAAATGCGGCGCAAATGCAAGTGCCGATTGATAATCAATATCCGGTGTATCCTGAGGACGATGGCACAGATCGTCCCAGGAACCCATACAGCCCAGTATAGGAGTCTCAATGAAAAAACTTACTGCATTACTAGTTTTAATATCACTAACAGGTTGCGCACAAGTAGGTAAACTCACAGATATGATTCCAAGTCGTTGGGATCCTAATCAAAGTAAAGCAGTTACAGACCTTCGTCAAAGCACACAAAATTTTGATTGTTCACAAGATGTTTCTAGTCAGTTAAAAAACATCTATGCTGAAGTTCAATGGTTTGAATTATACAGCGAAAGCAAGAACACAAAAGACGTACTACACCTTGTAGAAACACTAAAAGACACAACAACTGAATTCAATGATAGATTGAAACAGGGACCAGTAAGTCCATTGTATTGTGATCTAAAGAAAAAAATCTTAATACAAGAAGCCGATACAATTGCACATACTGTGCAAGGGAGATGGTAACATGCAACAACAATTAGAACAACTAGCAACAGTTAACGCACCATGGGCACAACAACGTGCCCAATATGCATTGCAAGTAGGACAGGCTGTTCAACAAGGACAGTTAAGTCCAAGTGAGGCTAAAGAAATATTAGCCGATTTAATCAACGTAGATAAACTAAACCAAGAAGCCTCAGACGATGAAATGAGAGCGGCATTAGTGTTTGGTGTTACACAACTAGCAATGATGCTAGGTTAAAAGAACTCAGCCTTAGGACCGAGTACGCGGCTACTGCGTGAACAAATAGAATTCGCTACTCTATTTGTCAAAGTGAGCACCTACCAACTTATTGTATACATATATTTCGCTTGCCGGTTGTATTAAATACATACTCATATTGTACTTACAACAACAATAATAATAAAGGTGAAAATATGAAAAGAATACTAAAAGCAATTGGTACATCAGTCCTTATGGCCGCATTGTCAGTCAATGCCCTAGCACAATCTACCAGTACTACGGGAACATCTTCTGCAAACAGCAGTGGAACCATTACAAATAATAATACATTAATCAATCAAGGTGGATATAGTTCAAGTTCACTGGTTGATACTAATAGCACAAGCAACAGTACTAGTGCTGTTTTTACAAATAGCAATACAAACAGCAACAGTAATAGCACAAGTACTTCAACTGTTAATAGTAACAGTAACTCAACTGCTACGGCTACAAATAACAATAATAACGTTAGCACCAGTACTAGCACTTCAGTTAATACAAACAACAATATTCAAAGTGGTACTGTAACTAACATCAATCAGAATACCAACAATGGTACTATGACGTATAACAATAACAACGTCAATAGTGGTACAATGACCTATAATAACAACAACGTTAATACAGGTACAATGACCAACAACAATAATAACGTTAATACATCAACTTCATCAAGCACTAGTGTTAATACAAACAACAATGTTAATACTGGTAATATGACATATAATAACAACAACGTTAATGCGTCAACTTCAACTAGTACAAACGTTAATACAAATAATAATATTAACAGTGGTACTATGACATATAACAATAATAATGCAAGTACTTCATCAAGCACTAACGTTAATACAAATAACAATATTAACAGTGGTACAATGACTTACAATAATAACAATGTAAGCACAAGTAACAATGTTAATACAAACAACAATATTAACAGCGGTACAATGACATATAATAACAATAATGTCACAACTAGCAACAACGTTAATCAAAATAATAACGTCAATACTAGTACGAGTACAGCAACCAACACCAATAACAATAATAATGTAAGCACCAGTAACAATGTTAACCAAAATATTAACACTGGTACAATGACTAACATTAACCAAAATACATCTGCGGTAACAAGTCAAAACACTAATACTAACAATAACAACAATAATAGTACTAGCAACAACGTCAACCAAAACATTCAAAGTGGTAGTATGACAAATAACAATAACAATAACAGTAACATTACTGAAAAAGTTATTCAGCCTCCACCAACAGCAGTTGCTCCTGCAATGTTAAGTGGTGGTAACCCTGATCTATGTACAACAGGTACAAGTGGTTCAGTACAAACACAAATCTTTGGCGTTGCTAGTGGTGGTACTAACCGTGACATGAATTGCGAAAGATTAAAAATCTCTAAAACACTTTATGACATGGGCATGAAAGTAGCCGCTGTTGCTACAATGTGTCAAGACCGTCGTGTATTTGACGCTATGATGGCAGCAGGCACCCCTTGCCCATACGAAGGTAAAATTGGTGATCAAGCCAAAGACGAGTGGGAAACACATCCAGAAAAACTACCAAAAGTAGAAAAGGAAAAGAGAGATGACACATATGAAAAAGTGGGCATTGGCGCTTTGCTTGGTGCTCTTGTCTTCAAACTTTTCTAACGCACAAACTGTTAGTGTAAATAGTACCAGTGGTCAAGTAGATACTGCTGGTACTGTAGCAAGTTCAGGTAATGTGCTAAACCTAGGTGGTGGATTACCATGGGATAATACTGTAACAGGACAAGCAGGTGGTCTTAGCGGTGGTTGGACTCCTGCGTATAATCCCAATACTGGCAATATCATTTTTGGTTATAACAATCAAACAGTAAGTCAAACAGTTGCAATCAATCAAGCACTATCTAAAGCAGGTACAGGTATACAACTATCAGGATATAGTTATTCATGGGGTATCAACAACGACTTGAACAATGGTAGTGGTAACAGAGGCACACTAACCGGCAATGTTAGTTTAAATAATCCAAATGGGTATTCATTAGAAAGTTACAACTATAATTATAGTGGTGTAAACACAGGTGGAAACTTTCAAACATTTAGCGGTACGCAAATGTTTTCTAATCAATATCAACTATCTCAAGTGTCTTCAATTACAGTAAGTTTTACAGGTCATGATCAAAACTGGTGGGCTGGTTATTGGGGCCCTAGAGTTCACGTTAATGATTTTAGTTTATTGTATAGTGTAAACCCTTGTACTACTAATCCTGCATATAGTCCTAGTTGTTCAGGTTTTAGTAAGATTGTTACCAGTGATAACTTATTACCAAATCCAAATCTAGTAGTTAGTGGAAACGATGTAGGATATAACAGTTTTGCAGTTAACACAGCACTCAAGAACAGTGGATCAGGTGTAGATGTTTATGGTTTTAATTATGGTTATAACTATAGTTTAGGTAATAGTTGTAACACGACTAATCAAGGAGGTTTATGTACCAACAACTCAAGTGCACAAGTAAAAGTACGATTAACAGATAGTTCTAATAATCAAATTTATATAGCAGGACAATCTTGGTCAACACCTAATACTGCGGCAAATACATCATATCAATTTTTACTTGCTAGTACGACAAATTCATTGTCATTAGGTACATTCACTATGGGCGCATTGACAACAGGTAATGCCGCGGTTCAAAATATGTTTGTAAACGCTTTATATAAACCTGATCCATGTTTAAATCCGTTATCTAGTCCAAATTGTCCTGGTTATGCATCTGCTTATGCCCAACAATTGGCATTGAATTCTATTTCAAATTCATCTAACTCAACAGTTAATAACAATGCTAATACAGCACAGGCTGTGGCAAATCAAGCACAACAGGCTGCACAACCACAACAAAGTGACCCTTCACAACCAGCTCAACAACAAACTGCGGCAGCTCCTCCACCAGGTTCTGCTCCTCCACCACAACAGCAACAAAGTGATCCTGGACAACCTGCACAACAAACAGCAGGTGCACCTCCCCCACAATCACAACCTGCACCGCAACAGCAACAACAGCAACAAGCACAGAACTCTGGGCAACAACAAGCACAACCTGCAGGTCAAGTTCAAGTTGTGCAAACAAGTGATCCCAAAGCAAATTTACCAGCCGCACCACAACAGGCTGCAAATCAACCAGGAGCACCTAGTGCTGGCACACAACCAGTTGCGCAAGCAGGACAGCCTCAACAATCTGCACCAAAAGCAGGTGGTCCAAGTAATTTGTCTACAGCATTAAGTACAATTGCTAAAAACCAAGAACAACAAAAACAAATTGAAACTACCACTGTACAAGCGTCAATTGCGCAAGCAAATCAAGCAAGTGCAACTGCACAACAAACTGCACTAAATGTTGTAAGTGCTGTTAATAATTCAGTTGCCGCAAGTTCTGCCCAATCAGTATCAACTGCAAACGCTGTTGCTACCACTTCAGTTGCTAGTGGTTCTTCAAGTACTTCAAGTTATAATAGTAACTCACAAATGAGTATTCAAACAGGTGTTACTAGTTCAACTCAATCAGTATTAAGCGCATCACAAGCATTAGCAAGTTCAAGTAGCACTAGAACTTCTACAACTAATCAAAATAACATAGTAAGTACAAATGTTACTCAAACTACACAAACTACTAGTGTGTTTGCTCCTACAACTACACAAGTTACATCTACAAGTAATGCAACAAATACCAATACAAACATTCAAGCAAGTAATCCAGTTGCTAATGTTCAACAAACTCAAACTGTAGCAACTAGTACTTCAACGTTACCAACTAATAATACACCTACTGTGCAAAATAGTTTACAGCAAAATCAAAATGCAGGTGCTGTTGCGATTCAAACACCTCAACAGCAATCTACAATGGTAGCAAGTGTTCAACAATCTTCATTATATTCACTAACACCAAACACTACTTTTGGTACAACAGTAGAAACAATCAATAATAACAATGTTAATCTATTGAGTAGAACAAGTCCTATTGCTGAGGCAATAAATAAAGCACCAACAATAGATACAAATACCAAAACTGAAACAGCAAATAATCAACCTGCTGTTAATCAGAAAGTAGAACAGAATGAATTAGCAGGTAAAGTAGAACTTGCTAAAATGGCAATTGCCCCTACTAACTATGGAAGTTACTTAAACTTCACATTAAAGGATGCGGCATTCTATGCGCCAAAAGAAATTTATAGAAATCAATCTACGGTTGATAATAGCAGAGCGTTAAGGAAGTTAAGTTCAGACAGTTTATTTGAAAAAATGGTCGAACTACAATACAAGGAGAGTAAACAATGACAGAAGAAATTAAAAGTGTTGATGAAAAAATCGACCAAGTAGAAGACGCAGTAAAGAAGTATGCGAGTAAAGATACAGTTATTAGCATTGGTGGGTATGAATTTACACCAGCAAAACTAATGGTTGCATTCACAATTGCATCTTCAATACTAGGTGGACTTTATGGTTGCTTTGAAGTGTATAAAGACTATCAAAGTATGAGATACAAAATTGACCATTACGTTGCACCAGACTTGTCAGAATTTGACAAGCGTTTAGCAGTACTAGAAAAGAATAGCCAACAGGCTACTGACTATACTTCAGAAATCAAGACAGATTTGAAAAACGATATCCGTCGTTTGGATACTGTTGTTGATGATGTTGAACGTAATGCTAAACAAAGCCAACGTGAAACTGATGCCCAAGTAAGAGATATGCGTACCGAAATGCGTAGTATCCATACTGATGTTGATGCTACACTAAAAGCCAATACTAAAGAAACTCAAGCCCAAATGAAAGAGTTGAAAGCAGAATTGGATAGTAAAATCAAAAAGGCATTGGATAACCCATTAGCAAACAAGTAATGCAATAACTATTAATTTTATTGTCATGTTTGTCATGCTAAATATTATTAGTGTTGTCTCAAAAACAACACGTTAACTTAAAAAGGAAAATTATGAAAAACTTAGTAACAGCGTTAGTATTGGCAGTAGCGATTCCTACAATGGCACTCGCAGGTGAAGTATCTGGTGAGTATCGTGCAGGAACAAAATCAGGCCCAACTGGTTTCGACTTTCAGGCAGCAGGTTCTGTAGGCAAGATCAATTTGGGTGCAGAAGTTGAATCAATTCAACCTAAGCATGAAGGTGCAGTTGCCGATTTGTTCGCAGTTAAAGCCGGTCCTCAATTGCCAGAAGTCGCTGGATTCAAGCCAGTCGCTAATTTGCAATTGGGTCGTAGCGAAACAACAGGTAAGGACTTTGATTTCTACGGTGTAGATTTAGGAGTTTCACACTCTGTATTTGGTCCAGTATCAGCATCAGTTGAATATCGCCGTCGTCAAGGCTTTAAGGCTGAAAACTTAAAGCAAGACCGTTTAAGCGCAGGCTTAGAAATGGCTTTCAACAAGAAGACTGCTTTAACAGCAACTTACTACCGTGATCGTAACGATCTAGTTGCTACAAATAAAGATAGCAACGTAATCGGTGTTGGTTTAAAGCATAGTTTCTAATATTAGAGTTTCGTATATACGAAATATAGTCTATTATTAGCATCTTTCTTGAATTCGTCAAGAGATAAATTAAATTTCTTGGCGAATTCATGTGCTACTTCAAAAGACCAAGCAAAAACGTCAACCCAGGGACCCTTCACATGTTGAATCCCTGGGTTTACTCTAAAGAACATCTTTCCATTAGCCGCTAACATTTTCACACAGTTAGCAATTCTTGCTTCAATATCTTGTTTGCTATTAAAATTAATTGACCCAAGGGCAATAATAGCATCATAACTTTCATCTACTGCTGAAAATTCCAAAATATCAACCATATAATCTGCGCAGTTATTGTATGGATCAATACCAATAAGATTATTGATTCTGCCCTTAAATTGATTATATCCACATCCAACATCTAGTACAGCCCTAGGATTAAGTCTATTGACTTCTTCAACTAGTTGCCATCCTGTATAACCATATATTTCAGTTTGCGGTTTCCAAATTTCTCCAAAGAACATTCCTGAATACTTGATATCTAAGTCATTAACGATTTGTTCTACAGTACCAGCATCAATATTAAAAGGTACACTAAGTGTGTTTTCTAATTTATTTTTTAATTTTGTAAGCCTAGCAGGTGTTAATGGCAACGCATTAACTACGGTGTCTTTACACAATTGGTTACGAATTTCGTCATACTTAGGTAAATTCAACGCCTCTGTCAAATTTTCCATTACAAGTTTATAAATTTTGTTGTTCATTGGAATTTCCTCTATTTAATGATAAATATTTCATGTGATATGAATTTTTCATTAAATACTTATCACATACATGCATGATTCAATAAAAAGGAGAAACTCATGAGTTCAGCAAAAGAATTTGTTGCGAAAATCGTAGCAGACAACCAAGCACTTTTCGAAGCATCAAAGATTAATGTCAAGGCTTACTTTGACAGCAATCCTAGCCAAGAAGCGTTAGTTGAGCATTTCGTTGGCCGTATGGTTAACGAGCGTATGAACATGGTAGAAATCAGCAAAGCAATTGCTGATATGCCTGCAAACGCAGACCCAGTAGAGTTACAATTGTTAACTCAACAAGCACATGATGAAGCAGTACACTTCCGTTTAGTTAAGGAAGTTATTGAACACATCACTGGTTCAGAATTAGACGTTGAAGCCGCAATCGCTGCCGAGGCCGCAAAGCCAACAGCAAAAGGTGCTGGTCTTCTTGCTAAGTATGAAGCAGAAACAGATGCAGCCGCATTAGCAGCCTATCAATTAGTTGCTGAAGGTCGTGCTGAAGCCGTTTGGAATCAAATGGCAGAATGCATTTCTGATGAATTCATCAGTGGCGCATATGCTAAGATTGCTAAAGACGAAGGTTTCCACAGCAAAATTGGCGCACGTAAGTTAGAAACTTTAGTATCAGACGAAGCAACACAAGTTCGTATTGAGAAATTAGTTGCTAATATGCGTAAAGACTTATTCGAAATTAGTTGCAAGAACACAATGGAAGTTCCAGCTGCTAAGGAATTAGTTTCAGCCGCTTACGGATGGTAATTTGAAAATAGGATTAAGTCAACGAATCCTATTTCATAAAGGGAGGGCGTATGATTGTATAGAACATGGTTGGTACAACCTGTTAAGCGATCATACGCTTTTCTATTTGCCTAATAGATTAGATCAGGATTTTGATAATATAGCAGACAACTTAGATGCGTTCATTATCACAGGTGGTGATGACAGCACACTAAGACGTACAGTTGAGATTAAATTAGCAACTAAAGTTATGCAACGTAATAAACCAGTGATTGGAGTATGCCATGGTGCATTTTTAATTACTGATTTATTAGGTGGTGTAGTAGAAGAAGTTGAACATCACATGGATACCACTCATTTTGTAATTTACAACGGTGATGTAGTAGATGTGAATAGTTATCACAACTTAGCAATTAAAAAATTACATAATAGCGGTACAGCATTATGTATAGACGAATCGGGAAACATAGAATCATTTATCGATGGTAAATTAGCAGGTATAGTATGGCACCCAGAAAGAATGAAAGAGCCATGGATGCCAAATGAAATTAAAAAATTGATTGGGGTAAAATAAAATGATGCGAAATGTTAAAGGTGTTTTTAACACAAGCGATAGATGGCCATTAAAACTTACTAAGATTGAAAGTAATGAATCTAAGAAGATGGATAAAACATCTGGTACATATTATGTACTTACACGTAATGCTGACTTAATTGGAGACAATGTAAAGTTTGAAAATGTCAATGGAGCATTTTGTTTTAACCATCATTTTACTGTTAGATGCGGGCATCAATCATCTGCCGTAATTATTGAGTATTTAGGTTTGCATTTAGAAGAAAGCAGATACTATGTACAACAAGACTTGGGTATAGGAAACTTAAGTTATATGGATGGCGGCACAAATACAACTGCTGTTAATCCAGGTCGTTTAGGTGATCCAGTAGTTAACTATGTGCATTTTCCTGCAAACATGTATCAAACATTGCATACACATCCAAGTCATAGAATTGGAATGATATTAAAAGGTAATGGTAAAATTGAATTAGATAACGAAGAATACTTTGATGTAAACGAAGGCGAAGTATTTTTTATGCAAAGAAATGTATTGCATAATTTCATCACAGAAGATGAACCAGTAGTATTGTATGTGTTTGCACCTGACAGTGGTACAGGTCCCACAGACGAAATTAACCCATTAAAAATTAGAACATATGTTGGACAACAAAGAGCGTTTAAATAAAAAATTATTGATTATTACAGGTCCACAAGGATCAGGTAATCATTTATTCAGTAGACTATTAAGTTTACACCCGGACGTAAGTGGATGGGAAGAATTACTTGACAAGTATTGGGTACCAAGTGATCAAGAACCTTTCGCTGAATATTGGGTAAACTCAGATAAGTTAACCATTGATCAATTTAAAGACAAAGACTTTCATTTAGCAAACGTAAGTTGTCCATTCTTTTTCGATGGGGTAAGGTATGTACCTGATATCATTGGAGTTGCTAATAAAGCAAAAAGTTTAGGTATTAATGTTACTATTGCTATTATTGTTAGAGACAAGAATATTAATAGCGAACAACAACTACGTGTTAGAAAACAAGTAACACTTCCAATTGCGCAGGATTACTATTACAACACATTATTAACTAGTGGTTTTGATGTTCATTTCCTAGATCATGAAGCATTCTTTTTACATAAAGAACACTATTTGAAATACATTGAACGTATTTTAAATTTTCCCGTTGCATGGGATGATCCAAATATTATGAAATTTATAAACCAAGATGCAAACAGTAAATACGTAAAATATGTAGAAGAATATTGGCTCGATGAACAAGTGTTAAAAGGTTGTGAGCCTAAAGCGTTTAGGGAGCAAAAATGAAATTCTATGAAACTAAAAAACGAAGTTTTGTTAAGGGTGTTAGTTGGAAAATCATAGGTGGTTTAATCACTGCCTTTATCGTTTATCAATTAGCAAAATTAGGATATGATGCAGCCAAGACAGCAACAATAGTTTTAATCTGTCAGTTTAGTGTCAATGTTGTAGCATTCTTTATACATGACCGCGTATGGAATAAATTTATGTGGGGTAGAGAGGTAATAGAAGAATGAAATATATTTTTGTAGCAGGTGCTCCTGGCAGTAAATGGAGCAGTGTTTGTAAAAACATTTATTATAGTGATAGCATTGATAGATCAGATTACAGTAATGAAAGAACTTACTACCATGACGCATCAGGCGTAAGAGACTTAATGCACATGGGTGCATACTTTGATCCGGGTATGGAGTTCGGAGACTTCTTCGGGGAACTCAATAAATATAGCAAAGAGGATTGTGAAGCAGAATTTGACAGACCCTTTACAGGGGAAGGAGTTAGAATTGTCAAGAGCCATGTATTTGCACATCATATTGGATATCTTAAAAAAAATTGGCCTGATTGCCCTATTGTCCTTGTGCATCGCCCTAATGATGCTTGCTTGGGTTGGTGGGTACGTTGTGGACAGTTTACTATAACATATCCTAGTTACGACAGTTATTATAAAGATTTGAGGCATATGGCCAAACAAATCGATTTACAAAACAAAGATATTAGTGATACTCTGTATACTCATAGATACAGAGGAGTAAAACTAGTTAACACAAATTTACAATTATGCGATGCATTAGGAATTAAAAGACCTAAAAAGTATCGCCAAGACTATAGAAAAAACGACATAACAGTGGGTGTATTATGAAAAGTAGTTGGGACGAGACAAAAGCAAAAAGTAAGTATCACTTTGATTCTAAAAAGATAGATCCAAAGTATGACACAGTAACTAAATTAGGTAACCTAGTAGGTGATTGGTCTAATGAATTAACAGACATTATTGCCAATGCTAAGCCTGCAACTTGGGAAACACGTGGCTATAAGGGAAAAGGAAATGACATTCCTTCACAAGATTTAGCCGCAGAAGAATATGATCTAGAACGCTATGGCATGGATCCTAAAATGACAATAACTCATATGAATTGGGAATTACCTCCTGTGTTACAAAAGATGAGTGATTTGTTTGGATTAGATGATTGTATGAATCGTATCCATGTGCAGATGCCAGGTGAAGTATGGAATCTACACATTGACAAATTACAGAAGTGGAATCCTGAACATCCCTACTTAGTACATCGTATTATGATTCACTTAAATGATTGGGAAATGGGTCATTTTTGGGGATATGGGAATTATATTCATAGTCATTGGAAAGCAGGTGATGTGACTACATTTGATTGGCAGAACGTCCCACATTGCACATCAAACGCAGGACATACTCCACGTGTAACACTACAGATTACGGGTGTAGAAACTGAGAAAACTAGAGAGTTTATGAATAGATTGCGTAGATATGACAAGTATACTCTTAACCTAAACGACGGTGGCTGGTTCTAAAAGTTAAGATAAATATATTAATGCAAGCAAAAGAATTTATAACCGAGTCAGCAGCCAGTGAACTAGCGCAACGTTTGCCTGGTTTGCGTAAACATAACTATGATACCATTGATGCATTAATGCGTCAAGTATCACAGAAGCATAAAATGACTACCAAAGCCTTGCATGATTTATTTGTTAGAAAATACAAGAAAACTCCTGATCTTTGGATCAAGCATAAACTAGATGAAAAGAATATTACTGAAAGCAAAGATTTAGATATTGAGCAGGAAGTAAAAAGATTTGTTGCTTGGGCCGCTGATAGATTGCATTTAAAACGTGTTCCAAAAATTGAATTAAGTCACGATACCAAAGACGCACAGGATAACCATCACACTGGAGCACATGTGCAAGGTGAAGACACAATTTGGGTATACGCCAAAAATCGCAACTTAGTTGACATATTAAGAACTGTATTCCACGAATTGGTTCATGTTAGACAAGACGAAATTGGTATGCTAAAGCCAGGTGATAGTTACCCGGGTAGCCCAGTTGAAGCCATGGCAGATATGATTGCGGGCAAATTCATTAAGATTTATGGTGAAAAGCACCATCACATTTTCCAATAAACGGTACACAAAGTAGTTGACTTATCTACGCATTCTGTTATAATAACTATATTATAAGGAGTCGTAATGTCTGATAGAACTTTTAACGCAGAAGCGAAAATTAAACTCACTCAATTAATTAACGAAGGCATGGCTGTCATGCAGGAAGTTGAAACATTGAATGAGGGTTTGGCTGATACAGTCAAGGCAATTGCAGAAGAATTGGAAATCAAGCCCAGTATTCTTAAGAAAGCAATTCGTGTTGCACACAAGGCCCGTCTCGGTGAGACAAACAAAGAGAATGAAGAACTTAATACTATTCTCGAAACCGTAGGTAAAACACTTTAATACATGCCAAGATTGGTAACATTTGGCTGTAGTTTTACCAGAGGTTGGGATTTACACGATACTCATCCTAGCAATCATACTCCTAGTAAGTTTGCATGGCCCAGCGTATTGGCTAAAAAGTTAGGGTATAGTGTAGATAATCAAAGCAACGGTGGTTCAGGCAACGCAGAAATTTTAAATAAAATTATTAGGTATAATTTTAAACCTGATGATTTATGCATAGTTGCCTGGTCACTGTTTATTAGGTTAGATGGTTTCAAATACGTATCTGATACTGAAAACATAAGACTAGAATCATCCGAACTAAACAAAGATTTTGTATTGTTTAATGCAAAATATGATTATGATCTTAGTGTAAGAAATTATCTTACCATGCAACATGGTAGTCTGTTACTAGAAAAACTTAATATAAAATCTGTTAGTTTTTTATGGTCGCACGACTTGCATATAAACCCCAAACCTGATTATATAGAGATTCCTAATTTTATGGATTTGCGTCCATTTAATTATATTGTGGATAAAGCAATTGACAATCAACACCCAGGAATCCGTAGTCACAGCTTGCTTGCTGATAAGATTTATGATAGAATGAGGGAATATGTCGTACATTGATGCAATTCATGATAATAATGCTGACCGCATTTATGTGGTAGAGCGTACTCCCGAGGGTAAGCGAACTTATAGAGAATATCCTACAAACTATGTTCTTTATTATACTGACCCTAAGGGCAAATATCGTTCACTATATGGCGATCCTGTAAGCAGATTCAGCACACGCAAACGTGCAGAATTTGAAAAGGAAAAGCGTATCCATAGTGGTAAAAAACTTTTTGAAAGCGATATTAACGTAGTATTTCGTTGTCTCAGCGAAAACTATTTAAAGGTAGAGGCCCCAAAACTACACACGTGTTTCTTTGACATTGAAGTAGATTTTGATCCAGAAAAGGGCTTTAGTCCAACAAGCGATCCTTTTAATCCAGTTACTGCAATCAGTATGTATTTGGATTGGTTAGATCAATTAGTTACACTAGTTATTGCTCCGCGACACATGAGCAATAAAACTGCCGCACAGATTACCAGTGAGTTTGAAAACTGTATTCTGTTTACTAGTGAAGTAGAAATGTTTGAAACATTCTTTCAACTAATTGAAGATGCAGATGTATTAACTGGTTGGAACTCTGAAGGGTACGATATTCCCTACATGGTAAATCGTGTTACACGTGTGATGAGCAAGGACGACACACGTAAGTTTTGTTTAATGGGGCAATTGCCTAAAGCAAGAACATATGAACGTTTTGGTAAAGAAGAAACAACTTACGACTTAGTTGGTCGTATTCATATGGACTATTTGCAGTTGTACAAGAAGTATAACTATGAAAGTCGCCACAGTTATAAACTAGACTTCATTGGTGAAATGGAAGTTGGTGAAAACAAAACTCAGTATGAAGGTACACTTGATCAATTGTATAACAAAGACTTTAAAAAGTTTATTGAATACAATCGTCAGGATACTATGTTGTTGGTGAAGATTCACAACAAACTTAAGTTTTTAGAATTGGCAAATCAACTAGCACATGAAAATACTGTGCTGTTGCCAACAGTCATGGGTAGTGTTGCAATGATTGAAATGGCAATCATGAACGAAGCCCATGAAAGGGGATTGGTTGTCCCAGATAAAAAACGAAAGGATATTCATGCAGAAGAAAACCAGCAGGCAGCAGGTGCCTTTGTTGCTACTCCCAAAAGGGGAATCCACGAATGGGTGGGCGCAGTGGATATTAACTCACTCTATCCCTCGGCAATTAGATCACTCAACATGGCGCCAGAAACCATCGTTGCTCAGGTCAGACAAACCCTCACAGAACAGTACATGAAAGAAAAAGGCTTACGCCTTGCAATGGAAAAGAAACGTCACAAAGATGGCGATGACGCAGTTACTGGAAGTATTCTCTGGGAAGGTTTGTTTGGCTGTTTAGAGTATACTGCCATTATGGCACAAGAGCGTGGTACAATTCTTACACTAGATTATGAAGATGGTCGTAGTGTTGAGATGAGTGCCGCAGAGATATGGAAATTGGTTTTTGATAGTCATAATCCATATATCATCAGCGCAAACGGTACTATCTATACGTATGAGAAAGAGGGTGTGATTCCTGGTCTGCTTACACGTTGGTATAATGATCGTAAGGTAATGCAGAAGAAACTTAAAGAGGCAACCACTACTGAAGAACGTGAGTATTGGGATAAGCGACAACTGGTTCGCAAAATTTTGCTTAACTCTGCATATGGCGCATTGTTGAATGAACATTGCCGTTTCTATGACAAGCGTATTGGTCAAAGCGTAACACTTAGTGGTCGTCAGATTGTTAAACATATGATGAGCCAAATCAATGAGATTGTCACTGGTCAATATACACACGAAGGTGATGCTATTGTGTATGGTGATACTGATAGTTGTTATTTCAGTGCCTATGAATCGTTGAAAGATCAAATTGAAAAAGGTGAGTTAAGTTGGAATAAAGAGTTGTGCATTAGTTTATATGACAATATTGCTGATGAAACCAATTCAACTTTCCCAGCATTCATGGAACGTGCATTTCATGCGCCACGTAAGAACGGTGAGATCATCAAAGCAGGTCGTGAATTGATTGGTGATCGTAGTCTGTTCATCACTAAGAAACGCTATGCTATTAATATCTTTGATAAAGAAGGCGAGCGTAAAGATGTCAATGGTAAGTTGGGTGATATCAAGGCTATGGGTCTTGACTTGAAACGTGCTGATACGCCCAAGTATGTTCAAACGTTTTTAATGGAAGTACTTGAAATGGTGCTTGGTGGTAAGGGTCGTGAAGACGTTATTGAACATATCAAAAACTTTAAGGTAGAATTGAGTAAGCAAGACAGTTGGACTAAAGGCTCGCCCAAATCAGTGAATAAACTCACTATGTATGGAGAACTAGAAGCCAACAGTAAAACTGGTCGTGCAAATATGCCAGGTCACGTTCGTGGTGCATTGAATTACAACTATCTACGTAAAGTTAACAACGACAACTACAGCATGAAGATTGTTGATGGTATGAAGGTTATTGTGTGTAAACTCAAAACTAATCCATTGAACTTCACAAGTATTGCGTATCCAACTGACGAACTAAGACTACCTCAATGGTTCTGTGAATTGCCATTTGATGACAAGGCTATGGAACAAACATTGGTAGACGAAAAGATTGACAACTTGTTAAGCGTATTAGGTTGGGACTTGCGTAGCAATACTGACACTAACAGTACGTTTGACAGTTTGTTTAGTTTCGGTTAAACTCGCTATTGACATTCGCAATAAAATCCACTATTATACATGATAGAACTGCCTAAATATTACTTACAAAGGAAAAAATATGAAAGACAATTTACTTGATTTAATTCAACATACACATGGTCTAGGTGTTATCGATCTTATTAAGGTCGTTGGTACTGATACCGAAACTAATATCTCTGCTGTTGCAGAAGATAAGTCAGTTGTTGTAAACGCTAAGTTTAAAAATCCAATCGCTGATTTCATTGGCACGTTTGGTATGCCGCAACTATCAAAGTTAAAGACTATTGTTAGTTTTGATGACTATGATGATACTTCAATCATCAATGTCACACGTGTTAACAAAGACGGAGCAGACGTTCCCAGCGCAATTCACTTTGAAACTAAGACTGGAGACTTTGTTAACGATTATCGACTAATGGCTAAGGGCATGGTCGAAGATAAGGTTAAGGCAGTTACATTCCGTGGTGCTACATGGAACGTTGAGTTTGAACCAACTGTTGCTGGTATCATGCGTTTGAAGAAACAGGCTAGTGCTAACAGCGATGAGCCTAATTTTACAACTAAGACTGAAAATGGCGATCTAAAGATTTATTTTGGTGATCCTTCAACTCACAGTGGTAACTTTGTATTTCAGCCAGATGTTACTGGCACATTAAGCCGTCAATGGCAGTGGCCCGTAAAGGTCTTCTTGGCAATCATGGACTTGCCTGGTGACAAGACTGTACGTATTGCTGATGCAGGTGCCGCAGAAATCACAGTTGACAGTGGCATTGCAGTTTATCAATACCTATTACCTGCACAAAGTAAATGATAATAACTTATCCTACCCAATATGGTGGTTTTGAATCTGACGACCACAATCTAGTTTATTTCCCAATAAACAAAAATGCACATACTTGGGCAGAGAAATTCTTTGAAAAGAATTTCAATATGGATAAGAAAATTATAAAAACAACCGAGAACTCTGAGAGTATACTAAAAGATAAAATTTCTATAGTAATTCTCAGAGACCCTCTGTTACGTTGGTTATCTGGTATTACTCAATATCTTATTGATAGCCCTACACTTGAACTATTAGACAATAGTTTGTTTCAACAAGCAATAAAAGATGCATTGTGTTTTGACAATCACACTGGATTACAAATAGTTAATTTATTGGGCATTGATACTGACAAAACAATATTTTTTAATTGTGATAAACACTTAGAAGATAATATGTATGAGTTTAGCAGATTATGGTTTGGAAAAATATCTGTTAGTGTAGGTCAACATCAAGTATTGACACAGAACCCTGATAAAGTTATAATCTACAATAAGATCAAAGAGATTGTTAAGAACGATAGTTTGTTAATTAAAAGAATTAGAGATTTCTATGCCCCTGATTATAAAATCTTTTCAGAGGTTAAATTTTTTAATCAACAGAATATTTCATTCTATAAAAATTTAAAGGAAGTTTATGCTAAGGGGAATTAATAGTCGTAGTAAGTATTTACAAGTTAACAGCGGTACGTCTAGTACCTATGTCAATAATTATGGCGGCAGTGTTGGAGTAGGCAATATGCGCTATAATACAAGTACACAAACTATGGAAGTGTATGATGGTACAACTTGGATTATGTTGAATATGAGTTATGCAGATGTTAACTTATCCGGTGAAGCAGAAAGTTTGCTTGACTGGGTGCAGAAAAAGCGTGATGAAGAGTTTAGGCGTCAAGCACTAGCAGAAAGTAATCCTGCTATCAAAGACTTAGTAGAACAGATTAAAGAAAAAGAAGATCAAATCAAAATGATACAAACATTAATTAAAAAAGAGGTAACTGCTTGAATCAAATAGACTTATCAGCACAGCACAAACCGGACTGGGCATTATTCTTACCCGCAGTCAGTAGTTTCTTTATTACTGGCTTGGGTAAACAACGTGAAGGTGAAAATTATTTTGACCAAACACGTATTCCTGCAGGCTTCAATGGTGATGTTGAATGCTTGAACTTTTTGAATAGCAAGCAAGGTCTATACACTTATAAGTGGGGTTTGTATAGTGCAGGTCATGCCAACTTAGATACAACTGTTGATGACCATGCTGAAAGTATTATTCGTAAACGTGAAAGTGGTACTTTCATGTTGGGTGATAGTGGTGGTTTTCAGATTCTTAAGTGTCAATGGCCTGCTGATTGGAAGGATCCCAACTGCCCACGTGCTATGAAAAAGCGTCAGCAAGTATTGAAGTGGATGGACACATACATGGACTATGGTATGTGTTTAGATATCCCTTCACAATCATTAAGCACGTTTCATATCAAGGATCCAAAGACTGGTAAAAGTGCGCATGGTATCAGTACAATTGAGGAAGCGATTACTGCTACACATATTAACAACGAATACTTTATTAAGAATCGTACAGGTGAATGTAAGTTCTTAAATGTTCTTCAAGGTCGCAATCACAGTCAAAGTGATAGTTGGTATGAAGAAATGAAAAAGTATTGTGACCCAAACATCTATCCCGACAATCATTTCAATGGTTGGGCATTTGGGGGTCAGAACAAGATTGACGTTGAATTGATGTTGAATCGACTTGTTGGCATTATCCACGATGGTTTGTTACAAGAAGGTAAGCATGACTTGATTCACTGTTTGGGTGTAAGCATTATGGAATATGCTGTATTGTTTACAGATATTCAACGTGCTATTCGAAAGTATCACAATCCAAAACTACAAATTACTTTTGACTGCGCAAGCCCATTCTTTAGTGCGGCTAAAGGTCTTGCATACTTTAACAACAGTATTGAGCATGGCAAGAAATGGTCATACAGTATGGAAAAGACTGCTGAAAACAAAAACTATGCTAATGACAATCGCAAGTTTAGTGATGCAGTATTGGCTGATGGTATTCACGATGTGTTTACTGATAGCCCAATTACTGACCGTATGATGGTTAAGGACCTTTGCTATCGTGGTCATGGCTTTATCAACCAGCAAGGTAAAGAAACCAAAACTAGTTGGGATACATTAAGTTATACACTATTGCAAGCACATAATGTTTATCAACACATTACTGCTGTTCAAGAGGCTAATCGCAAGTATGAACAGGGTATTATGCCCAAGATGGTTATGAGCAAGTTTGATGATAATCATTTTGGTAGTATCATTGAAGAAATCTTTAGCCTAAATGATAGAAAAAAGAGTTTGGATTTGATTAAGCAACACTCAAGTCTTTGGACACAAATGCAATCAGGTAGTCAAGGATTTAGTGGTAAGCGTACTGTTAATGCAATGACCATGTTTGATCAACTGTTTGCCGTTGAACAAGAACCTGAACAGGATGAAGTCATTGAAGATGCAGACGATGAAATGGCTAATCTCATTGAATAATGTTAGCCATAACTGTTGCATTATACACAAAACAATGTATAATAGTTAAAGACTCTGGAGACAGATATGTACAAAGAACGAATCAGTAAATTACAAGATATGTTTGAAGATTTAACCAAACGTTCGAACGAAGGTAGCGACTTAGCCAATGCTGAACGTGCAAAGGTCTATGAGGAATTAGTTAGACTTAGACGTTTGCAATGGGAACACGATCATGACACGGTGAATTTTGATGAACACGATTACTAATAGAAAACAAACACTTATGGAAACACGTAATAGAATTAAAGAACAGGCTAAACGCATGATCTTTGTTACCTTTCAGAAAGAAGGTATTCATTGTTATCCGGCAGCCGCATCAGACTCTAATCTGTCAACAGGTGATGAATATGATGTTAGTTTCTTAGCAACTCCACATCGTCACATTTTTCACTTTAACGTGGCGATTGAAGTATTTCACAACGATAGGGATATTGAGTTTATTCAATTTAAGAGATGGCTTGAGAATCAATACTCTCAGGGCATTCTTGAATTGAATTTCAAAAGTTGTGAAATGATTAGTGATGACCTCTATGAAGTTATTGCTAGTCGATATCCCGAACGTAACATTGAAATCACTGTAAGCGAAGACGGTGAGAACGGTGCTACGATTTATTATTATACTCACAAACCTCAACTTATTAGCATTTAAAGGAAAAATCAATGGCTAAGTATGAACACAAGTCTAACCCTAAGGTCAATCAAATCTTTAAGGACCTAGAAGCATATCTAGGATTCTGTAAGGATTATGGCTATAGGTTCGATGAAGGTGATCTATATAGCACACGTAGTTACGTGTGGCGTCAGTATCAAAAGTTTCTCACAGGTAAGCCCTTTAAGGACATGTGGGAATTGGATATGAAACCACGTGTGTAATGCGTAAAATAGTATTGATTACAGGAGGATTCGATCCAATTCACAGTGGGCATTTAAATTACATTAAGTCTGCTAGTGAATTGGGCGATACCCTTGTCGTAGGAGTCAATAGCGATGAATGGTTGACCCGTAAAAAAGGTCGACCATTTATGCCATTAGATGAACGAATGGCAATTGTTGAATCATTAAGACATGTAGATGCGGCAATACGTTTTAATGATAGTGATGGCAGCAGTAAAAATGCTATAAAAATTGTACGTGAAATGTGGCCCAAAGCAAAAATTGTTTTTGCCAATGGAGGAGATCGTACTCAAAATAATATTCCAGAAATGGATACTACTGACCAAAACATTGAATTTGTATTTGGTGTTGGTGGCACAAACAAAAAGAATAGCAGTAGTTGGATATTAGAAGAATGGAAGAATCCTAAAACCGTTAGACCATGGGGCTGGTATCGTGTTTTAGATGACAAGATTGGTTACAAAGTTAAAGAACTTGTAATTGAACCGGGTAAGAGTTTAAGTATGCAACGTCACTTTAAACGTAGTGAACATTGGTATATACTTAAGGGTAATTGTGATATTGCAACTATATACAATAATGATATAATAGTAATATCTAAAGAGGAAAATGAAACATATAATATTTCACAAGGTGTTTGGCATCAAGGTCAAAATAATTATTCTGACTATTGCCACATACTTGAAGTACAATATGGATCATCTTGTATTGAAGAAGACATTGAGAGAAAATAATGCGTAAACTATACTACATGGGCTTAGAGCCTTACAAAGACAGATACACACTTCAATTAACTGATTGGAACGTTGAAGTATTCAAACGCCGTGGCATTGATTATGTTATCGTTCCCGGTGACACACTTGACAACAGTAAAAGTATTGTTACTGGTCAAGTATTAGATGCACATGGTCGTAGTTATTTTGGCATGAGCCAAATGATGAACTTAGTTAAATTGATGAAAGAAGGGGAGGTCACTAGTGATGATGTTATATATTTTGAAGATATGTTTCAGCCCGGAATCGAAAGCCTTCCTTACATTCTTAATCAGGTTACTGACGATATGCGTCCTAGGGTATTTGTCCGTTGTCTTGCTCAGTCAATTGATCCAGATGATTTCGTACATGTATGGGGCATGAGCAAATGGATGGGCTTGTACGAAAAGATGGTCAATGAATTTGTTGATGGCGTACTTGCAAGTAACGAAGAAATGGTAATGCACATGAAGATTGCAGGCTGGGAAGCACCAATCTATAATATCAGTGGGTTAGCATTTGGTAAAGAAGAAGTAAGACGCAGAGTTCTTGATAGTGGTCAAGACATTAAATTGTTTGATGAACGTGCTATGCGTGTTGCATTTGCCGCACGTTGGGATCAAGAAAAGCAACCAGACTTTTACATGGACTTGATTGACAAGTGGAATAACTTGTATCCAAATTCAGGTGTAGAGTTTGCTGTATTCAGTGGTAGTACATTACGTAGTAATAACAGTAGTTACATGGAACGCACTAACAAAATGCGTGACGAAGGTACACTTAAAGTCTATGAAAACTTAGACAAAACTAATTACTATCTAATGTTGAATGACACCCGTGTATTGTTTAACTGTGCATTACAAGACTGGGTAAGTAATACTGTAAGCGAGGCTGATGCATTGCGTTGTAATGTGTTATATCCTGCTTATCGTAGTTTCCCTGAAACTTTCAGTAATGATCCTGAACGATTGTATATCCCATGGTCATTAGATGATGCAATTGCAAAGTTGCATAAACTATTAACTGTTCAACATCCAAATATTGACAAGATCAGTACTCACACAGATGGAACCATTGATCGTATTTGTAATATTTTAGAAGGTCGTGGTCAACATTTGTTGCGTATGGATACTGATTATCGCAAGCACACAAAAGAAAGAAAGTATTAAAATGCGTATTGAAAATGAAGTTAAGTTAGATTTTAGTGACGTATTGATTCGTCCAAAGCGTAGCACATTGGTTAGCCGTAAAGAAGTTGACTTAAATAGAACTTATAAGTTTAAGCATAGTCAAAATGAATACACCGGCATTCCAATTATGGCTGCTAACATGGATGGCGTTGGTACTATTGAAATGAGTACTGAATTGAGTAAGCATGGATTGTTTACGTGTTTAGTAAAAAGTTACAACGTTGAAAACTACGCCACTAATGAATTAAATTTTAATAACATAGCAGTTAGTACAGGCACAAGCGACAGGGACTTAAAAAAGTTAAATGAAATTCTATCAATATTTGATGAAATCAGATACATTTGTATTGACGTTGCAAATGGTTACAGCGATCATTTTGGTGTTTTTGTTAGTAAGGTACGTGATCTTTGGCCTCTTCATACTATTGTGGCCGGTAATGTGGTTACTGCTGACATGACACAAGAATTGATTTTAAGAGGAGCAGACATTGTTAAAGTTGGAATCGGTCCGGGAAGTGTTTGTACAACTAGGATTCAAACTGGGTGCGGTTATCCTCAGCTTAGTGCTATTATTGAGTGTGCTGATGCAGCTCATGGTTTGGGCGGTCATATTATCAGTGATGGTGGTTGCACATGCCCTGGAGACGTTGCTAAGGCGTTTGGGGCTGGTGCGGACTTTGTAATGCTTGGTGGTATGCTTGCTGGTCATGATGAAGGTGGTGGCAAGGTTATCGAAGAAATGCATGAACTATCTAGACTACAAGAAAACAGTTATGCGCACGATTATGAAATCAAAAAGTTTGTAGAGTTTTATGGTATGAGTAGTGATACTGCCATGAACAAGCATCACGGCGGCATTGCTGAATATCGTAGTAGTGAAGGTCGTACTGTGCGTGTACCTTATCGTGGGCCTGTAAAGAATACTGTACTAAACATTCTTGGTGGATTGCGTAGTAGTTGCACATATGTTGGTGCTCAATCATTAAAGCAATTAAGTAAATGCACTACCTTTGTTCGTGTAAATAATCAATACAACAGAGTTTATGCAGGATAACAATGACAAAGAATGTAAAATGTTTAATTACTGGTGGATGTAGTTTTAGTCAACCTAACAATACTGATATAACTTGGGTTCATCATTTACAAGATTATATACAACCCGACAAAGTAGTACACACTGGTATAGGAGCGGCTGGTAATGGATTGATCAGTCGTAGAATTATTTCAGCAGTAACAGAACAACTTAAAACATATAAACCTGATGAAATGTTAGTGGGTATTATGTGGAGTGAGTTTAAAAGGCGTGATTACTACTCAATTGCTGACTTAGAAACTACCAATACAGCACCTAGACGCTATTACTGGTATAGTAATCCCACGGCAGGATATGTACCTGAAGAGTATTATTGGTATGTTATTAATCCACATTGGTCTGATCCTCTTACTACTAAATTCAAAGAAAACTTTTATAATTATGAGGACAGTTTAATTAATTGCTTTGAACATGTATTAAGGGTTCAATGGTTCTTACAGGCAAATAACATTCCGTATTTTATGACTGAGTTTGATTATAGCGCATTTGATGAATTTCCTTTTGCTAGGAATTGGAAAAATAACGCTGAAATTAAATTCCTTTGGGACCAAATTGATAAATCACATTGGTTACCCGTTGAGAATTGTTATCAGTGGTGCAAAGAAAAATCAGGCAAAGAATTTGCTAGACCCCCTGATCCGCACCCCAGTACAGCACAACATAGAGAATTTGTAAATAAGGTAATAGTGCCCTATTTACTTGAAAAACATATGTTATATGATATAATCGTATAAATACTTTTGTAACACAAAGGTTACAACACAATTGACAATTATCCGTGTAAGGAAGGAGAACAATAATGTCATACAATAAAACAAAAACCGATCCAGAATTAGGACGCAAAGTCCATGAACATCTAGTAAGTGTAGGAGTTGAAACTCCCACATTCAATACTGCATTAGACCGCAAAGACAAAATTGAGTTAATTGAAAAAGATTTTGCTCATATTATGCATGTATTAGGTCTAGACCTAAATGATGACAGTTTAATGGAAACACCTAAGCGTGTTGCTAAGATGTATGTTAATGAAATCTTTTGGGGCTTAGATTATGATGCATTTCCAAAGTGTACGACTGTCGATAACAAGATGCATTACAATGAAATGGTCGTTGAACGCAACGTTAATGTCCAAAGCAATTGCGAACATCACTTTGTTATCATTGATGGTCTCGCTACTGTGGCATATGTTCCTAAACAGAAAGTCCTCGGACTATCAAAAATTAACCGTATTGTTGAGTATTTCAGCAAGCGCCCTCAAATCCAAGAGCGACTCACCGAACAAATCTTCCACACTCTCCAATTTATATTGGAGACTGAAGATGTTGCGGTAATGATTGACGCACGACACTATTGTGTTAAGTCACGCGGTGTTGAGGATACTGGCAGTTCAACTGTAACTGTTCGTTTAGGCGGCGGATTTAAAAGTGATCCTGCGGCACGTAATGAATTCTTAAGCATTGCACGTATGGGCAAATGATATGGATTATATCATAGTTTTGATTATCGTAGCATATTCATTTATTAGATTATGGAGTATATTGCGTAATCCAAATTGTGGTAGTTGCGGCAAAGAAAAAGCCAAGGGTTGCTGTACACCAGAACCCAAAGAACAAACTATTAAATTTTATAAAAAATGATATTTAACAAAATTAAAAAACTCAGAGACCAAGGTAAAAAGATAGGTATTACTTTTAGTACCTTTGATTTACTACATGCCGGGCATATTGCTATGCTTAGTGAGGCAAAGAACCACTGTGATTATTTGATTGCAGGATTACAAACAGACCCAACAATTGATCGTCCTGATACCAAGAATAAACCTATTCAAAGTATTGTAGAACGTCAAATTCAACTTAGTGCCTGTCGCTATGTTGACGAAGTAGTAGTATATCAAACTGAGCAAGACTTGATTGACTTACTATTAATTTTGCCATTGAATGTTCGTGTATTGGGTGTTGAATATGAAGGCAAAAAATTCACAGGTGACGAAGCATGTTATCACCGTGGCATCGATATTGTGTTTAACGGTCGTGATCATAGTTTCAGTAGTTCAAGTTTACGTAAGCGTGTTGCAGAAGCACAACCTAAGGCAAAATGATAATGGAAAATTATACTGTAGAAGATAGACTTGCTGAATTAATGCAACCTGTTGATCAACAATTGTTTTTGTGTAATGATGGACAGGAAGAATTGTTATTCGCATGTGGTATGCTACAGCGTATTAGAGAAATCTTTGACGCACAATTAGGCGTGGAAGGTAGAAAACTTATGTTTAAAGATTTGTCATGATGAATGAGACCAACAAGTTAGACCTACACGGTATAAGACATGAGGATGTAAACCGTTTAGTAGAAAACTTTATTCTAATGAATCAAGGAAAAATGCCACTTACAATTGTTTGTGGCAATAGTAATAAAATGATTGAGTTAGTAGAGGCTACTATTAAACATATTGGTTGCAAAACGTTTGTTCCTAGATATGGTACTATTATTGTTAGGGACTTGTCATGAGAATTCTTATCATGGGTTTGCCCGGTTCAGGCAAAACAACATTAGCGGCCGCTATTGGTGCCCGTTTGTTTTTTAATAAAAAATTTACATGGTTCAATGCCGACGCTATTAGAGAACGATATAACGATTGGGATTTTAGTGAAGAAGGACGCATACGTCAAGCAAAACGAATGCGAGAACTTTCTGATAAAGAAATAGAACAGGGTCGATTGGCAATCTGTGATTTTGTTGCGCCTACTAATGAGATTAGAGATATATTTAACGCAGACTATACAATTTGGCTTGATACCATCCGTGAAGGTCGATATGCTGATACCAATGCTATATTTGTACCTCCCGAACAATATGATATTCGTGTTACAGAACAAAACGCAGAATATTGGGCAGAAGTTATTACACAGGATCTTTTAAAAAGGTAAATAAAGATAGCGGTCTTTTGGCATCATTCCCGCTTTACAAATTCTGCTGCCTATGCTATAATTAACATAGGAGATAAAAATGGCAACTAATCAATCAGTACAATACAAGTACACAAGTACAAAAGAGTACGTAAATCAATTCCCATGCGCTTATCGTCAATGGCGTGCAGACAGTCATTGTAATTTGATTCATGGATATTCATTTAGTTTTAAATTTTACTTTGGAACTAATGACTTAGACGTTCGCAATTGGGCGGCTGACTATGGCGGTCTTAAAGAACTCAAAGGACTACTTGAAGACCAATTCGATCATACACTACTTGTAGCAGAAGATGATCCAGACCTTGAAACATTTAAGTTGTTACAAGAAAAGAAAATGGCTAAACTTACTATTCTTCCACGCTTAGGCTGTGAGAGTTTAGCAGACATGTTATACAAATATATCAATGGAGTTTATATTCCTGATATGTGGGGACCAAGTGAGGCTGCAAGACTTTGGTGTTATCGTGTAGAAGTACGTGAAACACAAAGTAACATGGCTTATCGTGAAGGGCATCGTGAATGGAATGAGGATTTATTGTCATGAAATTTAAGTTAGGCGATATGGTTAAGAAGGTTTCTGGGTCACAATGGCATGGCACAATTGTTGGAACATACTCAACTGAACTAACTCCAGAGGGTTATGCAGTTGAAAGTTATACTGAAAAGGGTTCAGTGCAGATTTATCCTGCAAAGGCTCTTGAACTTTGGAATGTTGATGAAAAGACTTTGGAGAATTTGGGCTAAAGCCCTAGGTGAAAAATCAGGCAATACAGATAAAGAATCAGATCGTATTGCCTGTATTAGAACAGCAATTGTGTTATCCTACATCATAACAAATTGTTTTATTGTAGCAGGCGTAGTGAGGCATTGGAATGGTTAGAAAAGTTTGGTATTCAGATGAAACTGTAAATGGGTTTATACATTACATTATTAGAAAAATGTCTATGGATAACTATAAGCCTGATTATGTAGTGGGTATTAATCGTGGTGGACTAGTCCCTGCATTAAAGATTAGTCACTATCTAAACGTTCCAATGCACACACTTAATGTTAGTTTGCGTGATAACATAGATACAGAAAGTAACTGTTGGATGGCAGAAGATGCATTCAATGGTAAAAATATTCTTATTGTTGATGATATCAATGACACAGGTGCTACATTAAATTGGATTAAAAATGACTGGCAAACAAGTTGTATGCCACTTGATAATAAATGGGATACTGTTTGGCATAACAATGTTAAGTTTGCAGTTGCCGTAGATAATCAGTCCAGTGACTTTGAAATAGATTACGAAGGTACAACTATCAACAAAATGGAAGAAGATGTTTGGGTAATCTTTCCTTGGGAAGAATGGTGGAAATAACTATTGACAATAGTAATTGATTATCATATAATCACAATAGAGGTATAATTTATGTCAACGTTTTTAAGTTTGCTTGGGGACTTCATCAATTTTATTTTTGGTGTTGCGCTTCTAGCCTTTTCAGTTTGGTTCATGTATGGTATCTATCTAATTCAAAAGGATAGAGACATTGCACGTAAGAAAGCAAAAGATGAATATAAAAATCAGTGAACTGTTTTACAGTATACAAGGGGAAGGTCGCTACATGGGCGTGCCTTCTGTCTTTTTAAGAACATATGGTTGCAATTTTACATGCAGTGGCTTTGGTATGCCCCGTGGTCTACTATCTAATGAAAGGAATAATATAAATGCAAGAGATTATAAGCAATATAAGGATCTTCCCCTTGTTAGTACCGGCTGCGATAGTTACGCTAGTTGGGATCCTAGGTTCAAACATCTTTCACCGTTTCTTACGACAGAGGCAATTGCGCAAGCAATCGTTGAACAACTCCCAAACAAAGAATGGCGGGACGAACATTTAGTCATCACAGGTGGCGAGCCACTACTAGGTTGGCAACGTGCATATCCTGAACTACTTGATCATCCATTGATGGATGGTTTAACTGAGATCACATTTGAGACAAATGGCACTCAAAAACTAAATCCAAAGTTTGCTGATTACTTGCGTGACTGGAACAAAGTAGGTCGTGAAATTACATTTAGTGTAAGTGCTAAACTGCCTGGCAGCGGTGAGAGTTGGGAAGATGCAATCAAGCCAGAAGTTGTAGCAAGTTATGAAGATGTTGGTACAGCATATTTGAAGTTTGTAGTAGCGACTGATCGTGATATGGTTTATGCTGACATGGCAGTACATGAATATCGCAAAGCAGGTTTCACAGGTCATGTATACTTAATGCCAGTTGGTGGTGTTGAAAGTGTTTATAACTTAAACGCAAAGAATGTCGCAATGGCTGCGTTACAACGTGGATATCGTTATAGTGATAGACTTCAGGTACCTCTTTTCCGCAACGCTTGGGGTACATGATGCATCGATTGTTTGCGTTTGGTTGTAGTTTCACACAATTTTATTGGCCTACATGGGCTGATATACTAGGTCATAGTTATGATTATTTTGAAAACTGGGGCTTAGTTGGCGCAGGCAATTTATACATTTCAAGTGCTGTAGCAGAAGCCTCAGTCAGACACAACTTTACAAAAGACGATACCATAATGATCATGTGGTCTAACGTAATGCGTGAAGACCGTTACACCGATAGATGGCTCAACGTGGGCAGTATCTATAATCAAAATATTTACAACAAAGAGTTTGTTAGAGATTTTGTAACTATTCGTGGATGTTATATTAGAGACTTAGCACAGATTCAGTTAACAACACAATTGTTAGAAAACATAGGTTGTAACTATGAATACATGAGCATGGTTGATTTAACTAATCCCAATCAATACGAGAATTTAGACGCATCTGAAATGATAGAAGATTCTTTGAATCTATACAAGAATACCTTAGACAAATTCAAACCCAGTGTACATAAAACTGTTTTTAATAATGATTGGTATAGTAGAAAAATAAATGGAAAAACAAGAGTAGACTTACATTCTACTCCATTAGAGCATTTAGAATACCTTGATAAAGTTTTACCAAACAGTGTATATATTTCAACAAGACAATGGGTAGAAAAGGTAAATACAGATGTGTTGAATTTCTTAAAAGACAATGATAAGGTGTACACCTACAATGGGTGGAATAACACTAGCAATTTGCCTAAACATAGATTATAATAAACATTGAGATTTTAAGGAACCTTATGTCGATTGAAGCAATGATTGATAGAGATAAAATGATAGATGATCTGTGGTTTTATAAGGGAGCCACAGTAAAGTATTCATTTGCACTACTACCCAAACGTTGTGTATTGTCTGGGAAACTTATTTGGTTGAAGAAGGGCTATAAACTCACTAGGATGATTACCGGTCCAGGTGACCCTGTATATATGTATAGGTGGCATGATAGGTATGAACATTTACTTTGGAGAATTAGGAGTTAATTATGGCTATTTGGACAATTAAACCAGCATGGAAAAAATCAGTTATTGAACGCAACTATCTAACTAAGGGTGACAACACCGTTATGATTGAGACAGGTTGGCGTTGGGGTGAGTTTACTGTTGAAACAGAAGACGATAACCCTCCTGTACTAGAACCAGGTGTTGATCTATATAACTGTGACTACGATGTTGAACTAGTTGAAACAAGCGATGGCTGTTGGGAAGAAGTTGATAGTGATGAATGTGACGAAGAAACACAAGAATGGCTAGAAGAATTCTTAGAAGAAAACAGTTGGCTTGATTTAGAAGAGCATGGATGGATTCAAGATGAATGTGAAATGATTATTGACTGTGATATCATTATTGAAGACGAAGACGGTAATGTTGTAGAACAGCCACAATCAGAAACACCTGATGAAGTTTATGAAGAACCAGCAACACTAACCCCTAAAGCACCTTGGCCTTTTGATACAAAATGAAAACATACACTCGCAGAATTGGGTTCCTAGTCAGTTATCAAACACTAATACCCCATGGGGGTATTGGACAATTCACTAAAAGTTTTTGTGAATTGATGGATGAACATAACATTAAAGTTGATATCATAACTGACAAAGAACCCAAGGATAATGAGTTTATTAAATCCTTGAAGGCTAATATCATTGCTCCAGTGGAATCATTGCCATATACAACACATAGCAATATCTTTATGTATGGCGATACATATTGCTATGAACGCATGGCTAACTTCCGTAATGCAATTGTAAAGGCACTTGAACATAATTTGTATGATGCGTTTATTTGTAATACATACGAATCTGTTCAAGTGGCAAGCACCATGGGACTCGATGATTGTATTCAAATAATTGCATATACGCATTTAGAAAGTCAAATTTTTAAAGACACTAAGAATCCATTTCTTGATACAACCAATGAAATGATGCGTAAGCAACTAGAAATGAGTTCTGTATATGTGGGTACGCAAAGTAAGTTCAATCAATTAGAAATAGACAACGGTGCTTGGCATTTGCCTATTCCTATCAGCGAACGTGGACTATTAGAAAAACACAACAAACCACGTGAAGGTGTACTCTTTGTTGGTCGTTGGGAAGAAGGTAAAAATCCTGAACTATTCCTAGAATTAATTGAGCAAACACAATTACCTGCTAAGGTAATGACTAGCGCAAATGGTGCTAAAAAGTTTGAAGAACGATTAAAGAAGATCGGTGTAACTTATGATATTCGTGTAGGCATCATTGGTAAAGAAAAAGTTGACTTTATGACAAGTGCTAGAGTTGCATTCAATCCTAGCACAGTTGAAAGTTATGGTATGGCTTTCTATGAACAACACATTCAGTTACCTACATTTGTGTTAGAAAATCAACGTTGGACTAAAAACTTTGATGGACATTTTTTCTTTGAGACTAACAAGAAAGATATGGCGTCTGATGTCAAAGGCGCATACGATATGTTTGCAAACAGTAGTGATTGGTATGTTAAAGGATCATTAGATCATGCTATTGCACAAGAGAATACAGTATTTCACAAATGGAATAAATGCTTTAGTGAGTTTAAAACAAAACAAAGCAATTCAAATACTGCGGCAATCTGTAAAGAACATACAGTAAAGCATAGTGATTTTATTAAAGGTTTATGTCGTAATGTAATTTGTATTGATGATGTAAGATCGGTTCTTTCAAACAAACATAAATTTACAGTCACTTATACTGATAATGATACATACTTGAGCAAGGATCCACATTTTGTTCCCACAGAAGAAGTAAGTGGTGCAGGATTATTTGAATTTTAATATGAAGTTAGGTATATTTGGAGATAGTTACGCAGAAGCACAAAAAAACAGTCGTGGTGGCAATTTTCAATATCCAGGCTGGCCTGAATTACTTAACGAAATGTATCATCCTGAGTTATATGAAAATCATGCTAAGGGCGGTACTAGTGTTTGGTGGAGTTATCAAGAATTTTTAAAACACTATAAAAAGTTTGATCATATTATTTTCGTTCACAGTTTGTATCATAGATGGCCACACTTACCAGAAGAATTGGTAGGATTTCACGGGGATTTAGTGGGAAACATTTATACACAAATGAAACAATTTAAAGATGTGTACCTTAAGTTGTTTACTCAAAATCTTACTGAGTTTATTTGTAAAAATGTGGCAAAAGATATAGAAAAACGTTGCATTGATTCAAATATAAAATTAATACATATTTTTATAGACTTAGAAGAAATTACAACAAAAAATGAACACTTTCATTTTCCTATTATAATTAATTTTGGTGCGCCCAGTTTAAAAGAACTAGTGACAATTGATTGTAAAATTCATACATTACATAATTATTTGATGTTTACCGGTACGTCTGATATTAGAACATGTCATATGAATCCAGACAATAACAAACTTGTTGCTAACTTAATTAAACAAGTATACACTGATAATATTAAAAAAATAGATTTTGAAAAATCAATTTATGTTAACAAACCTAAAGTTAATGCTATTGTTGATGAAATTTATAAAAATAAAGGTCGCTAATTATGAAAACTGAAACAGTTGTCTTTGGTGACAGTTTTGGTACTCCTCACACAGATTGGGAAAACTGTTGGTCTACATTAATATCACATAACGTATATGCAATGCCGGGCACAAACCTATGGTATTCATATCAAAAATTTTTAAAACATTATAAAAGTTACGATTATGTTGTTTTTGTTTATACACACAAGTGTAGATGGTATACAATAGCCGAACATTTGTTACCTTATTCTAATTGTATAAACAAAGAGAAATTAGATGTGTATCATGGCATACCCAAGTATGCATATGATGATATGGCAAAACTAGTTGAAGTATATAAACTCATCTATGATGAAGATTTTGAACAATTTTTATATCAAACTATTTTTGACAAAGTTAACACACTATGCAGAAAACGTAACATAAAACTTATCAATGTTCTTCCATTTGAACCGGGAACAAATGTAAAAAGTCGTTGGACTATTACAAAAGAAATAGGATTGGATATTAGCAACATGCATGGTTCGTGTTTAGTTGGTTTAGGAGATATCTCATGGGCAGAGTTGACTGATGCAGACGTAGGTGGGCATCGTCATCCTTTACTAAAAAAATACACAGTAGATATGCCTGATGCTAGACCTTGTCATTTATCACCGTGGAATAACAAAGCATTGGCTGAAATAATAACAGAAGAATTTGCAAACAATAATCCAAGACTCATTGATTTAACATTCGATGATAGATTTTCATATGACATATCTATATTGTTGGATTATTTTAATAAAATGTACGAGAGTAAATTATGAAAAAAGTATTGATAACAGGTTGTTCAGGATATATTGGTAGTCATCTTGCCAAGATGCTAATGAACTCTATGAAGTATGAGGTACATGGATTAGATATTTGTGATCCTCAGCAACCAATGCATAAATTTTATCGACAAGATATCAATAGATTGTTTACACTTAACGAAGAGTTTGATTGTGTAATTCATTTGGCTGCATTGGTTAAAGTCAATGAAAGCGAACAAATGCCTATTCCATATTACATTACTAATTTGAATGGCACAATGAATGTTATCAACAAAATTAAAACTAAGAATTTTGTATTTGCTAGTACAGGTGCCGCAGAAAGTTGTGTTAGTGCATATGGCGTAAGTAAACGTGCGGCAGAAGATGTTGTACGTGAATACTACACACAACACAAGCCCACACCATATACTATTTTTAGATTCTATAATGTAATCGGTAGTTCGGGTTTCGAGCCAACTAACCCTGATGGCTTGATGTATAATCTATTGAAGTCTAGTTATACACGTGAGTTTACAATTTACGGTAACGATTATAACACAGTTGATGGTACATGTGTGCGTGACTATGTTCACGTAGATGAAATCTGTGATGCACTTATGACTGCAATTGAAAAGTCAAGCAATCAAATTGAATGCTTGGGTCATGGAGTAGGCCATACTGTATCTGAGATGTTTGAGATGTTTAAGCGTGTTAACCATGACGCATTATATCAGGATACTGACACGCCTATCTTGCGTAAGATTGGCCCACGTAGAAAAGGTGATGTAGAAAGTTCTGTTCTTTCTAATGTGTCAAGTTATATGAAAAATTTGTATAGTTTTGAAGATTTACTTAAGGTGTAACCTTAACATATACGTTAGATAATTCGTGCGGTCTAAATGCAAAACAACTTGTACCAAATTGAATTGCTATAGGTCCATTAAACAGACTACGACTTATCACACGTAACCTAGTACCTGCACATAACCCTAAATCAACTTGCCTTTCGTTTGAATTACTAACAATGATTGCATCAGTATTGATTGGCAATTTGTCTAGGGTTGTTGTCATTTATACTTGTTCAGGTTCCCAATGCATAACTTTACCGCCTTTTTGTAATGGTTTATAACCTTGCTTGCGATAAAACTTAATTAAATTACCCTGTTTGACTTGACCTTTGTCCCATGGATAAAGTGTTAATGCAATACCATCTTCACGTGCTAAGTCTTGTAGTATCTTCATAGCCTTAGTGCCGGCGCCTTTGCGCAGTGGATAAGCCTGAATCCATTTGATTTCAACTGCATCACGTTTACTAAAACTAGGTGTCAATTCAAACATAGCAAACTGCTGATCATCACCCTCACCACCTAACGGCATTACGTGGTTGTTTTGAAACTGTTGCGGGAATTTATCGTATACTTTTTTTATCCAGGTTTTAGCCTTGTCACTACTAGGTGACAATTTAAGGACTTCGGTTACGAACTCACTTGCTCTCATTATGTGTACACCAAACTGTCTATTCTTTTGTAACGGATGTTAAATGCGTTCATCAATAATTCTACTTCACGCAAACATTGATCTCTTGCCCCGCCAACTATATACGCACCAGTAAAACGTTTTAATTGTGCTACACTGGTCCAATTAACTGTCAACGGTTCATCGTTCATTTCTTGCATAACACCCATGATCAAACTTTGTTGTGGTGTGCGTCTGTTAGATGCAGGAAATTTTAATTCTCTACTGTCACTTTTCTTTTGTTGATACAGTTCACGTATAGTGGCAATAATAGTTGCAGGCTCTATTCCGTAATCCATCCAGCTTCTTAAATAGCCGTAACCTTTGTCCACTATTTCAAAACGATTCCAGTTTATGGGGCCGGTATAATTGGGATTATTATCATATTCATCATCATCAAATCCCACTGTTTCTTCCCAATAAGTTTGTATATCATTGATAGTATCACCAGAGAGCCCTTGATCTTCTGCATTAACAAACATCAGTACCGGGCCAGTTTGTTGATTTACAAAGTTAATAATTTCTGTGAATACAGAGTTTTCATCCCCGTCCATCATACCTGAATATTCAGGTTGTACATCCACTACTATAACAGGGTGTGCACGGCCTTCAATTATAAATTCATTTGCTCTCATAAGTTATACATACCTTGCTAATGCATCTTCACCTAAATCTGTAATACGATTAGGTGGAATTGTAGTTGTTGAGAAATACCATCCAAACTCATATCCTAGTGGCAGATTTCTAATGTCAATTTGCAACAATGTCAATGGATCATCACTTCCTTCTGACTTAGCGTACATCCAGTTACCAACTGTGTTTAACTCTTTACGCAACTCGTCCTTGTCACCAGTGTCCACAACTATAAACGCTTTACCATCATAAGGGTCTAGTCCACCGTATAGAATTTCTTTTGCATTTTCAGTACCAGTAATATGATACCCAGTTGTAAACTTATGTTTTGTAACATTAGTTATTTCTTCTACAATGAACTCACTGGCACGCATCTTAGTGCTTCAATAATAGTGTACTTAATACTCCTGGGTCTTTAGCACTGATATCACCTTCGCCAGGAGCAACAATAACGTTATATTGCATACCAGCAACCTTAGGCTTACTTGTGTATTCATCGTAACTTAATATTGAACTTGGGCTGATGCCATACTCTTTACCTAAACGTTGTTTCAATTCTTTTAGTTTATCAGGTTGAATTTGCCACTGACCTTCGCTACCTTTTTTCAAATTACCCTTGTCATCTTTAACTAACAAGTCTTGGAATAATCTATCAGGAACAATACGACTATTCTTAGTTTTATCTAAGTTAGGATCGTTTGCTTTAACTTGTTTTTCTTGAGTTGAATGAGCGCCTTCACTCCAGTTGATGATGAAGTTCTTTGGTTTACTTGCTAATGCCGCGCCAGCAATCTTAGTATAAGCATAGAAGTCTACATCAGGATGTGCTTTAGCCAATTTAAATGCTAAGTCCATATATTCTGGGCTGAAGAAGTCACCAGCATCATGCCAACGAATACTTACTTTATAACCACCCTTCTTACCTAATGCTTCTTCTTTGCTAATCTCACTACTTAATTGTTCAAAGAAACCACTAGGATCATTCAATAGATATGTCAAGATACGACCATCACTTTGCCATGCACCCTTGAACTGAATCTTACCACCCTTCATAGCAAAGCAGTCAATCTTACATGAACCAGCACCTGGACATGTGTTTACAATAATTAGTTTGTCTGAAGATTCGTCAACTGCAATACCTGTCAATGCCGCAAAGCCAACGTTAAAGAACTGTTCTAGTTCTCCATTACTGTGTTTCATCTTTTCATTTTGTTTTAGTAATGCTTTTGGACGTTGCTTTAATGTGTTCTTAACTGCGTCTTCACTATATGTCTTACCATCTGGACTCAAGTATGTGATAACACTTGAACGGTGAATATAAGGCATCTTGTATCTGTCTGTTTTTGTTTTACCAGACACATACTTTTCGAATCCTTTTTTGTCTACTTTAACTTTACCTGTCTTTTTATCAATGTCAGGGGTACCAGCAATACGTTTCATATAGTCTTGGAACTCTTGACCACCGAACTCACGCTGTGGTGCAGATAGTTTAGTTGCCTCATCTAATCCTGCTAAACGTTTAATTTCGTTAAGAGCATCTTCATCTACTTCTTTTTCGCCTGGCATATCACCTGCATCAGAAACAAACTCTTCGGGTGACATGATTTCAACATTGCCCATTGCACCGGGCATATCACCTGCATGTTCTTCTTCCTCACCCATCATATATGAGCCAGCACTTGATGCATCGCTATCTGCACCCATTTTCATCTTTTCACTGATAGCACCACGGAACTTTCTTTCAGGTTTACCGTATGGGGTTACTACAGGAGTCTTTTCTGCTGTAAAAGGACCTGAACTAGGACCAGACTCAATTCCGGTGTAGTCTTCATTTAACTGCTTGATTTTGTTCAATAAATTTCTGATTTCCATAAAAGTTTCCGTTTCAGTTGACTTATAATTAAATAAGTGTTATAGTATATCTATTATTTATCATTATGGACTTTATTGTGACAAATCAATCTATCAAACGTATTGGCTTTGCTTGTAAGTGGGCTGAGGTCAATAAAAAGGGTGAGATCGCTAGCGTTGAGGGACTCAACACAGGCGGTACCACTATGGCATGGGCAAAACGTAACAAGCGTGATTTGGTAGAACAAAAAATCATTGATGTTGCAAAAAGTAACATTATGAACACTCACAATCTAATCAAACGTGTTGCCAGTCTTGAACCCGAACTGCGTATGGTTCGTCTTACCAGTGATATGTTTAGTTTTTACACACATGAAGACTATCGTGACTTTTGGAAGTCACAGTACATTCAAAATCTACTTGAACACTGGATGGCACCACTAGGTGAAACTGCACGTGCTAATGATGTACGTTTGTCATTCCATCCTGACCAATTCGTTGTTTTGGCTAGCGACCGTGAAGAGGTGGTAAATAAGAGTATAGAGGAGTTTGAATATCATGTCGATATGGCCCGCTGGATGGGGTACGGAAAGCAATTTCAGGACATCAAAATCAATGTACACATATCGGGTCGAGCCGGTCCCCAAGGTATTCGAAACGCCCTCAAACGACTCTCGCCCGAAGCAAGAAACACCATCACAATCGAAAACGAAGAAATCAGTTGGGGACTTGAAAGCACCCTAGAACTCGCTGATGATTTGGCGCTTGTGTTGGACATACACCATCACTGGGTTAAAACTGGTGAATACATAGAAAGCAATGATGACCGTATTAAAAAAATTATTGATAGTTGGCGTGGTTTGCGCCCTACTATACACTACTCCGTTAGTCGTGAGGACGTACTTGTTGGCCATTCCCGACATGAACGCCCCGCTCTTACACCCTTGATGGAAAGTGGACACAACAAACAAAAACTACGTGCCCATAGTGAATACTATTGGAACGATGCAGTTAATCGTTGGGCATTGACACATGGCGAATGGGCTGATATCATGTGCGAGAGCAAGGCTAAGAATCTTGCAAGTTTTGCATTGAATGAAATGAGGAAAGCAAATGTTTGATAAAATTAAGAAATGGTTTAAGGACGAGCCGGCACCAGCGCCGGCTCCTGAAGTTAAAGAAAAGAAACCCAAGGCTCCTAAGGTTGAACTAACCGCAAAGGAAAAGGCAACTCAAGCAGGAGAACCTTATGTTGCTATTCTTAGTGTTGACGTTGATCCTGACAACGTAGGCAATGGTAGTTTTGATTTAGATTGGAATGACAAGTTTGTTCTTAATCTAATCAAGCAAGGTTACAAGATTAAGAATAATGACACAGATGCAGAGATTGTGGATCGCTGGTTCCAAACTGTATGTCGCAATGTTGCACTAGAAATCTATGAACAAGATCAAGCTGATCCAAGCAACCGTGACCCAAATGACATGCGTGTGATTAGAAGTAGGGATATTGGAAACGGTCGTTCCGAAGTAAGTTAATGGCTGATGCACAATATCCTAATACCGAAGTTTATCTGATAACCTGGTTGGGAGGTGCCGGCGGAGCCTTTTTGACTTCATTGTTTACAAAGTTTATACATGGTGTCCCTTCGTTTGAAGAATTAAAATTATCAAATTACGGTAACGCACATGATAACCTAACTAAAATTAATTGGGACATGCGTTATCCTAATGACATATATGCATTAAACCATAATCATTCATATAAACATATAATACCAAAAGACCCGGCAGTTCCATTAATTTTTTATGAACACTGGTGTCCTTCACATGATGAATTATTTTACATTTATCCTAAGGCTAAACATGTAATAATAACATTGGAACATGAAGATCACTTTTTGGTGCATGTTAATTTATTTTTTAAATTCACATTACAATATGCCAGAGATGGTTGGGATAATATTAAAGCAAGTAATCCTAAAATTCCAGAATTAGAATTATTAGATAAACCAGAAGACATTACACCCGAACTATTAGAAAAGTTGTATTATTGGCCTACGTGGAAGCCTGCTTATCCTTTTTATAATAACGCAGATATTCCTGTTTCATCAAAAGATGCTCAATTAGTACGCATTTCCTATTTTGATATGTTATCAAACAAAGATAAAGTTTTATCAATTATTAGTAACTGTACGGAGAGACCAATCCCACAAGATGCAAGTATTATATACGACAAGTATATTGAAAAACAAAAAGATTTAGTTAAAACTCGCATGCCATTATGGGTGTATAATCGTTATTTTAACATTTAGGAAAAATCAATGGTAGAAATTAGTACAGATAATATTCCAATTTACTTACCATATAATTCAGTATTGGTTAATGCCATGAAATTTACTAGCACAGAAGATATTGCTAGTTGTGCTGAACTAATACTTAGTAAGAGTTCACAACAATTTATTTGTTTTAATATTGTTAGCGAAGGCATTCCTTATAATCAAATAAACACGGCTCAAAAAATAATCAAATATCTTATTGAAAGGTATAACTATCAACCTAATAATTTTAGATTAATATTAGGTGCAAGTCCCTGTCAGGAAAATATTAATTATTATCTCAGCCATTGTGATAGATTTAATTGGGTAAAGATTCCAGTTTATTTTGTAAACAACTTTGAAACTGGTCAGCAAAGAAATATATCAGCCTATGATTTAATTGATACTACCCCTAGACTAAAATTAAAGAAGTTTGTATGTTATAACAGAAATGTTAAACCTCATAGATTGTATATAACAACAGAAATTATTAACAGGGGCCTATTGGATAAAGGATTTGTTTCTAATTTCTTTACGTTTCCCGATGATGAGTTTATGTTTTATTGTCTACATGAAGACTTTCCAAATAAATTTCAAAATATTATAGATACATTTAATAACAACAAAGAAATGTTTCCACTTAGTTTGGGAATAACTGGTAAACGTGATATTGACGGTTCAGATAGATTACATAAATTAGTACCTGATGATTTTGATCATTTTAATGAAACATATTTTGCTATTGTAGCAGAATCAAAATTCTCACACGATGATTATACTAATCCAAATACATTTAATCAATTAAGTTTAGATGCATTTTTCTTTACAGAAAAATTATATAAATTTATTGCAGGTAAAAAACCTTTTATATTGGCTGGGTTTACGGGCAGTTTAAAAAACTTAAGAAGTTTTGGATATAAGACCTTTCACCCATATATAGATGAAACCTATGATACCATTGATAATGATGAAGATCGGGTAGAGGCTATATGTAACGAAATTGAAAGGTTATGTAAGTTATCTGACACAGAAATACTAGAATGGCAACGCAATGTGGAGCCTATCATCCTACATAATTATCAACATTTTTGTAATACAGGCCAGCAAATACTATACTATTTGCCCAAAAGTTAAAAAAAAGTTGACAATAAATGTGTTTGGGTCTATAATAGACACTATGAACATTTCATTCAACACATTTAAATTATCATGCGAAGAGCGTGGGTACACCGAACGAATCTTTGAGGATCGCGGTGTACTAGTATTATATTCGCACAACGGCGTAAAGTGTGAGATTAAAAAGAATCATTACACTATTGGTTGGCTAGCAAAACCAGAAGATGTTGCCTCAATGCGCCAACGTTTCATTGAAGCTGGTTATAATGAAAAGATCGGCAAGCGCAGTCAAAATCGCAAAGATAGTAAAGACTTTATTAATGTGCATTTTGATGGTGAGGTTCTTGAAACATTTTGGGAACTTATTGGCATCATTGAATCCATTGAAACCATTGTACGTAAGGTTCGTGGTCAAGCAATTAAGCCAATTGCACGTGAAGTAAGCGAACGTAATATCTTTGAAAAGATTGCCAAACGTTTCAAATACTTTATCGATAATGAAGATGGATTTGGTTTAGAGAATACCCGTGCATTACTTGAAGGTGATAGTATTGACCATTTAATTACTATCGGTGAAAGTGTTAATCGCACAAAAGAAAATACATACCGTGAACATATTGTCCCTTGTATATTGATTTATAATCAAGCAGTAACTATGACTATGGAAAAACGTAGCGTTACTGAAATTGCACAAATGATTAAAAATAATCTTGCAATAGTTTTGATTACAAACGAGGAAGCCGAGTTATTAGACAATGAATTAGACATGCAAACGAGTATGCCCGAAGATTGGAAATTCGGAGACGATGTTTTTGCTAGACTTGCTCTTGCCCAAATTAAACTTAAATGACTTGACTTATATGCAGTTTTAACGTATAATAGTAGCATAAATACACTACGGAGTTCTCTTGAAATACGCACTTATAGACACAGCAAACACATTCTTCCGTGCCCGTCACGTTGCAAGTCGCAATGCTGACACGTGGGAAAAGATTGGTATGGCATTGCACTTGACACTTAGTAGTGTTAATCAAGCAGTAAAGCGTTTTGGTATCGATCACGTAGTGTTCTGTCTTGAGGGCCGTAGTTGGCGTAAGGAATACTACAAGCCTTACAAGGCTAATCGTAAACTTGACGAAACAGCAATGACTGATGCTGAGATCGAGGAAAACAAAATGTTTTGGGAAACGTATGAAATGTTTACTACGTTTCTTAAAGAGAAAACCAACGTAAGCGTACTACGTAACCCTAACGCTGAGGCAGATGACATTATCGCACGTTTTATTGCACTACACCCAAATGACACGCATTATATTATTAGTAGCGATACTGACTATGTTCAACTCATTAGCGAAAACGTCCATCAGTACAACGGAGTATCAGGACAACTTATCAAACTCGACGGATACTTTGATGAAAAGAATCGATTAATTGTTGATAAGAAAACTAAGGAAACTAAAACACTTGGTGATCCTCAATTTCTGCTATTCGAAAAGTGTATGCGTGGTGACGCAACCGACAATGTATTCAGTGCATACCCCGGTGTGCGCACTAAGGGTAGCAAGAACAAGGTAGGATTGATTGAGGCTTATGCTGATAGAACAAAGCAAGGCTTTAATTGGAACAATATGATGTTGCAACGCTGGGTAGATCACGATGGTATTGAACATCGTGTACGTGATGACTATGAACGCAATCGTGTATTGATTGATTTGACTGCACAGCCCGATGAAATTAAGACTGCGGTTGACAATTCAATTCGTGAAGGTGTTCGTACAACAGCAACACAAAGCGTTGGATTGCACTTTATGAAATTTTGTGCAAAGTATGAATTGCAAAAAATCAGTGACCAAAGTGATTCATACAGCAAATGGTTAAATAGCCCTTATAAGAGTGCTTGATGAATAATTGTTTTTTAGCAATTGACAATGTATATGATGATCCTTATGCGGTAAGGCAACATGCACTTACCTGCGAATATCTACCAGACAATACATCAAAGTCACACCCTAACGGAAAAGGTCCGTTTCCGGGTAAGATGAGTAAGGATTTTTATTACAAGTCTAGTATTGATATCAAAGTCAGTAAATTGCTAGGAAAGAATGCTATTCAATTACGCAATTTAGATAGTGGTAAATTTAGAATTAGCAAGTTGAATGATATTTCAGACAATGTTGTACATGTGGATTCGGTTACCTCTGATGTTTATGCAGGTGTGATCTACTTGAATATTCCTGCGCAATGTGATAACATACAAGGTACTATTCTATACAAACACAAGGCTGGATATAGAAGTCCCAACAAAGAACAGTTAGCAGAAATTATAGTATCAAAACAAGATAAAGATTTATCATATTGGACTCCTGAATTGGTATCATACATTACATGGAATAGATTGGTATTATATCCTGCAAATTATTTTCATGGTATTGGTCCAACGTTTGGTGACACGGATGACACAGCTAGGTTAGTACAAGTATTCTTTTGGGAAGTAAAATGACAGTTACAGTAACAAAATCCAGTGTTCGTAAAATAAAACAAGGTGATCCTAACTTTGTAATCCATGATGGATTAGTACAGACGGGCCGTGCAGGATTTGAAATTAGTACAGATTGTCCATACAATCATTTACAAATACTTCAGACTTGTATTGAACGTGGTTGGCTTAAACCTGTAGCGTATGTTAAAGACAAAGAATTATTTTGGGAAGAGTTTGAAAAATGAACGAACGAATTTATAAACTTGCTAGAGAAGCTGATAAGTTAGCCAGAATTGAAATTCCAGACCTTAGAGAAATTGTATTATATGATCGAATACGTGATGAAAAGTTCGCCGAGTTGATTGTGAAGGAATGTATCAGTCGAATTGAAGGATGTGCAGTTGAAACAAGCCCTGATGATTTTGTAAAAGGATACAACAAAGGTGTTAGCAAAGTATCCAGTCAGGTTAAACAGTATTTCGGAGTTGAAGAATGAGCGGTGGACACTTTCAATATAAACAATGGGAAATCGGCAATATCGCTGATGAAGTTGAGCAATTGATTATCGACAACGATAGCGAAGAAGTAAACGAATA
>Ga0208257_1000032_pt1 | contig 47304 bp, 65 predicted proteins | sample CryBogCBH10Sep07_FD_184610 | JGI IMG/M metagenome (GOLD analysis project Ga0208257, IMG submission 184610) | Freshwater microbial communities from Crystal Bog, Wisconsin, USA - CBH10Sep07 (SPAdes) | ecosystem: Environmental > Aquatic > Freshwater > Lake | place: Crystal Bog, Wisconsin, USA... | reverse complement strand
GTTACGGCAACGGCTACGGCAACGGCAACGGCTACGGCAACGGCTACTACGGCTACGGTTACGGCTACGGTTACGATACGATCAACACAACACTCAAATAGGAGAAAAAAAATGAGCGACATCATCACAATCAACGGCGTGGAATACGCACCTACCAAACGCACCACCGGCACACGGGCTGTCGTGGTCCTGGATCGTGGCTGGATTTTCGCGGGAGACGTTACTCGCCAGGACGGCAGGATATACATGACCCGCGTGGTCAATCTGTTCCGCTGGGAAATCGTCGGGTTCCCGGCGGTTGTGGCCGATCCGGTTGGCAGCGAGGCCGATATCCGGCCCATCCTGGACCTCGATGTTCCTGCCGGTTCAGAGGTGTTTAGCATCCCGGTGGCGGACGACTGGGGGTTGGTGTGATGACCAGCCCACATGACCTGGAAGAACGGGACTTCGATCTCATGATGGAAGCCATTCTTGAGCGCCGCCGATGCGCGTGCGGGCCGGACCTGCCGGGTTACTGCCCAGGGCCAGATGTTTGCGCGTATAATCAGGAGACACCCGAATGAAAGGAGAATACAAATTCCTTCCGAAAGAAAAAGCCCTAACACCAACAAAAGGCGGGTTTTATCGGCTGATAACCGACAACTACTGGCTGGTCCATCCCGACAAGGGGTTGGCGTTTTATTGGATGAAGGGCGACAAGGGATTGGGTAGCCCTCAATGTCACACGCAAAAAATCTTTCTTCATCATATAGAGAATTTATTGGGGGAGAAGGTGGAAGTTGAGTTTTTGCCCGCAGCCTGGGTGCCTATTTCTTTGGATGAATTCCGATGACCCGCCTCGCCCTCGCGGTTCCGTTCATAATTAAGAGGACTTAAAATGCAACTTGGATCACCAATCGAAGCAGTTCATCAATCGGTGGCTGCAGCCATTTATCGCGATCTTCCTGACATTCATTATCAAAATCGGGATTGGTCACTGTGGAGTAAAATGACTGAAACTGAGAAAAAGGAATCTATGAAAAATGATAGACTGGCTCCCAGAATAGACAAAACCAGACGCCCATATGAAAAAGACATTGAAGTGATCATGTTTCCACAAGTGTGGGGCAGTACTGCTTTGGGATATGGAGGCATGGGTGGTGCTTCAGTGACACCGGCATACACAGTGGTAGTTCAAACAAACACTCATGCTTGTGTGTATTTTGGATCAAGCGGAACATTGGCTTACATGATAAATTTCACCACACAAAGTGCTGAAGGTCGTGAAAAATTCCGACATGATATGCAATGCCACATCATAAAAGGCAAGGAAGGTGTGGGGTTATATAAATGACCCGCCTCGCCCTTGCCGCCCTATTACTCGCCAGCACGCCCGCCCTGGCCGACGCCACCGGCACAGCGTCATGGTATAGCCAAGGCCATGTCACGGCGTCTGGCGAGCGGTATGACCGGCATGACTTGACAGCGGCCAGCCGCACCCTGCCATTCGGCACCCGCGTCTTAGTCAGCCGGATGGACGACCATCGGCACGTCATCGTCAGGATCAACGACCGTGGGCCGTGGAAAAGGGGCAGGGTTATTGACCTATCGCAAGCGGCGGGGGAGCGGCTGGGGATTAGTAGGTGCGGGGTTGCATTAGTCAAAATCGAGGTGTTACATTGAAAAAAAACTGAGGTATGGCATTGGAAAAAGTTATTTTCTGGACACAGGAACGCATCCAATTTCTCGTTGAATGTTGGCAAGCGGGAGAGACATCCACGCAAATTGCGAAGAAGCTAGGAACAACAAAAAACGCCGTGATCAGCAAGTCACGGCGGGTTGCGGGCATAGACCGCCGGGAAAACCCCATCATATTCGATAGGCCGGTTTTGTTGCGCAGCTTTAAGCCATCGCCACTACCACCCGATGCCAAGACCCTGCCGCCATTACCGGCTCTGACAATCCCATGTCAGCCGGTCGAAAAAAAACTTACGCCGCCGTTGTCCAGAAAACGCACATGCCAGTGGATCGAGGGCGATCCAAAAAAGAAGCCTGTCCAATGGTGTAGACAGGCTTCGATCATGGGTAAGTCGTGGTGCGAACAGCACTACGCGCGCGTGTTTACGCACGCATGGATGGAACCTACTGGCTAGGCGTTTTGCACTGCCTGATTGGCCGCATCAAGCGCCGCGTCGATCTGCGCCTGCTGGGCCGCAGTCGGCGCGGTGCCAGACTTCAGCAGATCAATCGTTGTTTCGGCCGCAGTGACCAATTCCGGCACCTGCGGGACAAACTGCATCAGCGCCTGAATCAGCGCGACAAGGGTTGTGATCGGCATGATTACGATCCTTTGGTGGCGGTCGTGATGAGGGTCTGCAGCGCCGTCAGCGCGGCCGTGGCCGTCGTCAGGTCAACCGGCTGGCCAGCAGCGTTTGCTTTTTCAGCGGCTTTGATAGTGGCGTAGGCCACGGCTGCAGCCTCTTTGATCTGTTTGCGCACGGTCGCATTGCCGCACACAGGGCCATTGGAGCCGGTGCAGACGGGAAGTTGCAGATACGCCAGGGCAGCGTCGTCAGCAGCCGTCAGGCCGCTTTCTAGCGCCGCTATCGAGGTCGCGGTCTGCGTGTTCGAGCAAGCGGCCAGCGCCAGGATAGCACCGACCAAAGCAATGCGGCGGATCATGTGTTTGCTCCGTTGTTTGGTGTCGAGATCGGCGCAATGACTGGGGCACTGGCGTTCTTTGCGTGCCCTACGTTCGCACCGAGAATGTTCACGACATGATAGACGATTGGGTAAAAACCAGATGCGGGCACTGCCGGTGCTGGCAGGACGGTGGCAATGGCTGCACACACGCCGCAGAGTGCAGCGGCATACATGGCATATTGCGCTGGGATCAGCGCCAGGATGATTGAGAGGTCCATCAGCTTTGCTCCACACGATTGAGTTCTGCTGCGTTCAAGTCGTCAGCAGTGAGTTGTCCCGACCCAGAAGCGGGCGCGCTCGGGACCACACGCGCAGGAACGGGCGGCAAAGAACCCGACCCGCTCTGGGAACTCATGAACATTTTTGCTTCTTCACGGCGGCGATTAACCAAGCCTTGATCCATCTTGCCGTCGCAATAAACCCACGCACCAAACTGCTTTGCGGCACCGGCAAAGTCGTTTTTGTTGATCATCGCCATCAGATTGGAAATGCGTAGAGCGTGCGTGCCTTCGTTGAACGCGAAGCTGATCAGCGCGGCCAGTTGATTGTCGGTCAGCGGGACTGTGGTCATCTGACTGACAGACGCCGCCACTTGCTTCACCATGCCTTCAAGCCGCTCCATGGCGTCCTGCTGGCTTATGGGCGACGTGTTTGCGGTGACCTTGCTACCATCGGGCATGTAGGTAAAACCATAGCCAATGGTCCAAATCCCTTTCTGATCCTGATATGGTTCAGATCGGAAACCTTCATGCGCAGCAATAAATAATGTCGCTATTGCAATGCCATCACTCATCGATCAGCTTTTCCTTCTAGCTTTTCGAAAATTTTCTCAAGCATATGCTCGATGCGGTCCATCCGCTTGTCGAAGTCTTCTTTGCGGACGTAGCTGATCGGAAGATCCTTCTCGATCTCATGGATGTCGCGCCGGAGGTTTTCCGTCGCTTCGTACAGACGGCGAGCAAACCAGCCGATGACGGCGAGTATTGCGCCGCCGATGAGATTGATCGCCGTCTGGGTATCCACAGCCAATTTCCTTCTTACGAACAATTCCAACGCTTCATAGAGGCTTTGGCTCTTTCAGCATTTTTGGATTTTTCAACCACGCCTTCCATGCGTGCGCAAAAACTCTTTTTGCGCGCTTTTTCCTTTTCGGTTTTCGGATGTGGCGCAGGAGCCTGCAGATGGCTACCATGTTCGCGGTTGTATTTCTCACGACCCTTTTCCGTCAGGCCAGCGCCGCGTTTCGTGGATAGTTTCTCGCCACGACCGACTGACAAACTTCCGCTGCTCATGATTGGACAACTCCACCAGCGTTAACGTCGGGGACGGCAGATTGCTGCTGCGCGGCAATGAGCGGGGCGGCAATCTCTTGGATGCGCGGGATTAGTCGCCAAACTTCGTTGTAGGGGCGGCTTGCCACGATGTCGAAGATTTGCTGGAGTTCTTCAATGGTAAACATTAGTCTGATACCTTTGCCAGAGTTGTGTTGTCGGGCGGCGTCCAATCGCTTTCGCCGTCCCACAGAATTGTGTTTAGCACAGACCCGGCAGGTATCAAAGTCGTTGTGCCATCGAAGTTCTGCTGTTCGATGTCAACGCTGGTTATGATGTTATAGGTCGCCATCTTACCACTCCATCACAATCACGACGCCAGCGCCACCAGCGCCGCCGTTGCCGCCGACAAAACTGCCATTGCCCGCACCACCACCGCCACCACCAGCGCCATAGTTACCGCCCGCACCACCTGTGCCGCCGTTCGCAGTCGAACCCGCGCCACCGCCACCGCCGCCGCCGGATGAGTATGCGGGTTGGATGGTAACAATGGTCGAGTTGCTGGTGCCGCTGTTGCTGGGCGATGGCGTGTTGATTGCGCCGCCGCTGGCCGTGAAAATTGTGCCGTTGACATTGCTAGAACCGCCAGATGCACCAGCCTGGGCGACGGCAGAAGCGTTAAATCCACCCCCGCTTGCACCGCCGGAAATAACAAGAGGGCCACCGCCGCCAGAGAATGACGCGCCAGTTGCGCCCCCACCACCACCAGAAGCGGATGTGCCAATGTTGCCAGCTTGGTTTGCCGTTCCACTAGCACCAAAACCGCCTGCTATTCCAAAACTACCCCCAGCACCACCAGAAGAATTAGTTCCCGAGACGCCCTTGCTGTTATTGGGCGCTCCACCGCCTCCACCGCCCGACGCAACGCCAAGCGCCCCTGGCGCACCGCCACCAGCACCACCGCCATACAACCACGTTCCAAAGCTGCTGGTTCCGCCCTGTGTGCCGCCTGTATATACAATGCCGCCTGTTGGCGACCCAGACACAGAACCGGAAGTGATCGTGAAGCTGCTACTCGTGGCAGTAGCAACCGTCCAGTTGCCGTTAAATGTGCCGGTGCCGCCCGTCCACCCAGACAACACGACCGCCGTTCCTGCGGTAAGGCTGTTGGTGGCTGTGACTGTGATCGTGGTGCCACTGCCAGATACGGTCGGGCTGGTCAATGTCGTGCCGCCCAAGCCTCCCGCGCCAACAACGATGGTGCCGTTGCTGGAAATATCAGAAATGCGGAATGTGCCAAAGCCAACACCGGCAGACCCACCACCGCCACCGCCTGACCCGCCGGTTGAGCCGGGTGCGTATGTGCCGCCGAACCCGCCCCCGCCGCCACCGCCGATGGTTAGGACGGAAGCCATGGTTGACGTTGTCTTTGGCGTCCAAGTGCCGCTGTTGGTGAAAACCGTCACAGTGGGGATGACCGCTGCGTTTGCGCCATTTATCGTCATGGCGTTTGCAATCGCAAGCGTGCCAGTCGTAGCGGTAAATGTGTCAGTCGCGTTATTCTGGTTAATTGCCATTATGCCGTCTCCACAATCGAAACTCGCGCAACCCAATGGCATGAGTTGGCAGTGACCGGAACGATGCTTAAGTTTATGCCGCCGTTGGTCGTGTCCGCCGTCAACGTCGGAACTGCTTGAGAAGCCCAACCACTACTTAACGCGATGGTGGTCGTGCTTGGTGTTCCGACCACCGCAGTGGTAGATGCACTCGCGCCCTGCGTGAACAGCGCGTTAATTGTCCAGCTTCCAGAGTTTCCATTGGTCGTGTCTCGCCCGATTATATCAACAGTCACGCGCATAGTGCTGTTGGCTATTAAATTCATCACGTTAGACGAACTGGCCGCGTTGCCGCCATCTGATGACAGCCTAGCACTGAAGGAAATTGTCCCGGCCACTGTCTGCGCGCCAGTTGTCGCGTTGGCATATGAAACAGTGGTCGTGGACGAAGCGGTGATGACGTATGTGCCATTGTAACCGGCTGGCGTAACACCTGACACAACCACCGTTGATCCAACCAGCGGCGCAGCAGCCAGGGCAGCAAAAGTGATTGTTGCCGTTGTGCCGGTGCCACTAGCTGCCGTTGTGGCTTTTGCGGGGCCGAAAGCTGATGATGCCTTAAATGACGAAAAACCTACTTGTGCGTCACCATTACTTGACCAGTTTCCAACAGCATAGAAGTTAAAACCAAAACGCCCGTGATCGCCAGCATACGCCCCGCCGCCTACTGAATATGTTCCGGATAAAGAACTATACCCGCCAAACAACAGGCTGTAACCGCCGGTATTAGCAAGGTTTGAACCCAAAGCTATAGAGTAACTTTGGGTTGCGGAACTAGGGCCAAAAACAAATGCCCCAGTGCCACTTGCGGTGCCACCACCACCCGCAAACGAACTAGTCCCGCTTGCCGTGCTGCCATTTGTGCAAGCAAAAGAGTTTGTGCCGCTTGCCACTTGGGTTGCTGCTGTTCTGTTGATTTGAAGATCAACTGCACCAGAGGCGCGAGCGTTACCACCAAGCGTAGTGCCATCAGGCGGTGGACCGGCAATGATTGCCCCGCCAGACGTTGTGTATAGCACGATTGGAATGTTGGCGGTAATTGTGCCGCCACTCGTATAAGTCTGAGCCGAAGTATTTGCGGAAATCGTAAATGTGGTTGATGAGCCAACAGCAGAAATAACAAATATACCGTTGGCGTTTGTTGCGCCAACAACGCCGCTAATCGTTATATTTTGCCCGATAGCCAGACCGTGCGCGGAAGCAGTCGTCACAACAGCAGATGTCGCCGTCGAAACACCCGTAATTGCCGGTATCGCCGCACTGGTCGGTGTAATTACGGCTGAAGCTAATGTCGTGCTGGCCGCATACATTGACAGGCCAGTGATGTTGCCAACAGTGGCCGTGGCCGCTGTTGAATAGGTGAAAGACTTACCCAGTGATCCCGCTAGCGTTAATGCGCCCGCAGCCACCGCATTTGTGCCGAGCGTCAGCGTGCCGCTGCTCATTGTGGCGTTTGCGTTGCCCGAAACCGCAGAACCCGTCGCTGCAAAATATGCAAGCTGGTTTGTTGTCCCGCTTGCCGTAGCAAGCGTGCCGGTCGTCGGCAACGTGACGTTGGTTGCCGCCGTGGCCGTCAGCGTCGTGTTAAACGCGCCACTGGTCGCCAACGTGCTACCATTTGCCAACGCCAAGGTGCCAGTCGTCGTGTTGATTGTCAGGCCATTGACGCTGGTCGCCGTAGCCACACCCAACGTCGGCGTCACAAGCGTAGGGCTGTTTGCGCGCACAAAGTTTCCTGACCCAGTGCCGGTATATTCCGTGCTTGTCAGGTGGTAGTATTGATTGCTTGCGCCACCTTGCAGACCACCAAGACCGTTATGGAGGGTTACAAGAGGTGTTAAAACATTAGACGAATAAGAAGTCCCGTTATACGCGAACGTAAGCGTTTTCGGGCCGCCTGGACCGCTTTCTGTCGCAAACCCAATCTTGGCTAACGCATCAGTCGAGTTGATGGTGTAAGCGGGCTGCGTCGTTTGTGTCGTATATAGACCATAGGCGGGGGTTATTGCCGTAACAGGAGAAGTGACGACGCCAAACAGATTATGCCACAATTCACCGTTGATTGACGTTTCATTAACGTATGTCGTCGGCACAGAAATTGTAACAACGGTGCTGCTGGTCACAGACGTAATTTGGTATAGACCCTGCGGCGTCTGGAGATAATCCGCAACTGTATTTGTCGCGCTGCCAACAGCACTTCCAAAAAATGCCGCCGAAGCCGTTGCAGTGCGCGACGTTCCAGAACCTGTTGTCGTTATGGTGATCGACGACGCCGACGAAAAAATGGCCTGATAGACGTTGTGAGTCATAGTCACAGTGCCACCAGCGGCATTTACACCAGCGTAAATGTCGAACGTCCATTGCCCTGCATCCAACACGGTTCTACCGAGTGCCGCCGAAACAGCGGCAAAGACCGGCAACGTATTGCTATTTACCGAGGCGGTTTGCGTAAGGGTGCCACCCGTCGTGACTGGCGACGTTCCGTAAGTCAGAATAGGAATAGCGTTGTTTGTGCCGGTTGCGGTGATCGTGGGCGATTCCGGCCAAAAGCTGACGCCCTGACCCGCGCTGCCTGTCTGCGTCGCGGTGACGTTCACCCAATTTGCGCCGTTCCACGATAAAAATTGACCGGCAGCAGCGAAAGACACCGAAACGTCTGAAAGATTTTCGAGAGGGATAGTTCCACTGCCGCCAAGCGCGATGGTCGTCCCTGCGACGGTGATATTACTGTTCGCCAACTGCGCGTTTGAGATCGTTCCTGTCAAAGCAGTCGTCGGCAACCCAGTGGCGTTGGTGAGCGTGACCGAGGAAGGCGTTCCCAGCGCGGGCGTGACAAGCGTAGGACTGTTCGTAAGGACAATCCCACCGCTTCCCGTAACTGCTGTTCCAAGCGCCGTCTGCACACCTGTGCCGAGCGTCAGTTCGCCAACGACCGTGCCGTTTTGATAGAGCAAAGTGTTTGCCGCACCACCACTAATCGGCGTCGTGCCGATGGTGATGGTTGACGGGCCAGTCGCGCCGGTAATGCCGGTCGCGCCTGTGATGCCCGTGGCACCCGTAAGACCTGTTGCGCCTGTGACACCCGTTGCACCAGTAACGCCGGTCGCTCCAGTGACACCAGTCGCGCCGGTAATGCCGGTCGCGCCTGTGATGCCCGTGGCACCCGTAAGACCTGTTGCGCCTGTGACACCCGTTGCACCAGTAACGCCGGTCGCTCCAGTGACACCAGTCGCGCCTGTGACACCCGTTGGACCAGCAGGGCCTGTGGACCACGTCATTCCTGTGCCGGTGCTGACCAAAACAGCACCAGTCGGACCAACAGACGTGAGATTGGTGCCGCCACCCGAAATTTGCACAACACCGGATGTGTTGATGTTGTCCGCAAGATTGGCGAGATTGCGAGTTTGTGTCATGCCGTTGTCTCGCTCACTGCAAACAATGATAAGTGAATTTGTTGGTGCTTGCACCACCAGTCAGTGACAGTGCTGTCGTGGTGACCGCATAGCTAAACGATGTGCCGGTTGGACTGCTGACAACGCAGTGCGGCACGGTCGCGTAGGCCACTTTGAACGTCACGACTGGATTGGCTGCGCTGAGTGTTACAGTGCCAGCCACATCACTGCCGGTGGCATCTAGCGTGCCGTTCGTGATCGTTGGCGCAGTTGTCTGCGCGATAGAGATGTGGGTGCCATAGGGGGCCGTGTTGCCCACGTCGCCGATGGTCACTGACGCCGTCACCGGGCTGAAGTAACCGTTCGCCGGGTTTGACGTGCCGATAGTGAGCGGCGCAGAATGAATATAGGTGCCGTCAGAAAACAGCGTCGTCGCGCCGCCAGTGTCGAGCGCGATTGGCATGTAAGTTGGGAGCCAAATGCCCTTAGATTGATTGTAAACGCTTGCACCAGATGCAACGGAAACAGGACTTGAAACCGTCAATGTCCCTGTAGGCGTCGGGCCGCTTCCAGTGACAGTGTAACTCGTCACTGTTGCCACGTTGCCGGTATCGCTAAAAACCACCTGAACTGTTGATGGCGTCGTATTGATGTCCCTGCCGTAAATATCTGACGTGAATGGCATGATGTTAGATACAGGAACTGTTGTGCTTGCCGAAACTGTGGATGTGACCGTGGGAAATGTTACGGGCGTTAGGCTTGTCGCATAACGATAGTATCCCGACGAATATCGAAGGTCTATGGTGGAATTTGTGAAATTGCCTCCCATAGACAGCATTTTTTTTGCATAAGCACCAGAGTTCACGGTTAGTGAATATCCAGTAGAAGCCTCATAAAAATTGCTGTTGTCGGCTGCTGGGCGAATTACGCTGCTAATGATCATGCGGTTGTTCGCGTCATCGAGATTGTGACCTGTAATGTCAAATTCCATCGACAACTGATAATTAGTTTGAGACGACTTCAACCCAGTAAAATCATCGTTTTCCGCAACCATAGCCCATAAGGGTGGATTGTTTGAGGCCCCACCGCTGCCATAACCATACCGCGTGGTTTGAGCATACCGGGCGACGTGTTGGCCGGTTCCGCCAGTGCCGCTAAACGTCAACTGATCCAGGCCAACCCACCAGTTCATGTTAGGTGCGCCGGTAATTGTCAAAGCATTGTTTTCCAAATCTTTGACGTTGTTTAGCGTTCCACCACTAAACGAAGACGAAAACGAATTGGAAAAAACAGATATGCCAGACGGCAAATTGGCGGTGGCAATGGGAACGACATTAAATGCACTGTATCCCGAATTGTTGGGAATAGTCAGACCGCCATTGGTGCTGCCGCTGATGTTCGTGGTCACGCTGCCAAAGGTTGACTGCGGATAAGTTTGCGCGTGCGCCGCACCTGCTAGCACAATCAGCGCAAAAGCAATTCGGATCATGCTCATCATGAGAACGTCAACACGCCTCCGTTATTCCAAGGCTGTGGTGGCGTGCCACCTTGAGGGGTTGTGGGCAATGTCGCAAACCACGATGCCATGGCTGCAGAAAATGTCGCTGCATTGATACCAGTGCCACCAGCCGTCGAGGGCAACGGCGAAGGGAGATAGGTGAAGCTGGTATAGGATATTGCGTCAACAATGTCACCGGCTTGGCAACCGACATTCAAAACGAATGATGTGCCATTGGTCGCGGTGTAATCCGATGTCGATTGGAAAACGCCGTTGATATAGACCTGCAACAAGCCAACCGTATAAGTGACTGAGAACGTGGTCTGGCCAAATGTCGCGGTGAAGGATGTCCGTGCATATGACGAAGCAGGACCAGAGATCGTGATAGACCCTGCGGCGTTCGTGATGTTGATGCCTGACCCAGCGGTCAGCGTGTTAAGCGTGTAACCCGAACCATTGCCAATCAGCAGTTGCCCATTGGCCGGTGTCGCCGTTTGACCAGTGCCACCCGATGCGGGGGCGAGCGTGCCGCCCAACACAAGGGTGCCAGCAGTCGTAATTGGTCCGCCGGTAAAGGACAGGCCGGTTGTGCCACCGCTGGCTTGCACGCTGGTGACGGTGGCCGTGCTAGTCGCAGACAGTGTCCCAGACGATAACGCTAGACCCGTGCCGATGGACGCTACGGTGCCCGCGTGCCACTGCGCGCTAATCGTGTTGAGGTTGGTGACAAGGCCGGTGCCGACAGTTGTTATGGTCCCGGCCTGCCAGTTTGGATAAAGCGTGTTGCCTGTGAAACTTAATCCAGTGCCCAGTGCAATCGCAGTAACTGGACCGCCGCCAGGAGGCAGAGGCGATGACCCCCAACCAAGCAGGGTATTGAGCGTGGCAGGGACATATAGTGTCCCGGCTTGTGTGCCGGTGCCAATCGTTAGCCCGCCGCCGATCGTGGTGACGGTTCCAGCTTTCCAGTTTGGCGTCAACGTGCCGCTGTTGATCGCCAAGCCAGTGCCTAGCGCCAACTCGCCAAGCAGCGTTCCATTTTGATAAAGCAGTTCGTTCGTCGTGCCGCCGCTGATTGGAGTCGTCCCAATCGTTAGCGTGCCGGTGCCCAGCGTGATTGACCCGCCGAGGGCAACGGTGCTGCCGTTAATGACGATGTCTGGATTGGTGAGGTAGCTATTGCCGATAGAACCAGCGCCGATTCCAATCGTGCCAGACGTAGTGATAGTGCCGCCGGTTAGCGGTGAAGCGGCCACGACCCCCGTGACGGTGCCTGCTAAAGCCGTCAGGGAAGCAACGGACACATGGTATGGAGTCGTGCTGCCGACACGCGCAATCGGCAGCAGGTCAGTGCTTTGCGGCGTCGTTGACGTGGCTTGGCTGATGGATGTGTTGGCCATGACTATCCCCAGACCCAAGCGTCAACGTCGTTTTCCAACGACCAGAAGCCTGCGCCGCTTTCGAGTTCTATCACGTTATTGCTGAAAATAAAAGGAGGACCGAACCCCGGATTAGGCGCAAATGGTATCGGTGGAATCGCATAACGAATGTCAATCGGCAGCGTCACCAACCACGAATACACACGATTGGAATTGCCCGTGACATCAATTTTGACAGTGTAAACACGGCCAGGAACACCTTGCGAAAACCAAACATCAACGATTAACGTGCCTTCAACCGAAAGGAATGTCGGCTGTAATTCACCCGTGCCGGACGGCTTAACGCTGATCGAAACCAAAGAAATCGCGTCGTTCGTTTGGACCAGCGGTGCGCTAGCGTCAAAATAGTAATCGAGATTTTCGTTTGGTTCTGCAATCGGCCATTGCAAAAACTGATTGCCCGATGCCGCCAGGACAATGCGCCGTGCTGTTTGTGGGCTGCTATAGGTGATTGATTGCCGAACCGCTGGCGTCGGTAGCGTGTAAGAGCCAGTCAGCACCCATGTGACAGGCGTGCTGAACGCTGGTGTGGCAGGCAGAGGAATTGGCGGTATTGCGCCAACCGCGCTCATTGGCAGGGTTGCCAACCATGAAAACGTATTGTCCCTGGCCGTGGCGACATCCAGCCGGATTGTGTAGATGCGCCCTGGCACGCCACCAGACATCAGAAGCGTCACAATGTTGTTGGCGACCGAAACGCTAGCAATCACCAACTCGCCGGACGGTGCCACGCTAACCGATGCAGACGTGACAACGTCAGCTAGTTGGTCGATAGGTGCAGCAATGTTGATTGCGTAATCAAGGTTTTCCGCAATGACAGACGTTGGCCACTGCAGGACGTTTAATCCTGCAGCGTCAACGACAATCGTGCGGGCAAAATGCGTCATTAGACGCCAGCGAAAATATAGTAGTTTATGATTGCTGTCGGCTGGACGTTTTGAGAACCGCCTGCGCCTGTGTTTCCAAGGCTGGAAACGATATTTGCAGTTGCGCTGTTGACGACAATGTTGGCATTGGCGACGGTAGTGTTGATGTAACCAATGTCTACGTTGGCAGTGACTGCGCCGTGATACGGATTGGTCGAATTGTAAGCGTAGCTGTCAACACCATGATAATGGCCCGTGTCATACGCACTATGCGTATGGCCTGAGTCATAGACTGACAAAGAGTGACTATGCGATTGCAGGTTTTGATCGCCACCCACTGCACCAATTGTCATGCTGGAAATAACGCTTGACAAGCGATTCGCGCTAATTCCGCCCATGCTGTCTAAGCCCGCTAGGACGCGACCACGCAAGTCAGGGATGTTGAACGTCGTTGACCCATCACCAGCGCCCCATGCCGTGCCGATGGCACTGAACAGGGCCGAATACGTTGTCCGGCTGACCGCCTGACCATAACACAAAAGCCAAAGCGCCTGCGCGCCGGACGCTGCAGATGCCTTGATGTCACCGACGTGCGAGACGGCTTGCGTCACAAACGCGGTTGTTGCCAACTGCGTTGTAGATGTGCCAGCCGCCGCCGTGGGTGCGGTGGGGATGCCGTTGAAGTTGGGGCTGCTCAACGGTGCCTGTGCTGTCCAGGCCGCAGTGCTGGCGGGACCAGAGGTGGTGCAGACCCACATAATGCCGTCAGTCGTATCCCAAACCATTGAAGGCGGATTAGACGAACTCGCAGCAAAGCCCGCCACATATCCATTCGGGTTGCCAGCGTATTGCGTCACCTGACCAAAAGAATTGAGCGTGCCAGCGGTGATCAGATTTTCCACCAGAGAGCCAGACGCCCAATTCTGCGCAGTCGTGCCTTCCTGCGCACGAATGACCGTCAGCGTGTCTGTGGATCGTGCAGTTACATGCAAGATTTCCGGCGCGGGCGTAGACCCTGACGCCGGGTAAATCGTGATCTTGAAATACTGGCCAGAAGCCGGTGAAGGAAACAGCGCGCCAGCCCCAGCCGCGACGCTGATGCTGGTTTGCGACGATGTGATCGTCGTTGCCAGCGTTGTTGTGGCTTGGTTGGCAAACTGCAGGAGGCCGATGGCAGCCATTATTTCCCCCGGAGAAAGTGCTTGCCCATAGCAACAGCATCACCGCGAGTCACAGCGTCCATGTAAGACGACATTTCGCAGTCTTTTTTTGGCACGCCAGCGGTGCGCAAGGCGATGGCCACCGCTTGCTTCTGCGGTTTGCCAGCTTCCATTTCCCGCTTAATGTTGCGAGAAATCGCTTCGTGGCTTTTGCCCTTTTCCAACGGCATGGTCGTTCTCCTTTATAGGCTGCCGCTCACAAGCCACACGGGGATTGCACTTCGCGGATTGAGCAATTGATTGGGAAAAAATGGCGGCGTTACGGGCGGATAAGGAACGCCCATATTATACACCGGAATCGCGCCATTGTTGTTGCCTTGATCATCAGGATAAGGCGGATTTGTTGGCGGGCTTACCACACGGCAAGGAATTGCACCTGCGGGATTGTTTTGCGCGTTTGGATACGGAGGACCTGATGGCTGGCTGGCGACATAAACTGGCATGACGTTGTTTGTTGTGTTGATGATCATTTGATATGTGCCAGGATATGCGTCACCTTGTGGGTCATAGGTCGAGCCGGGGACAAAAGTGCCGCCCCAAGCATCAGACCAACCCAATTGATTAGCTACACCAAATCCGTAATCGGTTTGATTGTAAACCCAACCAGCAGATGAATTTGCATCAAAAAAATCACAAAAAATCCACCATACATTGTTTTTAGTAGTAAGGGGATTTTTTGGTATTTGAATTGTCACTGGCGGAAGTGTATTGTTGTTGGCATTAGGCAAAATGCTATCTGGTATTGTTCCTATCAATGTAACATTGCCATTGTAAAAATCTGGCGCGCCAGCATATCCGGGGCCGCTTCCACTGCCATCGTCACCAGCTAAATATACCAAGACATTTCCGCCATCATTTGGATTGTTGGCGGCTAATGTAAGAGTTAGCCAATTAAAACTTATGTCTTGTGTTGTTGTAAAAGAAAGAGCGGAATAGTTACTTCCATCAAATGGAATACCAGATATAGCATACAAATTTCCACCAGAAATCGTATTGATTTTTGAAATCAACGTCGCATTGTAAATCGGCAGCGAACCAGCGCCATTGTTTTGGGTGTTGGGGTAACTGGTCATTTCTGCCTCACGTCGAAATCACGGGGCCATAACCCGGCGATGGTGGTGGAGGAACCGGCACTGCGGCAAGCCGAGGATCAATCGGCAAATACACATACCACTGAAACATGCGGTTTGCAGCCGTTGTTGCAGTCAGATTGACCATATACGTCCGGCCAGCCACGCCGCCGGTCAAATATAACGAGATGACGTTGTTGGCGACAGTGATATTGCTGGCAACGACCTCGCCAGTCCCAGAAGGTGCCACCATCGCCGTGGCCACCGTGATCGCGTCTGTGGCGTCCTCAATCGCTGCCGTCACGTCCAAACTGTAGTCTAACGAATCATCAGGTTCCGCCGTTGGCCACGTTAACGGCGGTTGCCACGATGGCGTCAGAACAATGGTCCGGTTGGCAGAGATGACGATCATATTAGGCAGCAGGCGCGATGGTGAGTGCGCCCTGGCCCACTAGAACCATGATGTTTTGGTAGTCCGCGTTGGCCGGATCAATCGGGACATAACTTGTGACATCGTTAATATCAACGCGAATTGAGCTAACAACACCGCCATATCCAATAACATATTGAGCGTTTGAATATGTGTTCATAGTTCAGCACTCCAAGCAATATAAGCATTTGTTGTGTTATTAGCGTTCAAAACAATGCTCTGACCACTTGTGTAAGTTCCAGTCAAATTAACCGTCATCCAACGACAGTCCGAAGAATATTGACTTACAGGGTCGATTGCAGATGGCGTTCCGCCTCCAGAATCATTCCAATCTGATAGTGCGGAATAAGAACCAGTAGGACCAGTTCGCATAGACACCGGAAGCCCAATCATCGCTTGGGCGTTTGTGGTAGAATATGCCCGACCCACGCCAGCGTTAGCAAATGCAGTTGCTGCTTTTAGCTTGTAATAATACCGTTGGCACAATACCAACGTATCGCCTATCGACTTAAATTCAAACGGCGTGGCGACAGACCCGGCTTCAAGTTGGACGCCAGTGATCGTCAGCGTGCCGGATGTGAAGGCGCCGAAATTGTTGGGGGAGAAAGAAATTTGCAGCCCATTTGCCACATTGGATGGCAAAGATATTTGCGTAGTGAACCGCGTTGCCGTTGTAGTAACGCTGAAAGTGCCATTCGTGATTAGCGTTGAACCCGTATAATTATCAGCAGATGTCGGATAATACGCTGTCCATTGAACAGTTTGTGCGCTGGAGGCTTGCATTGTCACCGACAAAGTGACGGTCGTTCCAGCAAGATCGGCGATGTTATAGGATTCAATTCGTTGAAGGCATTGCGCTTGGGTATTCCCCGTTACGCCTGTGATTTGTAAAGCATAAGAGAAACCGGCAGGGCCACTAATTTGGGCAGCATTTACAAAAGTTCCAGCAGAAAAGACCGCCCACCGATCTAGCGTATAGTCGTTTACGTTCGTGAAACTCGTCCCACGTTGCGCGATCTGCATCGCACCATTGATGATCCGGTTTCGCATAAACGACGAACCCATCACCAACGTGCCAGTGACGGTGGGGTTGCCCGTCAGCGCCGGACTGCCAGCCAACACAAGGCTGCCAGTGCCAGTCGAGGTCGTAGTGCCAGTGCCGCCATTCGCAGCGGGCAAAACTCCCGTCACGCCGGTTGTCAGTGGTAGGCCAGTTGCATTGGTCAACGTGCCGGATAAAGGCGTTCCCAACGCGCCACCGTTCAACACAACCGCACCAGCCGTGCCCGTGTTGACTGCCAAGGCAGTGGCAACACCGGTTCCCAGGCCAGAGATGCCAGTAGACACCGGCAGGCCAGTCGCATTGGTCAAGACGGCAGAAGTAGGCGTGCCAAGGGCCGGTGCCACCAAAGACAAGCCAGACACAGAAGTGACTGTGTTGCCCAGCGTCAGTGACGTTGATCCTAGCGTGATCGGCGTTGCAAAATTTGCATCCAAATCCGCTAACGGAATGTTGCCAGACAATGATGCAAATGGATATGGCACAGCCATGTTATATATATCCCGAATTTACCCAACTGACTGTCGCAGCCGAGTTATTGACCCAAGACACGTTGTTTAGTGTGTTGTTTTGCCACGTCGCAGTGCCATAAACCGAACCAGACACTATAAACACCCATGTGATCTGAAACGGCAATTCCGCAGCGCCGCTTGCGATTGCAGCTTGCAAAAACGGCGCGGCTAAATACGTGGGGCACCTAATCGTCGCTGTTGATCCGCTGAAAGTCACGCTGATCTGATAGGTGTTATCAATCGGCGGCGCAGTGCCATTAACGCCCAGCATAAACCGCAGCACCCGCCGTTTGAGCCACTGGATGCTGAACTGTTTGCCATCGCCCTTGTAGAAGTGCCAAGTCAGCAACCGCGCATAAATGTCATCGTTCACCAGATACGATGTGCCTGGCGTCGTTGTCTGTGTGTTCAGCGGCACCTGCGCGTTGGCGTCATACGTGTCCAAAGGACCAATCGACACCGCAGGCGTCCCAGGCAGTGACGGCCTGGGATAACCATAAATGCCCTCGCCCACCCAATCCAACAAAGAACCCGCAATCAGCGGCGACGAGTAAATCGGCAGGTTTAGCTGGTTGAACGTGTTGACGTATTGTTGCGTGATCGTGTTGTAAGACGCGACAAACGCCTGCAGATCATCGTCATCCGCGTATTGCGTGTAGAGATACGATGGGATCGTATTCTGCAACATGGTGTTGGAAAATCCGCTCACGGCTTATCCCTGCGTAATCGTGATGGATGTGGTGCTGGCCAGGAAGTAGCTTTCGGGATCGCCCGCAATAATCCCCGTGCCGCTGGCTGGCGCGGTCAACACGCCGTTGATGTAGACCGCAAAGACCATGCGCGTCAGATTGGCTGTCGGCAGGACGGTCGCAGTGGCGATCTGAAATGCGTTCTGCAGTTCAAACTGGTTGATCGGCTGACCGACCGGGATGCTGTTGATGTAAGCCTGGATCGCTGCAGAACCCAACGATGCGACAGAGGCGGCAGACACCGAGTAAGGCGAGTTCGTGTTCCACGTCAATGAGACGCTGACGTTTTGAATGGGCGGCACAACGAACGGAAACGTGTAGCTGTTGGGATAGTCGTTGACAGTGATGTATTGCGTCCTGGCGTTTGGCGTGATGACTCCACCACTGATGTAAGCCGGGGCCGAAGACGAGTTGTAAGTGATGCTGAATGTCGTGGTGCTGAGAACGGTAATCGTCCACGTTCCATTCGCGCCGGTCATGCCCAGCACGCCAGCAATCGTGACCGTGTTGCCGGTGGTCAAGCCATGCGGCAGGGCAGTCGTCACAACCGCCGCGCTCGCCTGCGTGATCGCAGTAATAAGGCCCGTCTGCGATCCGACCAGCGTGGTGATGTCAAAGACCGAATTGAAAATCGCGTTTGCGATCTGATACGGGTCTGCCGTGCCACCGACGATGACCTGCCAGTTGGTGCCATATGGCACAATCGACACCAGCCTGTTCTGCACGCCAGACACGTTGCCCAGCGCCGTCTTTAGATAGCGCGGCATCGACATCGACGCAGCCAAGCCAGCCTGCAGAACCTGCGCACGGTAATCATCCACCGTCTGCGCGCCGGTTGAGGGCGTGCCCGCCAGGGGATTGCTGACGTTCAGTGCAATGCCCGTGGGCACCGAGGTCGAGATCGTCGTCACGCTGTTTGCAGGCACCGCCCATGACCCCGTGGTGGTGGCCACGCAGAACAATGACGCGCTGACACCATTTGCGGTGAATGTCCCGCTGCCGGTGTAAGCTGGCGCAGAGGACGAATTGTAGACGATGCTGAAAGTCGTCGTCCCCGTCACTGTGACGGTCCAAACGCCGTTGACGCCCAACATACCCAAAGCATTGGCGATTGTGATCTGCTGGCCGGTCGTCAGGCCGTGCGGGGCGCTGGTGGTAACAACTGCCGGGTTGGCCTGCGTGATCGCGCTGATGGTCCCTGACTGCGTCCCCGTGCCAATGATCCCGCCGTCTTGGACCGTGTATTGATACGATCCATCAGACACCGTGAAACCGATGGGAATGATAAACCCTGGTGTGCCGGTGAAAACCACATACACGCTGGTGTTCGTGGCTTGACCTTGCTGCACGCCGTAAATCTGGCCAAGCTGGTTGAGCAGAAATTGGTTGGCACCGTAAGGCGTCACCGAATTGATCAGTTCCACCAGCGCAGAATTGCACTGCAAGATCGCAGCAACGTCAGTGCTGCTGATGTCCTCGATCAGCGTGCCAGGGAGATTGGCCGTGTAGCCAGGATTGGTGGCTGTGACATTGGCAATAAGAGCCGTCTGCACGTCGGCAGGGGCAGCCGGAACCATGCCCGCCGGACCCATAACGATGGGGATCGTGGTTCCACTCATACTGGCACACTCGCCTGGAATTTCACGCCTTGGTTGGTCGTGATGTTGATATTATAGGTCGGGGTGGGCGACGTGACCTTGCTAATCTGCAAACTGGCAAAATACTGCGAATATCTTTGCTGAATAAGCGCCACATAAAAATCAGGAAATATCTGCGTCACAACACTTTGCTGCGCAGGTATGCCATAATTTGCCCAAAACGGCGACTCATTCAAATTCAACTTTAAGCACTGAACAAGCGCCGTGATATACACATAGTCATTCTGACCGGTCGCAGATGTCTGCACCTCTTGCCACGAATAGGTCTGTGTCGCTTGGTTGTAAACGCGCCCATACACTCTCACGGCACGACACCGCCAGTATTGCTGCTGCCGGTCGCCACGCCAGAATGTTCGTGCGAGAGGTATGCCTTGCCGTTAATGGTCAGCGTTCCTGTGATGGTGATCCCGCTGCCGGAAATTACCACGGAATTGCTGCCGTGCGCTAGCGTTATGCTATCTGGCGTCAACGTGATAACGCTCGATCCTTTGTCATCCTTAATGACCGCGCCATTCGGGCCGGTGATGTTGTAGGCATTGGCGTCAACGGCAGGGAAATTGGTGTTGGAAAGCGGGACAAAGACCAATGTTGATAAATTGGCATCTAACCGCGAATAATTCGCCACACCACCACCAAGGCCAGTCATGCCGCCGAGATAAACGTCAGCCGACACAAGGAATCCTTTGTCGCCAACTTGTGTCGGTGGCCGAGCATATCGAGAGATAGCTTGTGGCACAGTGATTTGCGGAAACGTGATGTTGCTGGTCAGTTCAAATTTCACAGTGACCATTGATCCATCTATTGCGACGACGGAACATGGAAGCTGTTGACCATTTAGCTGCGATCTGCCGTCGATAGCGCCCTTAACAAAATTTGTCATAGAGGCCGCAAACGGTATTTTTTGGCCGATGCTCATGAAGGCACACCCTCAAAAACAGTCACCCAAGAATTTGCGTCAGGTTGACGGAAATTCCCAACATGCCTTACGCTGTTTATAATAAACGAACCATTTTGAGCCAATTTGTCTCTGTAATTTTGTTGCGCAAAAGGTTGTTGCGAAGCTATTCCAAAAAAGCCAGAGGGCAAAATGGCTGTATCATTTACATTGATATCTGTTCTCATGGCCGTTTTGAATTGAATTGTTTGAACATTAATCCAAGTGGGTTGCCCTATGTAGTCTTTGAAATCCACAGTTACTGTTTTTGGTTCATTTGGATCATTTGTCGGGCTTGTTGGCTGTGTCCCATCAGTCACAACAAAAATGCCATTTGCATTTTGTTGTATGGTGACGCCATTGTATGATCCGCCAATTTGCCGTTGCGTAAATTGACGCAACCAGTCTGCAAACTGATTTAGGCTCGAATAAACACCCGGCTGGGCGGATGGCGCGACAAGCGTTGGATTAATGCTTATGTAAGGGTTGTTCACTTTCATAGACGTGGCAAAAAATTGTTTCAATGCCTGTTCAAGAGAAGCATTTGCGGGCCAATTAAAAACGCCGTTGAACGGCTGAGTTAGATCGCCCGTCAATGGCGCGGAAGCGGGCGCGACATTAGAAGATTGCATTGCGGTCGCAGGGGATGAAGACGCGGTGGCTTCAGCGAGGCCACCCGTAATCATATAGTGCAACGTCATTTCTGTGCCTTGCCAATTTCCAAAACATTGCAAGACTTGTCCTTGAAAAATAGGACCGGCAAATTTTGCGGCTTCAGTAGCAAGAGGCAAACCGCGTTGGAAGCCAGCCTTTATGTAAATGTTTTTTCCATTTTCATAAAAAGCATTGGCTATTGATTGCAGCGGTATGCCCCAAATGTGCAAAGATGAATTGCCCTGCGGGTTGTCGTATGTGGATATTGGAATATCGAATTGAATGTTCAGCGCGCCGGGATCGGGCCTGCCGTTAGATTGTTGGCTTTTATACACGGTCGGTGCCGCATCTGGGTTGTTTGGATCAACAATCGTGATCTCGTAATACCTCACGGGCTGACCTCAAATTGCTGATTGTTTGTGCGATAAACCAGCGTTGAATTGAAATATCCTGCCGCGATGTTGACATCAAAAGACACAATTCCAAACGAAGTTACAGAACCAGGATCAAAATTAAAAACGTATGTAAATTGCGTTTCATTTATTACGCTGCATGAATATACGCCATTATATGATAAAGGAATTGTATTGTTAATTGTCAAATTGACAATTTCGCCAACATTAAATCCATGCGGGACCACCGTTGTGACAGTAACGTAGTTCGGAACCCAGCTAATTGATTTAATGTAAATTGCGTTTTGGGAGCCAATTAAAGGCAAATAAAACACCAATTTACCAGAAAGCGTTGTGCATTGAACGTAGTATCTTTGACCGAAAAAATTCCACGGAACAGTTATGTTATATTGAACGCCATCTAAGAACGGCTGAAAATTAAATGGCAATGTTCCTTGTAAATTTGCAACCGGATTTAACCCGGCTGGCGTCAAGTTTGTGAGAACTGACGGGACTTGAACATTGGCAAATGAAGCGACGGGCGAAAAGGAATAATATATTGTCATATTTTATTGCCCTTGAACTTGCCCAGGAACTAGACCATCAGTGGAAAGAGGCGGCGTTCCATTGGTGAAATTGCTCATGAGCGTGCTTTGTGCGCCTTGGGCCTGTTGAATGGTAACCAAAGGCTGAACAAAATCCCATTGCCATGTGTTTTGAGGAATGGGGTTTAGACCAGAACTAACGTCAGTCAGCCCGGTTAGAATGAGATTGGTGTATAGTCCTGCCGGTGTGGCAACCGTATATGTTCCACCAAGTTGGGCGTGCCGAGCAATCGCAGCTTGCAACATAATCATCGTGACCAATTTCGCCGGATGTCCTCCTGGCGCTTTGACGGGTATCATCATGCGTATTGATAGCGTTAGTGGCTCTGAGATGATTGCGTTTGCTGCAACCGATTGGTTGGCAAATGGATATTGACCAATCGAATATTTTGCCAGCGTGCCCCCTGGCATGGGCGAAAAATGAGCAAAAAAATCATCAAGATTGAATGGAATTTTTCCAGACAAAATGTTGGCAACAAAATTTGCCGCCTCTGTGATTTCGATGATCGGCATGTATCCAATATTGCCGATGTTCAAGCCGAATTGGCCTGCGATGCCACCAGTGAAAATGATTGGCGAGCATTGAAAAGCAAGCTGATAAGATACTCGACCAAGGGTATTTAGAACGCCACTCATGCGCTAACCCCTCTTGTTGTCGTTCTAGTTTTCAACTGATTGGCGTTGATAATAGTGTTTGATCCAGCTTCTTGATGCACGTAAAGATTTACATCCACACTAGAATATCCACCATTGCCGCCACCAGATGAGCCAAGAACACGAGCAACATATTGCGAAGTCTCTCTGGGCAGATATTGCCGCCAACGAGAGCCATGAGCAGCAATGTCTTTTTGAAGGTTACCCGGTCCCCAGTTGTAAGCGGCCAGTGCTTTTTCTGGATCATTGCCAAACATGCCTAGCATTTGCTGGATGTAAGCTGTTCCAGCTTTCATGTTGTCAACTGGATCGTATGGATTGGAACCAAGGTTTAAGTCGGGCCTATTTTTGCGCAAGTCTGCATACGTTCCCGGCATAAGTTGCATCAGGCCCATAGCACCAGCGGATGATGTTGCATTGGGATTTCCGCCCGACTCAGCGCGCATTATGGCGCTGATTAGGCCACCTCTACGCCCTCTGTATGCACTCTTGTGCAACAAATCACCGTAAGGTCCGCCTTCTGGATTTGTGTTGTATAAATCAGGATTTAAGTTAGGAATCCAATTTTTTCGATCCCAAATGTTGAAATTTTCATCACCCGGAGAACTCTCCGGCATACCTCCCCCCTCCATCATACGCTGCATTTCATCTGCTGATTTGTTTACACCTTCTGGATTTTTAATAAAATCAGGAGTGTGATTCCATATCCACTTAGAAATGGTGGCAACATGATGAGCAAATTCGCCAATTTCTTTTATTGCTTCACTTAATGCATTTTTGACACCTTCTTTTTTTAGATCTTTTGCTATTTCTTCAATAAAATTTGCAAATTGATTTATGCCAGCTTTGAAATTCTCATCTGTAAAAATAACATTTGCTAAATGCGTAAAAGCATCAACAACATTTGACACTGGACCAGCCAAAGGCGCTAAAACCTTTGTCAGGTCTGTATTCATTCTTTCCCATGATTTGCTAATTCTTTCTATAAAATCAGACCATAATTTATCTTCTTTTGAACTTTCGTTAAATGTTAAAAGATTTTGACGATAATTTCTATTTAATTCAGTTACTTCTGGGCCAAGATCACGAACTTGACGAAGCGTGGTTATATCAAAGCCGGTGCCACTCATGGTGCCAGGATTGAATAATTGAGCAGCCCAATTACCTTCTGGGGTTCTTTTTGCTATTCTTTGCGCGCCCTCTATATAAGACGGAAAAAGTTCAGCCGCGCTTTTTGTCGCTATTTCTTCGTTAGAAATACCAAATCTATGTAATTTCCACCATTGTTGTCTATCTGCCTTAATGTCTGCTAAAGAACTAAGCAGCCGAGATGCACCAGGAACTCTGGTGCTATATGTGGTGTTAATGGCTTTCAATTCGCCCGGTTGAATACCAAGGCCCATAGCCTCAGACCGCCTACCGGAAGCGGCCTGACCCAAATTCATTAACCCACCAAATGAAAAATAACCTGCCAGACCAGTGAATACGCTGGTTAGGCTGGCCCATTTCATTAACGAGAATGTTGCATCTTTTATGAAATTAGCAAATTTTCCAGTTGTCGCAACCAGCCTGACCATTGAATAGTTAGTTTTTTCAACTTCCAATCGCACTCTTGATTGGCCATCAACAACCACCTTGTTGGTTTTAGACAAATCAGTCATTGCTTTAACCATGTCGGTCAAAGCATTTGCCGTTTCCTTTAAGGCTGTGTCTGACTCGCCCCAAAGAACAGGCAATTCAGACAGTTCTTGTTTGTATTGCGAGAATTTTTCATAAAACGCCGTAAAGGCTTTGTCATTGACCTCGACATCTATGACGGATTTTACGGGCATCAAACCATTCCAATCTGTCTAATTGATTTCACCAAATACCGCTGTCGGTATTCATGAGAATCTTCCCATTGCCACTGGTCTGAAACGCCATTGAAGAAATCATAAAATCCTTCATTCAACAACCAATCTAGTGTGGCACTGACGATGTGTTCTCCATCTCTGGTGAAGTCTCGGTCGCGGTCAACGTCGGCAAAGAAGCGGCGTATTCCATACAATTCGAGGATGTTACCTGCGATCCCCATAAACGCATCTTTTCCAAAATTGGAGGAAGTTCGTTCTTCCGAGACATAGCAGAGACGCAGATAAAAAAACAGATTAGTCCTTCCACCTCATCGATGTCAGATTGACTCATCATTTTTTTGTCTATGGCATCTTGGAAAGGAATTGTCTGCCAGCCGCGTTCAGTTGACATGATGACATTTGACAAACGGCGAATTTCAGCCATCAAGCCATTTTGTATGCCGTCTCGGCCTTCCCACACCCCTTGATCGGTGGCAATTTTTTTCAACATCATCGCCGCAACACGCGGGCCAGACACAAAACTCAAACCCTCGGAAATCAACGAAGAAAACGTTTTGCCGATGATGAGGAAGTATTTTTCAAACACTTCTCGTGAAATTGGCGTGCTGTGGACGTAAATTGTATGGCCTTCGTCGGTTTCGACTTCCACCACCAAATTCAGCTTGTTATCAATTCGCATAAGCCCTCTCCTTCAAGCAATCAGGCGGGTTGCTGCCCGCCTGGATGCGATTAGATCAGCGACCAGAGGCTGCTGTTGATCTGGTAGTAACCTTTGATGGTCGCAACATAACCAGCATCTTCACCGGCAAAATTCAAATCCCGAATGTTGTCGATGGCGCAGTTATTGAACGTGTAGTCCGGCAACGTCGAGGTGTCAGTGGTGACGGTCACATCACCAATCAAAGACAATTTTTGCCGTTGCGCTTCCCATTGAGCAGCCAAAGATTGCGTTTTCAACAACGCAACAGTGACCGTCACCATTTGATAAGGCATAGGCGACTGCACCGTCCCTGTCATAGTCGGGATCGATGTCGTCGTCTCACCTTCAAATGAAATGCTAATGCCAGGACGCCCCAGAAATGGGGCGGTGACGTTCAGTGCGGGAAAGTTGGGGATAACGACTGAACCGCGAAGGCGGTTCAGTGTTCCCTGGGTGATTTGCGGATTGCCAGCCATTTGTTAGCCTCCAGCCGGGAACGAAGTGACGTTGACGTAGAACACGATCTGCGTGAAGCCACGTTGCGGCGTGTAGGTGACCGACAGACCGCGATAAATGCCCGCCGGGTAATCCGTGGGGTTTTCTGTCACGTAGGTGGCGAATGGCACTGCATTGACCGTTACCGGGCCAAGCACGAGGCCAAACGCAATGCCATTGTTCATCACGGTCTGCTCTGCCGCTTTCAGACGGTTGATGCCGTTCTGATCGTAGTAGAGCGGGTTCTGCGGGTTGTTCGACCCGTTGATGATGACATTGGACAGCATTTCGTTTGACGTGATTTGCACCCAGTCAACCGAATACCAATACGTGAAGTCATGGCCGTCTTCCGTGGTTCCCCACAGGATGATCGTGTTGCTGATACCACCCTCTGCACCCGTGCCGATGACATTGGTGTAAGAGTTCTTCAGCGTGTTCAGAAGCGAGTTTTGACCGCGTGTCGGGAACGGCGTTACGCCGTAGACGTAGCCAAAGCTAAACGGCGTCACGAGGTTCGCCGCAGACGGCGCATAATTCAACAACCGCCAGAAGGCAGACACCACGCTGAACTCGGTGCTGGGCACGCCAGCATTGGCATACAGGCTGGCCTGTAGTGTGCCGAGGATCGTCTCAGCGCCAGGGTTGGAAGACACCGCATAAATCAGCGTGTTGCCGGTCGTGCCAGGGAGCGCCTGGAACGTGCCATTATAGCCACTCGGCGTGCAGCCACTGATTGTAAACCAGTTGCCGACAGACACGTTGTGCGATGTCGTGGTTGTCGCCGTTACATAACCGGTGACGCTTGAATAGCTGATCGCCGTCAAGACGTTGGCGGGGTAAACGCCGTAAGACGGCGATTCGATCATCGTAAACGCGCACTTCATCAAATTCGTATAGCTGCCGTAAGTGGCAAGCGTCGTCGTGATGAAGAAATACGTCTGCGCCGTAGTGGATTCATAGCTGGCAAGCAGCGCCAGGAACGCCGCATTGCCGTCCCATTCACGCGGAACCACGTAAGCATAGAAGTAACCGACAGAGCCAGCCGTGTAGTTGCTGTTGGGGTTGGCATTGAGATACGTCTGCAAATTGGCTACGCTCTGCGTCACCGACGCAGCACCCAATTCCAGCACGTAGCACGCCAGATTGGCCCCCTGCGCAAAGAACGTGGTCGCCATCGCCAGCAGTTCGCTCACATCTTCCTGTGACCAAACGATGCCGGTATTGGACGCGGTGCCAGGGTTGCTTGCCACAACCAGCGTAAACGTGAACGCTGTCGTTGTGGTGACCGTGCAGAGCCAATTTCCGTTGTAGGCAGTGATTAAGCTGCCTGCAATGGTGATCGGGTAAGTCTGACCAATAGTCAGGCCGTGTGCCGCCGTGGTAGTCACGGTGGCCACGTTAGCTGCCCAAGAGATCGACGTGACAGCCAACGATCCATTAAGGATCGCCGTCAGATCAGAAAGCTGGGTTAGCAGCGTGATCGTGCCAGGAGACGTGTTAGTCGCACCCGTGCTGACGAGCGCGCCGGTAGATTGCAGAGTGGAGGGCGTAGGCCCAACAGTCTGCGTTACATTAACGGTAACAATGTTGACGCTCATTATGCGCTCCGACAGTTGCGGGTGCGACGGTGTTGATTAGCGATAGCTGACCGACACAACCTGAGAAGCACCAGGGGCAATGACGATGCCAGTGTTGACCGGCCAGTCAAACGCATACACGCCAACCGTGGCCGGAATGACGGCGACCAAGGTCGCAGCGCCAGTGCCGCTGGTCGAAGCATAGTCATAGACAGCGCCAGCCGAACCAGCTGTCGTCACGGAAATCTTGCCAATATAGCCAGAAGACGCCTTCACCACGGTCGCCGCCGTGATGTTAAGAGTAGACGATTCCGCGCCCTGATTGTCAGCAACCAGCAGGTTGCCATTCGGATCAAGGTTCAGCGGCTTGGCAACGCCGCTAGAAACTGCAGGGTAAACTTGTGAAGGGGACTGCGGCATAACAAACTCCTCGTTAGTTTGGGTATGGTGAAACAGTATATTGAACGAAAGCCTGTTCAATGAGCTGTCTAGCCAAATCGTTGATGCGAGTTTGATAATAACTCACATCAAAATCTATCGTTTTCTTCATTGCAATAGCTTGCAATTCTGGTTGCGCTCTTTTTTCGTCACGCATCATCGGCATATTCATGATGCCAATAACATCTGTGTCCAAGCTGTATTGATTGACCGTGTCTACAAAGTCCAATGCGGCTTGGTTGTTGTAGCCATACAACGTCACTCGGACCCGGTCAGTTGCCAACTGATAATGCGACACGTTAGAACTCAGGTAAGGCGCAGCCTGGATCGCTCTCGTCTCCCCTGGTTCTATGTGGACGACGCCATATGGCGGATAAATGTTTGATGGCACAAGGAATGATGGGTATAGCATAATGCCAGGATTGCTAGGCTGCAACCAAATTGGCGAATATGACTGTATAGCCAACCATGCCGGTAGACTGTTTGAAACGATCAGATCATCCGGCGTGAACGTATAGAGATTGTCCACCAACTGCGAGGCCAAGGCGGAATAAACCGCATGTCCGCCGTAGTGATACAGTCCCGCCTGTTCGTAGAACATGCCGCGCTGCGAAAACGCAAAGCGAAGACCGTCATACGATGCAATCCAGATGATTTGCTGGTTGATCGTATTTAATTCGGTGATTGGCCGTGTGGTTGTGAACACGATATTGTTGATCGTGATCGTCTCATCTTCATTCACCGCCAAGTCCGTTGCATAGTGCAGCGAACCTTGCGCAGTGATCTGTTCACCGGCCAACCAAAACACATATCCATCAAGCGGCAAAATGCGTTTAACGTATTTTGTAAACGTCAACGTCTGAGACGCAGAAAGCATCGTCAAGCCGCTCTCAAGAACGGCTTTTAACTGTTGGCCTGCGCCCATGCTTTCAGTGACTGTCGCCATCAGTCAAACCACGCTTTGAAAGACGCCTGATACAAGCCAGTGTCGATAAACGACGGGCGCGGCGGGTTGTAGACAAACTTGCGATCTTTGCCCTTGCCAACCCATTTGCCACGCGGGTCTTTATAGCGGTGGCGGATGCCCATCTCTGCAGCCAACGTCGGGACATTGGGCAAGCCAACATGCTCGACTTCTTGCGAAGACAGGAAATTTTTGAATTTTGCGCCGATGTCGCTGCTCGCGGCAGAATACGGTGACGACTTAGGCGCACCAGAAAGCAAACTCTCTAGCGCACCCTTTAACGAATTTTCGACATCTTCCGCAATTTTGGTTTGATAAACGCGAAAGAACGCTTGCATAATTCCATAGCGTTCTTCGAGGTCTTTTGCGACTTCATATGTCGTCACATTTTCGTATTCTTCAGCGTGCGTATGGTGCGGCTTTCTCCCCTGGAATCCTTTGTTGGGTTCCATGTAGGGCATATCAATCACGCCAAGATGCAGGGTTGTCATGTCAGGCCCCACAGTGTTCCATACCGCTGCGCAATCGCCAAATAGGCACGCCCCCAGGGCGTCTTGAGATTCTGCAAGTCAGATAGCGTCAGGTTCTTCAGCGACTCCGGCACAGCTAAACTATCGCTGGTGCCAGCGTCAGACGCCGACGTGACCACGCCAGCCGCAAACGCATTGATTTTGAGGCTTGCCCGCAGATCAGCAAAATACGTGCGGCCCGCCTGATCCTGCGCATAATTGACAAGGTTGTCCCCAGCCAAATTATACACCGCCAACTCATACAACGATGTGGCCGGGGTCGTGCCATTCGCCGTTGCGACAATCGCAAGGTCAGGGCTGACGATCATCATAGCGACTTGGAAAGCCCAACCAATCACGGGACTATCGCTCGGCAACACCAGAGGGTCGATCCCCATGACGTTGTAGATGAACGATTGAAATCCCGTGACGGTTGGAAGCATGGTTAGGCAACTTTCCTAGGCCGACCGCGAGGCCGGGGCGTGGGCGACTCGATGTTGCGACTCACTTGCATGATCTCATTCAGCCCAGGCTCATTCTTGCCATTCTGCTGAACGATCTCCAGTTCAAGCGATTCGATCTTCGCGCCGCCTTCCGTCGCCATCTCCAACGCATTGTGTAAGGCAGCGGCAGAAAGCTGACGCGCTTCCTCGCTGGCCTTTGTCAACACGTCAGAGTTTGACTCCTCGGCATACATGAATTTTTCAACCTTAATCGGTTTGTCGATGCAATAGCACAAACCGACAAATTCCTTCCTGCGGTCAATTTCTGCCACATCGACCAGCCCATACCTTTTGTGCTGGTCGATGATAGCAGAAACCACTTCCGGTGCCGCATTAGGTTGATAAACCGTGATCTGGCCACCGGGCTGAATTTGCTGGCGGCGAACGGCTGTTTCTTCCGGGATGCGGTAGATAAAATCGTGCCGTTGCTTGCTGGCATTGGCGACGTAAAGTGTCGGCATAGAAACCCCTCTCCTAGTTTCGGTTACTGATACTGCATCGACAGGACGGCAATCGCTTCCGGTCGCACGCCCCAGCCGGACGTGATGCGCAGTTCCGACAGCACGTCAATCGCGCCACCGGCAAGCGGTGTCGGGATTTCACGCGGCGCGGCCATGTCGCAATACTGCAGGGTGCAAGCTGCCAAGCCAGGAGCCAGTTCCGCAAACACGTTCGTGTTGATGCGGCCGTTCTTGGGCTTTTCAACTTCCGGCATGACGATCAGAACGGCGTCAGTGCCACCGGCACCCTTGCCAATCAGCGTGTCGTCATAGCACCACAGGATTTCGTCCTCGTTCATTTCGCCAACCGCCTTAACGACGCCAGCGGTCGAGAGCGAACCAGCACCAGCGCGCTGGAACTGGGTCAACTGAACGATGTCCTGATATTCCCAGGTGCCAAGCACGCGCTGCGGACCAAGCACCACGATGCGATGGCCAATGCCAAGCTGCATGGTGCGGGTCTTCATCGCGCTGATCTGCGACAGCAGGAAGAACGCCATCTGGCCGTTGTCATAGGTGACAACAGTCGTGTTGCCGTTGCTGTCCGGCGGCAAGCTGACAGTGGTGGCACCGCTAGCGTTCAGCAGGCCCTCGCCGTTCGCGCCGTTGAAGCCATACAGCAGCGCGCTGCGCATCAACTGGAAGTGACCCTGGCGCATACCAAGGCGCTGCGCTTCAACGATGCTCACGCCCCACTGCGACATCGCAGCGGTGTCATGATGATCGTATTCAGCGCGAACGCGCTGCAGATACGTCGGCGTGCTGATCTGACGCGCCGTGACGGTGACGGACGGGAGCGAATTATATTCGCTCTGGCCAGCCGACATCACAGTGCGAATATCGAACGCATCGATATATACATACAGATCGCCTTCGCCCAGACGCACCAGCGGGTTGCCACCCGCCAGGGCATCAAACGCGCCGGACGCCTGATTGTATTGCAACAGCTTGGCCGGTTCCATGTAGTGCGGGCTGACCATTACCCGCGACGGAGTGATATTCGCCATTTATGTGGCTCCCCTTAAATCTGGATCAGGGCGCAGGTGCCCGAATTGTTCCAATTCGCAGTGCCAGCAACCGAGTTGTAAACAACCGTTTTGCTGTTGCCGGACTGCACGCGCAGGATTTTGCACGGCAGGGCCGCAGTGCCATAAGTCAGCGTCAACGTGCCAGACAGCGCGCCAGTGGCAATCGCACCAGACGGTGCGGCAACCTGGAAGCTGAAGTTCTGGTTGTTGGTGAACGCCGAAACGGTCTGCGTGCCGTTCACATAAGCCGCGCCAGTGCTGGTCACGCCGCCGATGTAAATGGAGTCACCAACCGCACCCACCGGAGTCGCCGCCGCCGCGACCACCACGAAGGTGTAGAGGCCAGTGGTGGACGAGTAGGAGGATGTGATGCTGGTCAGAGAATATGACGGTGTGGAAGCGTCATACGCCTGCAGGACTTGGTTGTTGAAGTCCCACGACACTGCCTGCGCCAGCGAACCGCCAACGAGAGAGGCCGCAAGCGACGGATCGCAAGCAACCGCAATGCGCGCACCCGAACCCAACGGGAAGTAAGGAACGCTCATGTTGGCAGAAGCGGTCGGCACCGGAGACTGCGGGGTGGAAATCCACGCCGTCGCCTGATTGAAGGTGCTGAACCCAAGCAACTGGCCAGAAGCGCCAGCCGTCTGGGTCGTGGCGCGGCTGATGACCGGGCCAAGTTCGCCGCCGGGAGTGCCCGCGCCGCTGTAAGCGGGGACGGTGGCATAGATGCCAACGCCACCCCACATCGGCAGGGTTTCAGTGGCAGCCAGCGGGCCACCGGTTAGCGCGAAACGCACTGCCGGGTCGTCCATCACAACGCCTTGAACAAGGCCGACAGACTGGGTGCTGAAACCACCGTAATTGGTGGTCGTCAGCATCGGATTTACCGAAATCGAGTTAGCCATTGGTTATTAACCTCCAATCTGGCGGGGGCGAAAGAACGGCTTCGTGATGCTGCGAGGAGCAGTGCGGAACTCGCCCATCCAAGCACTCGGATCGCCAACAAATTCAGTCATGACGCGGTCAGCGGCATCCTTGCGACGGATCGCACGGAGAGAACCCATCGGCACGTCATTCGGGCTGCGAGCAGCGGCAGTCGCATCGGCGTAAATCTGCGCCTCAGCAATGGCCAGAGCCTTACCCGGCAGGTCGCGCAAGGAAACTTCCTTCCACGGCGCAGAGTGCTTCTGCATCCCCTTGGCAAGGCGGATACGATACGCAGTCGCGGACTCGCCCTGCAGCGGCGCAGGAGCGCGTTCACCGAAAGCGCCGTAAACGCTGTCAGCTTTCGCCTGATAGTCAGCCATCGCGGCATAGTCCGCATCCGTCATGGACTTGGGCATACGCGAAATGGTTTCGGACAGGCGGCGAAGTTCAGCCATGGTAGCTTTGTTCATGCGCTTCACCGAATCGCTGCGACGGTCGTCGTCGTCATCGTCATCGTCTTCGTCATCGTCGTCCTTGCGATGATGCTTCTTAGCATCCTTGCGATGCTTGTCGTCGTCATCATCGTCATCATCCTTGCGATGATGCTTCTTGTCGGCGGCGAGTTTCTTGGGTTCGCCCATCTCAGGCTCATCCTCGTCGTCGTCCTTACGATCATCGTCGTCGTCGTCATCGTCGTCGTCGTTGTCGTCGGCTTTGTGTTCTTTCTCTTTGGCTTCTTCTTCAGCCCACTTCTTGAAAGACTCGCCGCCTTCGTCGTCGTCGTCCTTGCGGTGACGCTTCTTGGAATCCTTGCGGGCGCGACGATCATCGTCATCGTCGTCGTCCTTGCGATGCTTGGCGTCCTTGCGGTCGTCATCATCATCGTCATCATCATCATCGTCATCACGATGCTTCATCATGGAATCCATACGCTTTTCCATGGCATCGAGGCGACCAACGAGCGCATCAACGCCCTTCAGCAGCTTGTCGATGTTCTCAGCGGCATCATGCCGCTTCTCCATTTCCATTTCTGGCATGTCAGAACCCTCAGAGGTTGGTGTAGTTGGTAATTCGACTCCGGTCGGGTCCCGACCTTTGTCCCAGACGCCTTCTTCACAGATGGCTATGTGGTCAAGCAAACTCGGCTTTCCCTCGACCAAAAGGGAAGAACCGTCCTTCAACTCCGCCTTTACATTGCCATCAGTGTTACGAAAAACAACGGCGGGCGAAGTAGAAAGCTGTTTTGATTCCATCATCTTGGCGGCGGAATCGTCATATATTTTGGCAATTCCCCAGACTTCATCGCCTTTGATGTAAGGCAACAAAACCGTGCCAATAATTCTATCAGCAAATTCTTTTGAATTTAATTTTCCAGTATCGGGATGTTCCCAAATCACCGGCAGACCGTTGCATCGTTCCAAGAACTCCTTATTAAGGTAGAGTTTTGGGTCTCGATAAACGTGTTCATCTAGTTTCGTTCTGTAAGCGTTACCTGTGCCAGTAATTCGGATGGCAAATAGCGTTATGTTTTCGTATTTTTGTGGGCTTGTTAATTCACCGTTACGAATGGCTTTAGCCACGCCGAGTTCATCCATTCCCAATCGATTGATTGAGACCTTCACCCCAGGATGCAGATCGTCAGGGTGATATTCACTCACCTGACAATTTCCTTGCCATGCTCGGGTTCCATGGAATTATGGGGCAAAACCTTAGATACGTGAATCCAGGCGTAGTCTGTATGCTCGCCATTAAGGTTAGGAATAAACCTTTTGTCGATCCGCTGCAAGTAAGTTATGTAATCGACATCATTGGAAATGCGCCTCGTCCAATAGCGCATGTCTCCATCAGGCAAAAATCCGATCTCCTCCTCACATTCGCGCTTTGCGGCTTCCTCGGCCGTCTCGCCTTCTTCAATGTGCCCGCCAGGGAAAGCCCAGGTCCCGCCTTCATCGGATGTCATGGCACGCTTCAAAAGCAATGTGTCGCCAGAATCCGTCAGAAACATAACACCAGCAGCGCGTATTATTTCAGACATCAATTTATACTCACTCTTTTGAGTTCATTTGCGCCTTTTACTGTCAACATTTCTTGCGGCAGATCGCGCAAATTATATATGTAACGATAATAACACCGGCAGTTGTGTGCGATCACGCCTTGTGCTACATACCATTCATCTACCGTCTGAAGGTTGTAAACATGCCCCGCAAAGCTAGAGACCTTGACATCGATCACTTCAACCGCCTTCGCGCCGAAGGGAAGTCTGTGCCAGTTATTGCCGAGATGCTCGGCTGGAAAACCAGTTCCTTGTTTGCGCGACTCCACGCCCTGAACATTGATATAGGGCCGCAAATCATCAACAATGGTCGTCGTTTGGCGCTCGATGACGAGGCTATTTGCACTTCCTATCTTGGAGGTGAAAGCGAATTGTCGATCTCTAAAAGATTGAACATTTCCCGAGGCGCTGTGAGAAATAGATTGATTGAGAACAAGATTGCCATTCGTGGCGGATCGGAAGCCAATGTCATTAGCATGGCTCAAATGAGTGCTGAGCAAAAGAAAATTAGAGTAAGTGCTGCGCACGCTTCTATCATTGGAAAAAAACAAACAATTTCTAGTAAAATCAAACGTGCCTCCCATCGCAACAGGTTTGTCGGTTATGGAGAGGAGGACATTATCAACCGACTGGTTGAACTTGGATGCAACCCCGAAGGACAATGGCCCTGTGGTATATACAATATCGACATTGCCCTCGGCTCCATCGCCGTGGAAGTCTGTGGGCCTTTGGTGCGTCGTATGAGTGATCCCGTTTTTTTGGAGCGCAGTAAATATCTCCAAAATTGTGGGTATCGTGTCATTTTGATTTTTTTCCGCCGAGTTGAACAACTCATCGGGAATCTCGATAATGTAGTCGCCTTTCTTCAAAGCGCCAATAGCAATCCAGCCATTGGTGGTAAGAATTGGGTGGTTAGGTGTTCCTCGGAGAGATTTGCCAGAAGCCGAAATAACCTCGGTCAACTGACCGCTATACCAACGCCTGAACGCTTTTTTTACACCATAAGCGAATGGAATTTTTGAATCTCCAGGAAAACAATAAACTTCCTCGCCGGGGTGAGTTATCTCGTCGGTGTAGCCGTCTGGTCCCTTTTTCATCAATCCGGCTTGAATTGCCCAATTATCTCGTATCGCGTAGACTTTCATGTCTCGCTCTTTGTGGTCGTCTCGATAATTGTAGTTCAATTCTTTCCAATGGCTGTGCCACTCTGCCGCTATGGCATTATTGTCGTGAGCAATTATGTCATTTATTGATGAAACTAATTTATGTCCTTGATCTATAAGAACCCGCCGTTCTTCAAACGGCAAGTCAGTCAGAGACTTGCGGATTTTGCTTTTTGTCTCGACCTTATCAACGGCCTCAGACCCGCCTGCCGGGATTGAAGTGGCCCAACCACTGAAACGCTGCAAGGTTTTTTGGATTGCGGTTTCGCGGTTCAACTTGATGAGTTGTGCCGATGTCATAATGCGTCGGTCTAACTCATTCCTTAGCTTTGGCTTGATGCGCTCTAGGGTGAATTTAGACACGCCAGGGTGGCGCTTGAGGATCGTGCCCTTTTCCACCATCGACGTGTAAAGTGTGCGTAGGTGGCCAAACAGCGCCAGTTCTAGGGTGGTTTCAGACACCATGTCACGTCGCGCTGCCACGACGATCTCACGCATCCAATAATCGACACGCTCTTGGCTGTCATAGCCATGTTCACTGATGTCTTTGACGGCGGCAGTAACCACCTCAAAGAATGATAAGGGCTTGCTCATGACAGGACGTGGGAGACGCCGAATACAACGCCTCCCCAGCCCTGCCGAGCAAGAACGGGAGAGGACATCCTACACCCGGTAGTATCGTGCTGGGTCAGCAACCCCAACACGAGTTCAATCCACCAACCGCATGAGGGATGGCTTATGGGGCTTTGGCTCCCGCTCATCCCCTGGGTGCATGTCTGGCGGGACATATTCTTTCAATGCGTCATAGTCGAGCAGCAGAGGTTGCGGGAACAGCAGCCTGTTCTCGCCAGCGTTAGCCACAGCCCACTCAATTACACGCGCCTTGTTGTCCGGGTCCATCTCTGGCAAGAGAATTTCCATCATGGAGATGATGGCACGCTGACGAACCTCCTCGACCTTGGAGTCGGAATCCGGGTCCCTCAGAAGTGACGGCCATTCAGCCTCAAAACTGTTTTTCCAACGATAGAACGCATCGTTGTATTTAACGTCTTTATATTCTTCCGGGTATTCGCGCTGGATAATTTCGTAGAAATCTTCGTTCCACGCACGGCGCATGACAACTTCATCAAAGAAGCGATATGCCGGTTGCATCCACTGGCGGATGCTGTCGATGTATCGTGCTAGATTTTTGGCATCCTCGGTGCCCTCGCCAAAGCCAGACACCATAGTTTCGTTCTCCAGCATCTTTGCTGGCATGTCGGCAGCGGTGGCGATGTTCTTGAGGATGTTGGTGCGGGAGTAGGTGCCCGCGCCGTCAATGTTGGTCAGGTCAATCGCGCTGATGTCCTCGGCAATGTCGATGGACATCACGTTGTTGGTCCGGGCCTCCTGCAGCAATGCCCGCTTGACGCCCGCCAGACGCTGCATGGCGTTGTCAATGATCGATCCTGGCGCTTTGATCTTGGCGACGATCACGCCGACCTTCGTGGCCACCATATCGTCGGCAACCATGCTGTTGACGAACGACTTCAAAGGGAATAGCGCACGCTGATACACCGACCGGCCAACGTAGCCAAAGGCTGACGATGTGTATTCGATGTATATCGGGCGTTCGTTCATCAGCACCACAGACCGACTGCGGTGATACGGCACGCCAGCCGCCGTGATGACGGTGTATTTTTGGAAATCGGGTGAATTTGGGTCTTGATTTAGAACCAAAGACCCTGCCGTGTTCAGCGGATCAAGGACGTTGAAGTAGACGGCGAGGTCAGCCATCTTGTCCGCTGGTAATTCCTTTTCGGGCGCAATGCCCTCGGCACCCACGACAATCGATCCCACGCCATAAATACGCGCTACACCAGCCAATTGGGCAATGTAGGTATCGGCGTTAATCCTTTCCCATTCCCGCTCAAACGCTTCGCGCACGCGGTTCTCTGGGGCGTTTTTGATAGTGATCTGCCGCTGTTGGGATTGCGCCATGACAATCGGCGCATCGACCATCTTGCGGCCTAATGGGTGGTATGAGTAAATCGTCTTGCAGATTTGATAGCTGGCATCAGAACCTGGGACAATCTCATCGACCATCAACAGGTCTTGAAGCGAACTGTTGAGCGAGGAAGAAATGATGTTCAAAGATGCCAAAACGAATCCCCACTCATAACAGACTTCGACAACACATCATGTTGCTGCAAATGTTGCGATGCCGTCTTTTCGCCTTGTGCCAAACTGACGCTGACGCCTGAAGCCGAAATCGCCTGCGCAAGCGTCTCGGGTGACAACTTTACACCATGTCGGCATAAAGCGTTATACAAAAGAACGATAGGATGCAACTAAAAGCCTCCACTGTCGCCCAGGGCGATGGCTATAGCATAGGTAAAAGCGTCCAAAAGGTCGTCTTCATGCTGATCTTTTATGCCTATTGTGAACATCAATACTTGATTCAATAAGTGATTTCTTACTGCGCCCTTATATTTGACTGATTTTTCATATGCGAATTTAGACAACTTGACTTGGTTTCTATAAACGTAACCAGACACCGAAATAGCGCGCTCGGTCTTGCCAAGCTGCGTTAGCTTGCTGTCGATCTTGTTGGTATTCCAGCCACGGCGCTGGCCTTGCTGCAGCAAGATCGATCCGCTGTTCTTGTCTTCAATCCAGACGCCCAAAGACCCCATCTGCGCATGGCACTCACCGGCCAAATACTCGCAATGCTCAAAGACAGACGGCAGCCACTCCTCAAGCACCGCACCTTCGATCTGTTTGATGTCATAATCCAGAATGATCAAAGGGTGATGCCCCTCGAAATGGCTCAGGGCACAATAGACCACCGCCGTGCCGTCGTGGTCCTTGCCGACCTTGGTGGCGGTGTCGATCACCGCAAACACGCCAGAGCATAGTTCTGGGTATTTGACCGGGTGATCGTTGACCAGCAAATTCGCCAGGGCAAAGAACTGCACGCCAGCCCAGTCCACAAACTCGGCCAGATACTCCTGCTGCCACACCAACGGCGGACGCTCACGCTGCAACCGCTCCAGTTCAGCCTTTGGCATGTAAGGGTTACTGCTCGTGGGCGCATGAAACTCGGTGAACCCGTGTTCTGGCTCATTACAAATGCGCCAGAAGAAGTTGTCTTGGTCCACGCCATTCGTGTTACTGAGAGCCGTCGCGGAACCCATGTAATCCAGCAAGGTCGGCTGGATAGAACGGTTCCAAATGTCCATCATGTTAGGCTTGGTGAACGCCGCCTCGTCAATGATGGCCTGATGGTATTTTCTTGACCGGCCCGCGCTTTCGTTCTCCAACGACCAAAAGTCTATGCGACCACCCGTCTTGGTGCGAATAACGCCATCTGTTTTTGATGACGAGAGTATAACTGGTTTGAGAACGTCTATTAGTTCGTTGTAGACTTCTGATTGATATTTATACGCAGGAGTGAAATACCCAACCAGCTCACCCTTTATAGCCGCATTTCCAGCCAGCGTTTGCGCATAGGCCGTCTTACCCCACCGTCTGCCACAACGGATCGCCCTAAACCTAGCCGGATTGCCTTGTGCATCCTTGAGGAAATACGCAGCAATCTGGCCAGGGTGTAGCGTGGGGAATTTAACAACAACTTCATTCAAAGGGGCACGTCTTCCGCTCTTTCAATCTCGGTTTTTACCCTGTCCATGGCCAGCCAAAGGACGAATCCTGGCTGGCCCGAGTCGTGTAAGAACAGGAGTTCTCTTGCCTCTTTGATCACATCTTTCAAAGCATCATAGCTGGGGGCGTCTTCACGGCTTATTATCTGAACTAATTTGTCCATTTTCGACCCTCAATTCGGGAAGACCGCCCTCGATCTTGATGGTAACGCTCTGCTGGGCCTGATCCTGCTGGGGATCGTTCTGCCGCCAGCCAGCCCGCGCCTTCATCCAGAAAATCGCAGCAGGCACACACCCCTGCTCCCGGCTGGTAGCGATGCTGTAGAGGTTCTTGGCAACTTCAAAGTTTGCCTCTGCAGTCCCCACCTGCAATTCGTTGGCGAATTTCCGCACCAACGTAGAAATGCCAATGCGCATGACGGCGGCGATTTGCTCATGGGTGAGACCCAGGCCCGCCATAGTTTCGACCTGCCGTCGATCACGATCCGTGAAAATGTATCGGTTACCTTTCCCCTCATCGACCATCGGGGCTTCGCCATCGTCTTCAATCAAAGGCAGGTCGGCAGGACGCCTTTCTAAACGGTCAATCTGAAACATGAGAAATTCCCATCGACATTTGTAAGAGAGGGAGGATGACCCTCCCCCTCTTTATGCGACAAGATAGTAAATATCAGGACAAACGCCAAATACGAAATCCACCCTCGACAGCGCGAGAAATGAAAACCGGCTTTTCGGCGTGGTTGCTGAACAGCATCTTCGCCGTGCGCAGGGCCGCAAAGCGGTCCTCTTTGCTATTCACGAAGAAACTATCACCCGGCAACATTTGCGCCACCGGATAACGGCTGGGACGAACCGCTACGCGACCACGCTTTGCTTCAACAACCGGAACATTCTTTTCAACAGAAAACATAAACCTCTCCTAATCAAAGACACAGCATTACATAAGGTAATTGTAAATTTACAAAATGCCATGCACATCATACCTGATATGATATTTGTGCATAGATAAAATTCAGTCGGGGTCATTTACACAATCGCATTATGCGCATAGCGTGATTGCGTTGAAGACAAGGAGGTGGCAATGTTAATGACTATAGTGACTGAAAAGTTTACCGTTCAAGCGTCTGAATTAAACAATGACGCGCCAATTTCTCTGCTGTTTGACGATGAATTGTTGGAGGAAACGGCGGAATTGAAAATGACGCTAGAGGAGGCTTGCGAACTGCTGCAAGCCCTGATGTCTGCCGTTCAACACGTCGAGGAATAAATGGACATTAACGCCATGCGCGCAGAATTGGCGGAATTGCGCAAAACCCAGCAAGAGTGCTTTGAGGCTTACACGAAGGCCAAAGCGTTCGTGACAACCGCTCCCGTTGGGGTCCTTGCCGCAGCCTGGAAGATGCGTGATGTCACTTTTGACGCATGGGCAGCGTCTGTCATCGCCGTTGTTCGTGCGACACGCGAGTTGAGGGAGGCGACCAATGGGTAATTGCTACATACCAATGTATCGGCCAGCCGGTTATGCCACGATGCCACGCGGCTTGCGGTGGGAATACGTTGAAGCGCCAACAATGTCAGGTTTGTGCGTGCGCACCGACATACCGCGATCTTCACATCGCTTTGGTGTGATCCGCACAGACCGGCCATTGACCAAAGACGAAATGGCAATTTACGAACTGAAGGAACAACCAAATGACTAAAACAAGAATGGACGGGGTAATTCCGGCAAAAGCCCAAAGGCAAATCTTGCTAGAACGTGCCATCGAATTGACGACGCAAACCAGGGACAAAGTGTATGGCCCGCCAGAGCGCAATATGGCGTGCTTTGCGCGTTTCGTGAATGGTTATTTAGACTTCCACGGGAATCATTTAACAGCGCACGACGCTGCTATGATCATGGTTTTGTCCAAAGTCGCCAGGATCGCCGCCGGTTCCAAATTCAACGAAGATAATTACGTCGATGGCGCAGCCTATCTCGCCATCGCCGCTGAAGTGTCCAAAAAATGACGATCACCTTAACATCAATCAAGGAGGACAATATGATCATATCCGTCGTAAACACGTCTGCCCTGCCGCTGCCGAAATACGCTACGTCAGGAGCGGCGGGGCTAGACCTACAAGCTGCGATTGAACGCGACATCACGCTCTACAGCGGCGATAGCAAGGCAATCCCAACAGGATTGTCCGTCGCCATCCCAGCCGGTTACGAATTGCAAATCCGCCCTCGTTCTGGCCTTGCAGCGCGCAACCAAGTGACGGTGCTAAACACCCCTGGCACCATCGACTCTGACTTCCGTGGTCAGATTTTGGTCCTTCTCATCAACCATGGTGACAAGCCCTTTATCATCGAACGGGGGATGAGGATCGCACAAGCCGTCCTATGCCCGGTGGTCCGCATCGAATGGCAAACGGTGAGCGAATTACCGGGCACAGAACGCGGTGACGGCGGGTTTGGAAGCACAGGCATATGATACACCGCCTCGATCCACCCATCCCCCTAGACACGCCCAAGGGGGCAGCGCTTGCCTATTTGGTCGTGGACTACAGCCAGGACCACGATCTGCGCTGGGTGACCTTCATCCGCGAGACCGGCGAATGTTGGACGTGGCGCAACCAAGACATCCGCTTGCCAGTCAACATCACCGAGGGCGTGCGAACCAAAACACCCATTGCGCATTTTGTGCATCTGGGATAGCAGCAAAAAAAAGGAGGACATAATGATCAACACGCGAGAAGAAGTCCGCGACATCAACGATATCGCGGAAGACTGGAAAATCGCCGCAAGGCGTGTGGAAAACGACAAACAAATGTTTGTCTGGAAATATTGCGGTGCGCTGGACGACATCAGCGAACGCAAACTGTTTTTGTCGATGACCGCAATTCAAGACAAAAACAAACCGTCAATCAGCGTGGTAACTGGCCGTCATCCCGACACAAGGGAATTGTGCCTGTTCGCTAGGGCCATGCCACGCAAAAGGAGAGGATAAGACAATGGGGTATGATTACGCTTTTCCGGCAAGTCTGTTTCTGGACTGCCTGCCGTTCGTCAGCAAGGACGCAAGCCGCTTTTATCTGCAAGGTGTCAATGTCCAACCGGCTTCTAGCGGCGGCGTCAACATCTGCGCCACGTCTGGCCACATTTTGTTACTTGCCAACGCACCCAATGGCTTTGCGTTAGAGAACGGGTCTATCACCATCAAAACCGACAAGCGGTTAATCTCTGCGTGCAAGGCTAAGATCCACCAACACCAAACGATGCAAAACTGGATTGCTGTCAAAGGCACTGATGTGTCGGTGATTCTAGACGGCGATATTTTTAGCCACCGAGGATTGGTGCAGGCCAATTTTTCTGACCTGCTGATCGATGGCTCGTTTCCCAATTACATGCGGGTGTTCCCCAAAGAACGCTTTCCCCGCGTGTTCAACAGTCACACCTTCGCGCTCAACCCCGCTTACCTTGGCGCATTTGAACACCTTGGGGGGAAAGATGGTGGCATCCGTTTGGTCGCAGGGGATGAGGATGGCGGTCTTTACATCGTCTTCCACAACCAAAGACAAGACGTTGTCGGCATCATCATGCCACGGCGAGAGGCACCCATCGAATACCCAGATTGGTGGTTGAAACAACTAAAAAAGGAATATGTGTAATGACCCGTTATATCATCACATGCGTAAACCGGATTGTCGCTGAACCCGGCGACTTCCTCTTAGTAGAAGACAACAACGTGGTAGAGGCGTTCAAAAACCCTTACGCCGATCTGCACGTTGAACCTGCCGCCAACGTCGTTCCTGCCACACCAAAGCCTGCCGTGGCGGTCTCTGAGGTCGTCTTGCCAAAGTTTGCCGACATCATGGCGATCTTCAACGCCAACCCAGACATGCTGTTCACGACCTACGAGGTCGGCAAGGCCCTCATCCGCAATAACAAGATGACCGACAGCAAACACGTCAGAACCATCTTGTCCCAAACCCTCATCAAAGAAGCAAAAATCCCCGATGGCCACATCCGCCTTGTGCCATCAGCAGACCGCAAACGCTACCACCTATTCCGTCTGCGCCAGGGGGCGCTACCACTATGAACCGAGACCTCGCAGATCGATACGCGCAAGCCCTCGACACCCTTCACTGGTCGGCGCGGTCCATCGCACCTTGGCTAAAGTGCGGCTCACGCACCTGCCAATCGTGGCTGACCATCGGCCCGCCAAAAGGCGTGGTCGAGTGGCTAGAACGCATGGTGGACATCATGCGGCAAAACCCGCCACCGCAAATCCGCATCCAAAGACCGAAAGGAAAAAAAGATGAGTAACCCCACCGCCAGAGGCGCTTACATCGATGGCGTCCCCATCCTCGACCTGTCGGGCGACGCCAGAGAAGATGTCGCCCTCAGACGGGTGGTGGCGGTTATGATGAAACTCGTCCTAGCCAACAAGGCAACAACAACAGATGGAAGCATCGCACTCCATAATATCAAGAATATGTTGCACGAACTAGGCGGTCCCGCCCTGCTGGATGCCATGTATCACACCACAGCACTTGCATGGTCCGAATGGTGCCAACTCCACAACATCGAACCGAACGCCGATGATGGACACCCCGTCCAAATCAAGGCGGTGTGGGAAGGTGTTGACGACGCCAGAACCAACTAGCCATAAAGGACATGCGCGTTGCGCATGTTCCTCCGTGTCTCAACTCTAGCCCTCTCCTGCTGCATATGCGCGGAGAGGGTTTTTTTTGCGCGCTATCATCTTGTGGCATAGCGCTATCACTTGTGGCACAGCGCTTGCCGAAGTTAGCCCTAGAGCGTCCTGGGTTTTTTGGACTTATGGCTTTCGCCAAGAGGTGTCTTTATCTTTACCCTTAGAACGTATCTCAAAAATGAGATGAAAAAAAGGGGGGGGGTGGCAGGACGAAAGACGAAAGAGGTATTATAGGATAATAATATATATATAATATATTGTTTTTACTTACTTTTTTTACGATACCCCCTGGGGGAACTTGCGGCATAAACCTCGGCAACTTACGTCCTGGCTTGCACAAGTTTAAGCGCAAAATGCGCAAAACGCTCTTGACCACATTTGTTGGCGTGATTAAGGTTTGCTTCATCAACACGGAGAAAGCCAATGTGCATGATATGCGATGCCCACAAGGTCTCAGAGTTTGTCACGGCCGGCAACGCCACGCTGACGATCTCGTCTAAAAAGACCAACGCCCGCTACACCTACAAGGTGAAGGCGACCAAAGACACAGAGAACCTGTTCTTCGTGTCGCTGCTGGCCGGGGCTGACAACACGTCAGACTTTACCTACCTGGGCATCCTGAGCGACACCGGGTTCCGCGTGACGGCAAAGTCACGCTACCGGCCGGAAAGCAAGCCAGCCCTCGCCTTCAAGTGGCTTGCCGACAAAGTCATCCTGGGTGGGCATGACCCGCACGAGGTAGGCTTAGAGGTCCGCCACGAAGGACGCTGCGCCCGCTGTGGCAGGCCCCTGACCACGCCAGACAGCATAGACCGGGGGATCGGCCCCGAGTGCGCGAGCAAGCTGTGAAGAAGGAAACAGCAAAGAGGCTCGTTGCGCTGCTTGGCGCAACACCTCGCCTCACCTACCCCCAGATCGCAGAAGAACTGCGCCTGGATGTCCCGACAGTCAGCACCACAGGCCGCGTCCTCGCGGCCCTAGGCATGGTGCCCGCCAGGACAACTTACACCAGCAAGTCTAGTGGCCCGCCGGTCCGTGTGCCAACGGCAGAGCAAGTCACCAAGTGGCAGAAAATCAACCAACTGAGACGGGAGAATATGACATGGAGACAAGTAGGCGAGATCGTGGGCGTGGATCAAAACAGCGCACGTCACTACCACAGGAAATGGTCTTTCCTCGCTGGGCGCTGGAATTGACCCTTGCCGCCGGGGGTATCGGGTGCATCCTGGGGAGCATGTCAACGCTGAGCGATGGGATGCTGGTCCCAGGGGCGTGGATTTTTGCCACGGGGTGCTGGTTGATCTTCGTGGCGGGGGTGTTCTAAGCGCAAAATGCGCAGGGCTTGAAAATTTGGGTTTGCGGTTGGGGGGGGTATGGTGGTCCCCGATCTACAAACACGGTATTTTTGCTACATTCAGTTACAAATCCCCCATTTGTAGCTACAAAACCCCATTTGTAGCTACTGTAGCTACAAACCACTATTTGTAACTTACAGTAGCTACTGTAGCTACTGTAGCTACTGTAGCTACAGTAGGTTACCGTAGCTACAGTAGCTATTGTCGCCTACAGTAGCTACTGTAGCTACAAAGCCCCATTTGTAGCTACAGTAGCTACGTAGCATATGCATCCAACTGTATCTGTTTGCAGCTACATTCAGTTACAAAGAATTATAGGACATTATTCCGTTGCCATTGTGGGCATAATTTCATTGCAAACGACGTGTAGTTTCATTGCAAATTGCGTTTAGTTTCGTTTCAAACCGCGTCTAGTTTCATTGCCAATTAGCAAACAATATCGTTCCCGATTGCGTGCCACTACGTTGCGCATTGCGTTCGATATCATTGCGCATTGCGTCCGATATCGTTGTCCGACCTGACCGACGCCGCAGCGTGCATATATATAGTGAACGCGCACGCGCGCGTGCGATGGATCACCGATTCGCGTCAATATATTAGTTATGCGCAAAATGCGCATTAGGTATGCCGTTTTGTCGTTTTGCGCATTATGCGCAATCTGGCAGAGGGGACATGCCAATACCGGCAATCAAAGAAAGGCATCGACATGACCACCTCCGCCATCGCCGCGACGCTATGCGTCGCCTCCCTTCCAGTTTTTTTGTTCACTGCCAACGGCATTGCGGCCGTTGGCAATCGAATCCGCTACCGCCGAGTCGGCGGAATCCGCTTTTTGCGGATTGGCAGACTGCAATTGACTTTCTCTATCGCGAGGGAGTCGGTCTGATGATGAGCGAACCCCTTCGCATTAAAATGGCGTTTTGGTGTGACGCAGGTCATGCCGCACATGCCGCATGGCCGGAACATGGGCCGCTCGGCGCATGGCGTGCGTCCGGCATGGCGCATCCTGAGCGGGGGACGCCCGAACGCTTGGCGTATATTTATTTCGAAGCCGGATACTTCGAGGCGAAGGAAAACGCACAATGCGCGACCTAATCCACACTTATTTGTTCTGTGCGACTATGGCCGTTGCCATGGTTGCGATCCACATGCTGCTCATCGGAGGAATCTAATGTCTCGTCCCATCCACACAATCGCGCGCGATATCCGGCGCGATTGGCAGCGCGTCAATATTGCCACCCATGGCGCGCCGTGGCGCACCATGGGTGGCAATCATGCCAGAATCGGAACAAAGGAACGAGACATGAACATCGCAGATGACTACGCGCGCACAAAAGCGCAAATTGACGCGCTAGAGGAGAATCTAAAATGCCTTCGCCGTCGGATACTTGCCGAGGGCAAGGAGATGGTGCGCGGTGAAAATTGCGCGTTGCGTATCCAGCTCTCCGAGCGCGTGACGCTGGATTCCGGCATCGTGCGCGCAATGCTATCGCCGGAACAGGTTGCAAAAGCGGAACGTCGATCCGTTGTGGAAACAATCCGAATCAAGCCGATCATTGCGGAGTCGGTCTAATGAGAATCAAGATAATTGCTGGCAATTCTGCGTTAGGTGCGGCGCTAACAGCCGCTAATGGCAAAGCGACAACGCATACGTTCACCGCGTCGGAGATGCTATACCTTGCCGAGGTATCGGAACGCAGGCTAGAGGATATTGGTCTGGCCAAGCGAGCGCGCAAGGGTGCGATGCTAAAGGCATTGTCTGGCGCTCCGTTGCCTAACGCGTATAAATATCGAGCCATTCGGACCCATGTGACGATAGAGCGAGGCGCAAACTCGTGGTTCCTGACCGGCATTTTCACACAGGATTACGCCGGACAGGTACGCCCATTCCGCAATTTGTATCTGACGCCGGAACAGGATTGCGAGGTGGTCGCTTTGTTCCGCAAGCAATATGGGGTGCGCAATGTCTAATAGCAAAAAGAAAATGAAAAGTTTGCAATCCGTTATGATAACGAAAGCATTTAACGACGGATTCAAGGCATGTCGCAATGGCGCGCCTTTTGACTACAATTACGCCAAAGATACGAACGCACAATGGGCTTACGAACGCGGGCGCTTGTTTGCCTTGGTTTTCAGGGGGGACGTCAAGTCCGGCAATCGTATATACAGTCGTGCAATTTTTGCAATGAATGACGC
>Ga0208257_1000031_pt1 | contig 48272 bp, 63 predicted proteins | sample CryBogCBH10Sep07_FD_184610 | JGI IMG/M metagenome (GOLD analysis project Ga0208257, IMG submission 184610) | Freshwater microbial communities from Crystal Bog, Wisconsin, USA - CBH10Sep07 (SPAdes) | ecosystem: Environmental > Aquatic > Freshwater > Lake | place: Crystal Bog, Wisconsin, USA... | reverse complement strand
GTGAAAAAATTTATGGTGCCGTTGCTGGTCTTGGCAGCGAGCGCCCGTCTCCTGAGCGTCGTCGTTTTGCAGAGGGCGTGAGTGAGCTTGCTGGCTTTACGCCCGGTCTTGGCAACGTGATGGCGGCAGAGGAGGCCAAGCGCGCTGGTGAAGGTGGGGATTACGGCGGCATGGCCTTGGCTGCATTAGGAGCTGTTCCTTCTTTTGGTCCGGTAGAAGAGGCTGTTAAAGTCGCTAAAGGGTTAAAAGGTTCTAAACTTTCTAGAGATTCAAGAATCGCTGAAGACATTGGATCTCATCCTCATGAAATTGATTCTCGGTTGCCTACCGGAGCAAAGGGAATTGAGATGGATGTGGCCGGCGGCCCTAAAATAGTAGATTACGAATCTATGAAAGCCACCGATCCTTTATTCGCTAAAAATGTAGGAGTTACTAGAGATTACCCCCACGCCAATGAAGATGTTAAGGGTATGGGGCATGAAGAAGCTGCAGAGCATTTTATAGATCATGTGAAAGATAATCTTTTATGGCTACATGATCAGATACCAGAAAATATTAGGGGAAGAAGTTCTCTTTGGTATGATGGCGGTAATAAAATAGTAAAAGATTGGGCAAAAAAATACGGAATATCTGAGTCCTCTGCGGCTGGCGCATTGGCGGCGCTATCGCCGCAAAAAGATTGGTTCCAGAATGTATCTTTGGCTGATCGTGTTTTAGATACGATTAAAGGTCGCGGCGATAATTTTTATCATGGATATACAATGACTCCAAAAATGGAGAAATTTTTCCTTGATACGCCTTCATTAAATAAAGATAAATATCAGCCAATGTTTTCCCTAATTAGAGGTAAATCTTTAGGCGATATCCATAAAATGGATTTACCAGATGATGAAAAAGCAATTTTAAAAGCTATGTGGACAAGACTACATGACCAAACAGAACGCGCCCCTCACTATCAATTAGTCCATCCAGAAGGAACGCTTGGAGAATTTGCCACTAATGCTAATGGTTCTCGGTCTAAAGCAGGTTGGGGATCTCTTACAGAAATAGCGAAAGCTATTAGAGCAATAGAATCCGGCGGTGGCATGGAAAATTTAAATGGCCTCATGGGAGAAAAACATAAGGTAAGAAGTTTTTACAATAATCTTTTGGCTCCTAATTCTCCTCGTGGAGATGTTACCATTGATACTCATGCAGTTGCTGCTGGATTATTAAGGCCATTATCGGGGAATGATTTAGAGGTCGCTCATAATTTTGCAAATTACGCTGGAAAAGGCATGCCAGGTGTAGCCGGGTCGGCGGCTAGCGGCATTCAAGGAACATACCCTCTTTATGCAGAAGCCTATAGACGAGCGGCTAAAGAAAGAGGTATTCTACCAAGGCAAATGCAGTCTATAACTTGGGAAGGCGTGCGTGGGTTATTCCCAGATGTGTTTAAAAATCCCGCTAATAATAAAGTTATTAATTCTATTTGGAAACAATATGCCGAAGGTAGGCTGACAAAAAATGAAGCGCGACAACAAATATTAGATTTTGCAGGAGGAATTAATGCGCCCGAATGGCACTGAAAATAATGCTCTTTCAAGATTAATGAACAGATTGGGCATTCCGGTTACAAGAGAAAATTATCTTGATTTAGCTTTCATGGGGGAGCCTCCAAAAGAGCTTTCTCATGAGCAAGAAACAGATGTTCCTCATCATATCCGTAAATCTGCTAATGGAAGAGAATCTCATTTAGAGGGATCTTCATCTATCGTAGACAACGCACTTGAGGTATTATCCAAACACCGCAAATAACTGCGGCGGGGGACGCCCCGTTTAATCCGGCCGGAGAGAAATAATGTATGAACTAGCCAAAAAATCACGCGAAAAGATGAAGGCAAAGGCCAAGTCTCTCGCCAACCCAGGCAGCTACGCAAAAGACCAGCGCGTTGACAGTTCCGACTGGTCGCCAGCTGAACCCATGAATGGTGAGGCAAAGACAGGGATGCGCCCGATTTCGCCACGCCAATACAATAAGGGCGGTCGCGTTGCTCGCAAAGACGGCGGCAAAGTTGAAAAAGAAATTGGCATTGGCATGGCCAATAAGAATATGAAAGAGGCCAATAAAGACCGCGAGGGCGTAAAGCACGTTGGCGGCCTCAAGAAGGGCGGCAAGGCTAAGGCTTGCTGGGGCGGTAAAATGAAGAAGGCCGAAGGCGGCAAAGTCCTATCCAGCGCCGCGTCTAAGAAAGACACAAAGGACCGCATTGGCACTGAAAAGATTACGCCAGTTCGCGCTAAGACTGAGCATTATAAGAAGGGCGGCAAGGTTCGCTCAAAGCACGCCGACGGGGAGCGCGTCCTGCCAAGCCCAGAGGAGGCTATTGGTTCAGAAGTCCGCATGAAGGGCCTGAAGGTTATGCCTTCTGCTTCAGACAGCTCAAGGGCCCAGGTTTCTCCTTCTCAACTGCGCCGCGAAGAAAGCTATACTGACGCAGACATGCGCGCCTCACGCTTTGGCCGTAAGGATGGCGGCAAGGCCGGGGAGAAGTGGATTCAGAAGGCCATTAAACACAAGGGCGCGTTGCATAAACAACTTGGCGTCCCTGCCGGAGAAAAGATCCCTGCCAAGAAACTTGAGAAGGCAGCCGAAAAGGGTGGCAAGCTTGGCAAGCGCGCCCGTCTCGCTGAGACATTAAAGCGCATGAAACACGCCAAGGGCGGCAAGACTGGCAAGACAGACATTCATATCGACATCAACACGATGCCGAAGGGATTGGGTTCTGCTCCAATTGCGCCTCCAATTGCGCCTAAGATGCTACCAAATTTCCCTGTCGCCGCGGCTGCTCCTATGCCAGCCGACATGGGAGTGGGCGCCGGACCTAATGTGCCGATGCCTGCAAGAAAGGCTGGTGGCCGTATTACCAAAGTCGCCAAGTCATATAAGGACATGGAAGCTGGCGCCGGTTCGGGTGAGGGTCGCCTCCAAAAGACGGACATTGCAAAGCTACACAAGGATGCGCCTGCCCGCAGAGCTGGCGGGGAGGTTCGCGGCAAGTAATTGCTGTGACGGGGGCGGCTCTTCCCCTTCCTCAGAGTCGCCCCCACTTATAAGAGGAAGGCTGCGAAAAAACCTTGCCGATTTTCGCAGAATCATAGGCAAGCCAGAGTGGAAGCTGGTCATGGGAACATTTACGGTATCACAGCTCTTTGAGAGAGAGCTAAGACGATTGATAGATGTTGAAATTGAGAGATTAAAAGAAAACATGTCCTTTGGAATGGTTGAAGATTTTGACGAATACCGCTTCATTAGCGGTAAAATTGCTGGTCTGCGCTTGGCTATTGAATACATGGATGAGGCGGACAGTAATATTCATGGAAGGGAAGCACAATGAAGCAATTGCAGATGGATCATGGAGACGATCCAAAGGGTAAGTTAATAGATGAAATTGGCGATATCTCTGACATTGAGATTTTCAACAATCAAATTCTTGTTGGCGTCTATATTAGGCCTGAGAAAACTAAGAGCGGTCTATATTTGAGCGATAAATATCGTGACGAAGACCGATTTCAGTCAAAGGTCGGGCTCATTTTAAAGATGGGGCCGTCTGCCTTTAATGACGAAACTGGCGAATGGTTTGAAGGTGTCTCGTTTAATAATCACGACTGGGTGGTTTTTCGTCCGTCTGATGGTTGGAGCGCGACTGTTAATGGCGTTTTGTGCCGAATTTTGTCTGATACACAGGTAAAGGCGCGTATTCAGGCGCCAGACCAGATTTGGTAGGAGATATTTATATGTCTGATGAAAATGATCACGTTGAAGTTGTTCTTGATGACCCTAAAGAGGAAAAAAAGAACGACGAACCAATTGTTGAAGTCGAAAAAAACGATGAAAAGCATGTAAAGGCCGAAGAAAAGAAAGAATTTTCGGCGGAAGAGGGAATTAAAGAGCTAAAAAGACGCCTTGAGATAGAAAAGCGCCGCGCCGAAGAGGCCGAGCGGCAGGCTATGGCGGCCAGAGAGCGTGCCGAAAGGGCTGAAGGGGACAAGTCTGAGTCTCAATACCAGCTTGTCGTCAATGCAATTGAGACAGTGAAGGAAAGAGACAAGGCGCTTCAGAATGCCTACGCTGAAGCCATTAGTGTTGGCGATTCTGCAAAGGCCGCGGAGATTGTTTCAGCCATTTCTATGAATAATAGTCAGCTTGAGCGCCTCAAAGAGGGCAAGAAGGCTATGAAGCGTCAGATGAAAGACACTGAAGACGGTGAACAGCCTAAAATAGTTGAACAGCCACGTTATGTAGACCCGATTGATCAAATGGCGCAGAATGTTTCGCCACGTTCTGCTTCGTGGTTGCGTGAAAATCGGGATAGCCTGCGTGATGAAAGATCCATTCGTCGCATGTATAGGGCGCATGAGGACGCTGTTGATGACGGCATTGCGCCCGATAGCGACGAGTATTTTTCTTTTATTGAGAACCGCCTCGGCCTTAATAAAAGCGACGACACTGACCCTGTGTCTGAGGCCGCCGCTCCTTCTCCGCGCCGTCAAGTTCCTCCTCCTGCTGCTCCTGTTTCTAGGGGCAATCAAAGACCAAATGTCATTCGTCTTTCGAGGGAGCAGGCCGACACGGCAAAGATGATGGGGATGACTGAGGCTGAATACGCGAAAAACATGATCGCCCTTCGCAATGAAGGCAAGATGGGAAGGCAATAATTATGGAATCTAATATTAGACGCGGACGGCCAAAGGGCCTTTTCCAGAAGAGCAAATCAGAGCCAGTTCTTCAAGACGATGTAACAGATGTCGTTGAAGAGACGGCTCCAGTTGAAGTTGTTTCTTCACTGAGGCCACCTATTCGTGACGCAGACCCGCGTGAGAGAGCTCGCCAACGTGCGGCTGAATTGCGTGAACACCTTGGAGAGGTTGTTGACGGGACTGATGAGTTTTATGTCGACCCAGGCATTATTCCTGAAGGCTGGACGTATATGTGGCGTCGTCACACGGTGTATGGCGCCGAAGACCCCGCGTATCAAGTTCAACTTGCGCGTTCTGGGTGGACAGCGGTTCCAACGAGCCGCCACCCCGAAATGATGCCACACGACACAAACAGCGGTGTTATCACGCGCAAGGGTAACATTCTGATGGAGTGCCCAACGGAGATTATTGACGAGCGTAAGGCCGCAGAGATCCGTAAGGCGAGAATGCAGGTTCGGGCGAAGGAAGAGCAATTATCTGGCACGCCAGATGGCACATTGACGCGAGACCACGCAAAGGTTAGGCCTCAAATTAATAAGTCATATGAGCCCATGCCTGTGCCGAGGGATTAATGATATAAAGACAATAGAGGCCCCTAAATGGGGTCTCTTTACGTTTACCATCATTTTATATATAATAATGTTAAGCCTGAAAAATGGCCTGAGCCTCCTCGGCGTGAGGCATTAACTTTTTTTTGTTCCGTATATCGCCCCGGTGCGCGATGAAGGAACTCCTGTAAAAGGGAGAACCATCGTGGCGAACACCAACAGCCCCTTTGGATTTCGTCAGTATCAGGGTAACGGCTCTGCTCCGACATATGAGCAAGTCGCTGTCCTTATTGACTACAATGCGACCAATATCTTTTTTGGCGACCCAGTAACGTGGCAGGCCGACGGCTCTGTCGCACAGGCTGCTGCTACGGGTGCTACACCAGTCGCCCTTGGCATTGCCGGCATCTTTGTTGGCTGCAAATACCTGTCAGTGTCTCAGAAGCGCACCGTGTGGTCGAACTTCTGGGTTGGCAGCGACGTCGCTTCAACGCAGACTGTTGAAGGCTACATCGTCAACGATCCTAACGCTAAGTTTGTCGTTCAGTCAGACGCAACTGGCTTGGCGCTTTCCGACGTAAATTCCACGATTGGCTTTGCCTACTACAACATTGGCACTGGCGCTGGCACCAACAGCACCGGCAACACGGCTAATGGATTGTCGACTGCGTATCTTGATACGACGACAATTAACACGAGCAGCTACCTCCAAAACAATCCGTTTAAGATTGTTTCTATCATCAACAACCCTCCTGGTGTGCAGGGCACGCTGTCGAACGGACAGGCTTATGATCAGGCCGTTGTCATGTTCAACAACGTCGTAACGCGCAACTTCCAGGGCGTCTAATAAGGAGTAAGGACCAATGGCTGTTAATCTCTCTGCCATTAAAGACCTCCTCCTTCCGGGCCTCCGGGGGGTTGAGGGTAAATATGAGATGATTCCATCTCAGTATGACAAGATTTTCACGAAGCATGATTCCAAAATGGCGCTTGAGCGCACTGCGGAAATGCGCTTCTTGGGTCTTGCTCAGTTGAAGACTGAAGGCGGCCAAACCGCTTTTGATAACTCGGCTGGTGAGCGTTACATCTACAACCAAGAGCACGTTGAAATTGCTCTCGGTTACGCAATCACCCGTAAGGCAATCGACGACAACCTGTATAAGACACAGTTCATGCCGTCGAACCTCGGCCTTATTGAGTCGTTCCAGCAGACTAAAGAAATCTACGGCGCCAACGTGCTCAACACGGCAACGACGTATAATGCTTCAGTCGGCGGCGACGGCCAGCCACTCTGCTCCGCTTCGCATCCGATTGACGGTGGTGTTGTTTCTAACACGCCATCTGTTCAAGTCGACCTTAACGAAGCTACGCTGCTCAATGGCATGATCTCGATCCGCACAAACTTCAGAGACCAAGCTGGTCTGAAGGTGTTTGCGCGTGGTCGTCGTCTTGTTGTTCCACCGCAGCTTGAGCCTGTTGCTATCCGTCTCACAAAGACAGAGCTACGCCCAGGCACGGCAGACAACGACGTCAATGCCATCATGATGACCGCGGGCGGCTTGCCTGAAGGTTATTTCGTCAACGACTTCTTGACCTCGCAATATGCTTGGTTCTTGCTGACGAACATTGACGGTCTCAGTTACATGGAACGTGTAAGGTTCGAGACCGACATGCAGGTCGATTTCGTAACTGACAACTTGCTTGTCAAAGGATACGAGCGTTACAGCTTCTCGTATTACAACTGGCGAGCAATTTGGGGCTCGTTCCCAACGTCTTAATCGGCAAACGAGGGGAGCTATCTGCTCCCCTCACAACTTTGAAGGAGAGACCTAATGGGTCAGACAAACTTCACTGGGCCGGTTACATCGGGCGACCTACAGCAGGGCCAAACCAATGGCCCTAATATAGGTTTTGCAAGACTTGCTCAGTCAGTCGCACTTACGCAGAATGGCGCTACTGCCGTTTCTGCAACAATGTATATCCCCGCCGGCTCTCAGATCGTGTCTTTTGACATTGACGTTCTGACTGCTTTTAACTCTGGCACTTCCTCTACGCTGTCTATCGGCACATCTGCCGCCGCGACAACGTATGTTGGTAGCGTTGACGTTAAGGCTGCCACGGGTCGTATTGCGCCGACATACACGGCGGCACAACTTGCCGCTATGTCAAATCAAACAGTTCTTGGTGTTGCTGCTCCAACGGTTGCTCCCGTTGTTGTGACAATTACGCCTGTCGGAACTGCCGCTACGGCTGGTTATGTTAATGTCACCATTAACTATGTCCAGCTAACGTCTTCTAACTAATAGGAGCCCACGATGGGTTACGTTGTTAAGGATCCCAAAACCAAAGGCAATTTTGGCGCTGGTGAAACTGTCCGTCGTGCTGAAGAAGGCACTGACGGCTTTAAAAAGGGCGGCAGCTGCATGAAGAAAGGTGGTAAGGCTAAGAAGCCTGCCCGCGCTTCTGGTGGCGGCGTTCTTTCTTCTGCCGCCAAGGGCGAGCCACGCGGTAAAACTGCTCATTACTAAAATTATCGGTAGTGAAATCGACGGGGGTTTTTTAGAACCCTCGTCGTATTCTTGGAGATGACATATGGCGAAGAGCCCTGCTTGGCAGAGATCAGAAGGTAAAAATAAATCTGGTGGCCTCAATGCTAAGGGCAGGGCTTCAGCCAAGGCTGAAGGTCACAACCTGAAGCCGCCGGTCTCGAAAGAGCAGGCCGCAAAAAGCGATAAGTCGGCCTCTCGACGTAAGTCATTCTGTGCTAGAATGACAGGATTAAAGAAAAAACTTACTGGGGCAGCTGCTGCTGCCGACCCAAATAGCCGTGTGAACAAATCACTGCGAAAGTGGGACTGTTAGTATGATCAAGCCATTTTGGGAAAAAGATGCGCCTAAAGATGCAAAACATAAGGCTTTAAGCGCAAAAGGTGTTAAGATGGCTAAGGCTAGGGCGAGGGCCGCGGGTCGTCCTTACCCAAATTTGGTTGATAATGTAGCCGCAGCGCGAGCCGGTAAGACAAAGGGAAAACGCTAATGCGTCCAATTACAGTTACTGTTTCTGACGCCTCTGGCGGCGCTAAATCAAGCGACCTCATTCGTTTTGACGATTGGGCCCCTGCGCCTGTGTCCATCCAAGTTAATGTTACTGGAACAGTTAACTACACTATTCAGACTTCTATGGACGACCCCAATAGTGCGACAAATCCTGTCGCCTTGGCGTCCATGACGTGGTTGTCTTCTCTTGATACAAATGTCGTTGGGGCAAGCGCATCAAAGTCTAGTTATTTTAATCAGGCGCCAGTATTTGCTAGAGTTTTGCTCAATAGCGGCAATGGCTCTGTTACTGCGACATTCTTACAATTGAGCAACGGCCCGATCTAACTTTAAGGGGCAGCTGTGAGCACGAGCGGACAATATACGTTTAACCCAGACTTGGGATCGCTTACGCTGTATGCTTATCAGCTTATAGGGATTAGACCTACGGCTGTCCTTCAAGAACACCTTGACTCTGCGCGTATGGCGACAAACATGATTTTGTCTCGCTGGAGCTCTGAGGGTGTTAATACTTGGGCCGTCGACCTTGTGACGGTCCCTCTTATTGAGGGGCAAACAACTTATTCCATTGATTCAAATACCATTGTTATGTTGGATACATATATTAGTGTCGCCAATGGCGACGGCACTTACACGGACAGAATAATTCTGCCCATAAGCCGAACTGAATATGCAAGCTACCCAAATAAATCTCAAACAGGTTTCCCCACAACATACTGGATGGACAGGCTTTTAAGCCCGACAGTAACTTTATGGCCGGTGCCGGATGGCAATGAGGCATTTCTTAAATATTACAGACTAATCCAATTGCAGGATGCAAATTTAAACGGGAATCAACAATTAGATTTGCCGTATTATTTCTTGGACGCAATGGCTTATGCTCTTGCTTTAAGGCTCGCTCAAATATGGGCCCCCGAAAAAGTTGCAATGCTCAAGCCTTTTGCTGATGAGAGCTATCAAATAGCCGTTGCTCAAAATATTGAGACGTCGGCATTTTATGTGTCGCCTACCGTTAACGGATATTTTAGGTGAGACATGGCTTACGCCTCTAAAGCCGGACGGGCACAAGTATCGTCAAGAAACCCGCGCAGCCAGGCTGTGTGCGACAGGTGTGGCATTTGGTATAATCATGACAGATTACATTGGCAGCACGACTGGCGCGGCGCATCAATTGTAAATATTCGCATTTTAGTATGCGACCAATGCTACGACACGCCGCAAGAACAGCTTAGAGCTATTGTTGTCCCGGCAGATCCCGTTCCCATCCAAAATCCTCGTGTTGAGTGGTTTGTTCAGGACGAAACAAATTATCGATATACTTCAGGTCAGAATACGGTCGACCCAATTACAGGCATTCCTGTTATTGGCGGCAACTTGCGCATTACTCAAAACAATGATGATCGCGTTACTCAACAGACTGGTGAGCCGCCGCAGGGTAGAAATCAACTGCCTGGAACAGATTGGAATGCTCCTTCCGGCGCCACAGGAACTGAAGTCCCTGTTTATTGGACAAATGACTCTGGCGGCGTCCTTTCTTGGCAAAATAATTCTTTCTTTGAAGTCCCAACGGCTCATTTATACCCTGGGACATTAGGTGGCATTGGTGTCCCTTACGGCAATACTATGATACCTTATACGGGCTATCTTCCGCCTTACAAAAACTATATAACTATATGGAATAATACTGTATTGTGGGACATTAACTGGTCGAACAATCAAACCGTTAACGTCACATGGAATACAACTATTCTGTAAAGGGATAATTATGGCCGTTCCTTATACTTTTCAAAACACTCCTGGCGGCCAGTCAGTCCCTCTTTATCAATTAGACGCCAATTTTGCATATGTTGAGGGTCAAATTGCCACAACGGCTGGCCCTACGGGCGCCACTGGCCCAACTGGCCCCGGATTGACGTATAAGGGAACGGTTTATTCTTACGCCAATCTACCAACTTCAGGTAATGCCGTCGGCGACTCATACGTTGCCACGATAAATGACCATTTGTGGGTGTGGAATGGTAGCGCCTGGTATGACAATGGTAGTATTTCTACAGGCCCTCAAGGCGCGACGGGCCCAACTGGCCCAACTGGGTCAATAGGCGCGACGGGCGCGACTGGTCCTACCGGAAAAACTGGCCCCACCGGCCCAACTGGGCCAACTGGAGCGGCCTCAACTGTCGCTGGCCCAACGGGCCCAACGGGACCAACTGGTCCAACTGGAGCCGCCTCTACAGTTGCTGGCCCAACGGGTGCCACTGGTCCAACTGGCACGACGGGGCCGGCTGGAGCAGGCATTACTTATAAGGGCGCGGTAGCAACTGCCAGCGCGTTACCTGGCTACCCAAGCTCTTATTCTGGTTCTATTGGCGACGCTTACATTGCCACAAACACTGGACATTTATGGGTATGGAGTGGGTCAACTTGGGTTGACAATGGAGCCATAACTCAAAGCATTACTGGCCCTACGGGTGCAACAGGCCCAACTGGAGCTACTGGCCCAACGGGTGCCGCTTCTACGGTTGCCGGCCCCACAGGCCCAACGGGCAATACTGGACCAACTGGACCTACGGGACCAACGGGTTCTACTGGACCAACGGGCGCGGGCCCAACTGGCCCGACTGGTGCGGCGTCTACTATTGCCGGCCCAACTGGCCCAACTGGGACTGGTCCAACTGGTCCGACAGGTTTTGGCCCGACAGGCCCGACAGGCCCAACGGGTAGTGGCCCAACAGGCCCAACGGGTAGTGGCCCAACGGGGCCGACCGGACCAACTGGACCCATTATAATCAATACAACTACAATTACGGGCGGGACGTCGTCCAGACTTCTTTATGATAACTCTGCCACTGTGGGCGAGACGTCTGGCGTCACGACAACTGGAACAAATCTTGTCGTATCAAACGGATTGGCGTCTACGGGGGCGTTTACTGCTACGGCGCCTACTGGTGGTATTGTTACTGATTATAATTCTACAACTGGCCGTTTCAGTGTTTCTAGCGGTGGGTTTGCTTGGTATACTGGCGGAATTGGAACGACGTCTATAATGACGTTGAGTTCTGCGGGAAGTTTAAGCACTGCCGGATTAACGGTTAATACTAATCTTTTAACGGCGTCATCTAGCACAGTAAGTATAGGCTCTAGTGGCAGCGGTGGAAACTTAACAATTTATGCCGGAACATCTGTTCTTAATGGTATAAATGTTTATGGGTATGGATCTTTTTTAAACCAGCCAAGTATGGGCTTTGTAACGTCAACCGGGTCTTCAATTGGATCTTTTACCTTTGACGGGGCAGGGTTGGCGTTTAGCATATATTCGGCAACAACATCGTCCAATGTTTTTAATTCTAGTTTATCAAACGGTAATTTAACAATTACTGGAGCTCACGCATATAAAACAGGTTCAACGACTGCTTGGGAAATTAGTTCTGATTCTCGCGTTAAAAAAGACATTGTTGATTACACGTTAGGTTTATCTGATTTAGTATCATTGAGGACTGTAACCTATAAATATAATGGCATGTATGGCAGCCAAGACAATGGCGAAATATGCCACGGATTGATTGCTCAAGATTTATTGGCGACAAATTTTTCAGATATGGTTTCAACATATACATACACAGATAAAGACACTGGTGATAAAACTGATTTATATAGAATAGATGTAACGCAACTTACTTATGCGTTGATCAATGCGGTAAAAGAATTAAAGAAAGAGTTTGACGACTATAAAGCTAGTCACCCGTAAGAGAGGAAATTATGCCGGTTCCTTATACATTCCAAAATATTCCTGGCGGCGGCAAAATCCCTCTTTCAGAGTTGGACGCTAATTTTTCTTATATTGAAAGCCAAATTGCTACAACTCCTGGCCCTATAGGTCCTACTGGCGCAACAGGCGCACAGGGCCCTATGGGGTATACCGGCCCAACTGGCCCTTCAGGGACTGGCCCAACTGGACCCACTGGTGCGGCCTCAACTGTCGCCGGCCCTACGGGGCCTTCTGGCACTGGCCCGACGGGGGCGACAGGGCCTACGGGTTCTACTGGCCCAACGGGCGCTGGTCCAACTGGCCCCACGGGCGCCACTGGCCCTACTGGGTCTGGGACGCCTACGTTAAACGCATACAGCGTCGTCGGAAACACTGGCCCAACAGCCGCGACTGGCGCAAACACATTAATGAATAATATACTTGTATCATCCAGTCTTACTGGCGCATCAACATATAGGTCACTAACAAATAGATTTGCGAGCCAGGCAAATGTTTATGACTTTGGCGCAGTTGGAGACGGAACGACAAATGACGCCTCGGCCATTCAGGCGGCTATTGATTCTCTTGTAAATGGTGGGACGGTATATTTTCCTCCGGGTAAGTTTTATATTGGTGCAAATATATACGTTAGACCCGAAGTAAGCTTACTGGGTCCTTATGAATCAGAGGGGATTGTCGGCGGGAATGTTCCCGGTCTTTGCACGGTAGGGACAAGCCTATCTGCGTTGATTGTTAATTCTTCGTATTCAATTTATTTACAAGGCGGGTCAAGTATAAATAATTGTTTTATATATCGATACGGGATGACTTTTGCAGAAGGCGTCCCAACTGCCTATGCAGGAACTGCAATTAAAGCTCTTGGTGGAAATCCGACAACTACAATTGGCATTACGTCAATGTCAGTTTCTGGCGGCTCTATTATAGTAAACTTTACGCCGACAAGTTCTCAATTTATTGTTGGTGCGTATGCAACAATAGCAACTAATCCAGTGTCTGCTTTTGCTGGAATATATAAAATTACAGCCGCTACAACTTCTCAAGTAACATTAACAAATACTGGAAGCGCGACTGGGTCTTGGAGCGGGTCTCAGGCAGCAATATCATGTGACGCCGATGACATTACAGTTGATAAGTGTATGATTATTGGATTTAATACGGGAATTTATACAAATTATGCCCAAAGAGCAACATTAACAAACTTAAAAATGGATAACATAAACGGCATTAATATTTATTATTCGGCAGATATTGTGACAATTGATAATATATATTGCTCTGCATTGGGCACGATTGGGGCTCAAGGAATAGGATTAAATTCTGGTGGCAATTGGTGGTATAGAAGTGGAAATGGAATAGCATTAACAAATGTTGACGCGGCATCTATTTCCAATTGTTTTATTTTTTCTTATGACACTGGGTATCTTATTGACGGTTGTAATGGAACCAAAATAGTAAATTGTGGAACAGATTGCGTCATTGATTTGGTAAATTATCCTAATTATAACGGTTACGCATTTTTATTCCAAAGCACTAACTCACAATGCTTTCTTACTCATGTGACTAATTGTTGTGCATGGTCGTATAGAATTGGGTATTATGTGAAAGCTGGATCTGGCGGTGAAGTCTGCATAACAAATTGCGACACTAATGGCGTTCGTCAATATGGTTATGTAAATGAAACTGGTATTATGACCATAATAGGCGGATTTTGTTACGGTTCTACGGGTGCATCTGCTGCCATTTATCAACTGAGCACCGGTGTTACGAGGGCTTGGGGCCTTGGTGTTCAGTCTGGAACAACGGCGACAAGTGGAACAGTAAGTGCTATTTCTGGCACGACATACACGATATAGCGAGAGATAAATGTCGAACATCCAGATCCCCAACTTACCAGTAGCCATTAGTTTAGATGGCAATGAGCAGCTCGAGGCTGTTCAGTCGGGGACTTCTGTTCGCATTACGTCTCGACAAATAGCTAATCTTGGTGGCCCTACCGGGCCGAGCGGCCCAACTGGTCCTGCGGGCGGCTTTTCTTACAAGGGCACTGTTGCAACGGCCACAGCCCTCCCAGGTTATCCATCAAGTTATACTGGAGCTCCTGGGGATGCATATGTCACATTAGACACAGACCACTTATGGGTGTGGAGCGGATCAACGTGGACGGATGCGGGCCCCGTAGGCGCTCAAATAACAGGCCCTACTGGCCCTAATGGTCCAACGGGGCCAACGGGCGCGGCCTCAACCGTCGCCGGACCTACGGGCCCAACTGGCCCTACGGGCAGCGCCGGCGCTACTGGCCCGACGGGCGCCGCTGGAACATCTGGAACGTCTGGTCCAACTGGTCCAACGGGTTCAGGTCCAACGGGTCCAACTGGGGCGGCCTCTACAGTCGCCGGCCCCACGGGGCCTACGGGAGTTGGGGCTACAGGTCCAACTGGCCCAACTGGTTCTTCCGGCTCTAGCGGCCCTACCGGCCCCACGGGGACGGGGCCAACAGGCCCAACGGGTCCAACTGGGTCATCAGGTTCGTCTGGCCCGACAGGGCCAACTGGAACTGGTCCAACGGGCCCTACAGGATCTTCTGGGTCTACTGGCCCAACTGGCCCAACTGGCGGCACTGGTAGCACAGGGCCTACGGGGCCTACGGGGAGTTCTGGTTCTACGGGTTCCACTGGACCAACTGGCCCCACTGGTAGTGCCGGGTCTTCTGGGCCGACGGGGCCTACTGGATCTACTGGTATTACGGGACCGACCGGACCTACGGGGAGTGCTGGCTCTACGGGGGCGACAGGCCCTACTGGGTCTACTGGTCCGACTGGTCCGACTGGTATAAGTGGAAGTATATACTCTACGACTAGTTCGACGACCTTAACGATTGCAACGGGGTCACAGTCTCTTACTGTTGGGACTGGACTAGCTTATACGACTGCGCAGCAAGTTCTCATTGCGTATGATTCGTCCCATTACATGATTGGCACGGTCACGTCCTATAACTCTGGAACGGGAGCTCTTGTTGTTAATGTTACATCAACAACGGGAACTGGGACGTATTCTGCTTGGTCAGTAAATCTTAATGGCGCGCCTGGTCCTGCTGGAACGACTGGTCCTACAGGACCAACAGGGGCTACAGGCCCAACAGGGACCGGACCAACTGGCCCTACTGGGGCTACAGGTTCAACAGGTGCTGGTGGGGCATTAGGATATTGGGGGGCGTTTTACGATACTACAAATCAGACAGCGGCCAGCACGACTTCATCATATGTAATAAATATTGGTAACACAGATCCAAACAGTAACGGCGTCAGCATCGTTAGCGGCAATCAAATTACATTTGCCAATGCTGGCGTATATAATCTGCAATATTCTATCCAGTTTGCAAATACGGATACTGGCTCTGGAAATGATAATGTTGATGTGTGGATTAGGGTTAATGGTTCTGATGTAACAGAAAGCAATAGTATTTATTGGATTCCGAAAAAATCTGGCGGAACAAACGGCGAGCTTATTGCGGCTATAAATTATGTTCTAAAATTAAATGCTGGCGACTATGTGCAGTTGGTATGGGCCGTTAGCAACACCGCAATATCTATTGCAGCATTTAGTTCACAGACAGGCCCAACGGTTCCTGCAACACCCAGTGTTATATTTACAGCACAACAAGTGATGTATACGCAGTTAGGGCCGACAGGATCTACTGGCCCTACAGGTCCAACGGGTAGCACAGGCGCGACAGGGCCAACGGGACCAACTGGGGCTGCGTCTACTGTTGCTGGTCCGACAGGGCCTACTGGGCCTACGGGGAGTGCCGGCAGTAACGGGCCAACGGGCCCAACTGGAACGGCTGGCAGTAATGGACCAACTGGTCCAACTGGGTCTACTGGACCGACGGGCGCGACAGGGCCGACAGGGCCTACTGGTAGTTCTGGTTCGGCAGGTGCAACTGGGCCTACTGGTCCTACTGGGTCTACTGGGTTAACTGGCCCAACTGGACCGACAGGAACGGCTGGCAGTAATGGGCCAACGGGACCGACTGGCTCAACTGGTTTAACTGGCCCAACTGGACCGACAGGAACGGCTGGCAGTAATGGGCCAACGGGACCGACTGGCTCAACTGGTTTAACTGGCCCAACTGGCCCTACTGGAACGGCTGGCAGTAATGGCCCAACTGGCCCAACGGGATCAATTGGTTTAACGGGACCAACTGGACCGACTGGAACGGCTGGCAGTAATGGCCCAACTGGCCCAACGGGATCAACTGGTTTAACGGGACCAACTGGACCGACTGGCTCAACTGGATTAACAGGGCCCACTGGCCCTACTGGTTCTGCAGGGTCAACAGGCGCCACTGGACCAACTGGTCCTACGGGCGCGGCCTCTACTGTTGCTGGTCCGACAGGCCCCACGGGTAGCACTGGTGCCACTGGTCCTACAGGCACAGCGCCAAACGCGACTTACGTTCGCACGTCCTTTACTGCGACGGGTGGTCAGACGACCTTCACGGTGTCTTATACCGTTGGATATGTTGCGGTTTATCTTAACGGCGTATTGTTAAACGCCTCTGACTACACGGCGTCGAACGGAACGAGCGTTGTATTAAGCGTTGCGGCAGTTGCTGGCGACATTGTTGAGACGATTGCTTACAATACGGTCAATATTGGCAGTGTTGTTATCAATTCGACTGCCATTGCATCCGGCACATCAACGCGGTTGTTGTATGATAATGCAGCAACAGTGGGTGAAATTGCTGGCGCGACTTCTGATGGAACGACGGTTACACTCGCAGGTAGCACATCAAAACTTGCCGCTATACTTACAAATATCGGTGAGACATCGACGGTCTCTGCGACTGCTGCGACGGGAACAATAAACTATGATGTAACGACGCAGAGCGTGTTGTATTATACGTCAAATGCCTCTGCGAATTGGACGGTAAACTTTAGAGGCTCAAGCGGAACTTCCTTAAACACATTAATGTCCACTGGCCAGTCAGTGACAGTTGCGTTTCTTGTTCAGCAGGGATCTACGGCCTACTATAATAATGCTGTGCAGGTAGACGGTTCGGCTGTTACTCCTGTTTGGCAAGGTGGAACCGCCCCGACATCTGGAAATGCAAGCGCCTTGGATACTTATATTTACACAATCATCAAAACTGGCAGCGCGACGTTTAAGGTGCTTGCCGCCCAAACCCAGTATAAGTGAGGGTAGTGGATGCCTACTATCTTCTCAAAGGGGGCCGCGTCGGCGCAGGGGTTTGGTTTTATTGCACCACAAGGTGGAGCTGTCGGAACGGTTGGGATTTTCGCGCTTGGATGTAATGGCAGTTCTACTTCCACCCGTAATAAATACACTTACGCCTGTGACACAAATGGGTGCGCAACCGCTGCTAGTGCGGCATCTTTTTTTGGTTCCGCAGCAGGGAACAGCACTAGAGGAATTTTTGCGCTTGGATATGTGGGTGGCGGTTCTACTTCCACCCGTAATAAATACACCTACTCCGGTGATATAAATGGGTCCGCAACCGCTGCTAGTGCGGCATCTTATGGAGGTTCCGCAGCAGGGAACAGCACTAGAGGAATTTTTGCGCTTGGATATGTGGGTGTGGGTGGCCCATCTACTACTCGCAATAAATACACTTATGCCTGTGACACAAATGGGTGCGCTACTGCAGCGAGCGCTGCGGCTTATGCTGGTTCCGCAGCAGGGAACAGCACTAGAGGAATTTTTGCGCTTGGATATCCGGGTGTCGCATCTACTACTCGCAATAAATACACTTATGCCTGTGACACAAATGGGTCCGCTACCGCTGCTAGTTTGGCATCTTATTTAGGTTCAGCAGCAGGGAACAGTACTAGAGGAATTTTTGCGCTTGGATATGTGGTTGGCGCATCTACTACTCGCAATAAATACACTTATGCCTGTGACACAAATGGGTGCGCTACTGCAGCGAGCGCTGCGGCTTATGTAGGTTCAGCAGCAGGAAATAGCACTAGAGGAATTTTTGCGCTTGGATATGCGGGTGGCGCATCTACTACTCGCAATAAATACACTTACGCCTGCGATACAAATGGCACGGCTGCGCCGTCGAGCCCGGCATCAAGTTATGGCTCCGCCGCCTCCAACGGAACATGTGGGGTTAACGTATGACAATACCTAGAAACCTATCCATCCTTGCGGAATATGCAGGGACAGTTAACGCCCCGGTTCTAAATCTCACCAACACTGGCGAGGTGGCGACGGTCAGCGCCACGGCTGCAACGGGCACGATTAACTACGACGTTATTACGCAGAGTGTGTTGTTTTATACGTCAAGCGCCTCGGCTAACTGGACGCTTAACATTCGCGGGAATAGCTCGACTTCACTCAATACATTTATGGCGACGGGTCAGTCTATCTCGGTTGCTTTTCTTGTCACCCAAGGCGCTACAGCCTATTACAATAATGCCGTTACGATTGATGGGACGTCTGTCACTCCACAGTGGCAGGGCGGAACGGCACCGACAAGTGGAAATGCTTCTGGTGTAGACATTTACACTTATACAGTGATAAAAACTGCAAGCGCGACGTATAACGTGTTTGCTTCCCAAACCCAGTTTAAGTGAGCCTGACATGCCCGCAGTCATAACCAGAGGCGCGTTTTCCGCGAAGTCGTTTGGGTTTGGTGCTAGTGCTGCGGGGGGTGGCAGTGATGCGACAACTGGAATATTTGCGCTAGGGTTTGCAGCAGGATATAAAACAACAAGAAATAAATATACATTTTCTACAGATACAAACTGTATTGCGACGTCATCAAGTGCGCCCTCAGGTGAGGGAGCTGCTGCTGGCAACAGCACCATAGGGATATTTGCTTTAGGTTATAATGGTAGTTCCGTAAAAACATCAACAAGAAACAAATATACATATTCTACAGATACAAACTGCAGCGCGACTTGTGCTAGTTGTGCATCTCACGGCCTGTCAGCTACAGGAAACAGCACCAGAGGGATATTTGCTTTAGGTTATACAACATCTATTTCTGTAAAAAGAAACAAATATACGTATGCCTGTGACACAAATGGGTCCGCAACCGCTGCTAGTTTGGCATCTTTTGGAGGTTCCGCAGCAGGGAACAGCACTAGAGGGATATTTGCTATCGGACTAACAACTGGTTGTTCAAAAACTACAACAAGAAACAAATATACTTATGCCTGTGACACAAATGGGTCCGCTACCGCTGCTAGTTTGGCATCTTATTTAGGTTCAGCAGCAGGGAACAGTACTAGAGGAATTTTTGCGCTTGGATATGTGGTTGGCGCATCTACTACTCGCAATAAATACACTTATGCCTGTGACACAAATGGGTGCGCTACTGCAGCGAGCGCTGCGGCTTATGTAGGTTCAGCAGCAGGAAATAGCACTAGAGGGATATTTGCTTTGGGGTGTTCAGGCGGGGCGGCGGCGACAACAAGAAATAAATATACTTATGCCTGTGACACAAACGGTAGTGCGGCTAATGCTAGTTCTGGTAACAGAGAAGGCTCTGCCGCATCAAATGGAACAACCGGGGTCAATGTCTAAAGAGGAACAATGAACTCTAATCCACACCGTAACAACTGCGACTTTCAGCTACGCCACTTTATGGCGGGGTCTTGCTTCACGCCGGATGGCGCTTGGATGCTTATGTATGGTCAAAAGATCGACCGCGAGGCGGTTGTTAAATCCTGCGAAGCGCAAAAGCTCCGTCGGGAAGCCAAGATCATTGAGGCGCAGGAAGTAATCGACAACTCAAATGCCTCGAAGTCAGATAAGCTCAAAGCGCAGGCTGACATTATCGAGGCCGAGGCGCATTATTATACATGGGCGACGAACTTAGAAGCCGCAAAGATGGAACTGGCGACCATAACAAAGCTCATGGATGAGCTTGAGCCTCACAGAAAATATGCGCATCTTCCGCTTTTGGAGGCCAATGAGGCCGCACAGCGGGATGAATGGCTAGGCGAGTTTAAGAACCGTGTTGAGAACTTTCTCTTTTCAACCGGGACTATTCCAGAAGACCATCTTCGTGCTATGCGAAACCATCCCGACTTCCAGACTGAGCTTCTGCCTCATATCCAAGGCGTGATGACTAAGCTGGCGGGGGCCAAGAACGCTATCGAATGCTTAACAAATCACAGCGAATACTTTTTAGAAGATAAGCGTAATGTCTGACGATGTTTTAGATAATATTCATTGCTTCCCGACGATGGTTTACTCTATCAAGAAGTTAGAGTTTCTGGACGCTGTTCGCAAATCTGCTAACAAGGCGCTTTCAGAAATTACCCATGAATTAAATGAAATCTATCCCGTAAAAATGTCGGGAGACATTTCTCAAGACCCATCAATACAGGACTTTTGTGCATACACGGCGGTGACTGCCCTTAATATTTTAAGGGAGCAGGGATACGACGTTAAGACAAAAGCCGCATTTTTCACTGAAATGTGGTGTCAGGAGCATCATAAATTCAGCCAGATGGACCAGCACATTCATCATAATGGCGTCCAGATGGTGGGGTTTTACTTCCTAGACACACCAGAAGGTTCATGCGCGGCGACGTTCCATGACCCAAGGGCCGGGAAAACGCAGTTAGGTATTTCAGAAAACGACATGTCTGAAATTACATATGCCTCGAATGCATTTCACTTTCGCCCAGAACCGGGTGTTTTAGTCCTTACGAATGCTTGGCTGCCCCACAGTTTCACAAAAAACGGTAGCACAGAGCCGTTTAGATTTGTTCATTTCAATATCTCATTGACTGAAAACCCAGACGCCCAAGGATGTCAGGTGGAGGTCATATGAACCATTATCAAATTCGCTATAATAAAACTAAGGGTCAACCCGGACGCGGAACTCCGGACCACGTTTGGCGTGTTTTTGAAGGCCAGAAGGAATATCTGGCAAAACATGTTAGGATAAATGTTCCATCTTGGGACGAAAGAACCGGAGAAGACTGGAATATCGCCTGCGACGGATTTTTGGAAATTGACCGAGAGACGTCAACGGTAATTATTAATGGAGAGTTAAAATGACGATGTATGCCGAGGTGCAGGGCACGACGCTGATCCTGTATCCTTACCTTTTTTCGACGCTACAGGCTCAAAACCCTTACACCAATTACGGCGACAATTATGATGTCGCTTATTGGTTCCCACAGACGCAGACTGCGATTGAGAATGGCTATACGCTTGAGCCTGTGACCATTTTACCGGAGCCTAGCTACGATCCTTACACGCAGGTCTGCACTCAAAATGCGGCCCCTACACTTATTAATGGCGTTTGGACGCTTGATTGGACTGTGGCTATCATGACGCCTGAACAGAAGGCGGCGCACGACCAGCAAGTGCAAGCACAAAACAAAAATCAAGCGTCTCAACTTTTAACCAATACTGATTGGACGGCCATTCCAAGTGTGTCTGACCCCGCTCAGTCAAATCCGTATTTGGTGAACCAGGCGGCGTTTCTATCGTATCGTTCTCAAGTAAGGGCGATTGCTGTAAGTCCTCCGACAACGCCCGTTACGACGTGGCCAACTCTGCCGACGGAGCAGTGGAGTAGCTAATACATTTTTCTGGCAACGAGGAAGGGAACTCAAATGCCATTTAGCTTTGATCAGGGCAAGCAATATATTCGCAATATTGTTGGCCGTATTAAACATGAGCGTATGCTTGATGTCGGACCCGGCTCTGGGACTTATGCAAAACTTTTCCCAGAAGCTAAATGGACCGGCATTGAGATATTTGAACCATATGTTGAAAAATATGAGTTAAAAAAACTATATGACCAAATACTCATATCAGACATTAGAGACTGCGACCTTTCAGAATTAGGCCGATTTGACGTCGCCGTTGCAGGAGACGTCCTTGAGCATATGACGGCTGAAGAAGCGGTCTCTGTTCTTAATAAACTTAAGTCTGTCGCCGACACTGTAATTGTCAGTATTCCTATTGGGCATCACCCACAAGGCGAATGGGAGGGCAACGTCCATGAAACTCATGTCGTTGATGATTGGACAGATGAGAAATTTAGAGAGATATTTGGTCAGCCGACGTGGGGCGCAATAGATGGCTCCATAGGAGTTTACTGTTGGTCCAATCAAAAGATAATGCCAAAAATATGCATATACGCCATAAGTAAAAACGAGGCTCACTTTGTAAAAAGGTGGGCGGATTCTGGTAGAGAGGCAGACTTATTACTAATTGCCGATACGGGGAGCACAGACAATACAGTTGAAGAATGTAAAAAGAACGGGGTAGCCGTCCATGAAATTTGTATCACGCCTTGGAGATTCGATCACGCTCGTAATGCTTCTATCGCCCTTATACCTCGTGATATTGATATTTGCATTAGTCTCGACCTCGACGAGATTATGGAGCCTGGGTGGCGACAAGAAATAGAACGTGTTTGGACGCCTCAAACAACTCGGCTCAATTACTTCTTTGATTGGGGCTGCGGCATTAAATTTAGATATGAAAAGATCCACGCACGCCACGGATATTTCTGGCACCACCCGTGCCACGAATATCCAGTTTATGATAAGCGCATAAATGAGGTTTACGCCTTCACCGATATGTTGCTTGTTAGCCATCACCCAGACCCGACAAAGAGCCGCGGCCAATATCTTGACCTGTTGGAGTTGTCTGTAAAAGAAGACCCAATATGCCCAAGAAACGCTTTTTATTACGCCAGAGAGCTATCTTTTCACGGCGCCTGGCAACAGGCCATTGATGAATGCAATAGATATTTGGCCCTCCCAGGCGCGACGTGGGAAAATGAGCGTTGTTACGCATACCGCGTCATGGGTAAGTGTTACGACGAAATGGGTAATAAGGCGGCTGCAGAAACATCTTACCACAAGGCCGCGGGCGAGGCCCCTAATACAAGAGAGCCTTGGTGTGAACTGGCCATGCTTATGTATCGCCAGTCTAGGTGGGAAGAGTGTTTCGCCTATTCTCTTAGGGCGCTAAAAATAATTAATAGAGACCTTGTTTATACCTGCGACCCGGCGGTGTGGGGGCATTGGCCGCACGACTTGGCAAGTATATCTGCCTGGCACTTGGGTATGGCAAATGTTTCCCTTGAGCAGGCTCGACTTGCTTATGAGGCAAGTCCAAACGAGGAAAGATTAAAAAATAATTACGATTGGATAAAGGATCAAATAGAGGGAAAAGTAAAAAAAAAATCCCTAACATCGTCCACTTCATCTACTTCTATGGACCAAAATCCAGAGAGTTTAGTTACATAAACTATCTGGCTGTTAAGGCCGCCTTTGACGTCCAAAGGCCAGACAAAATCCGTTTCTATTATAATGAAGAGCCGTCCAATAACTCTAATTGGGAGGATATGAAGAAATATGTTGAGATGGTAAAGATAGACCCTCCAACAGAAATAGGCGGAGTGTTTGTCGGAGACTGGCCTCAGAGGTGGTCGGACATTGCTCGATTACAAATATTGAGTGAGGCGGGCGGGATATATTTGGATACAGACTGCATCCTTACCCGCCCCCTTGATGACTTACGGGACAATGAATGCGTCCTCGCCGGCTTTGTCGGCGACGTATCAACGTCTGAAAAGCATAAAGTTCAGTCTTGTTCTGCCGGAACAATAATGGCCGAGCCGGGTTCTGAATTTATACGGATATGGCTAGAGAGACTGCCGGAAGGATTTAGGAGGGGGGAGTGGGCCTGGCAGGTTGTTGATCTTCCTGTCCAAATTTATAAGGAGCACCCAAATCTTATCAAAATGTTGGACATGGAAAAGTTTCTTCCATTTGACTTTAATGATTATCGTATTTTTGATGAAAATTGGTCAGATGGTTTTACAAATGAAATAAAAAGTTCTTACCTTATTCATTTGTGGGACAGTTTGTGGCAGAATAGGCTGGCAGAAATTAACGAAGAGTATTTGTCTACAAAGACTAATGCTTTGGCGGGCCTATTAAGGCGGTTCGTTTCCTAACAATGAGATTATCATGGAACCTCAAACAATCATTAACTTAGTTGCTGGCTCGGTATTAATGGTTGTGGGGTGGCTGGCAAGAGAACTCTGGGTGGCGGTTAAAGAATTGAGGGCAGACCTCCACCGAATTGAGATTGAGATGCCGACCAATTATATCAGACGAGACGAGTTTTCTGAGGGCATGAAAGAAATAAAGGAAATGTTGCGTCAGATATTTGATCGCCTTGATAGCAAGGTTGACAAGCATTGGAGAGATAACGGTGCCAAATAATATTCCAAGGCAATCTGATTGTGCAAAATTATTTGGTAATCCAGCCGCTCCTGGCTGGGGCAATGACCATATTGTTCACGTTGAGACGCCTTGGCAGTTAATGATGGGAGACATTCACATCCCATACATAAAAATTAATAATATTGCCGCCGAAAGCCTCAAGCGTGTCATTGAAAAGACTTGGGACGCCTGTAACAAAAGCACAGACAAAATCCATCAAATACATGCCGACCAATTCAGTGGAGACTGGGTGATCCGTCAAATGAGGGGGCTGCACACGACGTCAATGCACGCTTATGGGTTGGCAATTGACTTTGATGCGCCCCATAATCCTTTGGGATCAAGCCACGGCTTCTTTACGGCTCAAAACCCTCTCGTAAGAGCTTTTGAGTCTGAAGGTTGGACGTGGGGAGGTTCGTGGTCTCACAGGCCGGACTCAATGCATTTTCAATATGCCACGGTAGGTTAATAGGAGATAGATATGAGCCTTTTTTCTAATATTACTGGATTTTTTTTAACTACAGAAAAAGACGTTGTTAAATTTGCTTCCAATGTTTGGGCCGAATTGCCCGTATTGGAAAAGGACATCTTAAAGGCAGCCAATTGGATTGTTGGTGAAATTCCTACTCTTACGGCGTCAATTGCCACAGCCACGCCAATTGTTGACGCCGTTGTAGGGATTGCTGATCCTACCATATCTACCAAAATGGCTGCTTTAAACACTGCAATGGCGGGTCTGAATGCTTTTGCTGCTGCTGTTCAAAATAAGACTTTGACTGCCGACGCCGTTGTGCAAGGCTATAGTTCCTTAAAGGCGGCCACATCAGCGGCTGCAGACGTCGCCTCTACGGCGGCGCATATTGTGGCGGTAACGCCTGCGTCAACCTCAAAACCCGGAGCTTAAAATGCCAATTCCTGCGTTTATTGAAAATTGGAAAACTTCAATTCTTGGTGTTGCGGCTATTGTTTCCGTTATTGCTAAGTGGGTTCAGGCCGGACAGGTAGACTTTTCCGACTTTAATAGCCTAGCCGCAATTATCGCTGGCATGGGTTTAATTGTTGCGAAAGACGGCAACAAATGATGTGGGGCCCTGCTGTCCTATCAATTCTTGGCCTCGCTCCGTATTTTCAAGATGCGGAGACAATTGTTACTGTAACAAAAGACGGATACGAGGCAATCAAGGCAGCAAAGGCTATGCTTGATAGCCCCGAAGGAGAAAAGTTTAAAACAGCGATCAAGGATGCCATTTCTGCGACCCAACATGGGATGGTAGAAAAGGCCCAGACGACAATAAGTAAGGCCGATGAGGTTTTACATCCAACCATTCAATATGCGGCTGGAAACTATGAATGGGACAGTCTACAGGGCTGGGTATGGGTTCCGTCAGAAGATTAGCAACTTTTTGCTATTTTGTGATAAAGTAACCCGCCAAACGCGGGGATTTAAATGACGACAGGTCTTTCATATAATGGCACTGTAGCTGGGACGACTAGTTACGTTAACCAAATTGCGACAATGGCTGTCGTCGACCCGTCCGATACGGCCTTTTTAACGATACTTCCTCAGTGTATTACATATGCTGAGAACCGCATTTACCGAGACCTAGACTTTCTATTTAGCTCGGTCTCAAACACAAGTTACTCTGTGCCGCTTGGCAGTAGGATAATATCTGTCCCGTCTGGGTCTGATTTTGCGCAAGGGGAATGGGGCGGCGGCGTTTTAGTCGTTGCAGAGCAAATAAATCTTTTGACGCCGGCTGGATCAACAAACCCAGATTCATCTACTCGCGTGCCTCTTTTGCCGACAACAAAAGAATTTCTTGACGCGGTTTATGGGGCGTCTTCTTCCACTGGGCAGCCAAAGTATTTTTGTCCGTTTGACGATTACACTTTCCTTGTTGGCCCATATCCAGACGCGACATACCGAGTTGAGATTGTGGGAACATTTAGACCTGCGAGTCTGTCTTCCACTAATACGACAACATTTATCAGTCTTTATCTGCCCGATTTATTTATTATGGCCAGCATGGTCTATATTGCGGCATATCAACGAAACTTTAGCTCTACGATGGGGAATGACCCCCAAATGCCAATTAATTATGAATCGCAATATATGGCGCTTCTCAAGTCTGCTCTTGAAGAAGAGACGAGAAAGAAGTTCGAGGCATCCGCGTGGTCATCACAAGGCGCTTCAAAATTTGCAACGCCTACTCGTGGTTAATATTATGCAATTTAAAAAACACAACAAATGCGGCAAAACAAACAAAGAGCATGACGAGCTCGCGCATTTAATGTTGGGGGCCGTATAATGCCTCACAGCACACTCAAGCTCCATGCGGGCGTGGATGAAAATAGGACGCTTGCATTAAATGAGGCGGCTGTTTCAACTTCTAATTTAATTAGGTTCTTTTACGACAAAGAGGGGCTGGGACTCGTCCAGAAACTTGGCGGGTGGGTTAGATATTTCCCCACGGCTCTTACTGACATTGTTAGGGCGCTGTGGGCTTGGGAAGATACTAACGCAAATAAATACTTAGCTGTTGGGCGGCAGGCGACTTCAATATCTGGTGACGCGCTTTCAATTATTAATAATGGTTCTATCTTTATAATTACGCCGCAAACAAGAACAGAAAATGTTTCCTTAAATGTAACGACTACTTTAGGGAGCGCCAGTGTCGTTATTTACGACGCAGGATCAAATGTCGTAAATAGCGATTCCGTTTATATACAAACGCAGATAAGCGTCGGCGGCCTAATTTTATTTGGATTATACCCATGCACATACTTAGGCCCTGATCAATATCAAATTACAGCAATTGACGCCCTCGGAAATCCCTTACCAGCAACAAATAGCGTTTCATCAGGCGGCTCTGTCCCCGTATTTACTTTTGCGGCCAGTTCGGCCTCAGTAAATGTTAATTTAAATAATCATGGTTTTGTTGTTGGTGATATATTTCCAATTGTTGTTTCTGTCACAAGTTCTGCTGCAAATGTGACCCTTTATGGAAATTATACCGTTCAATCAGTAACAGATGCCAATAATTTTTCTATTAATGCGTCTGCCACAGCCTCCTCTGGCGGCACAGTAACAATGAATGGGAACTTGGCCAGATATGAATATTTTATCACTTACGCGCCGGCCCCTACTTCTGTAGGCTATGGCGTTGGCGGCTATGGCGTTGGCGGCTATGGAATAGGGACGCCTGGACCAACACCTATTGCTGCGGCGCCAATTAATTCTTCCGACTGGACGTTAGACAATTGGGGTAGCATCTTAGTATCGTGCCCAGTAATTGTTAATTCTGACGGCAGTTTTTCTGGCGGCCCCATTTATCAATGGGACCCAGTATCAAATAAAACGACTAATGCTTCAGTAATACCACAGGCGCCAGTAGCAAATGACGGCATATTTGTAGCGATGCCGCAGCGCCAAATTGTTGCGTGGGGGTCTACGTTTTCAGGCATACAAGACCCTCTTTTATTAACATGGTGCGACGTTAATAATTTTAATTCTTGGATTACAACTGCAACAAATCAGGCCGGCTCTTACAGAATACCAAAAGGCTCCAGAATTGTTGGGTGTATCCAGGGACCACAACAGGGACTTATTTGGACAGACATTGGCTTGTGGGCCATGCAATATTCTGGACCCCCTTACGTTTATCAATTTAACGAAATAGGAACTGGGTGCGGTCTCATTTCAAGAAAAGCCGCCGGGTCTATGAACGGCATCGTTTATTGGATGGGCCAAAGTCAATTTTTTATGCTTGGCAGCTCTGGCGTTCAAGTAATTAACTGTCCCATTTGGGATGTTATATTTCAAAATTTAGATAGAAATAATTTATGGAAAATTAGATTTGCCGCTAATTCAAATTATTCTGAAATTTCTTGGTATTATCCAACAACAGATAGCAACGGCGAGATATCGTCATATGTAAAATACAATGTCGCATTAGGCACTTGGGACTACGGCCAACTCTCTAGGACCGCTTGGATTAATCAGTCCGTCCTTGGCTCTCCCATAGGTGCCTATCCATTTTCTTCTGGGTCGGGGTATTCAAGTTATATTTATCAGCACGACGGCGTCGACCCAGCGACAGGGTTGTTGGCGACTGACGCAGACGGCGCCCCTATTAATGCCAGTTTTCAAACTGGTTACTTTGTTATTTCTGATGGCGAGTGGAAGGTTTTTGTTGACCAAATATGGCCCGACATGAAGTGGGGATATTTTGGACAATCGCAAAATGCCAATGTTCAGATTACTTTTTATGTGACTGATTACCCAGGCCAACAACCTAGAGTTTATGGCCCATATAATATGACTCAAGGGACTCAGTTTTTAACGCCGAGATTTAGGGGCAGGTTATTGTCGATTGGTATATCAAGCAATGACGTTGGGACATTTTGGCGCCTTGGTGCTATGCGTTATCGCTTTGAGCAAGACGGCAAATTTTAAATAGGAGGCTGCCACGGCTACGCTTGACGATATTCTCACAACACAGAAAAATGGCGTTATTGCCATTAATAATCTTAATCAGACCTATACCTATCTTGGTGGTAGAATAACTTCGTCTATTTTGACTAATTCAACGCTTATTTCTGGCTCTCCTGGTAGAATTGTCAGAGTGTGTGTCACTGTCGCTGGAAGCACTGTCGGGACGGCATATAATGCTCCTAATACGGCTTCTGTAACCCCATCAAATGTCTTATACATTATACCAAATACAGTCGGCGTTTATGATATTGGCGCTCACTTTTCAAATGGGCTCGTTATATCGCCAGGAACTGGTCAGTCTGTTAATGTCACATACTCACTTGATTGAGGAATATCATGCCGCTTCTTAAGGGTAGGGATCAAACAACAATCAGCAAAAATATTGCTGAAATGGTCCACGCCGGCCACCCGCAGCAACAGGCGGTGGCGGCGGCATTAAATCAGGCCCGTCAGTCCCGCGCAGACGGCGGCGAGACTGCCAAGAAAATGTTTGTTGGGCCAATTCATTCTTCCGTAGCCGGCAGAACTGACCACTTGCCAATTAATGTTCCCTCTGGGGCCTACGTCATTCCCGCAGACATTATTTCTGGCATGGGGGAGGGGAATACAATGGCCGGATTTAAGGCGGCCAATAGGACGTGGGGGAAACAAAGGTTACATGGTGATGAAACGCCTACTGAGGTTATTGTCGCGGGAGGAGAATATATTATTGATCCTCATAATGTCGCTTCTATTGGCGGAGGTGATATTAATATTGGGCATGATGAACTTGATAAATTCGTCGAATTAGCTCGTGCCGACTTAATTCAAACATTAAAAAAACTACCTGGGCCAAAGCGAGATTAAGGGGATCTTTATGCCAAGGAAGCCAATAGACGATGTCACTGTTAGGGTTGGGACGCCCGAAGACATAGACGGCGTTATGGAATTAGCAATGTTGGTCTGTAAGGAAAATGGTATCTTTGAGCCCAATATTCAGAAGATACTATTTGATATTTGGCCGGCCCTTAATCAGGACCACGGCATTATTGGCGTCATTGGCGCGCCGGGTGAGCAGCTAGAGGGCTTTGTTCTATTAAGAATAGGGCAAATGTGGTATTCAGACACAGAAATACTTGAAGAGAAAACAGTTTTTATCCATCCAAAGTTTCGCAAGGCGAGCGGTGGCCGCGCAAGGAAGCTCTGTAGATTTAGTAAAAGAGTTGCTGACGAACTTGGTCTGCCGATGATTATCGGTGTTTTGTCAAATCATAGGGCAAGTGGTAAAATGCGGCTTTATGAAAGTGAATTTGGGTCTCCTGCTGGAGGATTTTTCCTTTACGGGATTCAAACTGGACAATGGTCTCAAGGGGCCGCTGCGGAGTGAATTGAATGTGCGGGAAAGGATCACAAAGTGGCGGCGGGGCAGGAGCACTTGGCTGGGGTGGACTAGCCCCGGCTCAACAACAAACAACACAAGCCTCCCCCCAGGCCGTAGCCGCATATACACAAGCACTGAATATGGCTAATCAGGCCATTCAGTCGACGCCCTGGCAAAACTATAGCACCGACCCGAATGCATTTGTTGCCCCAATGACGGGGACGCAACAGGCTGCAATTGGCGGCCTGTCTGGCATAGCCGGAGCCGGCCAGCCTTATTACCAAGCCGCCCCGGCGATGCAGGCGGCGGCGGGCATGACGCCGTCTTCTGCGGTTGTCGGTCAGTATATGAACCCATTTATGCAGCAAGTTGTTTCGCCAGTTCAGCAAGCACTGCAGCAACAACAGGGCCAGCAGTTGGCGCAACAGCAGGCCGAGGCAATAAGGAGCGGTGCATTTGGTGGCTCTAATGCCGCCACCCAAAGGGCTCTTTTGCAAGGTCAGCAAAATTTGGCTATGGGGCAGGCATTGTCTCCGTTGTATCAAACTGGATACGGCCAAGCTTTAGGCGCGGCACAAACAGATTTACAGCGCCAATTGGCCGCCGGTCAGGGTCTTTCACAGGCTGGAACTCAGGCGTTGCAGGCTCAATTGGCTGGCGGCACGCAGCAACAGCAAACGCAGCAAGCTGGTCTGTCTGCGCTATACAATCAATTTCTCCAGTCTCGCCAATATCCATATCAGCAAGCTCAATTTTATGCTGGGATTGCTGGTGGCCTTGGCCCGCTCCTTGGTCAACAAACGTATCAGGCTCAAGCCACAAGCCCGTTTGGCACATTCTTGGCCAGTAGGGGTGGTAGTGTTGATGAGAGCCGCATGGGCGGCGCCGTAACAAGCGCCGGAGACTTCTCTCGTGGCGGATATGCAACTGATGGCTCTGTAGACGACGACTTGGTTAAGTCTCAAGAGCAAATGTATAAAGACATTGAGAAGCCAGTTGACCCTTCTCTTCCCACTGGTCAAATACAGTCTGCTAAGGGATTAGACCCAGTCCAATTTTCTCCTCAACAAAAGCCAGAATCGGCGGTTGATAAATTAACTAAATTGGCGTCGTTGGGGAAAGAGGCTTATGGGCTGGGAAAGGGCGCCTATGACGTAGGAAAAGGTGTTTACGATTGGACTAAGGGACAAAATCTTGCGCCCGCAGTTGGATTAAATTTATTCCCTAGCAGTTGGTCTGCACCTGCAGCCGCCAATGTCGCGGGGTCAGTTGCCGCAGATGCTGGGGGCGGTGGATTTCTAGCCGGTCTCGGCACAGCAATTACGGATGCGCTGCCCTTCCTTGCATTAGAAAAGGGTGGTCGCGTAGGCCTACAAGACGGTGGCTCCGGCTCAAGTGATGACATTTTTGAGCGTGGTGTTCTTGGAGCCGAATCGTCTAATCATCAATTTGACAAACAGGGCCGCACATTAACGTCTCCAAAGGGAGCTCTTGGTATCGCCCAAATTATGCCAGAGACGGCTCCAGAAGCAGCAAAGTTAGCCGGCCTAAAATATGACCCTGAGAGGCTTCGCAGTGACGAGGCTTACAATAAGGCCTTGGGGCGGGCCTATTACAATGAACAGCTTAGAAAGTTTGGAACGGACGAATTGGCGCTGGCGGCCTATAATGCTGGCCCAGGTCGCGTTCAGAAGGCAATACAGCAAGCGGGGCCAGGTGGGGACGTAATGTCCCTTCTGCCACGCGAGACGCAGGCGTATGTCCCCAAAGCGTTGGGATTAGCCGGTTCTGACGCGGAAGGCGCAATAAGGCGGGCCCGCGCACTAGACCGCGGTTATATGGCTAAGGCCGACTTGCCGGAAGAGGGCTCTACGGTAGACATAGGGGGCGGCGTCAAGCCTTCCGAAGAGGAGGGGATTGGCTTTAACCGTCAAACAATTATCCCTGCCCTTGTTGGTCTTGGAACGGCATTGTCTGGGATGGTTGGCGCTAAGACAACGTCTCCAGGGGCCGCCATTGCTTCTGGTCTTGGTCAGGGTCTAGCGGGTGGCGCAAAGACTTACATGGAGACCGGCCTACAAATCCCTGAGATTGAAAAGCGCAAGCAAGAGGCCCTTAGAGAGGCGCAAGAAGTAAGAGCTAAAGAGCAGCTCGTAGGTAAAATGACTTACGAAAAGATGCTTGAAGAGCAAAAACTGCATCAGAGTGCGTTCTTTGAGCGTGCCGGCATTCCAATGGTTCGCCTGGCCGACGGCTCAGAAATTTCTCAGTTTGAGTGGATGAAACATCCAACTCCAGTTTGGTCTGGCGGCGCTGGAGCCCCAGGAGCTCCCACGCCAACAAGTACACAGCCGACGGCGCAAAGACCAATCGGCGTTGGCGACACTACGGCTGAAGCGCCCCCCGGCATTGGGTTTGATCCTAGATCAAAACAAATTGCTACAAATGAGTTGCAAGTTACGATGGGCCCAGGCAAGCCAGCCGCCGAGGCAAGGAGCGCGGCCTATCGCGCAGACGTCGATAAAAATGCCGAAGTGGCTTATGGTCAAAAACTATACAATAACGACGTGGCCGGCATACTTTCAGACGCCATACAAAAAACTGGCATAGGAGCTCCCGGCGCAGGCGCTTCGACAAGGGCTGTAATTGTCAATTATGTAAATACAATTGCACGCGCAGCCGGCATGGGCGACAATTACATGGGAAGCGGCATTGATAGCAATGCGGCCATCCTTGATAAAATTAATACACTTGCCGGTCAGGGTCGCGTTTCTGAGGCAAACCAAACTGCTTTAGGTAGTTTGGCAAAGCTTGTTAATGCGCAGCCTAATCTTGATCAGCCCCCGCAGGCCTCAACATTTAATGCCGCGTCCAACATGGTCAATAATCAAATGAAGCTTGACCAGCAATTGCACGCAGACGCCTACGGGCAACACAGTGGGGGCCTATATTCCCGCGCAGCAATAGATTTTAAGCGCCTAAATACACCGGGCAAATATCGCAAAGAGCAAGACGCCTTACAGGCTGTAATGGTAAAAGACCCGGAGGCGTTTTCTGCCATGGTCTCTGGAAAGTTAGATCCAGCTCACATTGAACAATACTTTAAAGACAAAACTCATGGCGGCCTGACTGGCATGTCGCGTTACTTTGAGAGCTAAAATGGCAGAGCAGGAAGACTTAACAAAAAACCCTCTCTACAACCGTGAGCTATTAAAAACTCTTATGGGCCGCAGTCCATTTGAGACAGAGCCCTCTGCCGCACCAGAGGTTAAGGGTGAAATTTCTGTAGAGCCTACGACCCCTTCAGCCCCCATACCTCCGAGACGACCCGTTGAATTAAAGCCTGCGACAGCTGCCATGTCGCCGGATGAGGCTCAGGCAAAAGAGGCCTATGAGCAAATGACTGCGCCTCGATTCCCAGAAAGTCTGCCAATTATTGGCGGTGAAAAAATCCCTCCACAGGCTCTTGCCGCCGCATCTGGTTACGGCGAGACACTGGCTCCGGGCGTGTTCCCTAGAGTTGTTGGCGGCCTCGCTAAGGGAGCAGGCGCATTAGGCATTCCCGGCTATGAAAAGTTTGCCGAAAAGCCATACGGAGAAGTAACCGAAGAGGCAAAGAAAATAGGTGCCGAAGCTAGAGCAAAGGCCCCAATATCTGGCGCAGTTGGGACTGCGGCGGGACTTGGCGCTGGCATGGCTACTCTCCCAGTAATAGCCGCCACACGCGGGCCTGCCGTGTCTGGAGCCCTGACTGGAGGACTATATGGCGCCATTGCTCAGGGGGCTGACGAGGGGACTATTAGTGGCGCGCTAAAGGGTATGTTACTTGGCGCGGGACTGGGCGGCACTTTGGCTCCAGTGGCCGAACACCTCGCCTCTGGCCTAACTAGAATTGCTTTTGGCGGCAGGCCCGTTGTCGATGACGCCGGCAATTTGACAGAAGAAGCAATTAACATTGCGCGTTCTGCTGGATTGTCTCCAGAGCAGATTAGTGTGCTGGCCCCGCAATTGCGCCAGACATTTGAACAACGTGGCCTAACTAAAGAGGCCGCCAGAGAGGCGCCGTTCCGCGAGTTTGGCATTGAACCTAAGCGCGGCATGGTTGGCGACGACGTAGAACAACTTACGCATGAAATAAAGCACGGGGAATATGGCCCCATTGCAGAACAGGCAGGGAGAGCCGCAGAGGAATTTGCCTTTCAGGGTCGCCCGTCAATGACCGTCAGAGACGCGGTAGACGCCGCCGTGGCTCGCGGAGAGGCAAATGCTAAGTCGTTGAAGGCCCAGTATGAGGCTGCATATAAAACTGCAGAGCAGGCTCCTGGCAAATTTTCACGAGAAGCTATTACAAATGTCGGGGACAGGCTTTTACAAAATTTAGCCATAGATGTTAACGCGCAACATCTTTATCACGACCCACTTGTTCAGCAAGCGGCAAGTCAACTTAATAAAAGTCTAGGGCAGTCTATTGAGGGGCCAGGCGGGATAAAGTTGTTGTGGCAAAATTTTCCAGCCGTTGAAGGTGGGAGAAAGAGCCTAAATGCTGCCCTGTCTAAGGCGCAATCGCCTACGGAAAAGGCTGGCATTAGAAGACTTATTGATGAATACGATCAATATGTAGAATCAAAATTGCTTGACGGTTCTTTCTCTGGATCTACTAACGTAGTGAATGATTGGCGTAAGGCGCGAAAACTATTTTCTGAGTATCAAACAAAATATGGTGTGAAAAAAACCGGAGAAGACGCCGGTAAAATAATGAAAGAAATTATAGAGCAAAACAGAGACCCTGACAGTATTGCTCGCATGATGTTTAACTTTGCTGGTAGTGGAGACGTCACTGCAAAGGCGTCTGCTCTTAAGGTTTATAACCAACTGCGTCGAGCTCTTGGTCCAAATAGCCCAGAGTTAGAAAATATCAAAAACTCATTTATGCAGCAAATGATGACACCTGTTCTCCGTGAGGGCGAAAAGGCGACACCGGCTCATTTTGCTGACACGTCAAAGCAAATAGATAATTTCCTTAGAGGCAATACGGCCGCATTTGCTAAAGCTGTCTTATCTGATTCTGAGAGGGCTACACTGGCGCGTTTTTCTGACGTCATGCGCATGGCAGCTAAAAAACCAAGTGAATTAACGCCTGAAAGACTGGGCGCATTTTCTCAGGCTATGTGGTTTTCCGCGCCGGCAGTTGCTGAAATGGCGACTGGGTTACTAAGCCGCGTATTACCGGACAATCTAAAGGCGCCACTACTCCTTGCCGCCGGGGCGTATTCTCGCAGAAAGGCCATGGAGGGCTCTCAGTTGGCGGCGGAGGCTGCATCAAACTTACCCCCACGGAATCTCCCTAGAACCTATACATACCCAGAATTTCGCCCCCTCATTCCGCTTGGTGAAGCCGCCCGCGAAAGGGAAGGCCACGCCACTGGCGGTAGGACTGGGAAAATATTTACGGCTCAACAAATGCTTTCTTGCGCCAAGTCTGCACGGAAGGCAATTAGTGACCAGACTAAAACTATATTGGAACAACCAGACGAGAGTGTTGCCAGCGCGTTAAAAATAGCCAGCAACCATATCTAAGGGGATACTATGTCTAGCACATATACAACAAACAAAAATCTTGCCGAACCAGCTCTTGGAGACACTAGTTGGAACGTCCCTCTCAATAGCAATTTTACCATTGTCGACAGTTGCCTTGGAAGCTCTGCGTCATTTACTTTAAGTAGTTCAGACGTAACTCTTACAACGTCAAATATACAAAATGCGCGTATTGCCCTGACTGGCACTCTACTTACAAACATTAATGTTATTTTCCCAGCGGGTGTCGGCGGTGTTTGGGTATTAAGTAATTTTTGCACGGGAAATTATTCTTTAACATTAAAAACCGCATCAAGTGGCGTAACAGCAAATATTCAGGGAAGGTATGGTTTCTTTTCTGTATTCAGCGACGGCACAAATATTTATCTTATAGACAATTCTATTCCAGCAGGAATGATACAGGCATTTGGCAATACCACAGCGCCTGGTGGCTGGCTCATTTGCGACGGTTCTTCATACTCAACATCATCATATGCGGCATTGTTCGCCTCTATTGGATATACTTGGGGCGGTGCTGGCGCGTCTTTTAATGTCCCAGACCTTAGAGGAATGTTCCTTCGCGGGACAGGAACAAATGGAACTCAATCTGGCGCCGTTGGGCCGTCAGTTGGCGCGTATCAGGCAGACGCTTATTTAAATCACACGCACGCCATTACAGACCCCGGCCACGCTCATATTTTTAATAACCCAAACTCAGGTTCATCTGGCGCGGGTTCTGGATTGCTTTTAGGTATTCCATCAGCAACATATTCTGGCACACAATCTGCTCAAACAGGTATTACTGTAAATTCTTCAACAACAGGCGGCACAGAAACTCGATCAAAGAACTACGGTGTTCTTTATTGCATCAAAACATAATTTTCCTAATGGATAATTATCATGCATCCAGACCACTTTAATTTTATCGTAATAATGATGAAGGCGTTTCTCATCGCCTACATCGCCATTTATTCGTTTAAGCTTGGTCGTATTGCGTATGAGACGATACAGTCAGGCATTTATTAGTTTAAGAAAATTTCCTTTAGCGGGATAATAACAAATTTTATAATGCTCTGCGCAATAGGCGCCTCGGTCTTGGTCTTCGCCGCAATAGCGAACGACTGCGTCGTCCCCTGATATGATAAATCTACAAGATGTTCTCTTAAGATCAATAAGGTCTATGCCGCCACTTCTTATCGGCATTTGTGGTATCTCTAATTTTATTGGGTGATCGGCTAGTTTTTTCTTGGCTTTAAAGGGCTGGTTTTTTACGCCGCCGTTTTTCTTTTCTTCAATTATTCTCTTTTCTCTTATTTGCTTTTCGTCACGGGCAAACACATGGCCCTTGCGCCTTAACCGTGAAACCATCCCAATGACGGCGCTTCTTGTTAGTCCAAGCTTTTCGCCAATCTGCGTCCCGCTTAATCCCTCTTCCCACATCTTAACGATTTGGTCTTTTTGTTTTGAGCTAATCATGTCGATTTCCTTGATATATTTCGATATTAAATGTAAAATACATAACCCATTGACATAAAACGATAATAAATAAAGTCTATGTAGGGTCAGCCTACTATTACAAGGAATCGCTATGATATCAAGATCAGAGGCTGAAGAAATCATAGGATTAGTTGAGCAAGCACTTCGAGACGGTGACTACCCAGACGGTCATAAATGTAAAAGTCATGAGAGATTGGCGTCCGCTACTGTTTCAAAACAGTTAGGTATTCATAGGTCAGTCATTGCCAGAAAAATGGCAGAATCAAAAAAAGAACACGGCCTCGAACCAAATTGGAAATTGTTTAGTGAGCACAAAGAAGAAGACGCCGACCACATTATAGTTCGTCGCCTTAAAGATAAGCTGGCGATGGCAGAGACAAGGGCCGCGCAAGCTGAACGCACCAATATTAATTCAGAGGCCATTAGAGAGGGCATTTTAGGTCTTGCTGCTACGCCACTAGAGCCGCAATCCTGGAAGCCGTCAAATGGACCTAAAAAGGGTCTTAAAGAGGCCCTGGTCCTTATGGTTTCCGACGTCCATATGGGTGAGACAATTGATAAAAATCAAATGGGCGGTCGAAACTCATTTGACAAAAAGATATGCGGAAAGAGAATTGAGCGACTTTTCCAAAACATGGTTAAGATGGGGACTGTCCACTGGTCAGGCCCCCCGCCAGGAATAATATATGTTATCTTAGGCGGCGACCTTATCAGTGGTGAAATTCATGACGAGTTGGCAAAGTCAAACGACCTACTTGCTATTCCCGCCGTCAGAGAACTTGCGACGCATCTCATATCTGGGATTGAGCTCCTGCTCAAATCCTTTGAGTGCGAGGTTCGAGTTGTCTCAGTTCCGGGCAACCACGGCCGCACCACCAGAAAGCCAGAGTCAAAGGGATTTGTCCTCAACTCCTACGACACCCTCGTCGCGTGGCTCGTCGAAAGCTGGTTCATGGCAAAAGGGACCAAACGGGTATCGTTTGCAGCGCCAGCGTCGGGTGATGCGTTAATAAATATCTGCGGTTGGAATTTCCTTTTTACACATGGCGATAGGATCGGGTCTCGAGGCGGCATGGGCATGGTTGGGCCTGTTGCTACGATTGCCAGGGGCATGCAGCGCGTCATCCAGGACTATGCAACGGAACAGATCGTGCTAGACTATATTGTTATTGGCCATTTCCACACGAGTGTAGAGCTCGAGCAAGGATTTTGTAATGGCTCAGTCTCAGGTCCCAGTGAGTATAGTCGCTCTGGTCGTATGCGTAGCAGCCCTTGCAGCCAGTGGCTCCTTAGTGTTCATCCTAATCACGGCGTTGCTAGACGCTGGAAACTCATACTCGGCACGCCCGATGAGGGTAGTATCTATAAGGGAAGGGCGGCGTAAGCGTCCGTTCTGAGGGGGGAACATGAGCGAATATGACGACGACGACATCCCAGAAATTGAGACGTCGGACTTAGAAGAGTTTCCGCTTGATAGTGTTGCGGCTAGGGTCGTTTCATTTACAAAATTGCTGGCTCTTGTCGATCACATAAAGAATGAAGACGCCAAGAAAGAAGCCATTATGATGCTTGGGGCCGTCAGAAGGTCTTTTAAGACGATCCCAACGGCAGAGGGCGTGACGCCCATAAAGACATAGTTTTACTATGCGTTTTTAATGTTTTGTAAACTTCGTGCGTCATATTTGGATCATAAGTTGGCTTCGTGAGCCATATTTACCGCTCAGTAAAGTTTTTACACTTCTTTATGCGACAAGTGTTATATTTCCCGTTCAGTAAAATTATCTTCCTTCTCTCCCAATACCTTACGGGCTTGGCGTAGGTTGCCAATGATTATACGAAACGCTATAGACATGTCATCGCTGCCAAGATGAAGATCGCTGGCATCAGCAAATGGCTTTAACGCTGCCTCTAGTTCAGCAATGCGCTCATTAGCCTTTTCTATGTCAGCCAAATATTCCAAAGCCAGTTCCTTTTGCTGCTCCCATAGTTCAGTCGCACACTTTAGTTCGCGCTGTAAAAGCTCAATAGTGTCAGCGGCTTCATTACAAGAACTCTCAGGCCAATCTGTATCGCAACAACATTCGCTGGCTGACTTAGCGGCACAAGTGCATTTTAACTTTTTGCCACGCAATCGTTTCACAAGGTCATCACTCATTCCTTCTCTCCCCAAGCGCGGCATGATGCTTCCCAATCTGCCGCAAGATGATGCAAAATACCCTCGCCCTCTAACATCAGATAGTCAGGAATCTCTGTCGCCATTGTCAAATGATTGCGTTTTGCTTCCTGCGAACTGACGTATTTGAACAATCTCTCCATCCAATATTCTAACAGCGCAATACGTCTCGACATTCGTTTGCGGTTCCAGAGATAGGTGTCACACTCGACTTTCAATTGATGTTCGAGTTCTCTGATGCGGGTTAATAATTCCGCTACTTCTTCTTCTAAGGCGTCAACTTGTTCGTCACTCATCCCTTCTCTCCCAATACCTTACGGGCTTGGCGTAGGTTGCCAACAGTTCCATATGCAGACGCCGTATCGCTAACGTCGTCGTGTATATGTTTTGCGTAGTAAGCAAAGGGTTTGAGTGCCTCCTCTAATTCAGCAATTCTATGAACATCATTCTTGGCCGCTGTATCCATGTAAAGTAAATTGGTCTCAATTTTTAAAAGCTTTTTGTTTAACTCATCTATTTTTTTATCTCTCATATTCAAATCATACAGCGCCTTCACGCAAACCTTTGATTGCTCTGCGTGGCCGTATCTTTGCAGGTATTTTATTGCTTCAACTAATTCGGGATAGGATGGACTGTCGTTCACTTTGCACCTCTAACTGATCGGCGCAATCTTTTAAATTTCTTCTTTAATTTTTTTAGCTGCTTGGCGAGACCGCCAACAGGGTCTTCAATTTCTTCCTTTGAATATTTTACCTTGCCGTCGTTTTCTTTATCTTTCGTCATTTTTTTAAATCCTTAATAGATAAAATCAGTTCTTTCTTACGTTCTTCGATCTTCATCTTGCCAACGATATATGGGTCGTAAGGGTCAAAGTCTGTAATTACTTTTATGGCATCTTTTATCGCATCATTATAGCCATTGTTATAGGCATCAATGTCGCTGTCATAAGTCATCTGAGTCGTCCATCCAATGCCGAAATGGCCTTTCACCCTTTTTCCTAAAAAACCATCCAACAAGCGTCCAAAATTGTATTACTAAAAATACGACACCAAAGAATTGAAGGATCTCTCTCATGCGTTTACCCTCGTCACTGTTGCGTTCCAAACAACCGATTCATTTATAACCTTTGGGTCTGTCGCGCTTTGAGTGAGGAACTGTGTGGCAATAGGACCAACGCCCAGCGCCATCCAATAGCGCGAACCAGAGGAAGGCTTGCCACCCCAAGACTGTAAATAAGAAAATTGCAACACGTCATTATATGTTACGCCACTGACCGTCATTGTCGGCAAATGGTCTTCAAAAGAAACAATTTGCTCTCCAGAACCAGAAGCTGGCGGCCAACACTTTAATGGATCAAACTTGGGCTGATTTTGATAAACTCCGCCAATATACGAAAACTCTCCCCAACCTATTGCTGGCGACATGACAATTTTTTTATTACCTGGATAGTCGTCACGCCACTCAGAAATTCCAAAGCCAGTTTGATATTTGTAATACCAGCGGTTAAGCCACTTCAAATTGGAATCATAATTATTGTAAAGCATCGACGCGCTACCAACGTCATAACTAAACACAGACGTAAAGTTAGGCGTGTTGGGCGCGCTATAGTCAAACCTGCGCAACTCATGCGTCGTAAATAATGGCCAATATGCGGGGACAAATATATCACTCATCAGTCTTTTCCTTTTTTACAGGATAGACGCTAATTTCAAAAACTGGCTCTACTGGAGGCCCCTCACCGCGCCACACATACAGGCTGGCGTAGCAGGCGTGCGGCAGTGGCAGTGGGGACTCAAATTCCCAACCCAATGCCTCATATGCCTTTTCTTTTGCATAGGGGACATATCTGTAAATCTTCTCATCCATCACGCGACCTTATAAATTGGCTGAATTGGGAAAATTGTTTTATTCGCAACTATTAAATCATTTTTATCCTGTTTGGGTATATTTATTTTAACCTTTGGCGGGTCCCAACGGCGCTGTTCAAGCGGCATGGCCTCAATCTTCTTAACGCCATGAAGAATGCTTGTGTGGTCTTTATTGCCAAAGGATCTGCCAATTTGAGGGTAGGACAGGCCAGTTTCAATCTTTGCGCGCCACATACAGTAGTGACGCAAATGGCATAATTCCGCAGTCCGCTTATTGCTAAGAATGTCCTCAATGGAAATGCCAGTTCGTTCTGATTCTTGGCGTATAATATCAATAACTCTAATGCGTTTCATTTTCCTAACCTTAATAAAATGGGGGCTAGTGCGCCCCCAAAATTAGTTCTCTACCACGTCCAACTCTGCCGACACAGCGTCCATTGCCTGGCGCAAGGCGTCCTCGCTGATCGCTTTTGGGCTGCGCTTTGGCGCAAAGTGAGACACAGATGACGGCATAGACGCGCCACGAATGCCTACTTCATTTGGCACAGTCACTGGGTCTGTCTTTGACGCGCCAGAAAACTGGGTGGCAAAGGCTAGATAGTTTATCCCATCAATATAGTTGTCGACGTAGTCCTGCGTCTCCATTGCGCGGCCAAGCTTTACAAAGTGCATCATCATTGCAACTTCATATTCCGTGACCGTGCGATTAAAAAATACAGACGCCAAATTAGCAATGCGCGTAAAACATTCGTCTGGCGCGCCATAACGCTCGCCACGGTCGGCCAATAGCCCGGCGGCCGTCTTCAATGCTACATCATACTTCATGTCAATCTCTCTGGGTTTGCGTTAAGAACTTTAATCTTACCTACATATCGATGATTAATGGCCACATGGCCCCTACTATAATCCTCCTTTGTTGTTTGATCCCTATAATACTCTTGTATTATAACGAAATCATTTGTTGTAAGAGCTTCTACAAACTCGTCCAGACTATTTACTGGATATTCCGCGTTCAATTGATGAACTAAATTCCCGCTGGCGCTAGGCATAGCCATAGTCACTAAAAACCTCATTGTCCGTCCTTGTGTATGTTGAGATGCGGAGCGGCTTTGCAAGTTACCCCGCATCTCTCATTAGGCGGGTCATTCCACCTAACTGTTATTATCCAAAGTCTGCCCAGTCTTCAGTTGGAGCAGAAACCTTCGTCGATCCCGTTGAGGGTGGAGACGATATAGATGTCTCAGTAGAATTAGTCGACGAACCACGCGCCTTATATACAAGATCAGAGGGGCGCGGCACCCACCCAGTGATCTCAAATACAGGGCTATAGTTCGTCGACTTACGGGCTCCCTCTCCCGATGTTTTTGCCACGGCGTCCTTTAATACGACGACAGGCAACTTGTCTGGATTAGACTTAACGCCCTCATTATATGCGTCAGCTAATTTCTTAGCGCCGTCCAGAAATGCTGCGGCATTGCTGGCGAACTCTCTGACGTCACCGCCGCACTCTTTTGATAGCTTAAGAATAAAGCGGACTCCGCGCTTGTAACCGTCGCCAGGATTGTCAATAGACACACCGTCGGCAAGGCGAACCATACGAAAGTCTGGAGCCCCTCCCGTAGAGAAATTAATGAAGCCAACTTCAACATTGGGAAAGTCGATGATCGCCTTAAACGTCTTTGTGATATCAACTTCAGTCGTCTCCCCGTTAGCTCTGTCGCGGCGCGAAATACGTCCGCTGCGCGAGTCAAATTTAACGATGGGCAAAAAGTCAGCACCACCGGTTCCAACCCCATCAAAAAAACCACCAAATGCTGACATATTACTTCTCCATTGCGCGACAGTCTGGCCTGTCGCAAGCCTCTCCCCATTGCGGGGAATCTCTTTTAGCGAAGTGAAGGGTGAACACCCTCTAATTGTTCGATGATCTTTTCAATAGATTCCCATACATAGAACACGTCGCTGCTTGTATGGATAACCGAATAAAACTCTTCATCTGGGCCGATATATCTTGTAAGGCCAACTATCTTATTTGCTTTAACAAGAAAAGGCTGCCTGTCTTCTTCTAATCCGCTATCGGGATCATAACTGGTTAACGTCAAGTAACCAAACTGAATTGCTGGTATTGCAGTGATCATGATTAAACTCCCCATATTTCAAACGCGGCCTGTCTGGCCTCGTCATCGTTAAAGTAAAATGAGCTCGTGTCTGGAACGACATAAGACGCAAGCTCCTGCGGATCTGTCGATAGAGACAGAAACCTTTGAATTGTCATTCCTATGCGCTTCAAAGCCTTTAAATGCTCGTCAACCGAATCAACGGCATAAGTCGCAGACTTCTTTGGCGTCACATAAGTCACGCGCCCCTCAGTGGCCCCCTCAACGGCCGCCACATAAAGACTTACCTGACGCGCATGTTTTGCACTGATTTTACTTGGTAGGGCGTGTGCCGTTTTGAGGTCGACAACAATCTTGTCTTTGAACAGGAAATCATAAAACCCGACGAACGGCACTGCAATTTCATCAAAGGAGTGCTCAATTTTGATCTGGGTCGACGAGGGTTTGCCATATGGTAATAATTCGGCCAGACCAACCGTAACAAAGTCTGCAATAGACCCCTCTTCTTTGTCACGGCGTGGATCGGACGATAAAGCATTAAGGCTCCAGAACTCTTTCTTTGCCACGTCAATGCAGTCTTTAACCGGCGCGCCAGTGAGTAGACCATGCTCAATTCCTTTTTCTACAGCCGTCCCTCGGTAAGCGGCCGCCCCTACCTTGCCGCCACGCTTTAATACTTTATTAAGCACAAAAGCAGCAGGGCTGGCCTCAAACAAGTTACAAGTTGAAGGGGAAAGATGTTCAATACCATGCGCGGCAAAAGGGTCGTTGGCTGTCAATGTCAATCTCCATATCAATATTAATCAAATTGCAACATAGCTGCACTAGATATTGTGTCAAGCGGAAAAATTAAGATTGCAAAAAATTTAGGTTAGGAATATAAAAAACCCGGTAGCTTGCGACTACCGGGTCGAGAAGACACGTAACTGATGAGGAAACCATGCCTTCAATTAAAGAATTACCAGACGTTAACTATCTGCGTCAACTATTGATATATGAACCTGATACAGGTTTGTTCAGATGGAGATATAGACATAATTCCAAAAGAGGTTGGAATAAAAAATTTGCAGGGCAAATAGCTGGATCAATAACCAAAGACGGCTACAAACAAATACCAATTGACGGTATTTTTTACAAAGCCCATAGATTGGCATATTTATATGTTTATGGGGAAGATCCTGATTATATTGATCATAAAAAAGTGCACAAATCTAAATCAAATAATATTATTTATAATTTACGAAATGCAACACATAGTCAAAATATGGCTAACAAAAAAATAATGAAAACAAATACATCTGGTTTTAAAGGAGTTAGTAAAGCGAAAAATTCAAAAAAATGGACAGCAACAATCGGTTTTCAAGGGAAAAAAATATATCTTGGCTCATATTTTACTCCTGAAGATGCTCACAAATCATATTGCGAAGCGGCAAAAAAATACTTTGGAGAATATGCTAGATTCAAATGATCGTTGACAAAATTTAATGTAAGGATATAGGGTCTATTGTCGATATGGAGATTGATATGTCTATGTTCAGCAGGCCCCCACGGCAGGAATATATATTTTTCGTTCAGTGTGAGAACTATGTAAAAATAGCGCGGTCTATGGGGCCAAACTATTACCTAAAAGACATGTCTTATCACAATCCGTTTGATCTAAAAATACTAAAGAAATTATGCGGCAATATAAAAACTGAACAAAGCATAAAAAGAAAGTTTTTAGGATATCGCCACAATGGCGCGTGGTATCGGTATGAGGGTAAATTGAAAGAGTTTATAGAGGGGACAATGATATGACAAAGAGCAAAAAAGCATTCAAATTTAGTGGTGAAATTGATCTCACACAATGGTATTTACCAAAGAGCGAACTACTTGTTGATGAAGCATTAGAAAAAATGCAGAACAATATTGAGAAGGAAATTGAAAAGCAATTTGAAAAGCTATCAGAAGAAATTGGAGATATGCAAAACTTTGCACGCCAAATAGCTTCAGAATCATTAAACATATCTTTTCAGAAAGGGCTGACAGCAAACTTCTGGCATCTGTCAGGTAAACCAGAAATAATAACCATCAGTTTTGAAGATTTTTGTGAAGATGGTTTTGACTGTGAATTTGATTTAAAAAAAGCAATTAATGAAGTCATTTTAGATAGGTGCGCAAAAGACGGATATATAGATCAAAATTATGCAGAAGACGTAATTTCTCTTGCAAAGATGCTTCGTGAATGCGCTGAAATTGTAGAGACAGCCATCAGACCGAAAGATAATAAATGACCTATAATTGCATCCTCGGCATTGACCCAGGACTAACGGGCGCCTGCGCCTTTTACTTCCCCTCACACCCCATGCTTGTCGGTATTCACGACATGCCAATAGACGGAAAGACAGTCGATGGTTACGAACTTGCTAAAATCATTCGCCAGTATAATCCAGACGTGGCGTTCATTGAGGCCGTCCACTCCTTCAGTGGGCAAGGTGTCGCCAGCTCATTCAACTTCGGATGTTCATACGGCGTGGCTAGAGGCGTGGTCGCGGCGTGTGGCATACCGGCTACATTGGTGAGCCCTCAAAAGTGGAAGCGAGAATTAGAATTAAGTAAAGATAAAAATCAATCACTGGAAATGGCGCGTATGCTTTGGCCGGACAGTGACAAGTTTAAGTTAAAGAAACATGACGGGCGGGCTGAATCAGCCCTTATTGCGATGTATGGATATAAGTCTCAGTTTGATGTGAAGGAAAAATAAATATGACTACTCATAAGAAATTACCATCATTAGATTTAGTCAGAAAAATAATAAAATACGACCCAAATACGGGAGTTTTAACATGGCTTCATCGTGATGATGACATGTTCCAAAAAGGAAAAAGAACTAACAATGAAATAGCAAATGTATGGAATGCAAAATACGCAAATAAACCAGCGGGTAATTTTAACGGTAGATATATAATTGTTAGATTTTATGGAATCCATTATGCTGCACATAGATTAGCATGGCTACTTTATTATGAAGTTGATCCAGAATTTCAAATTGATCACATAGATGGAAATAAAACCAATAATAAAATATCTAATTTGAGAGAAGCCACTAAATCAGAAAATATGAGGAATAGAGGAGCTCAAAAAAATAGCAAAAGCGGAATAAAAGGAATTATGTTTGAGGAAAAAAGAGGAAAATGGAAAGCAGAAATTACTCTAAATAGAAAAAATTATTTCTTGGGTAGATTTTATGATTTAGACGAAGCCATACACGCAAGAAAAGAAGCAGAAAAAATATATCATGGTGATTTTGCAAAATAACAGGGATAAGTAACATGAAATCCGAAGACTATGAACGTGGTTGGAACGACGCATTTGATGCAATAGCAGACTACATAGAAAGGGAATTATGTTTAATAACGGGCTCAATGATACGCCGCATGAAATACGACACTTGGCGTTTTGTAGAAGAAGGTGAAGAAGTAGAAGAAAAAAAAGACGCCACTTAGGCGTCTTTTAAGTTGGGAGGTCACCATGTCCATACGGTAACTTTTTCAACTTACGATATTTCTAAATTAACTGTCAATATATATAGGCACACCATGTTAATAGAATTTGATGACGAGTTCGCTGGCGTCAGCGAATATGCAGAACTTTACCGCGAATTAGGATTACAAGTCGTTCCAGCTATGCTGCCGTCAACGGGGAAAAACTGGAAACGTCCCGCCCTCACGTCATGGAAAGAATTTACAAACTCACTTGCAACACAGGAGCAGTTCAATGAATGGTTCACAACAGGGTCAAATTCCCGGGTCACTAATATTGGTATCCTTACTGGCATGTGTTCTGGGGGCGTCTTTATTGTTGATCTCGACACCTATAAAAACTCCGAGGCCCAACTGTGGTTCGATGGAATCTGTGCCGACAACAATGCCGGTGTAATTGTTGAGGCGCCGACGCAGAGAACGGGCGGCGGCGGCATACAGATGCTGTTTAGGGCGCCAAAGGGTTGGACGCCGCCAACAATCAAAACGTCGATAGGCGTCGACATCAGGGGACAGGGCGGCTTTGCAGTCATTGCCCCTTCCGTCCATGAGTCGGGTAAGAATTACGAGTGGATAGACGGACTCGAGCCTTGGGAAGTTGAAATACCGGAGGCGCCTGATTGGCTGTGCCGTGAGCTCGACGAACTAGCAAGGATATATGGTGGCCACACCACAACTGAGTCTGGAGAACGAGTAAGGACCGATACGCCTCAACATCAGACTGACGAGTGGGGTAAGATCACTGACGGCCGTGAAGACCGCATGACGCGCATGGTCTTCAGGGCAATACTCGACCTCTATCGGGACTGCCCAATCCTCGACCCCAGGGAGGCCGAAGAGGCAAAGGTCAGATGTTTTAATGAATACGTCGACCTGGTCGAGACGAGACTAAAAGAAATAGGCGTCCCCAAGCACGTCCTTCTTGAAAGGGAGGGGCGCGGCAAGTCGCTTTTTGAACACAAGTGGAAGGCGACACTACGCCAGTGGGACACGAAGATCCATGAGGAGGCGCAAAAGCCTTGGACGCCAAAACAGGACACGTTTCAGACCAACTATCAGTCAGAGTTTAAGAAGGCCCAGAGTGCGCAAGAGGCCCAAAGCGAAGACTTTGATGCACCAAAGGGAGAGCCCCGACCAGAGGGCCTCTTTCGCGTCTTCAGGCGTTCAGACTTAAAGGCGCTCCCGCCGGCGGAGTTCATCATTGAGGGCCTTCTCCAGAGGTATGGATCAAACTACATCAGCGGCTGGCCCGGATGCGGCAAGAGCTTTTACACGATCGGCGCCTGTCTGGCCATTTGCACGGGCCAGGACGATTTT